>Ga0209541_10000462_pt1 | contig 80011 bp, 80 predicted proteins | sample RifCSPlowO2_01_FD_184027 | JGI IMG/M metagenome (GOLD analysis project Ga0209541, IMG submission 184027) | Groundwater microbial communities from Rifle, Colorado - Rifle CSP2_plank lowO2_0.1 (SPAdes) (version 2) | ecosystem: Environmental > Aquatic > Deep subsurface > Groundwater | place...
AGACCCGCCGAGCCGGGCCTTTTTAAGTTAAAAACGGAAAATGACGGCGTCCGTTTTATCCTTACTTCGGAAATAAGTTGCATTTACTCTAAAGCCGGCAAGGTTAGAAAAATCCATATCATAGTATTTGCTCCTTCTTTTGAGACGGTAGATGAAATCAATATTTGTTTAAATAAAATCGGCAATTTAAAATCCGACGGCCGGCCCATTCTGGGGCTGGACACCAAAGAATTAACCAAAATAGTTTTAAATATTTCCAAGAATTGCTTAGTTGTTCCGGCTCACGCTTGGACCCCTTGGTTTTCAATTTTCGGCTCAAAGTCGGGATTCAACTCCATCGAGGAATGCTTTGAAGAATATTCAAAATATATTTTTGCGATAGAAACTGGGCTCTCCAGCGACCCGGCCATGAACTGGCAGTTGTCAGCGCTTGATAAAATTACTTTGATAAGCAATTCCGATGCTCATTCGCCCCAGAAAATAGGGAGAGAGGCCAATGTTTTTAATACAGAACTTTCTTATCAGGGAATTATTGATGCTATTAAAGAAAAAGATCCGAACAAATTCCTTTATACCGTTGAGTTTTTTCCCGAGGAGGGGAAATATCATTTTGACGGCCACAGATTGTGTGGGATTTCTTTATCCCCCGAAGAATCGAAAAAATATAATAATATCTGTCCCAACTGCGGCAGGCCTTTAACCATAGGCGTTTTAAACCGGGTGGCCGAATTGGCCGACAGACCCTTCGACGCGGCTCAGGGTAAACCCGAAGGTGCCATTCCTTTTAAAAGTTTGGTGCCTTTAGCGGAAATTATTGCCGAGGTTCTGGGCCAGGGAGTGGCAACAAAAGAAGTTATCAAACAATATCAAAATTTAACAGACAAACTTGGTTCGGAATTTGATATTTTATTAAAAGCTTCGGCAGAAGATTTGAAAAGCGCTACTCTTTCCGAAATTGTCGAAGGCATTATCAGGGTGAGGGAGGGGAAAGTTTCCGTGGAGCCTGGTTTTGACGGCGTTTACGGAAAAGTCCACATATTAGACAAGGGCGAGAGCAAAAAACCGATAAAACAAGGACTTTTGTTTTAGGAACTATAATAATTTGTATCCTTTTATTGTTATTTGATTTCTTGTATAGTAAGATTAGATAACTAATATTATGTTTAATGAAATAAAAAGTAATCTCAGGGAGAAGTTTTTGCGGGCATACGCCAATATCCCCCTTAACGCAAGGAAAGAGATTATTCTTGTTTTAGAAGAGGGTCCAATTACTTGGGAGGTGGCTTATTTTGAAGTGAAGAATCAAACCGAAAAAGGCGAAAAAATTATCGATAAATTAAATGAATTAAAATTGATTTAATGACTGAAGAAACCAAAACACAAACCGAAAAAAATTCAGAAGATATAAAGGAACTTATGATCGCTCGACTAGAAGTTACTTCTTCAGAAAAAAGTTTTTCTATTGGAGGCGGACCAAATTTAACTCGAGACGAGCTTATTCAGCATGTTAGAAAGGGAGATGAAATCGGTCAAAAAGTAACTGAAATAGAATTAACATTTTTAAGGGCCTTAAAAGATGGCACTCTGTTAGGACAGATATTAGATGCTGGCCAGGGGAAATAATTATGGGGAAAATTCTATTGATTACAAGGCCAGAGCACGATACTGGGACTCGTTATTTATCTAGGTGGAGTGAAAGAATAATTGATGAGGCAAAAAATAAAGGCGTGAGGATAATTGATCTCCATAAAGAACAAGCATCGCGGAAGAGATTTTTAGGAACATTAACAAAAAGTAATGCAAATTTGGTAGTTTTGAATGGTCACGGCGACGAGAATACAGTTAGCGGTCATGATTTACAGATTATATTAATGGAAACAGATGGCCCCATCACGAACGGTAAAATTATTTTTGCCCGAGCTTGCAGATCAGCAAAAATTCTCGGGCCTAAACTTGTTGCCAATGGCACGATTGTCTATTTGGGATATAAGGAAGATTTTTGGTTCAAATACAATAATAGTGATATCTCCCGGCCGTTAAAAGACAAGACTGCCGCTCTTTTTTTGGAACCATCTAACTATCTTGCTATTTCTTTGTTGAAGATGCATTCTGCGGGCGAGGCCAATAAAAAATCACAGGGATTATATAGGAAGAGTATTGAAAGACTATTAGTGGAAGGGCCAATTTCAGAAGATTATGATAATATAAGAATATTATTTTGGAATATGATAAATCAAGTCTGCATAGGCAGAGAAGATGCTACTTTTTAGAATAAACAAAACCGCTCACACACGATGTCTCTCATAAAATCGGTACTTGACACGCTGAATAATTCGTGTATAATGAAAATATCCTTAAAGTAGCTATTCTAGAGGCCAGGCGATGAGGCGTTGCCTCATCTTCGCCTTCGTCCGCCCAGGGCGGACTCGGCAAATAAGTAGTGACGTTAAGGTTAAAAGGTCGCTTTTATTCACATTAGTGTCACATATTTATTATGGCCTTTAAAGATTTTGGTCCCAAAAGGGACTTCCCTCCGAGAGAGATGATCAAAGGCAACTGGAAGTGTTCAGAGTGCGCAGCGGAGATTACCGAGCTGCCCTTTGAACCGGCTGCCGACAGACCTATCTACTGCAGAGAATGCTGGAGGAACAAGAGATCAGACAGATTTCAAAGATAAACCCCGTTAGAAAGCTCTAATATAAAAAGTAGGAGCAAGTTAGAAAGGATTAAATCAAAACTTAATTCTTTCTAACGGGGTAAATCTTCTGGTTAAAACTAAAAAACCGCCGCTCGGCGGTTTTTTGGTAGGCGATGAGGCACGGCCTCATCTTCACCCTTCGTCCGCCCTGGGCGGACTCGGGTCATTGACATTTTTTGCGGGAGTAGGATACTTTAATTATGGGCAAAAATATGAAACTCTGGAATGCGTACAAACCAAATAAAGAAGTAGAAAACTTCACAGTTGGTGAAGATTATCTTTTGGACCAAAAATTGGTCAAATATGATTGTTTGGGTTCCATAGCCCACGCAAAAATGCTTAATAAAGTAAATATTTTGAGTGGCGGAGAATTGAGAAAAATTATCGAGGAGCTCAATAATATAATTCGTCTTCACAAAAAAGGAAAATTTGTAATTTTGAAAGAAGAAGAAGATTGCCACGCGGCCATCGAAAACCATCTTGTTAAAAAGCTGGGGGTTTTGGGCAAAAAAATACACACGGGCAGGTCAAGAAACGACCAGGTATTAACCGCCTTGGCATTGTATTATAAGGACGAATTAATGAATTGCAGGAATTTAGCCCAAGATTTAACCGGCCAAATCAAGAAATTCGTCAAAAAATACGGAAAAATAAAATTTCCAGGTTATACGCACAGCAGAAAGGCAATGCCCTCTTTGATCGCTTTATGGGGCAATTCATTTATTGAATCAATGGATGATAACCTTAAACTGCTTGATTTTACACTTGATTTGATTAACCAATCGCCATTGGGGACGGGAGCGGGTTACGGCCTTCCTATAAATGTGGAAAGGGAATACACCGCTAAATTGTTGGGTTTTAAAAAAGTTCAAAAAAATCCCATTTACGTCCAAAACAGCCGGGGCAAATTTGCTTCAACCGTGCTCCACTCTTTAATCCAAATAATGTTTGATTTGAATAAAATTGCCTCGGATTTGATTATTTTTACGATGCCCGAACTAGGTTATTTTGAAATACCCGACGCCTTCTGCACGGGCAGTTCTATTATGCCCCACAAAAGAAACCCCGATGTTTTAGAATTATTAAGGGCGAAATATTACGTCATCGTTTCTTATAATTCCCAAATTGAAAACATTATCGGCAATCTTCTGTCGGGCTATAACCGGGACTTGCAACTTACCAAAGAGCCGACTATAAAAGGATTAGAGATGACAAAAGAGAGTTTAGCCATTATGAGTTTGATAATTAAAAATTTGAAAGTGGATAAAGAAAAGTGCCGCCAAGGATTAACGGAGGAAATTTATGCCACCCAAGAAGTTTACGATTTAGTAAAAAAGAAGGTCCCTTTTAGGGAAGCATATAATGAAATCTCTGAAAAATTAAAATTATGGCAAAAGAAAAATTAATTTTAGCGTATAGCGGCGGCCTCGACACTTCGGTAATTTTGCATTGGCTGGTCCAAAAAGGATATGACGTTATAGCTTATATAGCTGATTTGGGCCAAAAAGAGGATTTTGAGGCGGTAAAAGCAAAGTCATTGAAATGCGGCGCTTCAAAGTTTTATTTAAAAGATTTAAAAGAAGAATTTATTAAAGATTTTATTTTTCCGGCGATAAGGGCCAACGCCGTTTACGAAGGGAGATATTTGTTGGGGACTTCTCTGGCCAGGCCGTTGATTGCCAAGGCTCAGATAGAAATAGCCCAAAAAGAGGGGGCAAATATCGTTGCCCATGGCGCTACCGGGAAGGGAAACGACCAGGTGCGGTTCGAATTGACTTACTATACTTTATCTCCGGGGATAAAAGTTGTTGCGCCTTGGAAAGATGAAGAATTTTTGAATAAATTCCAAGGGAGGACAGACGAAATTGAATACGCTAAAAAATATGATATTCCCGTAAAAGCTACTGCCTCGGAGCCTTGGAGTTCGGATGATAATATCATGCATATCAGTTACGAAGCCGGCGAATTAGAAGATCCTTCAAGGAGGCCGAGAGAAACTATGTTCCAGATGACCGTCTCTCCCCAGAAAGCTCCCGACCAAGAAACTGAAATAGAAATTGATTTTGAGAAAGGCAATCCCATAAGAGTGAAAAACCTGAAAGAGGGCGTAATAAAAGAAGATCCCCTATCTTTGTACAATTACTTGAATGAGCTGGCCGGGAAAAACGGGATCGGCCGGGTGGATATGGCTGAAAACAGATTTGTCGGGATAAAATCCAGGGGAGTTTATGAAACCCCGGCTGGAACTATTTTAATGGCCGCCCATCGGGACTTGGAGGGTCTGACCATGGACAGAGAGGTGATGCATTTAAGGGACAGTTTAATTCCGAAATTCGCCGAAGCGGTTTATTATGGGTTTTGGTATTCTCCGGAAATGGAGCTTTTAAAGACCTTTTTTGATAAAACCCAAGAATTTGTTTCGGGCAAGGTAAAATTAGCCCTGTATAAAGGCAATATAATAATGGCCGGCCGAGAATCGCCGCTTTCCTTATATGACGAGGCCCAATCAAGCATGGAGGTGGCGGGAGGCTACGACCCGAAAAACGCCGCGGGTTTCATCAAAATAAACGCCGTCAGATTGATAAACAGCGCCCTTAGGAATAAAAAACATCGGTTATGAAGAATAAAGACAAAAAAATAAATTTCGGCTTTCCGATAGGATCCATTATGGATGATACCATTAATCTTTTTAAAGGGGCTGGTTACGATATAAAATTTTATCCGGAAATCGAAAAAGTTGAAATCAATGATCCGGATATAGCGTGTGTCCCGCTGAGGCCGATTGCGATTGTTTCATTTGTCCAAAGGGGAATTTTAGATGCTGGCATAGCTACTCACGCTTCGCTTGTGGAAGCAGAGGTAGACCCTAAAGAACTGGTAATTTTAGAAGATGACAGATATATCGTCGGGAAAACAAAAATAGTTTTAGCGGTTCCGGAAGATTCAAAAATAAAATCAATAAAAGACCTGCGAGGAAAAAGAATCATTACCAGGATACCCAATATTGCCAAGAAGTTTTTGAAAAAAAATAAAATTTCAGCCGAAATTATCTTTTCCGATACTTTGGTAAATGAATCGAAAGTGGGGAATATGGCCGATGCCATAGTGGAATTCAGCAAAACGGGTAATATTTTGAGAGCTTACAGATTGAAAATTTTAGATACGATTCTTGAGAGTTCGATAGTTTTTCTCGCCGGCAAAAAAGCACTGAACAATAAGTGGAAAAAAGAAAAAATTGAAAATTTGATCAAGATTTTCAAGGGAGGATTAAACCAAAGATTCAACGAATTAATGTTCCGTGAGCCGGATATAACGGGGATAGACGAGACGGATTTTAAAATTCTTAAAATCCTGTCTGATAACGGAAGAGAATCTTTTGTGGAAATAGCAAAAGAAATAGGTTTAAGTTCGGTAGGAGTCCAGCAAAGAGTTGAGAAATTGATTAAAAGAGGGGTTTTAGAAATTCGAGGGTGCCTGAATATCGAAAAATTTTATTCTATTTCGGCCCATATAATGGTGCAGGGCAATAATGAATCCATATCCTGGCTGGTAAGAAAATTGCAAAAATCCCCCTTAGTTTATCAATTGGTGAAGATTTCCGGTAAAAATAATTTGGCGATAGGAATTTTAGCGCCAAACTTAAAAAGAGTTGACGAATTTATTTCCAGGGAGATATTGGGAGAGCCCGGGGTGAAGCACATTGAAGTTAATGTCGGCGAATTGCCGACCATTCCTAAAACCTGGAACCCCCAGCTCGCCTATTGACAAGTTCTCTTGGTTTTGTAAACTAAAGCATAGAGTCAGTAATAGTTTAAAAAACAAAGAGGAGAGTTTATTTTATGCTTAAAAGTAATAATCGTAAAAGAAAAATTAACACCTTGAAATTTATTTTTTCAACCGTTATTTTGGGCGCAGTTATTCGTTGAGGGGCGAATAAAAACACCGCAGGCAAATCTAAAAATCCCCTTCAAGAGGGGGTTTTCTAAAAAAGATGCAAAAGAAGTTTTATCTAACTAAAGAAGGGCTGGAAAAGATAAGGAAAGATCGCGAAGATTTAAAAAATCTTAAGCTTGCCAAAACCAAAGGCGAAGTGCCCAAGATTTGGCATTCGGAAGATTTAAACCCGGAATACCTTGCCTTTCAGGAGGACTTGGAGTTTCTGGAGTCCCGGCTGAATGATTTGGAATATATCACTAAAAATGCCGAACTGATAAAACCGCCTTCCAAAGGAGCGCAGAACAATATTGGCCTAGGGGCGACGGTCTTAGTGCAGGTTGACGGCCAGACAGATGAATTCACTTTAGTGGGCACCTTGGAAGCCAATCCTTCTTTGGGCAGAATTTCCAACGAATCCCCGGTCGGCCAGCAATTATTGGGCCATAAGGTCGGGGACGAGGTCGTCGTCTCCTCGCCCATTAAAACGGTTTATAAAATAAAAAAGATAAAATATAAGATAATTTGAGAAGAAGGCGATGCCTTCTTCTTTTTTTCTATGCGGGACATCCTTAATTTTTTTATTGAAGTCGGGAAATTGAAGAATAAGGGGCGCCGGGGCTGGGAGCTCCATAATATCAGGAACCCGGAAACCACTGCTGAACATATTTTCAGAATGGCTATTGTCGCCTGGACACTCGGTAAGATGAAAAAATTGAACACAGAAAGGGTCATTAAAATGGCTTTAATCCACGATTTGTGCGAAGTTTATGCTCCCGATCTGACTCCCTATGACCCTTTATTGCCAAAAACCAAGGACAAGAAAAAAATAATGGAGGCCTTAAAGCGCTGGCCGAAATTTACCCCCGACCTTAAAATTAAAAAACACACAGAAAAGCACAGAATGGAATCGCTGGCCCTGGATAAATTAATCGCAAAATTATCGCCGAGTTTCCGGGCGGAAATAAAAAATCTCTGGATGGATTTTGAAAAAGGATTGAGCAAAGAGGGAAGGTTTGTGAAACAGGTAGATAAGATGGAAAATCTTTTACAGGGCCTGGAATATTGGAAAAAACACGGCAAAATCCAGCATAAGCTTTGGATAAGATGGATTAAAGAAATCATAGACGACCCCTTGCTTATTGATTTTATCAAGGCCGTAGAAGTAAAATTTCTCCATAAATAACAGAACCGTTCCGAGAGAAACGAGGGGCAGTTTTATTTTTGAGTAAAAATCAGGTAGAATAACCAAAAATGCCCAAGTCATTAAACAAGGTCATCAGAGTTTTAATCGCTTCCGATTTTTTGCTTCAGTCGGGCTGGGGATTAATCGGCCCGATTTTTGCCATATTTCTGACCGGCCAGATTCAGGGCGGCTCTTTAAAAATGGTGGGTTTTATAGCAACAACTTATTGGATCACCAAATCAATCGTCCAGCCCTTTATCGCCCATCAGCTGGATAAAAATCACGGGGAGAAAGACGATTTCCGATTTTTAATTATAGGGATGTATGTGGCGAATCTGATTCCATTGGGTTATATTTTTTCCACTTTGCCGTGGCATATATTTACTTTGGAGTTTATCAGGGGGCTGGCTATGGCTTGCGTCATCCCCACTTGGTCTGGAATTTTTACCCGGCACATAGACAAGGGCAGGGAGGCCTTTTCCTGGAGCATGGAAAGCACGGGTATCGGTTTTGCTGCGGGGCTAGCCGGGGCTTTTGGAGGAATTTTAGCCAGCGCCCTGGGGTTCGAGGTAGTTTTTATCCTGGTAAGCATTTTTGGCGTATTATCCTCTTCGGCCCTGCTTTTGATCCGCCGCCAGATTTTTCTCAAAAATCATTTTGCCCCCCGCCTGCCGCCAGCCGAAAAACCTTTTTGATATTTGACAAGAATTAAATAGTATGCTATGCTTTTAATAGTATTCGATACAAATAGCTCTGCGGACGGTTACCGTCGAGAGTAAAAGGAGGTCGTCATGACAGATAAGATTGTCGCGGACGAGGTACTGGGCGAATTCGCCAGGCAAGAGCACGATTGGTTCGAGCGCGTGCGGAAGGGATCACTTAATTCTAAAGAGGTTGTACGCGCAGTGCAGAACATCATAGACCGGGGCTCAGTTTTTGCTTATGATAAGCGAAAGGACGGCTGGGAACTTATTGAGGACGTGGCCTTTGCTCCCTTTGATGTTTCAAAAATGAAATTGGTTCCGTTTTTGAAATCCGGGGAAAGTTCTGCAAACAGCGAGGAAATGGTAAGCCGGGCTCTCGAACTGAAAGTTAATTTCGGCCAGCGCGATGCCGAATATTTACTTGAACATCAGCAAGAGATACCCAAGGAGTTTCGCAAATACTACATAGTGTTTACCGGAACAAAGTGGCGCAACCCAGACGGCAACCGCAACGTTGCTTACCTCAATTGGAATGGCAAGCAGTGGTATTTGAACTTCAATTGGCTTGAGAATGACTGGAACTCCAATGATCGTTTGCCGCGCCTCCGCGAGTAGAATTAGAGCTCTTGGATTTTCAAGAGTTTAAACCGGGGTTATCCGAAATACATCATGGATAGCCCCGTTCTTTTTTTGTAATTTTTGATATATATTAAACTAACATGGTTAATCAGGAAATCGCGAAAATATTTTATGAAATAGCGGATTATTTAGAAATGGATAATGTAGCCTTTAAGCCCTTTGCTTATCGCAAGGCGGCTATTAATTTGGAGACGATGGAAGGGGACGTGGAAGAGATTTATAAAAAAGACGGAGTTAAGGGCTTGCAAAATATTCCTGGCGTCGGAAAAAATATCGCCGAACATATTGAGGAATATTTAAAAACCGGAAAAATCCAATATTATCAGCGCTTTAAAAAGAAAATCCCGATTAAATTAGAAGAAATAATCGCGGTGGAAGGGGTGGGACCCAAAAGAGCTAAAATCCTTTACCAAAAATTAGGAATCAAAAATTTAAAAGATTTGGAAAAACAGGCTAAATCCCATAAGATTGCTTCTTTGTTCGGTTTTGGCGAAAAAACGGAAAAGAATATCTTGGAGGGAATCGTTTTTTTAAAAAAGAGCAAGGGCCGGTTTTTATTGGGAGATATTATGCCAAAAGCCAGAGAGATTTATGAAAAATTAAAAAACTTGAAAGAGGCGGAAAGAATAGAGATAGCCGGCTCTTTAAGAAGAAAAAAGGAAACCATCGGAGATGTTGATTTTCTGGCCATTTCAAAAAATCCAGCCCCGATCATGGATTTTTTTGTGAAACTGCCTGGCGTTATCAAGGTTTGGGCTAAAGGGGCGACCAAAGCCTCGGTGCGAATAGGAATCGGCTTTGACCCCGTTAGAAAAAAATTTTCTAACGGGGTTGATATGGATATTAGAGTCGTGCCTAAAAAATCTTTCGGCGCGGCTTTGCAGTATTTCACGGGTTCCAAAGAACACAATATTGAAACCAGGAAAATTGCCATGGATAAGGGTTTGAAGCTTTCAGAATACGGATTATTCCGGGGGCAGAGAATGGTTGCCTCCCAAACCGAAGAAGATATTTATAAAGCCCTGGATATGGACTGGATGGAGCCGGAATTAAGGGAAAATCAGGGAGAAATTGAGGCCTCCCTTCGACAAGCTCAGGGCAAGCCCTTTGGTCTGCCAAAAATTATTGGCTATTCAGATATTAAGGGCGACTTGCATGTTCATTCCGACTGGGATGGTGGAGTAAATTCCATTGAAGAATTGGCAAAAGCAGCCCAGAAATTGGGATATGAGTACTTGGGGATTTCCGACCATACCAAGTTTTTAAGAATCGAGAAGGGCTTAGACGAAAAAAAAATAATCTTGCGCAATAAAGAAATCGATAAATTAAACGAAAAGTTTAAAGTTCAAGGTTTAAAGTTTAAGGTTTTGAAGGGTTGCGAGGCGAATATTTTAAACGACGGCTCCATTGATATCAAAGACGATGTTTTGGCCCAGTTGGATTATGTGATGGCCGGTATCCACTCCAATATCAAAATGCCTCGAGCAAAGATGACAGAAAGAATGATAGGGGCGATGAAAAATAAAAACGTAGATATTATTTCCCATCCGACGGGCCGCTTAATTAATAAAAGAGACGAATACCAAATTGATTTTGAGGCGATTTTAAAAGTAGCCAAGGAGACAGGCACGATTCTGGAAATAGATTCTTATCCCGAAAGATTGGATTTGAACGACCAGAATATCAGAAGGGCAAAGGGAGCCGGAGTAAAAATGATTATTAATACCGACTCCCACCAGAAAGACCAGATGAGATTCATGGAATTTGGCGTTGCCCAGGCAAGAAGGGGCTGGGCGGAAAAAGAAGATATTATCAATTGCTGGCCGTTGGAAAAATTATTAAGCTTTTTAAAATAATATGGAGAGATCAGCCGGAGCCGTAATTTTCAGGAAGGAACCCTTCGAGTCGCCTCAGGGTAAAAAAACAAAGTTTTTTTACCTTCTTTTGCATTATCCGACGAGATCGCCAAAATCTAAAAAGGCGCATTGGGATTTTCCGAAGGGCCATATAGAAAAAGAAGAAACTGAAACAGAAACCGTAAAGAGAGAGGTAAGAGAAGAAACGGGCCTTGGCGATATTAATATTATATATGGATTCAAAGAGAGGATAAAATATTATTTTACAGCCAAAGAAAAAACTATTTTCAAGACGGTTGTTTTTTATTTAGCCGAAACTAAAACTAAAAGCGTAAAAATATCCAAAGAGCATATAGGATTCAAGTGGCTTCCTTATAATGAGGCGCTAAAACAGCTTACTTTTCAAAAGCCCAGAGGCATTCTTAAAAAAGCCGATAAATTTATCGATGGCGGATAAAGCCACTTGTTTCTCTTAGAGGAGAGAGGTAAAATGATTTAATGCTTTTCTGATGGAGGGAAAATGAGATTCAAGGTTTGTCCTCATTGCGGTACCTTTACAGATGAAGATGCAAATTGTCCTTGCGGTCGCGATGTCAGCATCAAAGATTGTGTAATAATTTCATTCTCCGATCTCGTAACCGCTATAATTGATGACAAGATGACACTCAACCTGGTCTGGACAAGGCATCAAGCTCTTTTACAGCAAGCCATTTCAAGAAAAAACTCCCCCGTTCTTTAGGGGAGTCTTTTTTACTTTACAGCTTCGATTATTTTATCAAAGATTTTTGGATTGTTTATCGCTAATCCGGCCAGGATTTTCCTGTCCAGCTCGATTTTATTTTTTTTCAACCCGAAAATGAATTTGCTGTAGCTGGTTCCCTGCCTCTGGCAGGCTGCTGAAATATTGACTTGCCAGGCCCGGCGGAAGTCCCTTTTCCTGACTTTTCTGTCACGGTAATTATAAGATAATGACTTCATCAGGGCCTGTTTGGCCGCGGCTATCTTTGATTTCCTGCCCCAATGAAACCCCTTTGTCTGGGTTAATAAATGCCTTCTTCTTTTTTGGGAAAACATTCCTCCTTTTACTCTAGCCATGATGATTTTTTATTTAATAAAATTTAATAAAAACGAAATTGAAGATGAGGATTTATCCTCATCGCCTAACTATAAAGAAATTTTTTAATTGCTTTTACTTCGCTTTTGGAAACCTCAACCCACTTCCGGTTCTGCCGGACTTTTTTGCCTGATTTTTTCGCGCCGTAATGGTCCAAGCCCGTATGCCTTCTCAAAATTTTTCCGTTTTTGGTGAATTTAAAACGTTTTAAAATTGATTTCCTCGTTTTGCCCATATCATTTTTTCGAAATTAGCATTGAAAATCCCCTCATTTCTTTTTTTAATTCCCTTTCGATTTTAATCGGGATTATATTTTTTAATATTTCCAAAAATTGGCTTATTTTTCCGGTGGCAAAATTAGCCATGCCTTTCTCCCGGCCCCTTAAAACCATTTCTATCCTTACCCGGTTGCCTTCTTTTAGGAATTTTTCCGCCAGTTTCGCCCTGGTTTCCATATCATGGGGAGATATATTAAAGGTTAATCTTACCCCCTTCACTTCGCTACCCTTGCTCCTGCTCCCCGCCTTTTCTTTTTTTTGGAGCCAGTAAAGGTATTTTCCGTAATCCATGAGCTTGCAAACGGGGGGATCCGCTTTTTCCGTTATCTGGATTAAATCTAAATGGCGCTCCCTTGCCATTTGGAGCGCATCTTGCAGTGTTACTACTCCAACTTGATTTTCAGCATCATCTATCAGCCGCACCTTTTCAGCCCTTATTTCATTGTTCAATAATGGTCGTTTTAACAAAATTTTACCTTAGTGGAGGTGGCGAGAGTGAGCTCGCATCCAAGAATTGTTCTAAAGATAGTTCTACAAATATATCTCATTTGGTTTTTAGAATTGGAAGTTTAAAATGAGAAAAATCTTCCTACTCCGGGTTCTTTGTTGTTTGACGGCTTTTCTGAATCCTTCTGAAAGAGCCGCCTATCTCGCTGATATAACACCCCCTATACAACCTAGCGAGAATCCGTGAAGGGGATGCCGTACCGCTATTTATGCAACAGCGAGTACGGGTTGCTTGAATAAATTAGCATTTATCCTTGCTCTCAAAGTTTTGTGAGGTTTGAGAAAACTCAAATTGCCTATCTTTATAAAATTCTTGTCGAAACTTTCACCCCCGTTTTAATTCTCTCTGGATTTCCTTGTCTAGCTCTCGTTTTTTAATTTTCTCCCTTTTATCGAATTGCTTTTTTCCCTTGGCTATGCCGAATTCCAGCTTTATCTTTCCGTCGTTAGTATATACCTTCAAGGGTATTAAAGTCAAGCCTGATTGGCGGGATTTGCCGATTAAATACTGGATTTCTTTTTTCTTCAAAAGGAGCTTTCTTGAATGCTGGGGGTTGTAATCTCCCGGTATGTTTTTGGGCTGATAAGGCGGGATATTGGCGCCGACGAGATATGCTTCGCTGTTTTTGTCAACGACTACGTAAGAGCCGGTTAAATTCAGCCGATTCATCCTAATTGATTTCACTTCCTGGCCGATCAAAACTATGCCTGCTTCAAATTTCTCCAGGATTTCATAGTTAAAATAGGCCTTTTTGTTCTCGGCAAATAGCTTCATGCTTTAACTTTAACAGAAATTAAGTTAAAATTAAAACAACATGATCCGCGAGGAAATCAAAAATTTCGTTGGAAAAACGGTAAAAGAGCTCTACAAAATAGACGCCGATGTTAAAATTAGCCCGACCGAAAATTCTGTTTTTGGGGATTATTCTACCAATGTCGCAATGCTGCTTAAAAAAAATCCTCAAGAGCTCGCTAGTACCATTAAATCTCCGATTTTAGAAAAAATAGAAGTAAAAAACGGATTTATTAATTTTTTTGTCAAAAAAGAAGAGCTGGAAAGATTATATTCTGAATATCTGGAAAAAGGCGTGAGATTTTTCCAAGAAAAACCAAAAAAGCGGGAAATAATTGTTATTGAGTATTCTTCTCCGAATATCGCCAAGCCCTTGGGCATCCATCATATCCGCTCAACCATCATCGGCCAGGCGCTCGTTAATATTCTGCGGTTTTTGGGTCACAAGGTAATTTCTTTGAGTTTCCCGGGTGATTTTGGAACCCAATTCGGCCTTTTAATAGCCGCCTACAAGCGCTGGGGAGATCGTGAAAAATTACAGAAAGACCCAATTTCCGAAATGCTTAACCTTTACGTCCTCTTTTCCCAGGCGGCTAAAGAAGACCAAAATCTTCTTGAGGGCGGCAGAAGGGAATTTAAAAAACTGGAACAAGGCGACGCTGAAAATAAAAAACTCTGGAAATGGTTTTCAGATGAATCATTAAAAGATTTTAACAGAGTTTATAAATTGCTTGACGTTAAGATTGAAAATACGATCGGCGAGAGCTTTTACGAGCCGGAATTGAAATCTTTGGTCCAGAATGCTTTAAAAAGAGGCATTGCCGAGAACGGAGAAGACGGAGCTATTGTGATTAAAATTCCGGGCAGCGATACGCCAGAGATAATCCAAAAAGCAGACGAGGCCTCAATTTATACAACCAGAGAATTGGCCGCCATTCGTCATCGCATTAAAAAATGGCAGGCAACTAAAATTTTATACGTCACTGCTAACCAGCAGACATTTCATCTTGCCCAGGTTTTTGGCGCGGCTGAGCGGCTCGGTATCGCTAAACTAGACCAGCTTGGTCATATAAAATTCGGGATGATGCTGGGGCCTGGCGGGAAAAAATTCGCTACTAGAGAAGGCCGCTTGATACCAATGGATGACGTTTTGAATGAAGCGGTTTTACGAGCTAGAAAAATTATAGAAGAAATCAATTCTTCTCTAGTCGAATCAGAAAAGGAAAAAATCGCTAGGGAGGTGGGGATCGGAGCTGTAAAATTTTTTGACCTTTCCCATAACCGCTTATCAGATATTACTTTTGAATGGGATACTATTTTAAATTTAAAGGGATTCGCCTCTCCCTATATCCAATATACCTACGCTCGCTTGGCGAGTATACTTAAGAAAGCTGATTTTAAAAAGAAAACGGGCCATTTTAATATTACCAATCCGTTAGAGAGAAATATAATATTAAAAATTCTCGGTTTTGGCGAAATATTGCAAGAAATCGGTAAAACTTATTTTCCAAGTCAATTAGCTGAGTACATCTACGAATTAAGCAATGACTTGAACGCTTTTTATGAAGTTTCACCGGTATTAAAAGCGGAAATTAAAGAAAGAGAAAGTCGCCTTAATCTTATTTTAGGAGCGAAGGAGATTTTAAAAATAGGGCTGAATCTTTTGGGTATTTCCGCTCCAGAAAAAATGTGATAAAACTGGAACATATATGTTAAAACTCAAAAATAGGTATTTTTTATTGCGGCACGGGGAGTCCCCGATTAATTTAAAAGGACTGGTTTCCTGTTGGCCGGAAAAGATTTATTCCCCTTTGACCAGAAAAGGGGTCAGGCAAATTAAAAAAGTAGCTGAAAAATTAAAAAATAAAAAGATAGATTTTATTTTTTCCTCGGACATATTGAGGACTAAGCAAACTGCGCAAATTGTCGCCAAAGAGCTGGGGCTGAAAATTAAATTTGATAAGCGGTTGAGAGATGTAGGTTTCGGAATTTTTAACGGCCGGCGCATTAAAGAAGTTGGCAAGTTTTGGCTTAAAAAAGGCGAAAAACTTTCGCCAATAGAATATTATAAAAGAAGATTCACTATTGCTCCTCCCGGGGGCGAAAATTATGTTGAAGTTGAAAAGAGAATGATGAGTTTCCTGAAAGACACAGAAAAAAAGTATAAAGGGAAAAATATTTTAATTGTGGGGCATAAGCGGCCATTATCTCTGCTGGAGAAAATGATTTATGGCTGGAGTCGGGAAAGATTCATCAGGGAAATAGTCAAAGATAAAGAACCGAAAAACGGGGAAATCCGCAAATTATAATAGGCGATGAAGTAGCGACTTCATCTTCATTTTCGTCCCACAGAGTGGGACTCAATATATGGTGTTAAATTTTCCGAAAATTGAAGAAAAAATATTAAAATTCTGGCAAAAGAACGATACTTTTGCCAAGAGTATAAAGCAGAGGGCCAAGTCCCCTAGTTTCGTGTTTTATGAAGGTCCGCCCACGGCCAATGGAAGGCCGGGTATTCACCATGTCTTGGCCCGGTCTTTCAAGGACATCATCTGCCGCTATAAAACAATGCAAGGTTTTAAGGTGGAAAGAAAAGCGGGCTGGGACACCCAGGGCTTGCCCGTTGAGCTTGAAGTTGAAAAGAAGCTGGGATTTAAATCCAAGCAGGAAATTGAAGAATACGGCATAGATAAATTCAATAAGGTGTGCAAGTCCTCGGTCTGGGAATATAAAAAAGAATGGGAAAAACTGACCGAGAGAATCGGATTCTGGCTGGATATGAAAAATCCCTATATAACCTACGAAAATGATTATATGGAAAGCGTCTGGCGGATAATCAAGCAGATTTGGGACAAGGGGTTGATTTATAAGGGCCACAAGGTCGTTCCTTACTGCGCGAGATGCGAAACTAATCTTTCCAGTCACGAAGTGGCTTTGGGATATAAAAACATCGAAGAAACCTCTATTTATGTGAAATTTCCGGTTAAAAATGAAAAAAACACTTATTTTCTGGCCTGGACCACGACTCCCTGGACCTTGCCCGCTAATGTCGCCGTAGCGGTAAATCCCAGTCTCACTTACGCAAAAATTAAAACAGGTAACGAAGTTTTAATTTTAGCCAAAGAAAGGTTAAGCGTTATCGGTAAAGAACATGAAGTTCTTGAAGAAATAAAAGGCAGAGATTTGCTCGGCATGGAATACGAACCGTTATTCAATTTCCTAAAACCGGATAAAAAAGCTTATTTCGTCGTTTCGGGAGATTTTGTTTCGCTTGAAGAAGGGACTGGGCTAGTCCATATCGCTCCGGCCTTTGGCGTTGATGATATGGAAGTCGGCAAGAAAAACAATCTCCCGGTTTTAATGCCGGTTGATTTGCACGGGAAATTCAAGCCCATAATCAAGCCCTGGTCGGGAATGTTTGTTAAAGACGCAGACCAGATGATTATCAATGATTTAAAAAATCGCAGTCTGCTTTTTAAAACCGAGCCGCACGGCCACGATTACCCTTTTTGCTGGCGGTGCCAGAGGCCCCTTTTATATTATGCCAAAGAGGGCTGGTTTATTGATATGCAGTCCGTTAAGCAGGCATTGATCAAAAATAACCAGAAAATAAATTGGATCCCTAACCATTTAAAAAACGGAAGATTTGGGGAGTGGCTTCAAGATGTTAAGGACTGGGCGATGTCCCGGGAAAGATATTGGGGAACTCCTTTGCCTATTTGGCAGTGCCAAAAGTGTAAAGAAGTAGTTTGTATTGGAAGCGTTAAAGAGCTGGCTGGAAAATTAGGCGATGAAGTAGTGACTTCATCTTCAACCTTCGTCCGCCCTGGGCGGACTCGGTTTTTAAAAGATCTGCACAGGCCGTACATAGACAAGGTTATTTTAAAATGCGATAAATGCGGAGGGAAGATGATGAGGACCCAGGAAATTCTGGACGTCTGGTTTGATTCGGGCAGTATGCCTTTTGCCTCCGGCGCCGCGCCAAAATTATTTCCGGCTGATTATATCTGTGAGGCGATAGACCAGACAAGGGGCTGGTTTTATACTCTGCTGGCGATTTCCACTTTAATCGGCTTAGAATCTCCTTTTAAAAATGTCATTTCCGTCGGCCATGTTTTGGATGAAAAAGGGGAAAAAATGTCAAAATCAAAGGGCAATATAGTGAGTCCCTGGGATATGGTGGCAAAGTACGGAGCAGACAGCGTCAGGTGGTATTTTTACACGGTCAACCAGCCGGGCGAACCTAAGCTGTTTGCAGAAAAGGATCTGGCTGACGCCTTGAGAAGATTCATTATGATTCTTTGGAATTGCTACGCTTTTTTCGTAACTTATGTTCCGAAAAAAGAATTTCCAATTTCCAATTTCCAATTTTCAAAGCCGAAAAACATATTAGATAAATGGATTATTTCCAAATTGAACGGATTAATCGAGCAGGTGACGGAAGGTTTGGACAAGTATAATGTGACGGCCGCAGCCAGGGCGATTGAGAAATTCACAGTTGAAGAATTGTCTCTCTGGTATATCCGAAGGTCGCGGAAGCGGTTTGCAGAAGCATCGGGCACTTTATTTTTTGTTCTCCAAACAATTTCAAAATTGGCTGCTCCCTTCATCCCATTTTTAAGCGAAGAAATTTTCACTAAACTACAAACTACAAACTACAAACTACGATCTGTTCATTTAGCTGATTGGCCGGAGGCCGATAAAAAATTAATTAATAAGGAACTGGAAGAAAAAATGGAAGAGGCGAGGAAAACCGTTGCTTTAGCTTTGGCTGAAAGGGCCAAAGCCAGGATTAAAGTGAGGCAGCCTTTGAAAAAATTACAAATTACAAATTACAAATTACAAAAAGAAAAAGAGCTTTTAGATTTGATAAAAGATGAAGTTAACGTTAAAGAAATTGTTTTTGGCAAAAGTTTAAAATTAGATACTAAAATAACTCCAAAATTAAAAGAAGAGGGGTCCCTAAGGGAAATTATCCGGAATATTCAGGATGCGAGGAAAAAGGCGAACTTAAAACCGCAAGATAAAGTTAAAATGAGTTATGCCGCAGCGCCGGATTTGGATAAAATAATAATAAAGCACAAGAAAACTATTCTGGCAGAAGCAAAATTAAAAGGTTTGGTTTTAGATAAAAAAATAGCGGTCGACAAGCAAAAATTATCTACCGAGCTTACATTTATGGAAGCGAAGGTGAAGATGAGGACGAAGTCCTCATCGCCCTTAAAAATTAAGAAGATAAATCAAAATGCAGGATAAAAAACAAGAAGCAAAATCTTCTGCCCCAAAGGGCCCGATGAAAACTTTTGATTTGCAAAGAAGCATTCTTTCAAACAAGAATGAACTATTCACAAAATATCATATGACGGGCAAGGAAGCTGATGAATTAGCCGGCAATCTGAAAAAATACGACAGGGACCTTAACCCGGGAGATATTCGCGATTTAAAAAAAGGGTTAGAGGATAAAATTAAAGCAAATCCTCATAGCAGCGAAGGGATAAAAGCCGCCAATACGTTAAAGTTTTATCAGGATAAAGGAGCGATACAGCCTTAATGTTCGTCCATTACCGCACCGAGGGCGTTATATTAAAGAAAGAAGAGCGGGGCGAGGCGGATTTATTATTTACCGTTTATACCAAGGATTTCGGCAAGTTAAAAATTTTAGGAAAAGCTGTCAGAAAAATGGGTTCCAAATTAAGGTCTGCCACGGGCATCTTTTCTTTATCGGAAATTGAATTTATCCAGGGGAAATCTCAGAAAACTTTAACCGACGCCATTTCAGCAGGTAAAGCTCCGGAATTGATAAAGGATTTAAAAAAATTAAGGATTGCCCATAAAATCGCTGAAGCTCTGGATAGATTGATAAAAGGCCAGGAGCATGATGAAAAAATCTGGCAACTTTTAGCAGAAGTGTTCCAGAAACTAAACAATCCCCGATTGTCAAACGCCGGCTATAGACTGCTTTATTATTATTTTTTTTGGAATTTTATAGCGATTCTTGGATATACGCCCAATCTCTACCATTGCGCTCACTGCCATAAAAAAATAATCAAGGAAAAAAATTATTTCAGCCAGAAAGAGGGCGGAATAATCTGCCAGGATTGTTTTCCAAGGGAAGGGCATGTTTGTGAAATCCAGCCCGAAACAATAAAAATTTTAAGAATTATTTTGAAAAAGGACTGCCCCACTTTATTAAAATTGAAATTTGAGGCACAATATCTAAAGGAGCTATCTTTATGCGAAAAATTACAATTTATTTAATAGTGTTAGCGGCTGTCGGCGGGGTTGTCGGATTTTGGAATTACCAGAGAAACACCTATTCCAAGGAAGTTTTAAAATTGGAGATTTTAGGGCCGGACCAGGTGACTTTGGGCGATAATTCGGAGTACACCGTCAAATATAAAAACAACGGGAATTTCCGCCTGGATAATCCGGAACTGATCTTTGAACCGCCCAGCCACTCTCTTTCAGACGGCCAGGTTTTTGAAAGGCAGATTTTAAGCAAAGAAAAACTGGGTGATGCGATTTACCCTGGTGAAGAAAAAGCGTTTACTTTCCAAGTGCGGCTTTTGGGGAAAGAAGGGGAGGTATTAACCGCCAAAGCTACTTTGTCTTACCAGCCCAAGGACTTAAAAGCGAGATATGAATCCTCAACCACTTTTACCACTAGCGTGAAATCAGTTCCCCTGACCTTGGAATTCGATTTGCCGGCTAAAACCGAATCCGGCCGGGATTTTAATTTCAAATTGAATTATTTTTCCAATATCAATTATCTTTTAACCGATTTGAGGGTCCAGTTGGAGTATCCAGTTGATTTTGAGTTTTTAGAATCTACCCCGAAATCATTAGACAAGACCGAATGGGAGATTCCGGTTTTAAACAAGTCGCAGGGAGGGAGAGTTGAGGTTGTGGGCAAGGTTTCCGGAGATCTGGGCTCGGCCAAGATTTTTAAAGCGAAACTGGGTATCTGGAAAAACGGGGAATTTGTGCTACTAAAAACAGCTGAAAGCGGGCTGGAAATCACTAAGACATCGGTTTTTCTGCGCCAGGAAATTAATGGCAATCCGAGATATGCGGCACAACCTGGCGATTGGCTACATTACGAGGTTTTTTTCAAAAATATCGGAGACGACGCTTTAACTAATTTATTCATTGTTAATAAGCTGGAAGGCGATGCGTTTGATTTTAGCACGATTAAGTCCGACTCGGGCATTTTTTCGTCGGGAGATAATTCAGTCGTTTTTGATTGGAAAAGAATCCGGGATCTCCAATACCTGGCGCCGACCCAGGAGGGCAAAGTTGATTTCTGGGTGAGAGTAAAAGACGACTTGGGGAACGTCGGCAACCCGGTTTTGAGGAACAAAGTTTTCGCCTCGCAGGTTGAAGAAGAATTCGTGACCAAAATCGGTTCCAAGATAGAGGTAATTCAGAAGGGCTTTTACCAGGATGAAGTTTTTGGTAATTTGGGCCCCATACCACCAAGAGCCGGCGAAGTTACAACCTATACCATATTCTGGCAGGCAAAGAATTATTATTCGGATGTTAAGGGCGTGAAAATAAAAGCTACCTTGCCCCAGGGTGTTGAGCTAACAGGGAGAATTTTCCCGGAAGAAGAAGCGCAAAAATTCACGTTTGACTCCGAATCCCGGGAAATTGTCTGGTCTTTAGGGGATCTGGCGCGGGGCCGGGGAATTTCTGACACCCCGCCCAATCTTTCTTTCCAGATCGTTTTTACTCCGGCAGTATCGCAGAGAGGCCAGACGCCGAATATTATCGGAGAGATTCATATTTCCGGCCAAGATACCTGGACAGAAACGACTATTGAGAATACAGCTCCCGCCATAAACACCACTCTGCCTGACGACGACACCGTCACTCCGGCATTTGGGATAATACAGTAAACTTATGGAAGACTTAATGGATAAAATAATATCTTTATGCAAGAGGCGGGGTTTTATTTTTCCGGGCTCGGAAATCTACGGCGGTTTGGCTAATTCCTGGGATTACGGCCCATTGGGCACGGAGCTGAAAAATAATATCAAGCAGCTTTGGTGGAAAAAGTTTGTGCAAAGCCGGGATGATATAGTCGGGATAGATGCCTCGCTTATTATGAACCCCAAAGTTTGGGAGGCCTCGGGGCATTTGAAAGAATTCAGCGACCCGCTTATTGAATGCAAAAGCTGCCACGCAAGGTTTAAGGAAGATTCTTTAGGGGGAAAGGAATGCCCGATTTGCAGGAAAAAAGAATTCACTTTGGCAAAGCAGTTTAACCTGATGTTTAAGACGTTTATTGGCCCTGCGGAAGAAAAGGATAATATTGTTTATTTTCGGCCGGAAACTGCCCAGGCGATGTTCGTTGATTTTAAAAATGTCTTGGACACTTCCCGCAAGACACTGCCCTTTGGCATCGCCCAGATAGGCAAGGCCTTCCGGAATGAAATTACACCCGGGAATTTTATTTTCAGGACCAGGGAATTTGAACAAATGGAAATAGAATATTTTATCCGAGAAAATGATTGGAAAAAATATTTTGAATACTGGAGAAAAGAAATGATCGGGTGGATTAAGGATTTGGGAGTTGATATGAAAAAAATCCACGAAATTGAAATCCCGGACAAGGAAAGGGCCCATTATTCAAGGCGCACCCTTGATTTCAATTATGAATTTCCTTTTGGCGAGAAGGAATTGTACGGCCTGGCTTACCGGACCGATTTTGATTTGAAAAACCATTTTAAAGAACCGCCCTATAAAGAAGAGGGGGTTGAGCCGTTTTACCCGCATGCGATTGAGCCGACCTGGGGAGTTGACCGTTCGGTTTTAGTCGCGCTTTTGGAGGCATATCATGAAGAAGATAAAAGGGTTGTCCTGAAGCTTCCGATGAAGCTGGCTCCATACAAAGCCGCCGTATTTCCGCTTTTAGCCAATAAGCCCGAGCTCGTGAAATTGGCCAAGAAAATTTATGATGATTTGAGAAAAGATTTTATGGTTGCCTGGGATGACAGGGGAAATATCGGCAAGCGCTATTTTTCCCAAGACGAAATCGGCACTCCTTATTGCATAACAGTTGATTTCGACAGTTTAGAGAAAAATGACGTCACTATCCGTGATCGCGATACTATGAAGCAGGAAAGAGTAAAAATCGTAGATTTAGCTGATATTCTAAAACAAAAATTAGAAAATTGATAAAGGAGAGTGTTAGACGTCGGACGTCTAACGTCTAACATCCCGCTTAACATAACATCTTATTGAGAGTTGGAGATCGGATCTCCAATTTTTATTTTAAAAAGCTGAATTTTTTGATCCTCCTTCGCTTGTGAGCTACGGCGGGACAATGTATAATTAATAAAATGTTCCATAAAAATACTCTCAAAATGCTCTTGACGGGTATATAGCATATATGCTATATGATAAGTATGGCTTTAATTAATGAATTATTATTCGGAATACAAAGTTTATTATTATCAAAATAGCCACACCAAGCGAGCTCCGGTTTCGGAATATATTAATAATTTACCGACAAAAGATAAAGGGAAAATCGCCGCATACATAATCCTTCTCCGCGATTATGATGGACGGCTTGACGAACCATACAGCCGCTATATTCGTTCTGGTATTCGCGAATTGCGCATAGAAATCACCCGTAATAGACATCGTATTTTCTATATAACAGTGTCAGAGAAAAGAATAATCCTCTTACATGCGTTTCTAAAAAAGACTCTTAAAACTCCAGAGCAAGAGATTAGTCGCGCCTTAAATAACTTCGAAGATTATAAAATAAATAAAAAACTTATTGAGTATGAAAAAGAAATATAAAAAAATTATATATCCATCTTTTGAGCGCTATCTGTCTCAACGGATGAAAAATAAAGAATTCAGAGAGGCCTACGAAAAAGAAGGTCGGCGACTCGAAATTGCTTACGGGATTCTCCAATTGCGAAAAAAACAAAAAATTAGCCAAAAAGACCTGGCCGCCAAATTAGATACTACCCAGAGCGTTATTGCTAGAATGGAATCGGGTCAGCAAAATTTTACCACAGACACTCTCCAAAAGATCGCTTCGGTTTTTAAACGCAACCTTAAGATTGAATTTATTAAATAAATGTTCCATAAAACTACGCTGAAAAATGGGTTAAGGATTATTACCGTGCCCCAGAATAACACAGAAACGGTGACGGTTTTGGTTTTGGCGGGAACGGGCTCAAAATACGAAACCAAGGAAATATCGGGCATTTCCCATTTCTTGGAGCACTTGTTTTTTAAGGGCACGAAAAAACAGCCCACGCCCAAAATTCTCGCCGAAACGTTGGATAAAGTCGGCGGAATTTATAATGCCTTCACTTCTGAAGAATGCACGGGATTTTTTGCCAAAGTGGAAGCATCTCATTTCGAATTAGTCCTGGATTGGGTTTCAGATATTCTCTTAAATTCGCTTTTTCCAAAAGAAGAGATTGAAAAGGAAAAAGGGGTGATTATTGAAGAGATAAATATGATTTACGATCATCCGATGAATTATGTCAATACTTTATGGACAAAACTCTTGTACGGCGACCAGCCGGCGGGCTGGGATATAGCCGGAAAAAAAGAGACCGTTTCTAAAATCACCCGCCAAGACATTGTTGATTATACTGATAATCATTACACCGCTTCCAACACAGTTGTCTGCATCGCCGGAAAGATTAATGAGCTGGAAGGGCTGGCCAAGACCAAAAAATATTTTTCAAAAATAAATAATAAGCAGTCCTTGGCTAAGCTTAAGGTGATTGAGGATCAAGACAAACCCGAGTGCCTGATCCACTACAAAAAAACCGACCAGTCCCATTTTTGCCTGGGGGTCAGGGGGTATAATCTTTTCCATCCCCAGAAATACAGCCAGGAATTGCTGGCAATAATTTTGGGAGCAGGGGGGATGATGAGCAACCGGCTTTTTACCGAAGTAAGGGAAAAATTAGGATTGGCTTACTATATCAGAACGGAAGCTGATGCCAATACTGATACAGGATTTTTAGTGACCAATGCGGGCGTGGATAATATGAGGGTGGAAAAAAGCATTTCCACTATTTTAAAAGAATATAAGAAAATTTCCCAGACAAAGGTTCCGGCATCGGAGCTAAAAAAGGCCAAAGACAATATCAAGGGGAAAATGGCTATTTATCTGGAAACCTCCGACGCCCAATCTAATTTTTACGGGCTTCAGGAAATTTTAGAAAGGAAAATTATGACTCCGCAAGAGCTTTTCAGGGAAATTGATAAAGTTTCCCAAAATGATATTCTGAAAGTAGCTAAAGATATTTTTCAGCCGGAAAAGTTGAATTTGGCCCTTATTGGTCCGTTTAAAGATAAGGCAAAATTTGAAAAATTATTAAAGTTGTAGCATGGTATTAGACATATCTTGGAAGACAATTTTTAAAATGGTCATAACGGGATTTTCCCTTTATCTCATATTTTTGCTGAAGGACGTTTTGGTTTTGATAATATTCGCTCTGATAATCTCTATTTTATTCAACCCCGCCATTGAGTTTTTGCAGAGATACAAAATTCCCAGAATTCTGGCCGCCGTTTTAATTTATGTGGGGATGTTCGGCATCTTGGGAGTTTTCGTTTATTTAACCCTTCCGGTTTTCATTTCCGAACTGAAGCAATTTTCCCAATTTTTTCCACAATATTTTGAAAAATTAGCCCCGCCCCTGAAAGGATTGGGGCTGGAGACGTTCAACAATTTCGACACTTTTGTTAACAGTTTGGGAGAAATGGCCGTAAAGGCCTCTTCTAGCATATTTTCCGCAGTTTCGATTATTTTTGGCGGCATCTTTTCAACAATCGTTATTTTCACCATCGCCCTTTTTCTTTCTTTTGAAGAAAAGGCCTTTGAGAGGATGGTGGGCATTTTTTCTCCAAAAAGATATGAGGCGTATATTCTGGACCTTTGGCACAGGTCACAGGTAAAGGTTTCCGCCTGGTTCGGCTCAAAAATATTGACCGCCCTGTTCATCGGAATTTTAACTTTTGCCGCCTGTAAGATTTTAGCCGTTAAATATGCCATTTCTTTCGCTTTTATCGGCGGAATTTTTAACATCATCCCGCTTTTCGGACCCATTGTGTCCGGAGCCATCATATTTGTTTTTACCGCCCTGGATTCTTTAACAAAAGCCATTTTTATCCTGGTCGTTTTCATTCTGTTACAGCAAATTGAGGGCAATATTATAACCCCGATTTTAACCCGGAAATTTGTCGGAATACCGGCGGTTCTGGTGCTGATTGCCTTATTAGCCGGCAGTCAGCTCTGGGGAATTTTAGGGGCGATTTTGGCCATACCTTTAGCCGGCGTAATTTTTGAATTTTTAAGGGACTTTTTAAAAAAGAAAAAGGAAGAGAAAACGATAGTGATATAAAATGGCCACTTTATATATTGTTGCCACGCCCATAGGCAATCTTGAAGATATAACTTTTCGAGCCGTTGAAACCCTTAAAAGGGTTGATTTAATTTTATGCGAAGATACGAGGGTAACCCAGAAACTGCTCAGCCATTATGAAATTAAAACGCCGACCTTAAGCTACCATCAGCACAGCAAATTAAATAAAATAGAGCATATTTTAGAGCTTTTAGGGGAGGACAAATGCTTGGCCCTGGTGTCAGATGCCGGAACCCCAGGCATTTCGGACCCGGGCAGTAAATTAGTGCAGAAAGTGATCGAGCTGTTAGGCGATTCGGTGAAAATCGTGCCGATTCCTGGCCCTTCGGCGGTAACGGCCCTGGCTTCGATTTCCGGATTTTCCGTGGATAGGTTTTTATTCCTTGGTTTTCCGCCGATAAAAAACAAAAGAAAGAAATTTTTTGAAGAAATTATTTCTTCGAGTTATCCGGTAATTTTTTACGAGTCGCCCTATAGAATCATAAAAACTCTTAGAGAGCTTAGCTCCCTGGTTGGTGAAAGGAAAATTGTTGTCTGCCGCGAATTGACTAAAAAATTTGAGACAATTTACCGGGGGAATATCGTAGAGGTGATCGAGAAAATAGAAAAAGATAAAATTAAAGGGGAGTTCACGGTTATTATAAATAAATAAAAATGGAAAAGAAGTTTTATATCACGACCACTCTTCCCTACATTAACGCAGAACCCCATTTGGGTTTTGCTTTAGAGATAGTTCAAGCAGATGCGCTTGCTCGATATTATCGTCAACAGGAATACGAAGTTTTTTTCAATACTGGCGTAGATGAGCATGGGCTCAAGGTTTTTCGAAAAGCTCGAGAAGAAAATTTGGAGCCCCAAGTTTACTGCGATATTTTTGCCGAGAAATATAAAAAATTAAAGCAGGATTTAAACTTAAGCTACGGCAGTTTTATTCGTACAACCGATCCCAATCATATCAAAGCGGCTCAGGAATTTTGGCGCCGGTGCCAAAAGAACGGAGATATATATAAAAAAGATTATAAAATTAAATATTGCGTCGGCTGTGAATTAGAAAAGACAGAATCAGAATTAATAAATGACAAATGTCCACTTCATCCTAATCTAAAATTGGAAATTATCGAGGAGGAAAATTATTTTTTCCGTTACTCGAAATATAAAGATAAATTATTAAAACTATATCAAGATAATTCCAGGTTCGTTTTGCCGGAATCCCGGTTAAATGAAATTAAAAAATTTACCAATAAGGGATTGGATGATTTTAGTATTTCGCGATTGAAACAAAAGATGCCCTGGGGCATTTCGGTGCCTGGCGACGATAAACACGTTATGTTTGTTTGGTTCGATGCATTAATAAATTATATTTCTTGTTTAGGTTGGCCGGATAATCTAGAAAAATTCAATAAATTTTGGCCAGGCCTTCAAATGGCAGGCAAAGATAATCTTCGTCAGCAATCCTCTATGTGGCAGGCCATGCTTATGTCCGCTGGCATAACAACATCTAAACAGATTTTTATCCACGGTTTTATAACTTCGGGAGGGCAGAAGATGTCAAAGTCGCTGGGAAATGTGGTTGACCCTTTTGAATTGGTGAAAAAATATGGAACCGATGCGGTCCGTTATTTTCTTTTGCGGGAAATTCCGCCGACCGAAGATGGCGATTTCACGGAAGAAAAATTTATAGAAAGATATAACGCGGACTTGGCAGGAGGATTGGGGAATTTAGTGGCAAGGGTAAGTGCCTTAAGTTCCAAATTCCAAATTACAAATTCCAAACAAATTGCAAATACCAAATTTCAAACTGAAATAAATAAAACTCGAGAGAATTATAAAAAAGCGCTGGAAGAATTTAAATTCAACGAGGCGTTAATCGAGGTTTGGGAATTGATAAGTTTTTGCGACGAATATATTGAAAAAGAAAAACCGTGGGCAGGCGGGAAAGATGATGTTATCGGCGATTTATTGTTAGCTATTGATGAAATAGCAAAATTATTAGGGCCATTCTTGCCCGAAACCTCTGAAAAAATACCAAAACAATTAAAAAATAAAAAATCCGGACCGTTATTTCCGAGGTTGACATAAAATAAAATGCGTGATATGATTTTAATATCAGGCTAAATTAAATAATAGGAGGTAGATGGTTCTTTTCAGCAAGGATCTAAGCGGGCCTGACTTGGATTCAAAAAATAAAAAGAAAAAAGGAGATTGTCATGACGTTGAAAAATGTTACAGACGATGAACTCGCCAGATTGGCCAAATTGGGATTGGTGGCAGTGAAACAAGGCGAATTACTCCAGAGAGTTAAGCAAGGAATTCTTGATGCGGATTGGACGCTCGGCGAGCTCCAGCGGCTCATCGAGGGTAAGCTCGGTGACGCCGCCAGCCAGCTCACAAGCTGGGTTGAGTTTTACCAGAAGCGCGGGATTCAATTAGATGCTGGAGTTGTCCTAATCCCCGAAAAGCGTCCTGGTTTTGATCGGCTCATAGTCGTCGCCCAGGGAGTCGCGCCTCAATGGTCCTACGACGAATGCAAAAAGTTGTTCCTCTGCTGGAAATGGACTAATAATCTAGATGAAATAGTTCAATCTGTGCGAATGGCTAAAAATGGTCCGTATGCCATCTGGGTGCGCGAGAGAGTTGAGGCAGATGAAGAGCTGAAAGACCTCTCCGCAAACGTTCTCGAAAAACGCAAGATTGCCGGAATTACTCTTGAAGAACGGCTCGTCTATGAGTCGAAATACTTCAAGGAAACCGGTAAGCACCTTGATATCAAAAATTTGACGCTCTGTTCAGGTTCGCGCGATTCCGTTGGCTTTGTGCCGATCGTGTACTGGAACGACTTCGACGGCGAGCTGCACGTCGTCTGGTTTGACCCCGGCCATCACGATGGCGATTTGCGCGCCCGTGCCGCAGTTTCTTAATCTTGTAACTCGTATCTTCTTAGGGCGGTTTGACTTTGTCAAACCGCCCCGTTCTTTTGAAGGTAATTTATGATAAAATAAAACACTGTGATTCTTATAAATTAAAGAAAAAATTTATGCTTACAACCATAATTATAATTTTAGGGCTGATTGTTTTTGAGGTAGTCAGCTCGGTTGATAATGCCATCATCAACGCTCATATTTTAAAAACAATGAGCGCGAAATGGCGCAAGATTTTTCTTTTCTGGGGGATACTCACAGCTGTTTTTATTATTAGGGGGATTCTCCCGTTTTTAGTTGTTTGGGCTTCCGTGCCGGAAATCGGTTTTTCAGGAGCTTTCCAATCGGTTATCCATAGTTCACCCGAAGTGGCAAATCTTCTTGATGAAAGAAAAGGTATAATTCTGATCGGAGCCGGTATTTTTCTTCTGCTGATATATCTGCACTGGTTATTTTTGGAAAAGAAAGATCCTTATTTCGTGCCCGATAAATTAATAAAACCCCATCACGGCGTTTGGTTTTTTGCCCTTACGGCAGTTATTCTGGTAACGCTTTTATATTTGGCCCGTTTTTCGGTTTTATTGATGCTGGCTGCGGCCATCGGGAATGCCGTGTTTTTCATAATGTACGGGTTTAGGGAACAGGCGGCAAAACAGGAAGAAGCCCTGCATGATAAAAAAAATAATCTGAGCGATTTTTCAAAATTAATGTATCTTGAGGTGTTGGATGCTTCCTTTAGCGTTGACGGGGTATTGGGGGCTTTCGCGTTTACAACGGCCATACCCCTTATTTTTATCGGAAACGGCATTGGCGCTTTGGTGGTGAGGCAATTGACTATCGCCGGCATTGAAAAGGTTTCAAAATATAAGTGGCTTAAAAACGGGGCGATGACTTCCATCGGAATCCTGGGTATTTTTATGATTCTGGAGAGTTTTAGAATCGATATTCCGGAATATTTTCCGACAATAACTACGATCGGGTTTGTCGGATTGACTTTCTGGAAGTCCCATAAATTATTGAAACAAAATGCTCATTGATACGCATGCTCACGTAAATTTTAAAGATTTCAAAAATGATGCCAATGAAGTGATTCAGCGGTCTTTGGATAATAATGTTTGGATGATAAATGTCGGGTCGCAATACGCTACTTCAAAAAGAGCGGTAGAGATGGCAGAAAAATATCCTGAAGGAGTATACGCTGCTATCGGGCTTCACCCTATTCATTCGGGGGAAGAATTTAGTTATGAGAAATATAAAGACCTGGCTAAGTCGAAGAAAGTAGTGGCTATAGGTGAAATCGGCTTGGATTATAAATCAGAGTATGTTTCATTTAAGGAAAGGCAAAAAGAAGTTTTAATAAAACAACTGGATTTGGCAAAAGAATTGAATTTGCCGGTTATTCTGCACTGCCGGATGGCCCATGATGATCTCTTAGAGATAATTTCCAATTTCCAATTTCCAATTTCCAAACCGGGAGTCATTCATTGTTTTACGGGAAGTTGGGTGGAAGCGGAAAAATATTTGAAAATGGGATTTTATCTGGGCTTTAATGGAATCATATTCAAATTGAACTTAGATGAAGTTATAGAAAAAACGTCCTTAGATAGAATCCTAATCGAAACCGATTGTCCGTATTTAACTCCCTTGCCCGCCGTAGCTTCAGCGAAGGCGGGGCCGCTCCGCAACGAACCCTTATACGTAAAATACATTGCCGAAAAAATCGCCAAATTAAAAAACATAACCCTTGAAGAAGTGGCGGAAGCCACCACCAAAAATGCCAAAAAAATATTTGATATTTAATTTGACAAAATATAATATTTGTGCTAATTTAAAACAGTGGACAACACGGTAGATGATCAATTCAATATTTATTTTGTCCACTTTCTAAAATGGGGCGAAGGGTCGGATGATTAAACTAAGATAGACCCTGCCCCATTTTTTATTGTCCAGATTCAGTATTGACAAAAACGAATATATATAGTATAAAAAATGCACTAACCTGGAACTGGAACCAAAATAAAAAAATAAAGGAGGTAAAAATGGCAAACCAGGTAATAGCAATAGTTCCTTCTAAAGAAAGACACGTTTACTGTGAGGAGGCCGGCGGAAAGGGAAGGGAGTTTAAGACTCCCGCTCAGGTTATCCCCTGGCTTGATGAGAGGCGGAATGGAGGTACCACGGTTTTGGCCTTAATGGGAGGCGCCGGTCAAGATTTGTTCGGCAGAATTTTGGAGATGGGGATGTCCGTGCAAAGGATTCCCATGTTTCAGATTCAAGCCATTACGGCTCTAGAGTCAAAGGCGTCAGCCGAGGATCGCGCCGCAGCCTTGCATCTTGTATGGGAAAATAATTCTGAAGTTTTTTATCCCCTACAGGAACTGGACCAGACCGTAGTAATGATTCGGGAACTGACCCGTCAGCGGCTCAATGTTCAGGAATTCCGAAAAACAGCAACGCTTCAATTGTACGGTGCCTTAAGGTCATTAGAGTATGTTCTCTCGGAAGAGGCCACGGCGCTGGTCAAACTTTTACAGGAAGGGTTGAAGGATTTATTCCGCAGACCCGAGCTCCGCGAACAGATTGAGGCGGAATTCCGGCGACTGGAAACAGCGGTGAATCTTTCTGATTTGCAGCAGGGCCAGATTTTCGCCATTCGCCGTTTCTTCAGTAATCCCAGATTTGTCCTCGGTGCCAAAGAGGATGAACAAGAGCTGGAGAAGCAAATATCCAAACTTCTCAAACATGCTGTCATTTGGCAGCAGCTTCATGGGGCGTCTGGTCTGCCGGCCCTTAAAGGGTTCGGGCCGGCTATCGGCGGAGCAATAATCTCTGAAATTGGAGATATCCGGCGATTCCCAAGCCCGGAAGCGCTTCGGGCATATGCCAGGTTTCATGTTAATCCGGAGGGGAAATTCCCGTACCGGCAAATCGGTGAAATATCGCCCTTTAATCGATATTTGAGCCGCGCTGTCTGGCTCTGGTCTTCAGACCAGGTTGCCAGATATGACCACGTCTGGAAATCTCTTTACCTTTGGAAAAAAGTGAGAGAAATGCAGGCGCATCCTGAAACTGTAGCCAGAACAGTACTAGATAAGAAGAAGCGGTCTCGTATGGTGTACGATTTCACGCTCAAGCATCTGGACAGCCGGGCAAAACGATGGACCGGCAGCCAACTTCTTAATTACCTGTGGGATTTATGGCAGGAAGTAGCGACAGGAAGGGATATTGGAATGTGGTATGTTTCGTCTTCCTGGCCAGCGTATTTCGCCAAAGCCGAGCAGGAACTGAATTCCGGCCTGCTTGCTTATCTGGAAGCCGAAACTCCAAAGCGCCGGCGCGCTGACCCGAAAGAGAAGGACGTGGAAGAGGAGGAGTAGTTTCTTCGGTGTGAGAGAGGCAATCGGCGAACTGGTAATCCAACCCGAGCTTTGCCTCTCTCGCCCCAACTTGCTCTTTCAAATTATATTACAAGAATTGATTATCCAGGGCATACCATGGATACAACCAACATGACGTTTGGATTTTCAATTCTTTTTTAGAGGCCAGAGACAAGCAGGGGAATGTTCATTCAAGAGGAGCCCTGTCTCTGGCTTTTTTTGAAATCTGTCAATAAAAATATGCGACCGCATAAATTTGTAGACAGTTTTCAAATTTGACTGAAAGATTTTTTAGTGGTAAAAACATGTAGTGGCCAAGGAAATAGGTGATTAGGTTCAATGCCATAGATGGCCGTTTTTCCAACAAGCCGAGACAAATGTATATATGTTTTTTAAATAACCATCTCTCTGTCTCGGCTTTTTTCTTTGAAAATATTTGCATAAAATCTGCCTTGAAAAAGGCGGTTTTTTTTGATAAATTAAATCTATTATGGCTGGATATAATCCCCAAAAAATAGAAAAAAAGTGGCGCAAAATTTGGGAGAAGAACAAAACCTTTCAGGTTGATTTAAAGCGGGCAAAAAACCCTTATTACAACCTGATGATGTTTCCCTACCCCTCTGCGGAAGGTCTTCATGTTGGAAATGTCTACGCGTTTACCGGTTCCGACATCCACGGCCGTTTTAAGAGGATGCAAGGGAACGACGTTTTTGAGCCGATGGGTTTTGACGCTTTCGGCATTCATTCGGAAAATTTCGCCATTAAAAAGGGAATCCACCCTCAAATTTTAATCAAAAAAAATACCGACAATTTCAGGGAGCAATTGAAAAATTTGGGTTGCCTTTTTGACTGGGAGCACGAAGTGGATACTACCAAGCCCGAATATTACAAATGGACCCAGTGGCTTTTTTTGCAGCTTTTCAAGGCGGGATTAGCTTACCGCAAAAAAGCGCCGGTGGACTGGTGCCCTTCCTGCAAAACGGTTTTAGCCGATGAACAGGTTGTTTCGGGAAAATGCGAAAGGTGCGATTCTGAAGTCATCCAGAAAGAAACCGAGCAGTGGTTTTTAAAAATTACAAAATACGCCGAAAGGTTATTAAAAAATTTAGATAAAATCGATTGGTCGGAAAGAACTAAAATCGCCCAAAGAAACTGGATAGGAAAATCAGAAGGAGCGCTCCTGAAATTTCCAATTTTCAATTCTCGATTTTCAATCGAGGTGTTCACCACTCGGCCGGACACTTTATTCGGTTGCACTTATCTGGTTATTTCTCCGGAACATAAATTGATTGAAGAACTGAAGTCGTCAATTAAAAACTGGGACGAAGTCGGGAATTATATTAAAAAAGCGAAAATAAAGAGCGAGTTAGAAAGGACGGAATTGGCTAAAGATAAAACCGGAGTGGAATTAAAAGGAATTAAGGCGGTAAATCCGGCGAATAAAGAGGAAATACCCGTTTTTATCGCCGATTACGTTTTGGCTTCTTACGGAACGGGAGCCATTATGGCGGTTCCGGCCCATGACCAAAGGGATTTCGAATTCGCCAAAAAATATAACTTGCCGATAAAACACGCTCCAGTAGCAAGTCCTAAAATAATAGAGGCGGTTGGGGGGAAAAAAACAATCAATTATCATTTAAGGGACTGGCTAATTTCCAGGCAAAGATACTGGGGGCCGCCGATTCCGATTGTTTATTGCCAGAAGTGCGGCATTGTGCCTGTTCCGGAAAAAGATTTGCCGGTTTTATTGCCATTCGTTAAAAATTTCCGGCCAAAAGGTACGGGAGAGTCGCCCCTGGCTTCGGTCCCGAGTTTTGTCAAAACAAAATGTCCCCAATGCAAAGGTCCCGCCCGAAGGGAAACAGACGTGTCTGATACTTTTTTAGATTCTTCCTGGTATTTTTTGCGCTACCCTTCGCCTCGCTCCGCTCGCTCAGGGCAAGTCCCTTTCGACCCCGCAATCACTCGGAAGTGGCTGCCAGTGGATATGTATATAGGAGGACAGGAGCATGCTGTTTTGCATTTGCTTTATACGAGATTTATTACTATGGCTTTAAAAGATGCGGGTTTCATTGATTTTGCAGAGCCCTTTGAAAAATTCAGAGCTCACGGACTTCTGACTAAAGGCGGGACTAAAATGTCAAAATCAAAAGGAAACGTGGTCAACCCCGACGATTACTTTAAAAAATTCGGGGCAGATACCTTAAGGATGTATTTGATGTTCCTGGGGCCATTTTCCGAAGGGGGCGACTGGTCGGATTCCGGAATTATAGGAATCAGCAGGTTTTTAAATAAAGTATGGGGGTTAAAGGATAAAATCGGGAATTCCGATGATGCGGAAAAAATCGTCCACCAGACGATTAAGAAAGTGACGGAGGATATTGAAAATTTGAGATACAACACTGCAATTTCCGCTTTGATGATTTTAGCCAACGAAATGGAAAAGTCATCCGAAATACAAAATACAAACTACAAAATACTTTTATTGTTACTTGCCCCTTTCGCCCCATATATTGCGGAGGAACTTTGGCAGGAATTGGGGAATAAAAACAGTATTCATGGCCAGAAATGGCCTGAGTATGACTCAAAATTAATAAAAGAAGAAATAATAATGCTAGTAATCCAGATTAACGGCAAGGTTAGGGATAAGATTGAGGCAGAAGCGGGAATTTCCCAAAAAGAAGCTGAAAGATTGACTTTGAGCCAAGAAAAAGTTAAGCAATGGATATTAGGTAAAAAAGTCAGAAAAATCATATTCATACCAAATAAGCTTATCAATATCGTAATATAGTTCTCGCTCAATCATTATGTGCGGAATAGTCGGCTATATAGGCAAAAAAAACGCCGTTCCAATTTTAATGGAAGGGTTAAAAAGGGAGAGCTACCGGGGGTATGATTCCAGCGGTATCGTTGTTTTGCAGGAAGGGGAACCTTCCTACCTTAAAGCCGTCGGGAAATTGGAAAACTTAGAAACAAAAATGGCTTCTTCTCCTATGGAAGGGTCGGTTGGCATCGGTCACGTCAGATGGGCGACCCACGGAGGAGTCACCGAAGAAAATGCCCATCCGCATCATGATTGCCAAAATAATATCTGGCTGGTGCACAACGGGATTATTGAAAATTATAAAGAGCTGAAAAAGAAATTGGAAGAAAGGGGCCATAAATTCGTGTCTCAAACAGACACGGAAGTGCTCCCCCACCTGATTGAAAATTTTTTCCGGGGTAATCTGGAAGATGCCGTCCGCAGGGCGGTAAAACTTATCAAGGGCACTTACGGATTGGCAGTGATTTCAAAAAAAGATCCGGGTAAAATTGTCGTGGCAAGAATGGCCAGCCCTCTTGTAATTTCCGTAAATGAAAGCGGAGGTTTCGTGGCTTCAGATCCCGCAGCCATTGTTTCCTATTCAGCCAGAGCAGTTTTCTTGGAAGACGGGGAAATAGGGGTTATTACACCAGAAGAATTTACGGTTACCGACTTTATGAACAACCAGAAAGAAAAAGAAGCTGTAGAGTTGGACTGGACGGTCGAGGAAGCCCAAAAAGGAGGTTATCCCCATTTCATGCTTAAAGAAATAATGGAACAGCCGGAATCCCTGGAAAACTCTTTAAGGGGAAGGCTTATTTTAGAAAACGGGGAAGCGAGATTGGGAGGATTGACTTCTGTCAAAGATAAATTAATGGATATTGAAAAAATTCATATTGTTGCCTGCGGCACGGCCAGGTATGCGGGATTGGTTGGAGAGTATATGCTGGAGGAATACGCGGGAATTTTAACCAAGGTTGATGCGGCTTCCGAATTCAGATACAGAAAATCAATTTTGGACAAAAAAACGGCGGTGCTAGCCATTTCCCAATCAGGCGAAACAGCCGATACCTTAGCGGCGATTAAAGAGGCAAAATCAAAGGGGATCTTGACTTTGGGCATTACGAATACCGTGGGATCAACCCAGGCCAGGGAAACGGATGCTGGAGTTTATAATCATGCCGGCCCCGAAATAGGAGTTGCTTCCACCAAAGCCTACACGTCTCAATTGGAAGTTTTAGCCCTATTAGCGTTGTATTTGGGCAGGCAGAGACAGCTTTCTTTGGTAATGGGCCAAAGAATCGCCAAGGAGCTTGCCAGGATTCCCGAACTTGTAAAACAAGTTTTAAAAAATAACGATCAGATTGAGAATATCGCAAAAAAATACAAAAGTTTCGGCAATTTTCTGTTTTTGGGAAGAAAGTACAATTATCCCACGGCTCTGGAGGGAGCTTTAAAGCTCAAGGAAATATCTTATGTGCATGCCGAAGGTTACGGTGCAGGAGAAATGAAGCACGGTCCCATAGCTTTGATAGATGAAAAGTTCCCGACGCTGGTTATCTGCCCTGCCGATTCAGTTTATGAAAAAATGGTTTCCAATATAGAACAGATAAAAGCGAGGAAAGGATTAGTAATCGCTTTAGCTACTGAAGGGAATGAAGACATAAAAGAATTAGCTGATGACGTTATATACATTCCCAAAACCTTGGAAATGCTGACTCCGCTTTTATCCGTTATTCCTTTGCAATTATTCGCCTATTATATGGGAGTATTAAGGGAATGCGACGTGGACAGGCCCCGGAATCTGGCAAAATCAGTTACAGTGGAATAAAATTACTATTACATGGAGAAAACAATTTTAATCGGCGGAAAAGCCGGACAAGGGACGGCGGTCACCTCCCATTTAATCGGGAAGGTTTTTTGCCATTTAGGTTATTATGTTTTTAATTACAGAGACTATCCTTCCCTGATAACGGGCGGCCATAATTTTAATATTCTGACGATTTCCGCAAATCCCATTTTTTCCCACAAGGAAAAATATGACATTATCGTGGCTTTGGACCAAAAAACCGTTGACCTCCACCGGAAAAATTTAAATGCCGGCGGTTTTATTCTGGCTGATAAAAACTTAAAGACGATTTCAGAAAATAATATATTATTGGGCCGTCTTTTCAAATCTTTAGGAGTAGATAAAAATATCGTCTCGGTTGTTTTTGAAGAGGTATTTGAAGATAAAGCGGAACCGATTAAAAGAGTATTTGAAAAGGGATATGATTCGGCAGAAACCCGCCAAAAACTAAAGTATTTAGGCGGGCAGGGGGAAAAATATTTCATTTCCGGGAATGAAGCCATTTGCTTGGGAGCTATAACAGCTGGCATGGATATTTATTTTGCCTATCCCATAACTCCGGCTACTTCCATTTTATCTTTCTTTGCGAAAAATCAGTCAAAATATAATATTCAGGTTATGCAGCTGGAAAATGAAATCGGAGTGATAATTGCGGCTCTTGGCGCTTCTTTTAGCGGAGCAAAAACCATGGTCGGGACATCCGGGGCAGGTTTTGCTTTAATGACCGAGGGCTTGAGTTTAGCGGGCATGGCCGAAATTCCTGTGGTAATTTATCTCGGTCAAAGAACCGCGCCTTCAACCGGAGTGCCGACTTATACGGGCCAGGGCGATTTGAAATTCGCCTTGAATCCCGGACACGGCGAATTCCCGAGATTGGTGGTGGCTCCCGGAGATCCCCAGGAAGCGATTTTAAGAACGCAGGAAGCATTTTATCTTGCCGCAAAATACCGGTTGCCTGCCATTATTTTGGGAGACAAGCATTTAAGCGAATCAAACTATTCTTTTGACAGCTTGAAAGAATCTCCCTTGGGAAATTCCAGGTTTATTTTGGAAAAAATCCCGCTTGATTATGAAAGTTATAAAATTACCAAAAACGGGATTTCGCCAAGGTTGGTTCCGGGCCAGGGGCCAGTTATGAGAGCCAACAGCTACGAGCACAATGAAATGGGTAATACCGTAGAATCAGCAGATTGGATAATTAAAATGAACGATAAAAGAAACAGGAAACAAGAAGAGCTCGGAAAAGAAACGAAAAAATTGAACCCGATTTCCGTTTTTGGGAAAGGCAGTAATTTAATTGTCAGCTGGGGGTCCACCAAGGGGGCTATTGTCGACGCCCTGCCTGAATTAAAAAATTTCAGATTCTTGCAGATTTCTTATTTAAAACCATTTCCTGGAGAAGAAGTTCTAAAAGAAATTAAAGAATCAAAAAAAGTCATTCTGGTTGAAAACAATTCCACCGGATTGCTCGGTGATATCATTGCCGAACAAACCGGCTTCATTATAAAAGATAAAATATTAAAATATGACGCCAGGCCCTTTACGTCTGAGTTTTTAATAAATAGAATAAAAAAAATTAGATGATCCCCCAAGATTTGAATACAAAAGAAGAAAATACTTGGTGTCCGGGATGCCCCGACTTTCTGATTTTAGAGGCAATAAAAAAAGCACTGGCCGAGCTGGTAAACGAAGGTAAAATCCTAATTAAAGACACCATTGTCGTTACCGGCATAGGATGCCATGCCAAGACATTTGATTACCTTAATGTAAGCAGTTTTTACGGCATTCACGGCCGGGTTTTGCCCACGGCTCTTGGAATAAAATTAGGCAATCCCGGATTGACTGTTTTGGGGTTTGGCGGCGATGGCGACACTTATGCCGAAGGCCTGGATCATTTTATCCATAATTGCCGGTATAACACCGACTTAAAAATGTTCGTCCATAATAATCAGGTTTTTGCTTTAACCGTGGGCCAGGCCACTCCGACGACTGAAAAAGGTTTTATCGGCAGCGCAACGCCCCTGGAAGTGGGGGAAAAGCCCTTAAATCCCATTGCTTTGGCTTTGATATCCCAGGCCAGTTTTGTAGCCAGGGGATACGCCATGAACATGGAACATCTGAAAAATATCATGAAAGATGCGATTTTACACAAGGGCTTTGCTTTCGTGGATATTCTCCAACCCTGTATCGTATTTCACGATACCATCCCTTATTTTAAAAAGAATACTTATAAATTAGACGAGGCCCATGATACTGGCAATTTTGACGCGGCTTTGGCAAAAGCCCAGGAGTGGGATTATTGCTTTGACAGCGAACAAAAAATTCCCATAGGCATTTTCTATAAAAAAGAAAGACCCTTGTTCAAGGGGCAATCTCCGCAAGATAAACCTTGGTATACTATTGATAGGAAAGTTGACTGGCCTAAAATAGTAGGCGACTTCCGCTAGACCCTTTCTATTTTAGCTCCAAGAGAGCGCAATTTTTCATCGAGTTTTTCGTAGCCCCGGTCGATCTGGGAAATGTTTTCAATTTGGGTTTGGCCCTTGGCTATCAATCCCGCCAAAATCAAAGCCGCGCCTGACCTTATGTCGTTGGAATTTATTTTATTTCCGACTAGCTCTGTTTTCCCGAAAATCAAAGCCCGGTGAGGGTCGGTAATTTCAATATCAGCCCCCATTTTTCTTAATTCGTGCAAATGCTGGAACCGGTTTTCGTAAAGAGGGTCGTGAATCAAACTTTTGCCTTTTGCCTGGGTCAATAAAACCGAGGTCGCGGGCTGCAAGTCGGTCGGAAACCCGGGATAGGGAAGAACCTGGATTTTAGTGGCGATAAATTCTTTTGAAGGATTTATCAAAACTTCATTTTCTTTTATTTTAAAATTTACTCCTATTTCTTTTATTGTCTCCAAAAACATCGTTAAATGGCTGGGAATAACATTTTTGATTTTTCCTTGGCCTCCCGTCAAAGCAAAAGCGATAAAAAAAGTGCCTATCTCCAAGGGATCTGGCGAAATTTTGAATTCCGTCCCCGATAATTTTTCTTTGCCCTCAATTTCAATGGTATGAGTGCCAATGCCCTGAATACTAACCCCCATTTTTTCCAGCATTTTGCCCAAATCCTGAACCTGGGGTTCAGCAGCGGCAATTTCAATTTTGGTTTTTCCCTTTGCCAAACTAGCAACCATCATCGATATTTCCGTGGCGGTGACGGAAAATTCTTTTAAAACGATATTTTTCCCTTCTAAAATTTCCTGAGTTTCAAAACGATAAAATCCGTCTTCCTCTAAAACTTTTATCCCGAAGTTTTTCAGGGCGTTTAAATGGGTGGTAATCGGCCTTAACCCTATTTTATCGCCGCCAGGATGCGGAACTTTTAATTTTTTGAATCTTGCCACCAGTGGCCCAATTAACAAAACCGAAACCCTCATTTTTTCAAAAAGGTCGGCCGGAATTTTTTCCGGGTTTATATTCTTAGGGTTGATTTTTACCCGCCTCTCAGCCAGCCATTCAATTTCAGCCCCCATCTGCTTTAAAATTTCAATCTGGTCTGAAACGTCCGAAACTTGCGGAAGATTATCAATTATAGATGATTCTTCCGAAAGCAGAACTGCAGCCAAACAGGCCCCGGCTGAGTTTTTATACCCCGCAATTTCTACCTCGCCCGAAAGGGGAATTCCGCCCTGAATGAGAAATTTGTTTTGCATAAAGCTTGTTTTTTAGTCAATTTTAGCTTATTCTAAAAAATAAGCTATGTCAAAGAAAATCGTTTGTATAGGGGGAGGCAATGCCATGCCAAAGGCGGTTTTAGCCGGATTAAAAAAACATCCGGTAGAATTATCGGTTATTTGCGCTATGTTGGATTCGGGCGGAAGCGCAGGAAGAGAAAGGGAATTATATAAAACCAATGTTTCTTTCGGCGATATCCGGCGAGTTTTTCTCGCCTTATCGGACGCCTCCCCAGACGTGATAAGGGCCTTTAGCGTCCGCTTCAAAGACGGCCCATATAAAGGGCTTGTTATGGCAAATGTTTTAGGGACTGCCATGATAACAGAAGGCATAGATTACGAAAGAACGCTCAAGGTTTACAGGGAAATTCTGAAAATTCCCTCTCAATACCAGATATTTCCATCTACAGTTGACAACGCCACCCTTTGCGCGGAATTGGAAAATGGCCAAATTATCAAAGGAGAGGGCAATATTGACGTCCCAAACCACAATTCAAAAGTCAGCAAGGTTTACTTGAAACCCAAGCCGGCGGCGTATCTCGGGGCGGTGGAGGCGGCAAAAGAAGCCGATTTGATTGTTATCGGACCGGGCGACTTATACTCTTCCCTGGCGCAGATCCTGTTGATTGACGGCATTTCCCAGGCCCTGAACAAGAGCAAGGCGAAAAAAGTTTATATATGCAATATAATGACAAAAAAAGGAGAAACCGATAATTTTTCAGTTTTAGACTTTACGGCTGAAATAGAGAAATATTTAAAAGGCCCAGTGGACTTCGTTGTTTATAACAACGACAAAAAATTTGACTCGAGGGATTTAGTGAAAATTAACAGCGGTTTGGAAAAGAACGGAAAATTCATCGGCAAAGATTTATTGAAATCAGGAACAGCCGAACACGATCCTGATAAATTAGCCAAAATAATTTTGAATATATGCAAGCCCCGTTAGAGGTCTTAGACAGAAAAATTTAGATAAAATTTTTCTGCAGAGATTAATCTGTGGGGAATAAATTAGTCATTTTTATTTAATATAAAATATGAGCTTAAACAATAGACCTCTAACGGGGCAAGCTGTAATTTTAGCCGCGGGAGAATCGTCCCGCTTCTGGCCGTTAAATCACGTCCATAAATCCCAGATAAAACTTCTGGGAAGGCCTTTGGTTTATTGGACGATAAAGGGGTTGGCGGAAAACGGCATTAAAAATATCGCCGTAATTATCAGCCCGAACTCCACTTTAAAAGACGAATTGGGTCCGATATCAAAGGATTTGGAAGTCAATCTTACCTATTTTGTGCAGGAAAAGCCCTTGGGAACGGGAAATGCTATTTCCTTGGCGAAAGATTTCATTAAAGAGCCGTTTTTCCTGGTTTGGGGCGCCAAGGCTTTTGCAAAAGAAATAATCGCTAAGATGTTGGAGAAATACAGGGGCGAAGGATTAAGCGCTATTTTCGTCGGATCCAAAACCGACTCTCCCTGGGATTACGGTATTTTTAAATTAAATGGAGATAATATTTTGGAGATAGTGGAAAATCCCAAGAAGGGAAAGGAACCCTCAAAAATAAAACAAGCTGGAATCTATCTTCTGGAACCCGCTTACTTTGATTATTATCAAAAACTTCCAAAACATCATGAAGCCGACAATATAGACACTTTGAATATTTATTTGAAAGAAAAAAAAGCCTGTCTTTTGCTCTGGGAAAACGACATTCCCTCTTTGAAATACCCGTGGAACGTTTTGTCTATTTCCAGAATAATGCTGGAATCGGAAAGTTTTCAAAATTACGTTTCGCCAGCGGCAACAATCGGAACTAATGTCGTAATCAAGGGCAAGGTTTACATCGGAGATAATTGCCAGATAGGAGATAATAATGTTTTGCGGGGGCCATTGAATTTGGAAAAAAACGTAAAAACGGGCGCTTTTTTTGAAATTAAAAATTCGGTTGTCCAGGAGGGAACTCATTTCCATTCGGGATACGTTGGAGATTCTGTTATCGGAAAAAACTGCCGTTTTGGCGCCGGCTTTATTACGGCCAACCGCCGGCTTGATAGGGGTAATATAAAATCAGTCGTTAAGGGCAAAAAAATAGATACCGGTTTGACTTATTTTGGCGCGGCTGTCGGGGATAATTCTAGTTTTGGAATTCATGCCGGCACAATGCCCGGAATCTTAATCGGGTCAAATTGCCAAATTGGTCCAAGCACAGCGGTTTTTGAAAATGTAGAAGACAGTACTTCTCTTTTCACCGAATTTAAGACCATTAAAAAGAAACCTTAAGGCGATGATGATAGGGTATGGAAATTCTAAAGTTAAGTCCGAAAAATTCTCAGCAAATTATTACAAAAACGCTGGAAGCCCTTAAAAAAGGTAAAGTTGTTGTTTTTCCGACAGACACGGTTTACGGGTTAATCTGCGATGCAAAAAATAAAGAAGCAACGGAAAGATTGTATAAAATCAAAAAAAGACCAAAAAACAAGCTGATTCCGGTTTTTGTAAGCGACATTGAAATGGCAAAAGGAATTGCCGAGATTGACGCCAAACAGGAAAAATTCCTTAAAACGGTTTGGCCGGGAGCTACGACCTGCGTTTTGACGGTAAAAAGCGGAGGCGGCACCATTGGCATCAGAATCCCTGAAAACAATTGGTTGCTTAACCTAGTTAGGCAACTGGGCCGGCCTTTAGCCGAAACATCCGCAAATATATCGGGCAAGCCGGCATCTGTAAGAATGAATGAGGTGTTGGCGCAATTCGACAACCAGGAGGAGCAACCGGATCTGGTGATTAACGGAGGCGACTTGCCGATATCTGACCCGTCGAGGGTTTTGGATTTAAGATTTTTCCCCCCTAAAATTTTAAGATGATAATTCTTGCCATAGACACTTCTTGCGACGACACCTGCATCGCATTATTGGAAATTGAAAATTATAAATTGAAAATTTTATCAAATGTCGTCTCTTCGCAAGTCAAATTGCATGCCAAATATGGCGGGGTTTATCCCTCCCTTGCAAAACGTGAACATCAGAAAAATTTGCCCTTAGTTTTTTCCCAGGCGACAAAAAATACAGATCTCTTAAAGATTGACAAAATTGCCGTGACTGTGGGGCCGGGACTGGAACCCTGTTTATGGCAGGGGATAAATTTTGTCAAAGATTTGGCTGAAAAGTTAAAAAAACCGTTAATTCCCGTAAATCACATCGAAGCCCACATTTCCGCCAATTTTATTGGACGAGGCCCGTCCTCGTCCAGTTTTCCGGCGGTGTGTTTAGTTGTGTCTGGCGGGCATACGCAGTTGATTTTAATGAAAGGAATCGGGAAATATCAGCTAATCGGCGAGACGAGAGACGATGCCGCGGGCGAATGTTTTGATAAAACAGCAAGAATACTGGGATTGGGTTACCCGGGAGGGCCAGCCATTGCTAATATCGCTTCGCTTGGAAACTTAGTTTCCAAGAAGGAAACTAAGTTTCTAGTACGCTTGCCTCGGCCAATGGTCGGGCAGAGAAACTACGATTTCAGTTTTTCGGGATTGAAAACGGCGGTTTTGTACGATTTTCAAAGTCGTTCTGCAAAAACCAAGAAATCGTCTCAATATATCCAGGCGATGTGCACAGAAATCCAGCAGTCCATTATTGATGTTTTAATTTATAAAACCTTGAAAGCGGCAAGGGATTTTAAAGCAAAATCAATAATCTTAGGTGGCGGCGTAGCAGCCAACAGTGAATTGCGAGAGCAATTCAAATCCAAAATCCAAAGCACAAAATCCAAAGTTAATTTTTTGGTTCCGTCAAAAAATTTATGCACCGATAATGCCGCTATGGTTGCCATTACGGCTTTTTTTCATAAAAATAAAAAAGCCAATTTGCTCAAACTTAAAGCCGATGGTAGTCTTAGTTTATAGAATATGTTAAAAAAAACAGACCAAAGGGTTTATAAATTAATTGAAGCTGAAAAGAAACGGCAACAAGAAGGAATGGAATTAATCGCTTCGGAAAATTACGTTTCCAAAGCAGTGCTTGAAGCTTTGGGTTCGGTTTTCACTAATAAATATTCTGAAGGTTATCCAGGGCATAGATATTACGGCGGCCAGATTTATACCGATGCCGTTGAGAAGTTAGCGATTGAACGGGCCAAATCACTTTTTGGGGCCGAACATGTTAACGTTCAGCCGCTTTCCGGGGCTCCCGCAAATATGATAGTTTACAGCGCCGTTTTGAATCCGGGAGACACGGTGCTCGGCATGGATTTGTCCCACGGCGGCCATTTGACGCACGGCCACCCGGTCACTTTATCGGCAAAGATTTATAATTTTATCCGGTATAAAACAAAAGCTGACGGCTTGATTGACTATAAAGAACTTAAGCAGATTGCCCTAAAAGAAAAGCCAAAATTAATGCTGGCCGGCTTTTCGGCTTACACCAGGCAGATTGATTATAAAAAGTTTTGCGATATAGCAAAATCGGCCGGGGCGATTACGATGTTTGATATGGCTCATATTGCCGGCCTTATCTCCGGGAAAGCCCTCCCCAGCCCCGTGCCTTATTTTGATATTATCACCACTACGACTCACAAAACTTTAAGGGGTCCGAGAGGGGGGATGATTTTGTGCAAAGAAGAATTCGCCAAAGTTATTGATAAGGCGTGTTTCCCGGGGTTTCAAGGCGGGCCACATATGAATAATATCGCCGCCAAAGCTGTGGCTTTCGGAGAAGCGTTAAAGCCGTCGTTCAGGGTTTATGCCAGGAAAATTTTAAAAAATGCCAAAGTTTTAGAGAGGGAGTTGAAAAATTTCGGGTTCAAATTAATGTTCGGCGGGACCGATAATCACATGGTTTTGGTTGATGTTTTTAGCTCAAAAGGCATAAGCGGGAAAACAGCTGAAACGGCCTTAGATGAAATCGGGATTACGGTAAACAAAAATATGATTCCCGACGACCCGAGAAGTCCTCAGGACCCCAGTGGCATCAGAATCGGGGTTCCGGCAATTACCACCAGGGGGATGAAAGAAAAAGAAATAAAACAAATTGCCAAATGGATAAATAGTGCCGTGGAGAATTATAATAATAAAAAAGCTTTGGCTAAATTGCACCAGGAAGTTATAAAAATGTGCAGGAAATTTCCCATCCCAGGGGTATAATTTCATGGTTTTATTAGACGGAAAAAAATTATCAGAGGAGATTTTAGAAAATCTCAAAAAAGAAATATATAATCGCAAGCTGAAATTAAAGCTGGCGGTTATTCAAATTGGAGAAAATCAGGTTTCTTCTGCCTTTATTGGGCAAAAAAGAATTGCCTGTAAAATAGCGGGCATAGATTTTGAATTATTTAATTTTTCTCCGGAAATCAGGATAGCGGAATTAAAATCAAAAATTGAGAAAATTGCTGAAAATTCCCGTAATTCCGGAATAATTATTCAGCTTCCTTTGCCTAAAAAATTTATTACGGAAGAACTATTGAATTTAATCCCTGAGGAAAAAGATGCCGACGTTTTATCGGAAAAAAGTTTGGGTAAATTTTACCAAGGCACTCTTGGCATCCTTCCTCCTACCGTCCAGGGCATTTTAGGTTTACTGAAAAAATATAAAATTTCCCTTCAGGGCAAAGATATTGTTATTCTGGGAGCCGGCAGGTTAGTCGGGTTTCCTTTAGCCCTCCAGCTTTTAAAAGAGAAAGCAACGGTTTCTGTTTTAAACGAATTTTCCAAAGACACGCCGTCTTTCACAAAAAAAGCCGATATTCTAATTTCCGCAGTGGGAAAGCCGAATTTGATAAAAGGAGATATGGTAAAGAAGGGAGCAATAGTTATTGATGCCGGCAATTCCATTGAAAAAGGCAGGTCGTCTGGAGACGTTGATTTTAAATCGGTTTTCAAAAAAGCCGGCTTCATCACTCCGGTTCCGGGGGGTGTTGGCCCTATGACCGTCGCCTGTTTATTGAAAAATTTAGTAGAAATTAAAAAGTGAATGGATATATATATTTTTAACTTAATTAATCAGTTTGCAGGGCAGTGGCCGATTTTGGATAATCTGGCGATATTTTTTTCCGATAAGTTTGGTTATGTTTTGATTGTTTTCTTATTTATAATTTTTCGGAAAAAATGGCGGATAATTATCCAGACATTTGCCGCCGCCATAATATCAAGATTAGTTATAACTAATATAATCCGCTGGATTTTCCCGCGCTTGAGGCCGCTTGGTGATGCTGTGAATTCTTTCCCCTCGGGCCATGCTGCTTTTTATTTTGCGATAGCCGCAGTTGTTTATTTTTACAACAAAAAACTGGGGATTTTATTTTTTATCGCCAGTTTTTTAATGGGCCTAGCCCGGGTTTTTTCAAGCGTTCACTGGCCCTCGGACATAATCGGCGGCGCTTTGGTCGGGATAATTTCGGCCTGGCTGGTTATTAAATTTTCTAAGAGATTTTTAAAATAATGGGCGAGGTGGGAGTCGAACCCACATGAGCTTGCGCTCATAAGTTTTTGAGACTTACGTGTAAACCATTCCACCACTCGCCCGATTTTCCCTATAATCTATCAGATTTCGTCTTATTTTTCAACCTTATAGTCGCACTTTTTATCGGAGCATTTTATTTGTCCTCTTTTGGTCTCAACCAAAAGCGATTGACATTTGGGGCATTTATCTCCGGTTGGTTTATCCCATAAAGCAAAATCGCAATTCGGGTAGCGGTTGCAGCCGTAAAAAATTTTTCCTCTTTTTGTGCGCTTTGACACAATTTTTCCCTCAACGCATTGCGGGCATTTTACATTCAAAGCATTTTCTTCCAAAGGGGCGGTGTAGCGGCATTTCGGGAAGGCGGAGCAGGCGTAAAACTTTCCGAATTTACCCAGGCGTATCAAAAGCGGAGCGCCGCATTTGGGGCAGATTTTATTCGTCGGCTTTTCGGTGAATTCTTTTTTGGAAACTTCATCATATTTCCCCTTCAGATTTTTTTCAAAAGGAATATAGAATTCTTGGACTACCGGGACCCATTTCTTTTCACCCTCAGCGATCTCATCTAAATCCTCTTCCATTTTGGCGGTAAATTGGATGTCGACTATTTCCGGAAAATGCTTTACCAATATATCATTGACCACATATCCTATTTCCGTGGGCTGGAATCTTTTATCTTCGTTTTTTTCAATATAGTTTCTTTCCTGCACCGTTGCCAAAGTCGGGGCGTAAGTTGAGGGCCGGCCGATGCCGTTTTCTTCTAAAGCTTTAATCAAACTAGCCTCGTTGTATCTTGCCTTGGGCTCGGTAAAATGCTGGCCGGGATTAAGCTTTTTTAATTCCAAAATTTCATTTATTTTTAAAACGGGCAGTTCGTTTTCTTCGTACTTTATCGGATAAACTTTTAAAAATCCGTCAAATTTTAATGTTTGGCCGTTGGCGCGGAATGCGTACTTTTTAGCCGAAATATCAACGGCTGTAGAATTGAAGACGCTTTGCGCCATCTGGCAGGCGATAAACCTTTGCCATATCAATTCATAAAGCCGGACCGCCGCTTCTTCCAGTTTCAATTGGTCGGGAGTTTTGTCGGGATAGGCGGGCCGGATGGCTTCGTGAGCTTCTTGGGCGCCTTTGGATTTGGTTTTGTATCTTCTGAATTGATAATAACTCTCGCCGTATTTTTTAGTTATGAATTTTTTAGCGACTCCCAGGGCCAAATCGGAAATATTCAGAGAATCCGTCCTGTGGTAGGTGATAAATCCTCTTTCATATAAATGCTGAGCTAGACCCATCGTAAACTTTGCCGGAAAATGGAATTTCTGCCACGAGGCCTGCTGTAAAGTGGAGGTTGTAAATGGCGGAAATGGATTTTTTTTAACCTCTTTTTTCTCAATATTTTCAACTTTATACTCCGCGCCCTCCAAGTCCTTAACGATTTTATCTGCTTCTCCTTTATTCTTAACGGCTAATTTATCTAAAACTTCTCCGTCCTTTTTTATCAAAAAAGCGGAAAATTCTATTTTCTTGTGTTGAAGTCTGACTTCAACAGTCCAATATTCCTGGGGTATGAATTTTTGGATTTCCCGCTCTCTTTCCACAACCAGCCGGACTGCCACCGATTGCACCCTGCCCGCCGATAATCCCCTGGCTACTTTTTTCCATAAAAAAGGAGATAGCTTATAGCCGACGATCCGGTCTAAAATTCTTCTGGCCTGCTGGGCGTCAACCAAATTTATATCAATATCTCTTGGATTTTTTAATGCGCTTTCAATGGCCGGTTTCGTAATTTCGTGGAATACGATCCGCTGGAATTTCTCAAGCCCCAAAGCTTGAGCGAGATGCCAGGCGATGGCTTCTCCCTCCCTATCCTCATCTGTAGCAAGTATAACGGAATCGGTTTTTGCAGCCGCCGCTTTCAATAATTTTATCGTTTTTCTGGCTTTTAAAGGAATAATGTAATCGGGCGCAAAATTATTTTCCGTGTCAATACCCAGTTTGCTTTTGGGCAAGTCCCGGATATGGCCGTAAGAAGCAAGAACTTGGTATTTTTTCCCAAGAAATTTTTCCAGAGTCTTAGCTTTTGTAGGGCTTTCTACTAGAAGTAAAGGCACCCCATTAGAAATTTTATGTAAGTCAGGCATATTGATAAGCCCCTTTAAAAACAGTTTCTTATACTGAATTTCTAACGGGGCAAGTATTTTTTAAACTATACCACTAAATCTTATTTTTTAGAAATCGTTGACTTTATTGTCTTTCTGTTTTAATCTTTAGGCAGAAGGGCTTGTACCTTACCAATAAAAGGGTGCAGGAAACAGCTAAAATTCGAAGAAGGAGGGTATATGACTGTTAAATTACCTAAGTGCGATTGGGAAAAGGGAAGCTGCTCGAGGCAAACGCCACGGGGCAGATGTGCAGATAAAAAGATCGACTGCGTCCATAAATCCATAACCCCTTTACCTGGGAAGTAGTGTTAGACGTTGGACGTCTAACATTTTCCCCTTGCTCGCTCCATCTATATGGTGGAGCTTTTTATTTTTTGAGTATTATTATCATAGCTATCGCTGAATTAGTAATATTGTATAAAGATTGACTTTTGGGCCAAAAGAGCTATCTTGAAATCAGGAAAGGTTGACCTTTCCCAATTGAATAAGGAGGAGAAAATGAAAAAATGGCAAGCGATAGCAATCATTATCTTTATATTAATTTTAGTTTTCGGTTTCGGCATATATGACTTGTGGCACTTCAAGACCAAAGGAGGCTCCTTCATTAATCCCGTTTTAAATATCTTTTTTATGCTATTCTTTGCGTCATGGGCTGTTTACGAATTTCGGCGTTTGAACTAAAAAAGGAGGAGAAAGATGACTAAGAAACTTGATGTTTCGCCCAAAGGGAAAGATGTGAAGATGCCTAATTTCCGTCCGCCAGACCAGCTCCAAGAAGGATACCAGAAATCTATGAAAGATATGGAGAAACAGTTTTCTCCCCGCCCCGGATTTTGGAACTTCACCTTTAATAGGTGATCCTTGCTTATTGTTTTACAGTATTAGCTCCATCTATTTAGGTGGAGCTTTTTATTTTTTGAGTATTATTATCATAGCTATCGCTGAATTAATAATATTGTATAAAAGATTGACTTTTTTTGCGCAAGGAGGTATTTTAAAATCAAGAAAGGTTGACCTTTCACAACAAAATAAGGAGGAGAAAAATGGCAAGAAAAAACGGCAGAAACGATAGGGCATTTCGCCAGCCGCCACGCGAAAAAGAAGATGAGAAGAAAATATCAGAAGAAAAAATCAAAGGAGAAATGGCTAAGCGATTAGCAGGGGCATATAGGGTTTTTATTAACGCCCTGTCCAAAAAAGAACAAGAAATTCAAATTGCTATTTTACACCTTGGGTCGTTTACTCGGCGTGGGCTCATTGATCACCTCGAAAAGGGCGATGAAATTGGTCAGGAGGCGGCACATATTTTCTGTGAGGGAACCAGACATAAGCTTGCCGAAAAAGGCGTGAAACAATTATCAGAAGATGATTTGGTCGAAGCAACTGCCCAGGATTTTAGAGAAGCGGCACAAAGAAAAAATACAAAAAAGTAGGCGTTGCAGAACCGCATTATATCCACGAAGGCCATCCTTATCAGTAAAGCTAATTCGGCGAGACTGATAATTTCAGCTCCATCTGGTTAGGTGGAGCTTTTTATTTTATGTTAATTTATGATATAAATAATATATGGGTATTAAGGATATAAAAAAGAAAATTACTCCGATTTTAAAGCGCAACGATGTCAAAAGGGCGGCGGTTTTCGGTTCGGTCGCCAGGGGCGAGGCGAAAAAGAACAGCGATATCGATATTTTAATAGAATTTAAAAAAAATAATAAAAGCTTGCTTGATTTGGCGGGATTAAAAATTGAATTAGAGGAAAAAATGAACAAAAAAGTGGATGTTCTGACTTATAATTCAATCCACCCATTTTTAAAAGAAATTATTTTAAAAGAGCAAAAGCTTATTTTATGAGGAAAAACATAAAGATACTGCTTCTCCATGTTTTAGAAAGTATAGAAAGGATTGAAAATTTTACGAAAGAAGTATCGCGGGATAAATTTTTTAAATCAGAAATTGTTCAAGACGCGGTTCTCAGAAGATTGGGAATTATCGGAGAAGCTGTCAAAAATTTACCCGAAAATTTTAAAAAGAAACATCCCAAGGTTGAATGGAAGAAAATTGCCGGAACAAGAGATATTCTCATACATGAATATTTCGGCGTTGATCTGGATCTTACTTACAAAATTGTTAAAAAAGATATTCCAGAATTAAAAAAGAACATATCAGAGATATTAAGAAATATCAAAGAAGTTTGACTTTTCGGGGTAAAGCAGTATCTTAAAATCAAGAAAGGTTGACCTTTCCTAAATGAATAAGGAGGAGAAAATGCGAACGGAAAAAGACAAAGGAGAAATGGCTAAGCGATTAGCAGGGGCATATAGGGTTTTTATTAACGCCCTGCCCAAAGAAGAGCAGGAAATCGCGATTGCTTTTCTGCCTTTCGGGTCGTTTACTCGGCTTGGACTTATTGAACATCTTGAGATGGGCGATGAAATTGGTCAGAAGGTGGCACAGATTTTCTGTGAAAGAACCAGGCATGAGCTTGCCGAAAAAGGCGTGAAACAATTATCAGAAGATGATTTGATCGAAGCAACTGCCCAGGATTTTAGAGAAGCGGCACAAAGAAGAAATACAAAAAAGTGGGCGTTGTAGAGCCGCATTATATCCACGAAGCCATCCTTATCAGCAAAGCTAATTCGGCGAGACTGATAATTTCAGCTCCATCTGGTTAGGTGGAGCTTTTTATTTTTTTGAGTATTACTATCATAGCTATCGCTGAATTAATAATACAGACAACTGTCTATAAAAATATGCGACCGCATAAAACTGTAGACAGTTTTATTTTTTAAAGATTGACTTTATTGGTTAATTATTTTAATCTCAAAGTAGAAGGTTTTGTCCTTCAAAAATTGAATAGGAGCAGAAAGATGAACAATAAAAATAAAGAGAGCCGACGGAAAAAAGATAAAAAAAGAGACGGGACGCCACGGATAGAAGAATCCAATCTAACAATTCTAATAATTAAAGGAGGAAAGATGGTAACCGGAAAGGCGACAGAAGGTAAGTGGAGAGAGATAGCAATATTGGACAAGTGCTTAAAAGAAATTGGGAGGGATCAGAAGATTGATAAATGGAAGGCAGATGAGATCGTATTGTTTTGCTGTAAAATCCGGTCAATCTGTGCAGCTTTGCAGCAGATAGAAGAAGAGCTAGCAGCGGCAGAGCATAGCCCAAGAGAGATGATGCATCATGATGCGGTCATGTTGATAATACAGTTCAACGCAATTCCTGCTTCTATTTGGAGAGAGCTTCCGCTCACTCAGCAAACTGCTCAAATTTATGAGGATTATATGAATCCGATTTGGGCCAGCGGGGTCAGTGGGATACGGGGCTTCCTCATAAGACAATCCGAGGCGATTGGGATTAAGAGTTATGGCGGTTTTGGCACTAAGTTCCCCAGCACGATCGGGATAGAATATTAATACCTTATATCAACCCTAAGCATCGGTAGAGCTAAGGCCAAGCTAAGCTTGGCTTTTTATTTTTTCAATTGATTCAGATAACATTTGACAATAAAGATTTAAGCCGACTTGGTTTATGTTGCCAGATTGCTCTTTTCCTAAGATATTGCCGGCCCCCCGGATTTCCAAATCTTTTATGGCAATTCTGTAGCCCGAACCCAGCTCTTCGGCTTCTTTTAAGGTCCTTAGCCGTTCCTTTGCCAATCCCGACAATCTTTTAGGATACAAAAAATAAGCATAGGCCTGAATATGGCTCCGGCCGATTCTGCCCCTTATTTGATATGCCTGCGCTAATCCTAGTTTGGTTGAATCGGCAACAATTAAAGTATTAACATTTGGCAAATCCAAGCCGTTTTCAATAATAGTAGTCGCTATTAAAACGTCAATTTTTTTCTGTTGGAACTCTCCCATTATTTTTATCAATTCTTTTCCTTCCATTTTGCCGTGGGCAACGCCGAATTTTACTCCAGGCAGAAGTTTTTCCAAAGATTTTTTTACAGCCCCAATCGTTTCCACCCGGTTATGGAGAAAATAAACCTGGCCTTTGCGGGAGATTTCCATTTTAATTGCTTTTTTAATCGTTTCTTCCTTAAAAGGGGCTAATACGGTTTTTATCGCCAGCCGGCCTGCGGGCGGGGTCTGGATCAAGCTGACGTTTTTTAAAGAAGAAAGAGCCATATATAAGGTACGGGGAATGGGAGTGGCGGAAAGTGAAAGAACATCGAGCGAGGCCCTTAATTTTTTGAATTTTTCTTTTTGTTTGACGCCGAATTTCTGCTCGTCGTCTATAATCAGCAGTCCCAGATTTCTAAACTCTATATCTTTTGATAAAAGCCGGTGGGTGCCGATAATGATATCTATTCTTCCGTTTTTTAATCCGGCGATAATTTCCTTTTGTTCTTTTTCGGATTGAATTCTGGAAAGCAAAGCGATTTTAATCGCTAGGTTTTCAATTCTTGCTTTAAAATTCTGGAAATGCTGGCTGGCTAAAATTGTGGTGGCGCAGAGCAGGGCGACTTGATAGCCGGATTTGACTACTTTTATCATTGCTCTTAAAGCCACTTCGGTTTTGCCGAATCCGACATCCCCGCAAACCAGGCGGTCCATGGGCTCTTCCTTTTCCAAATCGTGATTTATTTGGTCAATCGCCTGGATTTGGTCTGGCGTCTCTTCATAAGGAAAAGTATTTTTTAACTGGATATCTATTTCGTCTTCCTGTAAATACGGGAGACGGGTGGCAACTTCCCTTTTGGCGTAAATTTCCAAAAGTTCTTGGGCTAATTTTTCCGTTTCTTCTTTTATTTTCTTCTTTGTTTTCTGCCACAAAGAAGAGCCCAGGCGCGATATTTTTGGGTCGGCGAATCCGATGTATCTTGAAAGTTTTCTTTCTAATCCGATTGGTACGTATAATTTGTCTCCCAAGGCATACTGCAAAACATAATAATTATTCTCAAACCTGAGAAATTGGGCTACCCCGTGATCCAAATGAACCAGATAGTCGCCGGACTTCAATCCTTTTAAATCGGAGAATAATTTTTGGGACTTTAACCGCTTTTTTAGTATTTCTCTGGCCGAGTTTTCATCTTCTATTTTAATGGGCAGCTGTCCGATATTTTCAATTTTATTCCCTAAAAAATCCAGGCGCAGAGCGTAATTTAAATTTATCGGGAAAACGTCAACAATGCCGCCCTGCTGGGAAAATTCGCCGGGATACGAAACCTCCAGAACCTTTTCATAGCCCATTTCATCAAGCTTTCTTAAAACCTCGGACAAGCTTATTTTCTGGTCCCTTTCTATATATAGCGTATTGTCCTGGAAAAATGACTGAGTTTTGCGCGCTTCCAATATCTGCTTTATATTTTCCTCAAACCAAAAATTCTCCTTTTCCAAAAAGTAGGGGGTGATACCAACGATTAAAACTTGCCCGATTGACAAATTCATCTATGTCATATATAGTATTATAAGCTTTAATGGTATATTATATTCCGCCCTTTAGCAATTAATATGAATTAATGAGGAGGTGATTATGTCCGCAATTGCGGTAGTTCAGGTCGGCATACTCGTTATATTTGCCGTTTGCTATATTGCGTTGATATGGTGGCACCGGCAGAAAGGAGGAGATAATATATGACTGGGGCTACGACATTCAAGTCGTTGCTCCAGTTTTTTTATTGACCGAGCTCCTCTATTTTTTCCACAACTGTTTGGATAACCTCTTTGATAATTTTTTCTTCTTGTTTTGTAAAGTTTTGGAGAACGAATCTGTCAACTTGTTTCGGCTTGCCGGATTCGGGATAAATGCCAATTCTTACCCGCCAAAAATTTTTTGTGCCGAGTTCCTTAATTATTGATTCCACGCCCTTATGGCCGGCCGAGCCCCGCCCTTTTTGGATTTTAAATTCACCCAAAGGAATATCAATATCGTCGTGAATAACAATTAAATTTCCGATTTTCAATTTCCGATTTTCAATTAATTTTTTTACGGCTTTACCCGATTCATTCATGTATGTCTGGGGTCTTGCTAAAATAACATTCGGTAAATTTAAAGAAGCCATTTCAGTAACGACGCGCGAGCCGACATTATGCCTTGTTTTTTCGTATTTTTCGCCCGGGTTTCCCAGGCCGACAATCAAAATCATGGTTTTTTTATTATATCACCTTCTATTGCGGAATTAAAAAAATCTGCTATAATCTTATTACAATGAGACCATTTTTCTCTTTTATTTGGGAGACGGCTAAAATTATAATTATCGCTTTACTGATAGTGGTTCCTGTCAGATATTTTGTTTTTCAGCCATTTTTCGTCAAAGGGCAGTCCATGGACCCTAATTTTGAAGACGGGGATTATCTTATTGTTGACGAATTATCTTATAATTTCCGGGCGCCAGAAAGAGGAGAAGTGGTAGTTTTTAAGTATCCCAACGACCCTTCCCAGCGCTATATTAAAAGGATTATCGGATTGCCTGGCGAAACCGTGGAAATCCAGGGCGGGAAAATTACAATTTTAAACGCGTCCGGCAAGGAGATTCTAAATGAGAAATATTTGCCTTCAAGCGTTTTAACTTTGGGAGACACAAAAGTAACCTTGGGCCCCAAAGAATATTTTGTCCTGGGAGATAATAGAATGGCTTCTTCCGATTCCCGGCGTTGGGGTTTATTGCCGGAAGCAGATATTATCGGACGGGTATTATTACGAGCTTGGCCATTATCGGATTTTACCGCATTTGGCGCGCCTAATTATTAAATATGTCTAAAAAATTAAAATTTCAATCTCCTACCGGAATGCACGACATTCTGCCCGAAGAGCAGAAATATTTTGAAAAGATTTTTAATACGGTGAAAAGCGCCGCCGATTTTTATCAGTTTCAAAAAATTGATACGCCGATTTTAGAACAAGCGGAGCTTTTTTTAAAAGGCGTGGGAATGAGTACGGATATCGTTGAAAAACAGATGTTTTTATTAAGAACCAAAGGGGGAGACATGTTGGCCTTAAGGCCCGAAGGAACAGCCCCGGTTGCCCGGGCTTATATCGAGTACGGGATGATGAATCTGCCCCAGCCCGTAAAACTTTGGTATCTGGCCCCGTTTTTTCGGTATGAGCATCCCCAGGCCGGAAGGTTCCGCCAGTTTTGGCAATTCGGCTTTGAGGTTTTGGGCGAATTAAGCCCGGCTCTTGACGCCCAAGTTATCCAAATTTTTTATAATATTTTAAAAGAGCTGAAACTAAAAAATTTAGTTGTCCAGGTTAACTCAATCGGAGATTCTGCTTGCCGGCCTTACTATAAAAAGATTCTGGTCAGTTATTTTAAGACCAGGGTTAGTTCTCTGTGCGCCGACTGCAAGAGAAGACTGAAAGAAAATCCTTTGAGGATTCTGGACTGCAAAGAAGAAAAATGCCAGAGGATAGTGGCCGGCTCCCCCCAGATTATCGACCATCTCTGCGAGCCGTGCCACAAGCACTTTAAAGAGGTTTTGGAGTTTTTGGACGAAATGGGCCTGCCTTATCACTTGAATCCCTATCTTGTCAGAGGGCTGGATTACTACACTAAAACCGTTTTTGAAATCGTGGAAGAATCGGTCCAAGGAAAGAATTTGGGGACTCTGGCGGCTGGCGGAAGATATGATAATCTGATAAAAATTTTAGGCGGCAAAGAAACGCCATCGGTCGGGGGAGCGGCTGGTTTGGAAAGAATTATCGAATTCATAAAAAAAACGCCCCTAAGATTTTCTCATTTGAGCCCTGCGCAGGTTTTTATCGCCCAGCTGGGGACTTCGGCAAAAAGGAAATGTTTGAAGTTGATAGAAGAATTCCGCGAGGAGGGAATCAGGATTACAGAATCTTTAGGCCGTGATTCTTTAAAAGCCCAGTTAAAAATCGCCGATAAGGAAGGCGTCCTATACACTTTGATTTTGGGTCAGCAGGAGGTTTTGGCGGGGTCCATCATTATCAGGGATATGAAAAATGGAAAGCAGGAAACCGTTAAACTGGAAAGAGCGGTTGCGGAAATTAAAAAAAGATTAAAGAGATAATGGATTGCCTTTTTTGCAAAATTATAAATAAAGAGCTACCATCAACGGTAGTTTACGAAGACGATAAATTCTTGGTCATTAAGGATATTTTTCCCAAAGCCCCTGTCCACCTTCTGGCTATTCCCCAAAAACACATTATTTCCCCGAATTATCTTGAACCAAAAGACAAAGAATTAATTGGAGAGCTGATTTTACTGGCAAAATCCATTGCCAAAGAACAGGGAATAGCTGAATCGGGATACAGATTAATTTTTAATATCGGCAAGGATTCCGGGCAAACAATCGATCACTTGCACCTGCATATAATGGGGGGAGAAAAATTACCCTGGTCATAAAAATATGCCGTTAGAAGTAAAAAAACAAAACAGGGAAAGCAATCAGAGTTTGCTCCGCCGCTTTAGCCGGGGCATGCAGCAAAGCGGAATTTTGATTCGGGCGAAAAAGGGGCAATTCAAGCGCAGAAAAAAATCTGAAGGTACGACAAAAAAATCGGCCCTGAGAAGAGAGGGGAAAAGAATAGAATACGAAAAATTAAAAAAACTGGGGGAGCTTTAGTAAAAATTCAATGCTAAAAGAGAAAATCCAAGAGGATTTGAATTCGTTTCTTAAAGAAAAAAAGGAGCTGGAAGTTTCGGTTTTAAGGATGGTTTTATCTGCTGTTTTAAATAAGGAAAAAGAAAAAAGATTTAAGTCGGGCAAGGCCGAGGAAATTCCCTTGACTGACGAAGAGTTGGTTGAGGTGCTTTCTTCTGAAATTAAAAAAAGAAGAGAGGCGATAGAACTTTATACCAGGGGCAACAGGCCGGAATTAGCCGACAAAGAAAAAAAAGAAACGGAAATTTTGCAGCAATATCTACCAGAGCAGCTTTCCGAAGCAGAAGTCAAAAAACTGGTCAAAGCGGCCGTGGAGAAGGTGGGTGCCAAAACCCAGAAAGACATGGGCCAGGTGATGCAAGAACTGATGCCCAGCGTTAAAGGCAAAGCAGATAATTCTTTAGTTTCCAAGATTGTTAAAGAATTATTAACTCAATGATTCAGGTTAATAATTTAACCGCCCTGGCTGTTGATGAAAAGTTTTTGAAAAAGGTTGCCAGAATCGTTTTAAAGGGGAAAAACCGGCAGGATATGGATTTATCCATCGCCCTGGTTGGACAAGCGAGGATAAAGGAGTTAAATAAGCATTATAGAGGGAAAAATAAGGCAACGGACGTTTTATCCTTCAGATATGATGATAATTCTGGCGAAGTGGTGATTTGTCCGCAAAAAACCAAAGAACTCCCCCGGGTCCTTATCCACGGCATTTTACATATTTTAGGCTTCACCCATAAAAAAATGGAAGAAGACAAATATCTTAAAAAAATATAGCATGCCGAGCAATCGTTACATCGCCGCGTTAGATATCGGAACTCATACTATTAAGGCTTTGGTTGTCAGCCAAAAAAACGGCAATGATTTGGAGGTGGCTTTCCAGGCCCAAAGAGAAAGCAAGGGAGTCAGAAGGGGAATTGTGGTAAGGCCGGAAGACGTTTCATATATATTGCAGGATGTATTTTGCCAGTTAAAAACCGAATTAAAAAAAAATATTGACTCCCTTTACGTTAATATCGACGGGAGCCATCTTTTTTGCCAACCCTCTCACGGCCTGATTTCTGTTTCCCGGGCCGACCGGAAGATTTCAAAAGAAGACGTTGACAGGGTATTGCAGGAAGCTAAAATTGTTTCTCTGCCTCCGCTCAAGGAAATTTTTGACATTGTGCCTCAGGAATTTATTATTGACGGCGAAAAAGGGATAAAAGACGCACAAGGGTTGCAGGGCTTGAGATTGGAAGCGGACATTCTGGCCATAGGGGGATTCGCCCCGTATCTTAAAAATCATACCCAGGCGATTTTAAATTCTGATTTTCAGATATTAGACAGAATTCCTTCGCCCATTGCCGCGGCAGAGGCCTGCCTGACGGAAAAACAAAAAGAGCTGGGTTCCGCAATAGTTGATATGGGAGCTGGTACTTCGGGATTAGCGGTCTTTAAAGAGGGCGATTTAATTCATCTGGCAATTTTGCCCATGGGATCGGCTAATATTACCGAAGACATTGCCGTCGGTTTTAAAATAGAAATGGATTTGGCGGAAAGAATCAAGCTTGAATACGGTTCCTGCCAGCCGGTTAAAAATAAAAAACCTGAAAAAATAAAAGTGGAAGGAGAGGATCCCTTGGTGTTTTCCCAGAAACAATTACTGGGGATAATTGTTCCGCGGGTTTCGGAAATATTTACTGAAATCAACCGGCATTTAAAGGGCATTTCCAAAGAAAAATCTCTGCCCGGTGGCGTTATTTTAACGGGCGGAGGGGCAAAATTGCCGAAAATAGCGGAATTAGCGAAAAAAGAGCTCAAATTGCCGGTAAGAATCGGAAAGCCCAGGGGAATTTTAAATCTGGACGACCCCATTTGGAGCGTTTCATGCGGCTTGATTTTAGGAGGCCTTAATTTGGAAGCCGGTGGAAAAGAACAATTCCCGGGGATTCGGGGCGGGATTGGAAACAAAATAAAAAAAATATTTAAAATATTTATTCCGTAAAAAAATTTGGCGATGAAGCAGTGGCTTCATCTTCAGCTTCATTTTTATTTCATAAAAATTTGCTATATGGCTACAAAAATTAAAGTGGTCGGCGTCGGGGGATCGGGATTAAACGCGGTCACCCGGATGAAAAGAATCGGATTGACCGGCGTGGAGCTGATCGCTATAAATACCGACGAGCAGGATTTAAAAAAATCCCAGGCCGATTTTAAATTGAGAATCGGCAGAAAACTGACCCAGGGTTTGGGTGCCGGAATGAATCCAGAAATCGGCAGGAAATCAGCTGAAGAAAACCGGGCGGAAATTACCGATGCGTTAAAAGACAGCCAGATGGTTTTTATCACTTGCGGATTGGGCGGAGGTACGGGGTCGGGAGCCGCCCCCGTTGTCGCGGAAATTGCAAAAAAATCCGGAGCCATCACCGTAGCAGTGGTGACCAAGCCCTTTTCTTTTGAAGGAATTTTCCGCAAAAAAATCGCTGACAGCGCCGAAAAATTATTGAAAGAAAAAGTTGATTGCCTGATATCCGTTGAAAATGATAAATTGCTTACAACCCTGGATTATAAAACTACAATTGTGAACGCTTTTTGGATTTGTGATGATATTTTGCGCCAAGCCGTGCAGGGAATTACTGATTTGATTTTAGCGCCCGGTTTAATCAACGTTGATTTTGCCGACATTAAAACTATTATGAAAAATTCCGGGTCAGCACTTCTCGGCGTGGCTTTTGCAAAAGGAGAAAAAAGAGCGGAAATAGCAGCCCTTTCCGCGCTCCAATCAAAACTGTTGAGCATTTCTCCCAAAGGGGCTAAGGGTGTGCTGTTTAATGTTTCAGGTAAAGATGTGAGCTTGGCGGAAATTGAAGAAATCGGCGCAATTATCGCCCGGGAAATTAATCCTAGGGCAAAAATAATTTTTGGCGCGGTTCGGGACTTAAAATTAAAACCAGGAGAAATAAAAGTGACGATTATCGCCACGGGGTTCTAAAATATATGACTTCTCGAGTAGACGATGTTATTGATTACGCAGCGGTAATTAAAAAATATCCTTGGTTGGTCCAAAAGGACCAAAACTGTATCTTAAGCCCCGATAGCGATGGGTTGCTTTGTGGTTTGTTTGCCTCGCATTATCTGAATTGGAAAATTCGCGGTTTTTATGACGGGAAAATTATGGTGATAGAAAAAGGGCTTTGTCCCGAAGATTGTGTTTTTATAGATATGGAAGTTTTCAGAAAAGAGATACGGAGCATCGGCCAGCACATGGTTATGTTTAATAAGGATCGTTTACCTGTAAATTGGGGAAATTTCGATAATTGTTTTTCGGCAAATAATACCAGGGGATATGACGCTAAACATAATTTCCCGCAAAAATATCCATTGGCGACTATCCATCTTTTAATAGGCGTTTTGGGATTAATAAAAAAGATTGAGATTCCTACGACTGCGATTTGTCCATTATTATATACAGACGGGACATTTAAAAATTTATTTAATTATCCCGATAATTGCTTGAGTTGGCTGAAATTTTTACAAGCGGACAAGGCCAGGAGTTCTTTGCACAAAATATTTTTTAATGATCACTATTCTATCCATAGCTTGATGATGGCGTTGGATGCATTATTTGGCGAATTGCGCCTGATTACTGGAGGGAAACGAGGTGGCGATAAAATTAAATTTTCAAATGGGAAAGGCGAGTTGATTAATTTCAACAAAAAGAAAAAGACCTTTGAGCGCAATACGATTGAGCAAATCGAGAAATCATTACGATTATTTGCAGACAAAACCGGGTGGAAATACATATCCGACGATTGGTCTTGGAATAATTTATCTCATTTTTATTTTAAAAAGGGCACAATAAAACCGAGCCAAGGCCGTTATGATCAGTTGATAGCGAACAATCCCGTTTCGCTTGCTATGACAAGCACGCTGGGCATTGAATATACTCTTGATCCCAAAAATATTTTCTAAAATAGTATCTTCTGTCTTTCGGAAACACTCTCGATTTCCATTCTTTTTTTAGTGATAGCACAATATTCGGGAGCAATGTCTATGCCAATATATTTCCGCCCAAGATTTTTTGCCGCAACAGTTGTGGTGCCACTTCCCACAAAAGGATCGAGAACGATACTCTTCGGAGGGCAAAAACATTGAATAAAATCGTACGGTAATTGATTCGGAAATGTCGCTGGGTGCTGATGCTTTAGTCGACTTCCATCGCCGGCGGTCAGATATTCCCAAATTGTGCCACGACATTTCATCGGGTTTATTGTGATAGAACGAGTATTTATACGAACACCATTCGTGAGACGAGTTCCTCCTCCCGTCATTGTTTTGCCTCCATGTTTTGACGGGATTTTGAGATGTTCTTTGTTGAAATAGTATGGACGCTCACCTTTCAAAAAAATTGGAATATATTCATGATCTACCCGAAATCTTTTATTCCACCAAGCGCCTTCTGCTCCATATTTGCGATAGATAACCGTCTCAAATAGCTTGAATCCGAAACTATCGCACCAATCAATAATCGTGCGAAATGATGTAAGTGATTTTCCGAAGTTTTTCGTTTGATCTTGGATAATCATGGCAGCAACGCCGCCATCTTTAAGCACGCGATGTATTTCTTTTCCCGCCGCATGCAGATCGAGAGTGAATCCCTTATAGTCGCGGATAGCGTCATAAGGAGGAGAAGTAACTACCATATCTATCGAATTTGCGGGAAATTTTTTCATTACCTCAATTGCATCTCCGCAAATGATTTGATTCAGCGGCAATTCTTTATGTTTTTCTACTTCTTTATATTCGGGCAGTTGGATTGTGGTATTTCCTTCCTCACGAATAACATCAAGCACTATCCCCTGGATTGAAATATCCCGTCCGTTCCGCAAGATGATCGGCTCCATATTTTTATTTGCTGGTTGCAGACGGATATGCCCTCGTTCGCGATAATATTTTTTGAGTGTTGCTTCGTGGTTATTAATAAGAGCCACAACTTTTTGTCCGTTCTCCGCAGTTTCTTGTTGTTTTACTAAAACAATATCTCCGTCATTTATATTTTCATCAATCATACTGTTGCCAACAACGCGAAGGGCATAGACCTCTGATGATCGAGGAAATTTATTTTTTGGAATCGCTATCATTTCTTTTTTTTGAATCGCTTCGATTGGTTGCCCGGCGGCGATAGTCCCTAGGAGTGGAATTTTTATCATTGCTTCTTGTCCCGACACATCAATGCCACGCGGTTTGTTTCTCTCTTTTGTTAAATATCCTAAATCGTGGAGTTTGGAAATATGAAAATGCGCCGTAGAAACGGAAGCAAGTTTAAATTTTTTACATATTTCCTCAAGCGAGGGAGCATATCCCTTGCGTTTTTGGTATTTGGTGACGAAATCGAGAACCTCTTTTTGTCTTTTTGTAATCATACACATATTATAGAAAATAAATAGAAAGTATAAAAGGCCTGATTATCCACAGCACCTATTCAAATGTCGCCGTCGAGTTTTAAACGTCTTTGTCGCGCCTGCTTTCGACGGGCGGGACTTGGTCTGTGGATAACTCTGAATTTTACAAGGAAAGGGCAAAATTTGACCCCTTTTTCTATTGGTCTAAAATGGAGTAATCTCCTCTTTTATAAAAAAGAGATTTTTTATCCCTATGCCCCGTTAGAAGTCTGGTTTTAACCAGAACAGCTAACGAGGATAAGATATATTATTTAATTTATTAATACTTTGTCCTATAGATAGAAAAAAATTTATTATAAAATTTTTTCGTCAAGGACTTCTAACGGGGTATGGTTCAAAATATAATCACCAAAGTTCAAAAAAGAGATGGCTTGATTGTGGATTTTGACGAGAGCAGGATTTCTGGTGCTATTGAGAAAGCAATTACTGCCACGGGAGAGGGCGACGGGATAAAATCAAAGAAACTCGCAGAAAAAGTCGTAAAAATTATCAGCCGCAGATTCAGAAAAAACGAAATTCCTCAGGTTGAACAAATCCAGGACATCGTGGAAGAGGTTTTGATTTTGGAAAACTTAGTGGATACGGCCCGGGCTTACATTCTTTACCGCGACCAGAGAAGAAAAATCCGCGAGGCGGTCGGGACAATCGATGAATCAGTGGAAATGGTTGATAGATATATCCAGGAGCTTGACTGGCAGGTCAAAGAAAACGCCAACATGGCTTATTCCTTGCAGGGGCTGAACCATTACGTTACTTCGGCCGTTACCAAAAAATATTGGCTGAATAAAATTTATCCAAAAGAAATCAGAGAGGCGGTTGATGACGGTGATTTTCATGTTCACAACCTTGATACCCTGGCGCCTTACTGCATGGGCTGGGATCTTTACGATTTATTGATAAAAGGTTTCGGGGGGGTGGCGGGAAAAGTGGAATCCAAGCCGGCAAAACATTTCAGGACCGCTTTGGGGCAATTGGTAAATTTTTTCTACACCCTGCAGGGCGAGGCGGCGGGAGCAGAAGCGGTTTCTTCTTTTGATACTTTGCTGGCGCCTTTTATCAGATATGATAATTTGAATTATGCCCAAGTAAAACAATCTTTGCAGGAATTTTTATTCAATATGGCCATCCCGACAAGGGTCGGGTTCCAATGTCCTTTCACAAATGTTACTTTAGATATTATTCCTTCACCTAGTTTGGCAAAACAGCCGGTTATTATCGGTGGACTTCCCCAAAAAGAAACTTACGGAGAGTTTCAGGAAGAAATGAATGTTTTTAATAAGGCCTTTTACGAGGTAATAATAGATGGCGATGCCAAGGGGAGACCTTTCACTTTCCCCATCCCTACCATAAACGTTACCAAGGATTTCGTCTGGGATGACCCTAATTTGAACTTAATGTGGGAGGCGACGGCAAAATACGGGGTCAATTACTTTTCCAACTTCATCCAATCGGATATGAAGCCGGAAGATGTTCGCTCGATGTGTTGCCGGCTTCGTCTCGACAATAAAGAGCTTTATATAAGAGGGGGGGGATTGTTTGGGTCAAATCCCTTGACCGGTTCCGTGGGCGTGGTGACGATAGGTTTAGCCAGGATAGGATATTTATCCAAGACCAAAAAAGAATTTTTTGAAAGATTGAGCCGTTTAATGGAATTAGCCAAAGAGTCGCTGGAAATTAAGAGAAAGGCCTTGGAAGAGTTTATGGAAAAGGGCCTTTATCCTTACTCCAAGTTTTATTTGGCAGGCGTTAAAAAAATGCGTGGCCAATATTTCGGCAACCACTTTGCCACCATTGGAATCGTCGGCATGAATGAAGCCCTTTTGAATTTTTTGGGAGTAGATATCGGCTCTTTAAAGGGCAGAAAAACCGCTTTGGAAATTTTGAATTTCATGCGCGAGAAGCTGGCGAAATACCAGGAGGCAACGGGCAACCTGTATAATTTAGAAGCAACTCCAGCCGAATCCACTGCTTTTCGCATCGCCCAGAAAGACAAAGAAAAATATCCCGACATCATCACCGCCGGCACCAAGAAAATTCCTTATTATACCAATTCAACTCATCTGCCCGTTAATTATACCGACGATGCTTTTGAGGCGTTAAAACTCCAGGACGAATTGCAAACTCGTTATACCGGGGGGACTGTCCTCCATCTTTTTGTCGGGGAAAAAATTTCGGAAATTCAAAATGTTAAAAACTTGATTAGAACGGTTTTTGAAAAATTCCATCTGCCATACATTACCCTGACTCCGACTTTTTCCATTTGTCCCACTCACGGTTATATTTCAGGCGAGCATTTTACCTGTCCCCAATGCGCCATTCAACAGCCCTGCGAAGTATATTCCCGCATTGTCGGTTATTTAAGGCCGGTTGGCCAGTGGAACCTCGGTAAGCAGCAGGAATTCAAAGAAAGAAAAGAGTATGCGGTAAAAGTATAATCCGAATCTACGAATAAGTATCCGAATGCCGCGAATATTCGTATTATTCGGATAAAAATTCGTATCATTCGCATTATGTTAATCGGCGGGCTTCAAAAACTCACTCTGATTGATTTTCCGGGCAAGGTCGCTTGCACGGTTTTTCTTTCCGGATGCAATTTTCGCTGCCCCTTTTGCTATAGCCCGGAGCTGGTTTTGCCCGGGCAAATTAAAAATAGACCCGGAATTTCCGAAAAAGAATTTTTTGATTTCTTAAAAGAGAGAAAAAACTTACTTGAGGGGATAGTAATTTGCGGGGGAGAGCCCACTTCTGATAAAAAATTGCCGGTCTTCCTTAAAAAAATAAAAAAAATGGGGTTTTTTGTAAAACTGGATACCAACGGCTCAAATCCGGAAATGTTAAAAAAACTGATTGACAAAAAACTTATTGACTACGTTGCCATGGACATTAAGGGGCCAAAAGGAAAATATAGTCAGATTGCGGGGACAAAAATAGATATTGAAAAAATCCAAAAAAGCATTAATATCTTAAAAGACCTGCCTGCCGGCAGGCAGGGGAAAGTGGATTATGAGTTCAGGAGCACCATTGTTCCTTCTCTCCATACTAAAGAAGATATAATAGAAATGGCAAAATGGATTAAGGGGGCCAGAAGATATTATCTGCAGGCCTTTTTACCGGGAAAAAACTTGAATTCCGAATTCGAAAAAATAAAGCCATACCCAGGGGATTTCTTATTGAAAATCCAAATGGCCGTATCTCCATTTTTTGAAATATGCCAGGTAAGGTGATGTTTAACCTATGTTATTATTAGGCATAGCGGATATAATCGCGGCTTCTCTTTTAATAAGAGAGCTCTATAATATTCCTGTTCCTCACGTTATAGTAATTATTTTTGCCAGTTATTTAATAATGAAGGGCGTTCTTTTTATTTCTGATATCGGGAGCTTGATGGATTTGGTCGCCGGAATATTGCTCATTTTAACTATTTTTTTCAACTTCCCCATGTTTATTTTGATTATTTTTGCCTCTTTGTTGGGCATTAAGGGGGTCATGAGCCTATTTACGGGCGTAATTTAATAATGAGTTTTTATGACCCCTTCTAAAATTCTGCTTTATTTTTGTCTGGCATTTATTTGCGGAATATTTTTTTATTCTTTTTTTATTGATAATCATGGCAAGGAAGGATTCGTTAATTTAGTCGGAATAATTTCTAAAGAGCCAGATGTCAGCCAAAAAAGCCAAAGAATTGTAATTAAGACAGAGGGAAGAGCAAGAATTTTAGCGACAACCTTGCGGTACCCCGAATATAAATACGGAGATAAGTTAAAAATTATTGGAAACCTGGAAGCGCCCTCAGAAAATATAAACGGATTTAATTATAAAAATTATCTGGCAAAAGACGGGATTTATTCCGTAATGAGTTTTCCCGAAATAGAAATAATCGGCCGCGGATTCGGCAATCCGATGATGGAAGTCCTGTTTTCTTTTAAGAATAAATTTAAGAATATTGCGGAAAGTTTTATTCCCCCGCCCGAAGTCGGCATCTTAGAAGCCCTGGTGTTCGGAGATGAAGGGCAGATATCTAAAGAGTGGCAGGAAAAATTGAATTTAACCGGCACCCGTCACATTGCCGCCGTTTCCGGGATGAATATTACCATCATCGCTTCGTTGATTTTAACCCTGTTGCTCTCTTTCGGCCTTTGGCGGGGACAGGCGTTTTATTTGTCGGTGGCTTTGCTCGTTATTTATATTCTAATGATAGGCGCCCCTGCCTCGGCTGTTCGAGCCGGGATTATGGCAAGTATTGTTCTTTTTGCCCAAAAATCCGGAAGAATGTCGCAGGGCCAGAGAGCCGTGATTTTTGCCGCAGCTTTCATGCTGGCTTTGAATCCCCTACTTTTAAGGTTTGATATCGGCTTCCAGCTTTCTTTTTTGGCGATAATGGGAATAATTTATCTTCAGCCGATTTTTTCCAATTGGCTGGGGATGATTCCCGATTTTAAATTTTTCCCTTTAAGAGCCACAATTGCGGCTACCCTGGCCGCCCAGGTTTTTACCCTGCCCATTTTAATTTATAATTTTGGATATGTTTCCTTGGTTTCTCTCCCCGCCAATATCTTAATTGTTCCTTTTTTGGCGCCAATTACGATTTTAATTTTTATTTTCGGCCTATCGGGGATGATATTTCTGCCCTTAAGCCGGATCTTTTCATTTCCGATTTGGCTTGTGTTGAATTATTTGACTAAAGTTATAGATATTTTTTCTAAAATTCCATTCACTTTCTTAAAAATTGAACATATCCCTTGGATTTGGCTGGCAGTTTTTTATCTGATTTTGGGATTTTTCATCTGGAGATGGCAGGAAAGCCAGAAGCTTAAATTCTTGAAATACTGAATTTCTGCTAAAATACATTAATTATGGATAAAGCATGGGTTATATCGGTAAATATGGGCTATGGGCACCAGAGGACGGCTTTTCCATTAAAAGATCTGGCGGTTAACAATAAAATTATCAATGCCAACGATTATCCGGGAATTCCGGGGCGAGACAGGCGAATCTGGGAAGCCAGCCGCAGATTTTACGAATTTATTTCCCGGCTTCAAAATATTCCTTTAGTGGGGAATTTTTTCTTTTCTCTTTACGACCGATTCCAAAAAATTTTCAGTTTTTATCCGAAAAGGGATTTAACCAGGGCCTCTTTCGGCCTAAAACAGATTTATTCTTTATTGAAGGGGGGCTGGGGCAAGCACCTTATAATAAAACTCATAACTCAAAACTCACAACTTAAAACTGATTTCCCGATAATCACCACTTTTTTTACGCCCGCTTTTATGGCGGAATTTTTCAATTATCCCGGGGAAATTTTTTGCATTATCTGCGATGCCGACATTTCCAGAACTTGGGCGCCTTTAATCCCGAGACAAAGCAAAATCAAATACTTTGCTCCGACAGAAAGGGTGGCCGAGCGTCTGGAGCTTTACGGAGTGAGAAAAGAAAACATTTTTTTAACTGGCTACCCCTTGCCGGAATTCTCGGAAGACGATTTGAGGCAAAGGATTTTAAATTTAGACCCCCGAAAAAAATATTTTAATAAATACAGGGCCTTAATTGAAAAAACTTTGGGACAATTGCCAGAATCCGCCGGCCGCCCCTTGACGATAATGTTTGCCGTCGGGGGAGCGGGCGCCCAAAAAGAAATAGGGGTGAGGATTGTCAAATCTTTGGCGGTAAAAATTTGGGCGGGGGATATTAAAGTAATTTTGGTGGCAGGCATAAGAGAGAAGATTAAAAAATATTTTGAGAGAAATTTAGAAAAGCTAAAGCTGAAAAATCACCAGAATATTGAAATTATTTTTGAGAAAGACACTGAAAGTTATTTCCAGAAATTCAATCTGGCTTTTAAAAAAACAGATATCTTATGGACAAAGCCAAGCGAGCTTTCTTTTTATGCGGTCCTAGGGATACCCATAATTATCGCGCCGCCGGTCGGGTCCCAGGAAAAATTCAACAAAAGGTGGCTTTTAAAATCCGGCTTCGGCTTAGAGCAGGAAAATCCTCGTTATGTAAAACAATGGCTTTTTGATTGGTTAAACCAGGGTTATCTGGCGGAAGCCGCCATGCAGGGATTTATTGAAGGGGAAAAAATGGGAACATTTAATATTGAGAAAATTGCATTAAAATGACCTGGATTTTCATCACAATTTTAGCTTATTTTCTTTTTTCCGTTGTTTTTTTGGTGGATAAATATCTTCTGACGAGCTCAATACCCAATCCCAAGGTTTATGTTTTTTATGTCGGCGCCCTTGGGACGTTAGCCATATTATTAGTCCCCTTTACCGGATTTTATTTCCCGGAAAACAAAGAAATTCTCCTGGGGATTCTGTCGGGGTTTTCTTTTATTTGCGGTCTTTTCTGGTTTTTTAAAGGGTTGTCAATTTATGAAGCATCGCGAGTGGCGCCGGCAGTGGGAGGGCTTATCCCCTTATTTATATTTATCTTGATTTTTATTGCTTCTAAGGGTCAGGCAACGCTTTCTTTACCCCATACTTTAGCTTTTTTGCTTTTGGTATCGGGCAGTATTGTTATTATTTCGGAAAGAAACAAGTTCATTAATTTGAAAAGCTTGAAGATTTCAGCTCTTTCAGCGTTTCTTTTATCTTTATCATTCGTTTTTCTAAAATATCTTTTTTTAGCCGCGCCTTTTTGGACGGGATTCATTTTAAAGAGTTTAGGCGGAACGCTGGCAGCTCTATGCTTTTTTATTATTTTTCCGGAAATCAAAGAAGTAATTTTAAAGCCAAAAGAAAAATCTTCTAAAAAAACGGGCGTTATTTTTCTGGCAAACCAATCAGTTGGCGCCGGGGCGTCTATTCTGCAGAATTGGGCGGTATCTCTGGCCCCATTGGCGTATATAGCTTTTATTAACGCTCTTCAGGGTATCCAGTACGTTTTTTTGCTTATTTTCGCCGCTTTCTTCTCTTTTAAATTCCCCCGGCTTTTAAAAGAAGAAATCTCAAAAGCGGTTATTATCCAAAAAATTGCCGCTATTTTATTAATTGGCGCCGGACTGGCTTTATTGGCCATTAAGCAGAATGTCTAAAAAAATGTTATTTATAATTTTAATTTTTCTCTTGATTTTGATCGGTTATTTTTTTGTGGGCAAAGTTCCGCAGGCAAAGGAAATAAAATGGGGGGTGAATTTTTCCCAAAAACAGGCGGAAAATTTGGGCCTTGACTGGCAAGCGGTTTTCATTTCGCTGATTGGAGATATGGGGGTGCGCAATTTCAAAATCATTACCCACTGGGACCTGATTGAGGTTGAAGAGAGGCGGTACAGCTTTGATGATTTGGACTGGCAGATTGAAAAAATCGAAGAATCCGGCGCCAAAGCATTTTTGGCCCTGGGTATGAAGACGCCGGGCTGGCCTGAGTGCCACATCCCGGAATGGGCGGGAACTCTTAATAAACAGAAACAGCAGGAGGTGATTTTGGATTTCCTGAAAAATATTGTTTTAAGATACAAAGATTCATCCGCAATATGGGCCTGGCAGGTGGAAAATGAGCCGTTTTTTCCTTTCGGCGAATGCCCTTGGGTTGATAAGAGTTTCTTGAAAAAAGAGATAGATTTGGTAAAATCTTTAGACGCTCAAAACCGGCCCATAATCATTTCAGACAGCGGAGAGTTTTCTTTCTGGATTGCGGCTGCCCGGCTTGGAGATAAAATTGCCACGACTCTTCATAGGAAAGTTTGGTTCCAGGAGTTAAAAATGTATATCAAATATCCCTTACCGCCGGTTTTCTACTGGCGGAAAGCGCAAATAATTGGCAGGTTTTTCCATAAGGACGTTTTTGTCGGCGAACTTCAAGCCGAGCCCTGGTGTTTCAAATATCTTGGCGAATGCCCGATTTCAGAGCAGGAAAAGACAATGAATTTGGAACAATTCAAAAAAAATATTGAATTTGCCAGAAATACCGGCTTGAATGAATTTTACCTCTGGGGGGGCGAGTGGTGGTATTGGCTGAAAGAAAAGCAAAATAAGCCCGAAATTTGGGACGAAGCCCAAAAATTATTTATTATAAATCTATGAACCCAGATTTAATAATTCAAGTTTTATATCTCTTTTTAATAAGTTTGGTTTTTGCCGGACTTGAAATCCAAATCGAAGGCAAAAATGGCTGGGCTGGTAACTTGCCGACCTGGCGGCCGGCTGAGACTGGCTGGCTCTCTAAAATTTATAGAAAAATATTATTCGGAAAAGATATTACAGGTTACCATTTATTAATATTCACTCTTCTTTTGGTTATTTTGCATTATCCTTATTTTACGGGACAAATTTGGAGTTTCAGCCAGGAATCAGCAACCCTTTCTTTGTTCTTTTTAATGACTATTGTCTGGGATTTTTTATGGTTTATCATGAACCCCAATTACGGTATTCTCCACTTTCGCCCAGAATATATTTGGTGGCATAAAAAATGGCTTTTAGGCCTTCCGGTAGATTATTGGATAGGATTGGCGGCTTCCGCCTTGCTTTACGTAAGATTTTCTCTAAATATTTTTTTATTCAAGGAATGGTTATTTCTTGCGGCTTTATTTTTGATTCTTGCATTGATTATTGTTATTTTGGATTTTTTAAACGATGCCATCTGATAATCAAAAATATTATCTTGATATTGGAAGGGCTTCGGATTTAAAAAACAGAAAAGATTACTTGATTTACCGGCTTCTGGAAATTTTGCCCGGGGCTTTGGTTTGGCTAACCTTGCTGGGCATGGTTTTTTCTTCAATATTTTTTCCCAGAGGCGCGGCTTATTTTATCATTGTTTTTTCCGCCTTTTGGATTTTCCGGGCTTTTCATTTTTCAGTTCATCTGGTTTCGGCTTATTTAAAAATGAAAAAAAACTTAAAAACCGGCTGGATTGAAAAATTGGATAAATTAAAAGAAAAAAAACCAGAGAAGGTCTGGGAAGATATTTATCATCTGGTTATTTTCCCCACATATAAAGAAAGCTTGGAGGTGGTCAGGGACTCCTTCCGGGCTTTGATAAGCTCCCGCTATCCTAAGGAAAAAATAATCGTGGTTCTGGCCACCGAACAAAGGGCCGGGGCGGCTGCAGAGCAAATAGCCCGGGTTGTCGCTAAAGAGTTTGAAAATAAATTTTATAAACTTTTAGTCACATGCCACCCGAAGGATTTACCGGGAGAAATCGCGGGCAAGGGCTCCAATGTGACTTTTGCGGCAAAAGAAGTTAAGGAAAAAATAATAGACCATTTGAAAATTCCTTATGAAAAAATTATTGTTTCCTGCTTTGATGTGGACACCAAGGTTTTTCCCGATTATTTTGGCTGTTTAACTTATTATTATTTGATTTCGTCCCGTCCGGCACAGGCGAGTTTCCAGCCGATTACCCTGTATTCAAACAATCTTTGGGAGGCGAAATTTTTTTCAAGATTAGTGGCTTCCCTTACCGTGTTTTGGGAAATGATGCAGCAGCAAAGGCCGGAAAAACTGACGACATTTTCCTCCCATTCCATGGGTTTTAAGGCCTTAGTGGAAATAGATTTTTGGCAGACCAATGTGGTTTGCGAGGACTCCGGTATTTTTTGGAAATCATTTTTATTTTACGATGGCAATTATAAAATCGTTCCCTTGCACTATCCGGTATCAATGGATTGCGTAGCGGGAAAAAACCTGAAGGAAACCATTATCAGTTTATATAAGCAGCAAAGAAGATGGGCTTCCGGGTCGGAGGGCATTCCTTATTTGCTTTTCGGCTTTTGGAAAAATAAAAAAATTCCTTTTAAAAAGAAATTCCGCTACGCCTTTTTAACAATAGAGGGATTTTGGTCCTGGGGAACAACTGCTCTCTTATTGTTATTTTTAGGCCGGCTACCCGGATTTTTAGGAGGGGAACAATTTAAAAATACGGTTCTGGCCTATAATCTTTCCGATATCGTCGGCAACTTGCTGACCTTTGCCATGGTAGGATTAATTGTTTGCATTATTATCAGTACCTTATTGCTTACTCCAAGGCCTCAAAATTATTCCCGGTTAAGGAGCTTATCAATGGTCGGACAATGGTTCGCTTTCCCTGTCGCATTTATTTTTTTTGGCGCCTTTCCCGCGATTGAAGCCCAAACAAGATTGATGCTGGCAAAATACCTCGGGTTTTATGTGGTGGAAAAAATAAGATAAGATAAAGATATGCCGATTTACGATTTGCCGAAAATAAAAATAAATAAGAAGATCTTCTGGCTGGTTGTTCTAGCTGCAGCGCTTTCAACTGCTATTAATTTTTTTCCGCAAGTTTTTTCAGGTGATTTTATTTATTCCCAACTCCGAAATTATTTCTCAAAAGCATTTAATCTTCCGCTTTACCAGCCTCAAACTTCGCAAGAGGAAGCGATAATCGGGGCGGTAAAAACTTATTCTCCGGCAGTGGTAAGCATTGTAATTTCCAAGGACGTGCCCATTCTGGAACAGTATTATATTTCTCCCTTTAATGATTTTTTTCCTCAATTCCGCCAGAAAGGCACTCAAAAACAGCAAATTGGCGGCGGTTCGGGCTTTATTATTTCCCAAGAAGGCATGGTTTTAACTAACAAGCACGTGGTCCAGGATAAGGAAGCCGATTATACCGTTTTGACTAATGACGGTAAAAAGTTTCCGGCCAAAGCCGTGTTTTTAGATCCGGTGCAGGATTTGGCTATTTTAAAAATTGACCAGGAAAAAATAGTCGATGAAAAAGGCGATCTTTTGATTAAGGCGTTTTCCAAGGTGAAACTTGGCGATTCGGATATTTTGCAAATCGGCCAGACCGTTATTGCTATTGGCAATGCTTTGGGCGAATTTCAAAATACGGTTTCTGTCGGAGTCATTTCCGGGCTGGGCAGGACCATTACGGCTTCAGGCGGAGGAACGGTTGAAACGCTGGAAGACGTTATCCAGACGGATGCCGCCATTAATAAGGGAAATTCGGGAGGGCCCCTTTTGAATTTAAAGGGAGAGGTAATCGGCATTAACGCCGCCATGTCGGTGGAAGGGGAGAATATCGGTTTTGCCATTCCCATTAACAAAGCTAAAAAAGATATTGAAAACGTAAGCAAATAGGCATAGAATAAGCGTATGAACGGCAACCCGGGGAACTTTACTCATAAAGCTCAGGAGGCCCTGCTTTCAGCGCAGGATTTTGCCAGGGAAAAGGGACAGCAGCAGATAGACGCCCTGCACCTGCTTTTAGCTTTGCTTTCACAGGAAGAAAGCGTGGTTTTGAGTTTGCTTTCGCGCATGGGAGCGGATATTGTCGGGCTAAAACGCAAAACAGATTTGGCCTTATTGAGATTGCCGGTTGTTCCCAGCGCTCAGGCCTTCGGCCAGCTTTATCTTACCCAGGATATGGCCAAAGTTTTAGACAGAGCCAGGCAGGAAGCGATGAAAATGAACGACGAATTCATTTCGGTGGAGCATTTGTTTCTGGCTCTTTTGGGAATGGATTCCAAAGCCAAGGAAATTTTAGATAAAACCGCTTTTTTACAGTCGGGCGGGGGGTCTGCCACTTTGGAATTAGGAAAATTGGACTACGACGCCTTTTTAAAACAATTGGCTTTGGTCCGGGGAGGCCAGAGAATCACCGACCCTGAACCGGAATCCAAATATCAGGTGATTGAAAAATACGCCAGAAACCTGACTACTTTGGCGAGGCAGGGGAAGCTGGATCCGGTTATCGGCAGGGAAAACGAGATCCGCCGGCTGATGCAGGTTTTATCAAGAAGAACCAAAAATAATCCGGTTTTAATCGGCGAGGCCGGAGTCGGCAAAACCGCCATTGTTGAAGGGCTTGCCCAGAAAATTATTTTTAACAATGTGCCCGAATCCTTGAAAGATAAGGAAATCATCGCCTTGGATTTGGGGGCTTTGGTTGCGGGCACCAAATATCGGGGCGAGTTTGAAGACCGGGTGAAGGCCCTGTTAAAAGAGTTAAACCGAGCGGCTGGCCATTATGTTTTATTCATCGATGAGTTGCATACCTTGGTGGGCGCGGGAGCCGCGGAAGGAGCCATAGACGCTTCAAATTTGTTGAAGCCCGCGCTGGCCCGAGGCGAATTGAAGGCCATCGGAGCGACAACGTTAAAGGAATATCAAAAATATATTGAAAAAGATGCGGCCTTGGAGCGCCGTTTCCAGCCCGTTTATGTCCCGGAGCCCTCAATTGAAGATACCGTGGCGATTTTAAAAGGAATCAGGGGGAAATACGAACTGCACCACGGAGTTAAAATTACCGATGCCGCTTTGGTATCTTGCGCTCAACTGGCGGCCCGTTATATTACCGACCGGTTTTTGCCGGACAAAGCAGTTGATTTAATGGATGAATCAATGTCGGCTTTGCGTTTGGAAATTGAATCGGAGCCGGAAGAGCTGGAAATTTTAAAAAAAGAAATTCAAAAGTTGGAAGTGAAAAGGGAGGTTAATAAAAATAAAAAAGCCCCGCCTTCGCCAAGGCTTCGGCGGGCAGGCCTGCCCCGCCAGCTTTCCGATCTTAAGGACAAGCTTAAAGAAGTTGAAGCAAGATGGAAAACGGAAAGAGAGATAATTTTAAAAATTAAAAATCTGAAAAAAGAAATTGAAGACCTGCGCTTTGAAGTGGAGAAAGCCGAGTCGGAAGCCAATCTGCAGATGGTGGCGGAATTGAAATACGGCAAGATTCCCCAGCTGGCAAAAGATTTGCAAATAACCGAGGAAAAATTAATCAAATTCCAAAAAAATAAGCCGATTTTAAAGGGCGAAGTCGGCGAAGAGGAGGTCGCCAATATCGTTTCCCGCTGGACGGGAATTCCCGTTACCCGGCTTTTGGAAGCCGAGGCTAAGAAACTGGAAAATATGGAAGAAATTCTGGAAAAAAGAGTTATCGGCCAGAAAGAGGCCTTAGTCGCCATATCTTCCGCCCTTCGCCGCTCCAGAGCCGGCATTTCCGAAGAAAACCGTCCTTTGGGCTCTTTTATGTTTTTAGGGCCCACGGGAGTCGGTAAAACCGAAACCGCCAGAGCTTTGGCTGGATTCCTGTTTAATGATGAAAATTCTCTGATCCGCCTGGATATGTCAGAGTATATGGAAAAACACACGGTTTCCAGGATGATAGGCAGTCCTCCGGGGTATATCGGATACGAAGAAGGGGGCCAATTGACTGAAAAAATAAGGAGAAGGCCTTATTCCGTGGTTTTGCTTGATGAAATAGAGAAAGCCCATCCCGATGTTTTTAATATCTTGCTCCAGGTTTTGGAAGACGGTCGCTTGACTGATGCCAAGGGCAGAGTAGCTTCTTTCAAGAATGCCATTTTAATTATGACTTCAAACGTGGGCTCGGATATTATTGCCAGGGAGGTCAACTTGGGTTTTGTCCTCGGGGACGTTGAAACAAAGGAAAGGGAATCCCTGCGGCAAAAAGTAATGACTGCCCTAAAAGAAAACTTCCGGCCCGAATTTTTAAACAGGATTGACGAGATCGTTATATTCAATTATCTGGGCAAGGCCGAGATAAAAAAGATTGTTGACTTTGAGCTTCAGAAAGTGGCCGACCGCCTTATATCAAAATCAATTGAAATTAAAGTATCGGAGCCGGCCAAGGAATTTTTAGCTAAAATCGGTTTTGACCAGAACTTGGGAGCCAGGCCCTTGAAAAGAGTTATCCAAAAACAGGTTTTAGACCCCTTGTCTTTAAAGATCGTTTCCGGCGAAATAAACGAGGGAGAAAAGGTTGTAATTGATTTAGAAGGGGAAAAAATAGTTTTCCGGACAGTTAAAGATGTTTTTAAAATTGCGCCGCGAAAAGAAAAGGTAGCAATATAATCCGAATAATACGAATTTTTATCCGAACAACACGAATAATTCGTAGAATTCGGATATTGATTTGTAAATTCGGATTATTTTATGCTTAAAAATATAATTAAAATTTTAATCATTTTTATTTTAGGAATGGGGGGAGGCATTTTTGCCGACCAGATTTTCCGGATTTATTTTCCGGTAGAGCAGTCGGTTTATGTTACGGAAAGGAAAGAAGTATTTATCCGGGAGAATACGGCCCTGGAAAACGCCGTGGGAAAAGCGGAAAGAGTGGTTATCGGGATAAGGACGAAAATTGAGTCAGGCGAAGTTTTGGAGGGCTCCGGGTTGGTTGTTACCTCAGACGGGTTAGTCGTTACTTTGGCCAATTTGGTCCCCCAGGGCTCTATTTTTTCTTTTTATATTAACGGAAGTTCTACTTCCTATCAGATTTTAAAAAGGGATTTGCAGGAAAATCTGGCTTTAATCAAAATAGGCAGGAATAATTTAAATACCTTAATCTTTGCCGATTTGGAAAAAATAAAATTAGGCGAAAGAGTTTTTCTGGTCGGAGCAGGGGCAGTTAATGAGGGAATAATCAGAAACTTTGACGAGAATCTGATTGGAACAAATATCTTTGAAAAAATTATTTTTAGCGGCACTCCGTTGTTTAATATCGAAGGCGAAGTGTTGGGGGTCAATACTATTAGCGACGAAGGCCGAGTTTTAACCATACCTGTTTCTAAAATTAAAACATTCATCGGCTTATAAAATAATAAAACAAAAGCAAAGCGGAGGAGGACGGGCCTCCCCTAATTTATGACTAAATTTGCTTTAAAAGTATGCCCTATAGAAAACAACAATTTACGGAAGGCGGAATTTATCACATTACTTTAAGGGGAATTGATAATAATTTGATATTTAAAAATATCGATGATTATTATCGAGGGATTTTTTCTATCTATGAATTTAATAATAAAAAATCAGTATCTATTCTTAAAAGGCGACGAGATATTAAAGCTGGCAAAAATAAGCTTTTAAAAGTTGGCCGAGGCCCGGCCTCGGCCAAGCTTGATTTAAGAGATAAATTAGTGGAAGTTTTAACGTTTTGTTTTATGCCAAACCATATCCATTTATTATTAAGGCAGATTACGAAAGGAGGAATAACTAAATTTTTGAGTAAAGTTGGTACGGGCTTCGCCGGATATTTTAATAGAAAGTATGGTCGCAAAGGTTATGTTTTTCAAAACAGGTTTAGATCGGTTTATATTAAAGATGACGAACAGTTAAAAACAGTATTTGCCTATATCCATTCTAACCCCGTATCTTTGATAGAGCCTAAGTGGAAAGAGAGCGGGATTAAGAATCTAAAAAAAGTTATTAAATTTTTGGAAGATTATAAGTGGTCAAGCTATCTTGATTATATTGGCAAAAAGAATTTTCCTTCGGTAACTGATAGAAAATTTCTTTCAGAAACAATGAATGGCGGAAAAGGTTGCAGAGAATTTATTAACGACTGGATAAAATATAAGAGCATAATCAGAATATCAGAAGATTTTCCTTTGGAGGAATAGAAATAGATTGCTCGGTTAGGTAAAGTTGGCCGAGGCCCGTCCTCGGCCAACTTTTATTTAATAAAAATTCAATATATAATTAAAACATGGACTCTTTTTTATTGCATCTGCGGCGGCTGGACTGGATTTTGATAATCTCTGCCTTGCTTTTGGTCGGTTTCGGGCTATTGTCAATTTACAGCTCGTCCTTAGGCAGGGATGATTTCAAAAATTTTCAAAAGCAGCTGATTTTTTTTGGCATAGGTATTTTAATAATGTTCCTTTTTTCTTTTTTTGACTGGCGTTATTTGCGGGAAGACCCTTATTTTATTTTAATTCTTTATTTTGTTTCTTTATTATCGTTGGCGGGCTTATTTTTTTTCGCTCCGGAAATCCGGGGCGTCAAATCCTGGTACAAAGTAGGCCCTCTGTCTCTCGACCCGATTGAAGCCGTTAAAATCATTATGGTTGCGCTTTTGGCAAAATACTTTTCATCCAGGCACATAGAGATGTACCGGATCAAGCATATTTTGCTTTCCGGATTTTATGTTTTATTACCCGCGGTCTTGATATTTTTCCAGCCGAACTTGGGTTCGGTTTTAATTTTACTTTGCCTTTGGCTCGGAATTTTGCTGGTCTCCGGAATCAAACTGCGCCATTTTTTAATTTTAGTTTTTGCGGGAATTTTGCTTTTTGCGGCTGGCTGGGCGACGATTTTAAAGGATTATCAGAAAGAAAGAGTCTTAAGTTTTATCCAGCCCCAGATATCGGATCCTTTGAAAGTCGGCTGGAACCAGCGCCAGGCGAAAATTGCCGTGGGCTCGGGGGGCCTTTTCGGCCAGGGAATCTTTTCGGGCTCCCAGACCCAGTATGGGTTTTTACCCGAACCCCAAACCGATTTTATTTTTGCTTCCATTGCCGAGGAAACGGGATTAGCGGGCGTATCGGTTGTATTTTTACTTTTTTTAATTCTAATCTGGCGGATAATGAAAATTGCCTTTCTTGCGACTAATAATTTTTCCCGGCTTTTTGCAGTTGGATTTAATATTCTTTTAATCTCTCAGATATTTATCAATATCGGCATGAGTATCGGCTTATTGCCTATCATCGGCATTCCTTTGCCGTTAGTGAGTTATGGCGGCGGCGGTTTGATTTTAATTTTTTCAGCTTTGGGTATTTTACAGAATATTAAAATTAATCCGTAACTATAGCATATCTTATAGCCGATATTGCGCACCGGGCGATGAAGCTTCGCTTCATCTTCAGCCCCTATTTTTTATAAAAAAACAGGGGC
>Ga0209541_10000463_pt1 | contig 79885 bp, 88 predicted proteins | sample RifCSPlowO2_01_FD_184027 | JGI IMG/M metagenome (GOLD analysis project Ga0209541, IMG submission 184027) | Groundwater microbial communities from Rifle, Colorado - Rifle CSP2_plank lowO2_0.1 (SPAdes) (version 2) | ecosystem: Environmental > Aquatic > Deep subsurface > Groundwater | place...
CCGGAAATGAAAGGGACATCAACCGTTCTTTTATCCTTTCCTTTGCCGGCGTAGAAGCAAACCTGTCCTTTTTTCATGCCCAGCGTTTCGGCAAGAAAATCTGCAGCCGGCGCCCTGGTCTTCCAGTTTTCCGTATATCTCCGGATTTCATCGGACGGTTCAGATGTTTCCAAAGAAAAAACTTCATCATACCAATCCCACAGTTTTAGGCGGTGCACCAAACTCTTGGTATCCGGATTGCATGTTATTGCAAGACAATATACCGCCGTCATATCGTCCAGAAAGAAAAAATCTTCAGTTAAATCTCCGGCAAAAAATGCGAGCTCTACAGCGCGGTGCAGCATCATTGCGGCGCTGAAGTATCGCTTGTTATATATTTCGCCGTAAACCCTGCCCCTCGTGTCCTGCCACTTTTTAACCTCTCCGCGGGATTCATTTTTCAATAACCATTGTCCGTCGGCAAAAATAAATGAAGAAGCAATCTTAGCACCGTTATATTTTACTCCTCTTAATCCTGAACAATGAGCATAGCGCGCCACGTTATCCAAATTATCTATGTCCATCGAACCGTTGAGTACGGTGGAGAGAGGCTTATCATCGCCGGTTACGAATTTAACAACCTGTGATACGGTGAGTCCGTTATTTGCCAATATTTTCTCAACTTCTCCGCCATCCAAAATTTCCGCCAAAAAAGATTCGCCGTCCATGCCGGTCATTTCTTTCAAAAAATATTCCGACAAATGCGAGAACGGCGGATTACCCGCGTCGTGCAGCAAAGCTGAAGCCCGTAAAAGCACCGCGTAATCGGAAATCTGCGGATTTTTTTCCGAAACCTTTGTTGCGAGGTACGCAACTCCTAAACCGTGATGGAATCTGCTGGGAATCGCGCCGCAAGGATTCATTGTGTTCGGTATAGACGATTGAGTGATGCCCCGGAGCCGCGCCATTTCTTTGGTCTGCGAAATTTTTTTAAGAAATTCCGGCAGCTCCCATTCTCCGTAAAGAACATCTTTATAAATCATGTTTATCCTTTCAAATAAAAACTTCTGCAAAAAATTTAACACAAAATCACCCCGCTGTAAAGCGGGGTGATTTGGTTCTCTGCCTATAAGCCGAATTTTGTTCCGCCTCATCAGCGGAGATAGCCATCTATCTGGACCCTCGATTACTCTCGGGTTCTAGCCCTCTATTACGAGGTTGCATCGGATAGGTGTTTTCAACCTTGCCATCTCACGATGGCACGACGTGCGCTCTTACCGCACGATTTCACCATTGCCTCCCTACCCTTTAGGGGCGAGGCGGCTGTATATTTTCTGTTGCACTCTCCGTCCCTACCGAATTTCTCCGGTAAAGCGTGGCTGTTAGCCACTATCTCCTTCTTTGGTTTGCGCCAAAGGATGTTCGGACTTTCCTCCCCACTACTTAGATCAGGAGTTTACCCTGAGCTTGTCGAAGGGCAGCTATCCGGCAAAGAACTACTATATAGTAGCATATCTTGCCAAAAAATCAACTTTTTGCTAATCTCCTAACCAGACTCTCTACCTTGAAAGGAGAATAGAAAATGGAAGAAAGAAATCCGTATCTGCTGCCGGAGGATGTCGTGCCTTACCACTATACGATTCAATTAGAACCGGACTTGGTAAAAAACACTTTCCAGGGAATTGAAACGGTTGAGCTGGACGTAAAAAGACGCACCAAAAAAATCACATTCCACGCCGCTGAACTCAAGATTAATGTCGCCGATCTTGATGGAAAATTAATTGATGACATCAGAGAAGATAAGAAAATGGAAACCGTAACGCTGGTTCTGAAGAAAGCCCTAAAACCCGGCAAAGCAACATTAATGCTTCAGTTCGACGGCGAACTGAACGACAAGCTGCACGGTTTTTACCGGAGCACCTACAAAAACGCCGAAGGACAGGAAAAAGTCATTGCTTCAACCCAGTTTGAGTCAACCGACGCAAGGCGCGCTTTCCCGTGCTGGGACGAGCCCGCGAAAAAAGCGACATTTCAAATTACTTTGATAGTCGACGAAAATCTGACCGCAATTTCAAATGCCCGCGTGGTCAGCGAAGCTCCGTTCCCGCCGGTTCCCGGAAAAAAAGAAGTTGTTTTTGCCACAACAATGAAAATGTCCACATATCTTGTGGCCTTCATCGTCGGCGACTTTGAGAGCACTGAGCCTACGCTGGTGGGAGATTCTCCTGTCCGTGTACTGTTTGTTCCGGGTAAAAAAAACTTGGCCAATTTCGCACAAGCTATCGGCGCTTTCTCGCTTGCGTTTTTCAGCAAGTACTACGATATTCCTTATCCGGGCGGCAAGCTTGACCTTATCGCAATCCCCGACTTCGCTTCAGGAGCAATGGAAAATCTCGGCGCTATCACGTTCCGGGAAACAGCCGTGCTTGTGGACGAAAACCGGGCTTCGCGTGCCGAGCTTGAGCGCGTCGCGGACGTTGTTTCGCACGAAAACGCGCACATGTGGTTCGGCGACTTGGTTACGATGAAGTGGTGGAACAGTATCTGGCTGAACGAGGCTTTCGCGACTTTCATGGAAATGCTGGCGGTTGATGCCTGGAAGCCTGAATGGCGGCGGTGGGATAGCTTCACATTTTCCCGCGCGGTCGCAATGTACGTGGACGGATTAAAAAGCACCCGCCCGATAGAATTTCCGGTTAAAGCGCCTGAAGAGGCGGCGGGGATGTTCGATGTTCTGACCTACGAAAAAGGCGCTTCTATCCTCCGCATGCTTGAACAGTTTTTGGGAGAAAAAGTCTTCCGCAACGGCATCAGGGTTTATCTGCGGAGACACAAGTACGGAAACGCGGAAACCTGCGACCTTTGGAACGCAATTGAAGATTCCTCGGGCCGGCCCGTACGCACATTGATGGATTCCTGGATCTTTCAGCCGGGATACCCGCTGATTAGCGTGGAGACAAAAGAAAACAGCCTGGTACTTTCCCAGTCGCATTTCCAATATCTGGAAGACGGGAAAGATTCCGAACGCAAATGGCAAGTGCCTGTCTTTTTTCGCGGCAAGACAAAAAACGGAAAAACATTCAGAGACACCGCCCTGCTTAAAAATCATGAGTTAACGATTGAGATGAGCGAGCCCGTGGATTGGGTTGTTGTGAACGCCGGAGGACACGGTTATTACCGCACGCATTATTCACCCGGACTCATGGTATCGCTTGAACGTAATCTCATGGAAAATCTTTTGCCCGTGGAAAGATTCAGTCTGGTGAACGATACATGGGCTACAACTCTAGCAGGTTTAACGGGTGTATCTGAATACTTAAGTCTGTTAACCCGCCTTCAGCGCGATACTGATATCAATGTCTGGAGCGCAATAATCAGTTCGTGCCGGCAATTAAACAGGATCTTCGGCAAAGATGGGCATCCCATGTTTAGGTGGCAGACCGGCAGGATATTGCTCCCGGCGTTCAATCGTCTCGGATGGTATCCGCAGTACCGCGAATCGGAGCTTGATGGCGAGCTTCGCGGAGATCTTCTCAATGCGCTTGGAACAATGGCGGAGCACAGCGACTCACAGATGCGCGCAAAAGAGCTTTACGCGGAATTCGAAAGAAATCCTACGGCTGCGGACCGCAATCTTATCCCTGCATTGGTTGCAATCGTTGCCCACACAGGAGGAGAAAGAGAATATGAAAAATTCTTCCTGAACTTCAAGAACGCGCGTACCCCGCAGGAAGAACAGCGCTACCTCTTTGCGCTTGCGGATTTCAGGAGTCCTGATCTTATCAAACGGACTTTGGAAATGACGGTCAGCGGAGAGGCACGCACGCAAAACGCGCCGTATCTGATGCGCAGCCTTCTGCTGAATGTCTCCGAACCGGAGATGGTCTGGTCTTTTATGAAGAGCCATTGGGAAGAGATGTGCAAAAAATATCCGGACAATTCCATCTCACGCATGTGTGAAGGAATTACCGCGCTCATTAAGCCGGAACTGGAAGAGGACATAAAAGAATTTTTTGCCAAAAATCCCGTGAAGCAGGGCAAAAAGCAGATCTCCCAGCATTTGGAAAAACTCCGCATCGCGGTACTCTGCAAAGAACGCTGGAATCAAAAAAGCTAAATTCCCCAGCCAAAAAGCCGGGGATTTTTTTATTTTTGATCAATAGTATGGGCTTTACATATTCAATTTAAATAGCTAATTTATTAAGCAGGAAACTAATTTGAAAAATGCGCGAGAAATTATATCCTCCGATAAAACCGTATAAGCAGGGTTTTTTGCGTGTATTGTTCGGCCATGAAATTTATTGGGAAGAATGCGGCAATCCAAAAGGCTATCCCATACTTTTCGTTCATGGCGGGCCGGGCGCCGGATGCAGTGAAAGAGACCGGAGATTTTTTGACCCGAAAAAATGGCGCATTGTGCTTTTTGACCAGCGCGGGAGCGGGAGAAGCAAACCTTTTGCGAGCACAAAAACCAATACCACGCCCGATCTAATCTGGGATATACACTATTTATTGAGAATGAAAGGAATAGAAAAAGCCGTACTCTTCGGCGGTTCATGGGGTTCAACGTTGTCTTTGGTTTACGCGCTTCAATATCCGGAAACGGTTGCGGGTATGGTCTTGCGGGGAATTTTTCTGGCAGAGGAAGAAGAAATTAAAGCATACACGACCGGTGAAATCGGAAAATATTTTCCCGAAATATGGAACAGATTCGTTTCTCAGATACCGCCGGATAAACGAAATGACCCCGCCGCTTACTATTACAATCAGATGCAGTCCAAAAATAAATCAACGCGCATGCATTTTGCTTACGAATGGGCGCATTATGAACTGGGAACCCTTTATCTCAGAGAAAAAACCGAGAAAGAACTGAATGAAATGATATTAGAATTTCCGTACGAATCATTGGGTGTTTTGGAAGCGTATTACATGGTCAACAATTGTTTCCTTGCGGACGGGTATATTTTGAAAAATTCCAAAATCATCTCGCATATTCCGGCGTCAATAATCCAGGGCCGGTACGACATGGTTTGCCCTCCGGTAAGTGCTTATAAATTGCACCTGATGCTTCCGAAATCAGAGCTTCATATGGTTCTGGCGGGACACTCAAGCAGTGACGGCGAAATTGCCGGAAAACTCGTTTCGGAAACGGAAAAAATGTTCAAAAAAACCGATTAGCAAAACGCTGACCGGTTTTTATTTTTGCAAAATTTAAGAACAACTCCCCAGATTTTCACCGCAGGAAGAGCATGTGTAGCAGGAGCCCGTGCGGACCATGATGGCCCCGCATCTGCAGGCGGGCGCGTCCTGATAAGAAAAGTTCGTATATTTTTGGGCGGAAGCGGCGACAACAACAGGTTTAACTGCGGGAGCAGACGCAAGAACAGGCTGCGGGACGATTGCAACAGGCTCGGATTTTTCTTCCGCGCTCTCTTCGTCTTTGTGGGTGTATATTCCCATGGCCTGCTGGTCCGCAGTAGAAATAAAATTGAGCGCCAGAAATTTTCCGATATAGTCCAAAATTGATTTTGCAACAGGTATATCGGAATTTTCCGTAAATCCGGCCGGCTCAAAACGCCAATGAACAAATTTTCTGATTATCGTCTCAACCGGCACTCCCGACTGCAAAGCAACTGACATCAATACTCCGATAGCTTCCATCAGTCCCGATATTGTTGAGCCTTCTTTGGCGACCCTTATGAAAACCTCTCCGAGTTTTCCGTCGTCATACATTCCGCAATGAATATATCCTTCGTGCCCGGCGATGGAAAATTTATGCCTCAATGCTTTTACGTCCTGCGGAAGTTTTTTTCTTCCCGCTTCCGAAGGCGCTTCGGCGGCTGCGTCTTTATTTGAATTTTTCGTGCGCGAAGTATTTAAAGGCTGGGAACCCTTTGAATTGTCGCGGTAGATCGCTATGGCTTTCAAACCGAGCTTCCAAGCATCGGTGTATGTGTCCATTATTTCCTGCACTGTTGCCGACTCGGGAAGGTTCACGGTTTTTGAGATGGCGCCGGAAATAAAAGGCTGGGCCGCGGCCATCATGCGTATATGCCCCAAATAATGTATAGAGCGCGACCTTCCCGGAGCATTCGTCGCGCAGTCAAACACGGGCAAATCTTTTTCTTTTAAGTAAGGCGCCCCTTCTATAGTATCGTTGGCCAAAACATAATCCATTATCGCTTTTCTTTCAGTTTCGCCGTATCCCAATTTTTCGAGCGACTGCGAAACAGTGGTGTTAACTATTTTCAAAAATCCTCCTCCCACCATTTTTTTGTATGCGACCAGAGAGAACGCAGGCTCAATACCCGTTGTCGTTGAATCCATCAAAAATGAAATGGTCCCCGTAGGCGCAAGCACTGTCGCCTGCGAATTCCGAATGCCGTGTGCGGAGCCGCCCTCGTATGCCGACTTCCAGACATTCTGCGCCGCGTTCCAAAGATCGGCGTGTAGAAATTGTTTATCTATTTTTTTAGCCTCTTCGCCGTGCATTTTAATTACATTAAGCATCGGCTCTTTGTTTTTTTCATAACCCGCGAACGGACCGACAGCCCCGGCAAGCTCCGCCGAAACCGTATATGCCCCTCCCGTCATAAGCGAGGTGATAGCTCCCGCGTATGAGCGCGCCTCTGCCGAATCGTACGGGAGCCCAAGGCTCATCATAAGCGCTCCCAAATTTGCATATCCGAGTCCGAGCTGGCGATAATCAACCGCGTTTTTTGCTATCTTCGGTGTCGGGTAAGATGAAAAACCTACAATTATATCCTGCGCAATTATCAAAGTGCGCACGGTGGAAAGAAAAGAGCGGACATCGAATATTCCGTCGTTTGAAAATTTCAAAAGATTGATGGAGGCAAGGTTGCACGCGGAATCGTCCAAATGCATGTATTCACTGCACGGATTTGAACCGTTGATGCGCCCGGTGTTTGAGCAGGTGTGCCATTTGTTAATAGTGGTATCAAATTGCATTCCCGGATCTGCGCACTTCCACGCCGCCTCGGCGATGGAAGAAAAAAGTTCTTTCGCGTTCAGCGCGTCAATCGTCTCACCCGTACGCACCGCTTTCAAATCCCAATTTTTGCCTTCCAGCGCAGCGTGCATAAAGCTATCTGAAACGCGGACGGAATTGTTTGCGTTCTGGAAAAAAATATTCGTGTAAACTTCTCCGTCTATGGAATCATCGTACCCCGCCGATATCAGCGCTTTTGCTTTTTCTTCTTCTTTCCATTTGGAATCAACGAATTGTTTTATATCGGGATGGTCTGCGTTCAAAATAACCATCTTCGCGGCGCGCCTTGTTTTACCTCCGGACCTTATTGTGCCGGCAATGGCATCCGCGCCCTTCATAAAAGATACCGGCCCCGAGGACTTTCCGCGGTTGGCAATATTTTCCTTGGACGAGCGGAGCGCCGAAAGGTTGATGCCAGCGCCCGAACCGCCCGAAAATATCATCATTTCGGTCTTGTACCACTCAGCAATTGATTCTTTGGAATCCTCTATAGATAAAATGAAACATGCGGAGCATTGCGGTTTCTTTTCCACACCTACATTGAACCAAACCGGCGAATTGAACGCCGCCCGCTGATTTATCAATATGTATTTAAGCTCTTCATTGAAGATGCGCGCGTCCTCGTCGCCCGCAAAATACCCCTGTTCCCTGCCGTGGAACGTAATAGTGTCGGCAACGCGATCTATAAGCTGGCGCGCGGAGTATTCTCTGCCTGGTTTGCCGATATGCCCGGAAAAATACTTCTCGGCGACTATGTCCGTGGCGGTCTGCGACCAAAATTTGGGCACTTCAACGTCTTTTTGCTCAAAAATGGTTCCTCCCTTGGCGGATGTTATCTTAGCCACCCTCATCTCCCACTCAAATTCGTCGTAAGGGTGGATATTTTCCTTGGTAAAGTAGCGCTGCATCTGTATTTTGCCGGGCGAGGCAAAAAAAGTCCCCTTCTGGGACTCGTCACTTAACAGGATATTTTTTGCATCACTCATACTTTAATTTTCACTCAAAAAAAAAATTGCCACAAGTGTGGATAACCTTGTCGCGAAACGATTTTAAGAAATTACCTGCTTACTTTGCTTCAAAGCCCAATGCAATGAATATGTTGCCATAAAAATAAGAAAGGTATTTATAAAATTTGGAATGACGAACATCAAGTTTAATTTCGGGCTATTTAATTCATTAAATGAAATAAAAAACGCGATTGCCGCCAAAACATACCAGATTTTTATCCATTCGATATTTTTTTCTGCCATATACAAAGCAATCAGACTCAAAATACCCAAAATAACAGCCATAAAATACAGTACCATATTGGGAATATAAAGATTCGGATCAGATCCCCCTAAACTGTGCCATGGTATGACCAGAGCAAATCCCAACATAATAGAAACGAAAGGATTTATAACCAACACACAATAAGATACCCCTATGAAAAGCATATAAATACGCGCTACCCTAGCATAAATAGGCAATTGCATGCCTAAATTATAGCACAAAAAAAATCCTTACGCTTAAATGTCGAACCTTCGATGTTCGACATTGGTGCTAATCAATCAGATATGCCGAGTCCAATTGGTCTCTAAGCTTCTTAATTGGAGTTTCTTCAACAAAAGACTTATATTCTGCACCCGAGAATTTGTCCATGACAATACTTGGATTTAAAAATTTATCCCACCTATTCTCTCCTGTATAATCCATAAAGCTGGACCACGGATATTGGATTTCTTTTCCGCGCCATTCTTTTAGGCCCCATGGATTTAAGTGAATATATGCCGAAAGATGATTTAAATATTCATCCGTATCAATATGGACCGACTGGAATCTTCCGCCAAATAAATGTCCAGTACGTTCATGTCTAATATTGAAATATTTAGTATAAGCATCCAACAATCTTTGCATAAACTTAGAAATACCGCCTTCTTTCATTTCCTTTAAAATAAAATGGAAATGATTGGGCATTAAACAAAAACTAACCAGTTCAACATAAGGCATCGCCAAAATATCCTCAAAAATCTCATTGTCGAGCCTCCGATGTTCGACAAGAGATACGACTCTGTTTATTTGATTTATTACACAATCGCCCTGCATTACAAAAAGCAGAGTCATAAAGCGCCAGCGATCCTTATCATCCATAAAGATCAGCCGTTTCTCTACGCCTCTATTGTAGATATGGAAATATTCACCTTCTCCAAAGCCTTTATTTTTCATACGTAACTTATAGCGCATCTCATTTCAAATGTCGAACATTGAACGTTCGACACGTTCGACATTTCGATAGTGTTTTAGAGTAGCGCGACGGACGCGACTTTGTCTCCGCCGTCCAGTTTCATAATCCTAACCCCTTGTGTTGCGCGCGAGAGCGACGGAATTTGCGCGAGAGGCGCGCGGATAACCTGTCCTTTTTTGGAAATTATAACCAGCTCTTCAACATCTTCCGCCACAACCTGCGCCGAAACAAGATTTCCCGTCTTTGGCGTAACTTTTATGGTTTTGATGCCCGAACCTCCGCGTCTTTGCAGGCGGTATTCGGAAACTTCCGTCTTTTTTCCGTAACCAAGTTCTGAGACCGCCAAAATTTCGAGCTTTTTCGCTCCCGACGGCAAAATATCCATTCCTACAAGCTCGTCGTTCTTTTTTAGTTTCATTCCGCGGATTCCCTGCGCGCTTCTTCCCATTGAACGGATGTCTTTTTCTTTAAAACGCACGGCCTGTCCGAGCTTTGAAGAAAGAACTATCTCTTCGCCAGTGAACACCACCCGCGCAAAACGTAACGTATCGCCTTTTTGCAGATTTATCGCTTTGATGCCGGATCTTCTGACGTCTTCAAAATCTTTTGAATCAACTTTTTTAATGACTCCTTGCTTCGTTGAGAGCGCAATATAATTGACCTCTTTCTTATTTGCTTTCGGAACAGGTAAAACTGAAGTGGCGCGCTCCTCCGCGCCGAGCGAAAGAAAGTTTGCGATGGATTTTCCTTTTGACTGCCTTGTCCCTTCTGGTATCTCGTACATTTTTGTCTGATAGACTTTTCCCGAGTCCGTAAAGAACAAAAGGTCGTCGTGCGTATTACCTGAAATAAATTCGTATGCTACATCTTCTTCTTTCGTGGCCATGCCGATTACGCCTTTGCCTCCGCGCCTTTGCACTTTGTATTCCTCGGGCTTGATGCGCTTGGCATATCCTCCTTGTGTCAAAATTAAAATGGTTTCCTCTTCCGGCACAAGATCTTCATTTGAGATAATTTTCGCCGCACCAGCGATTACCCTTGTTTTCCTTTCATCTCCGTATTTTTTATTTATTTCCTCCAGTTCGCTTTTAATAACCCCGTCTATCATTTTTGGGTCGCCCAAAAGAGCTTTCAGCTCTTTTATAAGTTTTTGCTTTTCCTTCAGCTCGTCTTCTATTTTTTGGCGTTCAAGCCCGGCCAAGGTCTGCAGGCGCATTTCCAATATGGCTGCGGCCTGCTTGTCCGACAGATCAAACTTTTTGACCAAATTTTTGTGCGCCGCTTCTTTATCGTCCGAGCTTTTTATTGTCTTTATGATTGCGTCAATATGGTCCAGCGCTTTTTTCAGGCCCAAAAGAATATGCTCCCGCTCCTGCGCGCGCGTCAAATCAAATCTGGCGCGGCGCTCTACCACCACGCGCCTGTGCTTAATGAATTCGTCCAGCATACCCTTCAAAGAAAGCGTCTGCGGCTGGCGCCCTCCGTCCACGAGCGCAATCATATTGAAATGATACGCACGCTCAAGGTCGGTGTATTTATATAAATTATTCAGAACTTTTTGCGGATAGGCGTCGCGCTTCAAATCTATCGCTATGCGCAAGCCGTCTTTGTCCGATTCGTCCCTTATGTCCCTTATGCCTTCCAATTTTTTCTCGTGCACAAGTTCCGCCATCCTGACGATAAGCTCGGATTTATTTACCTGATAAGGAATTGAATTGACTATGATTTGCCAATCGCCGTTTTTCCGCTCAACAATCTCCGCTTCGCCTCTGTTGATAACTCCTCCGCGCCCGGTAACATACGCCTGCAAAATATCTTTTTTATTAAAAATTACCCCGCCCGTCGGAAAATCAGGCCCTTTTACAAACTCAACCAAGTCCTCAACGGTCGCCCTCGGATGCGCCAAAAGATGAAGCGTCGCGTCCACCGTTTCCGTTAAATTATGCGGAGGTATTTTTGTGGCCATACCGACGGCTATTCCTTCTGTGCCGTTCAAAAGAAGCTGGGGTATCGCGGAAGGCAAAACAACAGGTTCTTTTTTGGAGCCGTCATAATTATCAATGAAATCAACCGTTTCCTTATCAATATCTTTAAGCAATTCCGTTGTAATCGCGGCCATTCTGCTTTCGGTATAACGCATCGCGGCCGCGGAATCGCCGTCTATTGAGCCGAAGTTACCCTGCCCTTGTATCAATGGATACCTTAGTGCAAAATCCTGTGCCATGCGAACCATAGAATCATAAACCGCGGTGTCTCCGTGCGGATGATATTTTCCCAATACTTCTCCGACCACATTCGCGGATTTTTTAAACTTTGCGCTATGGTTTAGTCCCATTTCGTGCATAGCAAAAAGTATCCGCCGGTGCACGGGCTTCAACCCGTCTCTTACGTCAGGCAAAGCACGCGCGACAATAACGGACATCGCATAGTCCAAATACGATTCCTGCATCTCCGCAACAATCTCTCTGGGACTAACTGTCCCTATCGCCTGAAATTTTTCGGGTTCTTTTTCTCTGGCCATAAGAATTATTTAGAAATTGTAGCATAAATAAGCAGATTTAGATAGAGCTAAATTTACCGCTCGCTATTGACAAATTATGGATATTTGCTAGAATATCGGCGGAGGTGAAAATGGAAAAAAGTATGCTCGAAAAGTCAAAAATGTATTTTGAAATGGCTACAGTTAATATAAAAGGCGACCCCGCACGGTTAGCCCAGATTGCCTGCACTATTGCATTGGCAGAGCAGACAAAACGGCTTGCCGACGCGGCGTGGAAAAAAATTGGCGGAGAAGAAAAGAAAGAAAAGGAGGAGTAAAAAATGAGTAACCGACATATCATTGATGTCGCAAGACGCGACGTGAGATTATTTACCGGCCGACAAGGCTGACCAATATTGAAAGGGTGGAAATTATGAGAATTCTCGTTGTAAACGATATTCCTTATGCATTGGGCAATACAATGAAAACGCTGAAAGACGCCGGACAAAAAGAAATCGTTATAGCATATAACGCAAGTGAAGCCTTGGATCGTTTGTTTTCCGTAGAGGGCATAGAACTTGTGATAACAACCGATTTCAATATGCACGGCGGAATGAACGGGATAGAATTGGTCAAGGAAATAAAGCGGTCCGGATTTAAAATGCCTGTTTGGCTACTCACATCATATTCAGATGTTGACGAAAAATTGGCACAAGATTTCGGCATCGAAAAAGTTTTTTCGCAATCCAAGCTTGAAGGACTTCAAAATGCGGTTAAAACAAAAGATACGTAAAAATAAGGTTCCGTAAATGTTCGCAATCCCGCCCCGACCACAAGAGTCGCGGGCGTTTTTTTATTCAATATCCGTCGAGGTGGCTGTAGAGTCAGTAGAGGTAGCAATAGAATCAGTGGAGGTAGCTATGGAGTCGGTTGTTGTCGCCAGACCATCTTGCAATTTGGAAACTTCTGTTTTAGCTTCAGAAATTTTGTCTTTAACCTGTGAAATCGTGTCTTTGGCGTAATTCCAGAAAAGCGTGAACGGCGAAGGCTGGTCTTCCGAAGAACCTGCCGCGGTGGCCACAGAATTGCCGGAGTCTGAAATTGAAAAAGTGGCAAACCACAAAGAAACAATGACCGTCATTATGACAAGTACCGACGCAACGGCAAAAGCGCGCCTCGTCCCCTCGGGCTTCTCCTGCAATTCTTCAAGATAATCCAGAGGACCCTTCATTTATTACGGCGTCTTTAAAATAACTATTTTTGATTGTTCCGCCGAAGGCAGGTCTTTTTTCTTGATGGTGAATTTTTCTTCCGATTCCGCTTTTTCTCCCATTTCTTTCATAAAAACATCAACTCCGTCGAGCTTGTCCTTGAGGCCGGAAATTTTATAATGCATCGGAATAACCACGCGCGGCTCAACTTGGTTCAAAAGCTTGGCGGCGTCTTCCGCGTCAATTGTTCCTCCCGCTTCGCCTCCGACCGGTATAAATAAAATATCGGGCGTACCCAAAGCCTCCTGCACCTCGCTCCGGAGCTCCTTTTCGCCGTAATCCCCCATGTGCACAAGCCTCATGCCCTCCATTTCTATTACATAAATAGTATTTTTGCCTTTCGCTTTTCCGCCCTTGGCGTCATGAAAAGAAGCAATGCCCCGCACGGTAATCCCGCGAAATTCGTATTCGCCCGGGCCGGTTATTTTAAAAGCACCTTCGTCTTCTTCTTTGGAAGCAAGCGCTTCAATATTATTATGATTATCGTGGTCGTGGGTTGAGAGCACGGCGTGCGACTCAAAACGCGGAGGCACCAACCCTGACTCTTTTGAAAAAGGATCAATCGCCAAAACAGTATCCCCGCTTTGGATTTTGAAACATGATAAACCGTAGTAAGTAATGACCATTGGTAAAATAGTAGCAGATTCAACCAAAAAATCCAACCCGAGTTGGATTGTTTGATCTTACCACCGGAGGCTGTGGGTCAAGCAAGTTGTGTCCACAAGCTAGGTATTGACATTATATATACCGGGTATATACTTAATATATGAAAACCGTTATAAACATAAAAACCGACAAAAAGGTCAAAGATGAGGCCAAAAGAATAGCCGAAGAGATGGGACTATCATTAAGCGCGGTTATAAACGCCCAATTAAAACAACTAGTCAGAGAAGAAGAATTGCGCTTTTCCGTTGCCCCAAAAATGACCTCTTATTTGGAGAGTGTGGCCCAAGAGGCGCGAGAAGATTATGCACATGGCAAAAATATTTCCCCCGCCTATCAATCGGCAAAAGATGCGGCCAGATATCTCCGTTCAAAATGAAAGTTGTATTCCATAAAAATTTCAAAAAACAATATAAAAAACTGCGCAAGAAACAGCAAGATAAATTCAACGAGCAATTGACTGTATTCTTAGAAAACCCGTTTAGTCTCCTGTTGGGCAGCCATCCATTGCAAGGCAGGTACGACGGCTGCCGAAGCATAAACGTCGGCGGCGATTTGCGCGCAATATATGAAATGGCCGAAAAAGACGTTGCATATTTCATAGCAATAGATACGCACAGCAAATTGTATTCATCTTAAACGGTACCTCGTAAGATTAACTGTACGGCCTCTTGCCTTATTTTTTTCTATGAGTATAATCAAACCCATGGTATTAGCAGTATTGGAAAAGGAAGTAAAAGTCAGCCAAATAATGGAAGAGCTCTTAAAAACCCGCCCAAGGGGCTTTTTGAAAGCTGGCGATGTTGTCGACGGCAAAATAATCAAGAAAAAAGGAGCTAAACTTTATCTTGACCTTAAAAACTACGGCACAGGAATAGTTTACGGAAAAGAATATCAAAACGCGACCGAAATCATTAAGACCTTAAAAGTGGGAGATAAAGTATCCGGCAAGATAGTCGCCGTGGAAAATGAAGACGGTTTAATAGAGCTTTCTTTGAAAGAAGCCGGCTCGGAAATGATTTGGAAAGAAGCAACCACAATCAAAGCCGGCCAGGATATCATTGACATTAAAGTTTTGGATTCAAATAAAGGCGGGTTAGTAATGGAGTGGAAAGGCATCAAAGGATTTCTACCCGCTTCGCAGTTAAAACCAACCCACTACCCGAGAGTTGAAGGAGGCGACAAAGAAAAAATCTCCGACGAACTTAAAAAACTGGTCGGCGAAACTCTTTCCGTCACGATACTGGATTTTGAACCGAAAGAAGAAAAACTGATATTTACCGAAAAAGGCGCGGGCGGTTCCGAAGAAATAAAGAAGATCGTAAAAAAATATAAAATTGAAGATATCGTTGAAGGCGAAATTACTGGCATAGTTGAGTTCGGCATCTTTATAAAAATAGAAGAAGGGCTGGAAGGGCTCGCGCATATTTCGGAGCTCGACTGGGGTCTCGTTGAAAGCCCGGCAAATCTTTTCAAGATAGGCGAAAAAATAAAAGCCAAGATTATTTCCATAGAAGGCGACAAAATCTCCCTTTCGGTAAAAGCGCTGAAGCCAGACCCTTGGGAGCTAGGCAAAGATAAATACAACAAAGGAGATATTGTTGAAGGCAAAGTATTGCGCCTGAACAAATTTGGGGCATTGGTGCTTTTGGGCGACTCCGGCATCTACGGCCTCGCGCACATATCCGAATTTGGCACGGAAAAAAGAATGCGGGAACTGGTGGAGACCGGAAAATCTTACGTGTTCCAGATAGCCGTCTTCCACCCCGAAGACCGCAAACTCTCGCTTTCATTTTTAGGCAAAGACGGAGCTGCTCCAAGCAACCCTCCCGCGCCTGAAGCAAAAAAAGAAGAATAAAAAATCCTAGCGAAAAGCTAGGATTTTTTGCTGCGGAGATTTATTTTTTTGATAAGCTCCGTTAATCTTCCGGCACACTCGTTCAAAAGACCATATGGAAGATCAACGAATTCACGGAGGATTTTTTCAACTTCTTTTTGGACGTCATTTTTGGGATTGTTTCTATCCGCCACAAAAACCTCGCGTAAAAATTCTATTTCATGCATAGCACGCCGGTGCGTTTTTATCAATCTCTTTTCAGCTCCGCAACCGCCTCTTCCAGAAGCTCATAATATAAATTGAGGCCGACGCGGTAAGCGATGCCCGATTGCGCTTTGCCCAGAATATTTCCCGCGCCCCGTATCTCCAGATCGCGCTTCGCAATCTCCAAACCGGCTCCCAACCACGAAAAACGCTCAAGCGCTTCCAGTCTTTCGGCGGCTTTTTCTTTTAATTTATGCGTCGGGTAAAGAAAATACGCAAAACCCTCGTTTTTCCCCCGCCCTATCCTTCCCCGCAATTGATGCGCCTGCGAGAGCCCGAAACGCGTGGAGTCTTCCACAATTAAAGTATTCACATTGGAAAGGTCCATCCCGTTCTCAATGATGGTGGTTGAAACCAAAAGGTCGGATTTGTGCGCCCGGAAATCGTGCATTGTGCCGATTATCTGCTCATCTTTCATTCTTCCGTGCAGTACGGCTATCCTTGCTTTTGTATTCAGGGATTTTATCTCTTCAATTAACCGCGGTATTTTATGGATGCGGTTCGCCAAAAAATAAATTTGTCCGCCACGGTTTAATTCAAACTCAATAGCCGACTTTATAATATTATTTCCGCCCGCGGCGGACCGGCCTAGGGCCGGTTTCGGCAACACAAAAGTTTTAATTTCCGATTTTCCCGCGGGCGCGGTCTCAATGCTCGATATCGGCTGAATACCCGAAAGCGCGATATTTAGGGTTCTGGGAATAGGCGTTGCGGACAGCGACAAAACATCCAGCTCCGGAATTAATTTTTTAAAACGCTCTTTATGCGCGACCCCGAATTTTTGTTCTTCGTCGATGATAAGCAGTCCGAGCTTTTTCCAGCCCAAGGCTAGTCCCTGCCCGTCCGGCAGGCGGGCGCCTTGGGCGGAAAATTTCAAACCCAGAATTTTATGCGTCCCTATTACGACATCAACCGCACCAATTTCTATTTTTTTTAGTATCTTTTTAATTTGCTCGGAAGACTCCAGCCTTGTCAGCCGGGCTATCTCCACGCCGAAGCTTTTTAATCTTTCGCTGAAAACATCAAAGTGCTGGTCCGCCAATATCGTTGTGGGTGCGAGCACGGCCACCTGCCTGTCGTTGAGCACCGCGCGCAAAGCCGCAGCGATTGCAACCTCGGTTTTTCCGAAACCGACGTCTCCGGTAAGCACGCGCTCCATCGGGACTCCGAGCGACATATCTTCCCAAACTTCCGCGATAGCCTTTGACTGGTCAGCGGTATGCTCATGGGGAAAATTGGCAACTAGCTCTTCCTCCATTTCTTTATTTTGATGGTATGGAGGGCGCGTAACAATCTTCCGCGCGGCCAGCGAAGCCAAAAGCTCTTTCGCAAAAACAATAATATCTTCTTTTGCTTTTCTTTTTGTAATATTCCATATCGGCGTTCCCAGCCGGTGGATTTCCGGTTTTTTAAAACCAAGATAAGGCGATAGCCTTTTTATCTCTTTTTTCGGCACAAAGAGAAGATCGGGATCACCGTGTTCAGATTTTGGCTTGCCCGCCTGACTGCCGCCAGGCTGTCGGCGGGGCGCGGCATATTCAATGACAAAATCTTCGCCCCGCTCGCCGCGAAAAATCCCGATACCGTGGTCAATGTGTACCACGTAGTCGCCTGGGCGAAAGCCAATTTTATAACCCCCGCTTCGCTGCCCCCTTGCCTTAAGGGGGCTAAATTTGCCGGGATTTTTATAAATAACTTCATTATTCTCCCCCCTTAAAGTAAGGGGGGCGGGGGCCTGCCTGCCGGCAGGCAGGGTTATTTCCGCCAAATAATTCCCCTCAAACTCAATCGTCAAAACCTCATCATAATTTATCGGAAAAATGTGTATTACCCCTCCTCTTTGCGAAAACTCCCCGCGGTTTTGGGTTTCCCATGCCTTTGTATAGCCAAGCTCCGCGACTCTTCTCAAAAACTCCGAAAGCTTTATTTTCTGCCCGGCCTCAAAAATTTCCGTATTTCTCCTGTACCATTCGTGTTCTCTCCGGCTTTTTTCAATCTCATTAAAATTTTGCGTAAACCAAGATGCCTCCTTTTCCAAAAAGGAGGGGGTAACCGCGGCTATTAGAATTTTCTCTAAATTTGTCTTCAAATTTATCCTCCGAAGCCTTTTGCATTGAGGGTTTTTAAACTCTATCAGAAAATTGACAGAAAGCAAAGTGTCCGGTAAAATAGACTTAGAAACGCTTCTTTTTATGCCTACCATGTTTCAAATAACTATTTTCGACAGGGACGGCAAAATCTTCGAAAAAATGGAACTGAAAAACGATGACCGGTTTAATTACGACCGGGACGAGACTCATACGCGCATTTTTGGATATGACCTGCAAGATAAAGAAGTGCATTATCTGATAAGCCACAACCATACCGTCCTAATAAAAGAAATATAAAAAAACTGCCCCGCAACTGCTGGGCAGTTTTTTTTATTTTCCGCTAAACTCGCTCATTGCGCCAATTCAAAAAAACGACAATAAGAATATTACAACCGGCAACAGAAGCAGTATCCAGCCCATAAATTCAACGACAGTCGGAGGCGATGCTTTATTAATATATGTTCCGCTGCCTTGTACACTTATATATCCCTTCAAAGAGCCTAAGCGCTGACTGAAAAGAACACACATAAACCCGACCAAGGCTATTGCCACCAGCAAAGCTGCCGGATCCCTATCCACATCATAATGTTCCACAAATGCGAGGGATTTAATCAAAATTATCAAAAAAATTACAGAGGCATAGATTTTTCTTCTCAAAGCTTTTTTAGAGTTCGACGCATTTTCATTTATGCCGCCCTTCTCGAGTTCAATCAACGCCTTCATGAATTCCTCGGCCTCTTTCCCCTCAAATGGCGGCTTATTGTTTTCCATATTTATTTATTGTACTCACTCATTGCTTTATCAAGCGAATCGGTGGCCATGCATTTAAGCGCCTCAGAAATTCTTTTGAAAGTTTTTTATCGGTGCAAACCAAGACTATTGACCCAAATAATAATACCGAATAACCCAACCAAAAATACCGCAAGTATAATGAAAATAATATTTGACCACTTGCTAGAACTTTGTTGGTCAAACTGACCGCCAGATCTAGAGAAATAATTAAGCAATAATGCCAGCAAAATAAAGAATAAAAAGAAGATAATATTATCAAAATCTGTTCGTTCAAATTTTCCCTTGGTTACTCTAAACACTCTGTCTAATTCGTTATAAAGTAAATGAACAGTTATTGCTACAGACGCCCACATATACCGGGAAGATCTATTTGTAAAAATTAAAAATAAAACAACGACAATAAATCCTAGTGTCAAAAAATCTAATAAAGAATTGTATTTGGCATAACCACCAAATAATAATCGGCTTGCGATAAGGAATAGATCAATGAGCAAAAAACTAATTAGCAGAAACCTCCCAACTCCAAAAATAATTCGTTTAAATTTTTCCATGTTTTATCTCTTTTCGATTGAATCTTGTAATACACACCCAGAGCCTGGGACATAAACATATCCATTGCCCAAATGTCCGCATTTTTCTTTGGTAGTTTTATAAACCCAAATACCGGATGCTATTACTCCTAAAAACCCTAATACTAATATTATACCCACAATAAGAATTATCTTTTTTTTATTATGCGGCTGGGTTGGAACATTTGTGTTTTGTGCAGAAAGTTGAGATGAATCAATCGGCGAACCGGCAAAAATAATTACGATCAAGGTTACTACGAACACAATACCGATCACGATAAAAAGAATTTGCGGCACCGCTCCCATCAATAACAATACTAGCGCCATCAGTAAATAAAAAATTGAAAGGGCAACTACCGGCTTGCCGGTCAATTCGCGCTTGGAAGTTATTTTGATCCTTTTCTTTATTAAGCCAACAATTCCTAATATAAATAGAATGATTTGTAGCATAAAATAATTATAACATACTATTTATTAAACTCACTCATCGCTTTATCAAGCGAATCGGTTGCCATGCATTCAAGCGCTTCCGCGATTTTTTTAAAAGTCTTTTTGACCATGTCGGCTTCTGCGGGCTTGAATTTTCCGACGATGAATTTTATCACGTCTTTTGAATCGGGTTTGTGCTTCGGCGAAACACCGATGCGGATGCGGACGAATTTTTTGGTTTTGAGCGCGCGCATGACCGATTCCACGCCCTTGTGCCCGCCTGAATTTTTTCCGTAAGAAATTTTAAATCTCCCCAAAGCGATATCCAGGTCGTCGTGAATGACGACGAGGTCTTCGTTCTCTTTTTTCGCCCTGAACAATTTCGCAGCGGCGCTTCCCGACTTGTTCATAAATGTTTCAGGCAAAGCCACTGTAATAGACTTTTTTCCCGTTTTGATTGTGGCTATGAGGGCATTAGACTTTTTATCATATTCAAATTCACTTCTGGCCCAGCCCGAGGCTGGTCCGCCTTTGGCGGAAAAAAACACCGCCGCGTCTCTGCCGGTATTGTGGCGGGTATTTTCGTATTCTCTGCCCGGATTGCCCAAACCCAAAATTAAGCGTATCATATATGAATATTATGCCAGAAGAAAAAAAAGAAAGCACGGCTTGGGAAATCATAAAAGTCATCATCATCTCACTTCTTATCGTCATCCCCATCCGCACATGGATTGCCCAGCCTTTTATAGTTGAAGGTGCTTCTATGGAGCCGAATTTCCACAACGGCGAATATCTGATAATCGACGAACTTTCCTATGCTTTCGGCGCTCCCAAACGCGGAGAAGTTATAATTTTCCGTTATCCTCTGCAGCCGTCCGAATTTTTTATAAAACGCATCATCGGCCTGCCGGGAGAGACCGTGGAAATAAAAACCGGCCAGGTTTTTGTTAATGACGCCGTTGTTCCCGAACAATATCTGCCTAAAAATCTCCAGACCGGGCCCGATAAAACCGTACAGCTGGAAGACAATCAATATTTTGTGATGGGCGACAACCGTACGGCAAGCTCGGACTCGCGCGTTTGGGGGCCGTTGCCGAAAAAGAATATCACAGGAAGGGTTTTTCTGCGCCTGTGGCCGATAGCTAAAGCCGGAATTGTCCCGACGTACTAATTAATATAAAATAATGAAATTAATATAATATGCCGAAAAAAGCAAAAAAAGAGATGATACGCACGCCCAAAGGAATGCATGATGTCCTGCACGGTGATTTGCGTTACATAGAAAAGATATTTGAAAAAGCGAAGTCTATCGCGGAATTTTACGGATTTTTGCCTATACAAACGCCTCACTTGGAATTCGCAGACCTCTTTTTGAGGCCTTTAGGCGAGACTTCCGACGTGGTTGAGAAAGAAATGTATACTTTCCGCTCACGAGGCGGGGATTTTCTGGCTTTGCGCCCCGAAGGCACGGCACCTGCCGTACGCGCTTATTTTGAGAACGGAATGGTCTCCTGGCCGCAGCCGGTCAAGCTCTATTATTGCGGTTCACTTTTCAGACATGAAAAACCCCAACGCGGAAGATTCCGCGAACACAGGCAATTCGGACTTGAGGCGCTTGGCGAATCGGACCCGATTATTGACGCGATAGTCATTAAAATTTTATATCTAACGCTGAAAGAACTCGGTTTTGAGAACGTGATAATCCATATGAACAGCCTCGGCGACAAAGAATGCCGGCCGGCATATAAAAAAGATCTGATTGCTTACTATAAAAAGAAATTCAACTATCTTTGCAAAGACTGTAAGAGACGGCTTAAAGAAAATCCATTAAGGCTGTTGGACTGCAAAGAAGAAGAATGTGTGGAATTGCGTCCGCAGGCGCCGAAAATAATAGACCATCTGTGCGAGGGGTGCAAAAACCATTTCAAGGGCGTTCTGGAATTTTTAGATGAAGGACAAATCCCCTACTTTTTGGACCATTATCTCGCAAGAGGATTCGACTACTACGGACGCACTGTTTTTGAGATTTTTCTTGAAGAAGAAAAAAGAGACGCGGAAAACGCCGGAGACCAGACAAAGAAAAACGGCAATAATCACGCGGAAGAAAATTCCGCGCCCCTGGCTTTAGGCGGGGGCGGGCGCTACGACGAGCTTGCCGCGATACTAGGCGCGAAATCTTTGCCGGCGGTAGGAGGAGGACTGGGCTTGGAAAGGGTTCTTCAGGAAATGAAACGGCTTAATCTCCCCGCGAAAAAAGTTCCTCCACCGAAAGTCTTCCTTGTCCAAATCGGCCTTGCCGCCAAAAAACGCAGCTTCAGGCTGATGGAAGAATTGCGGGAGGCCGGAATTCCCGTCGGAGAATCCCTTACTCGCGACAACTTAAAAACCCAGCTGAATATCGCCGCAAAGATAGGCGCCAAGCTCGCGCTCATCATCGGACAGAAAGAAGCCATGGAAGGCTCCGTCATCATGCGCAACATGCACGAAGGCACGCAGGAGATTGTTCAGCAAAATAAACTCCTGGAAAGAATTAAAATTGAACTGAAAAAATAAAAAGGGTTATTTTCCTTTGAGAACTTTCTTTTTTCCTTAATTTTTGGAAATTAAAAATAAGTAGTGCCTACATCCACTACCATTTCTCTCATGGAGTATTTTTTAGAAATACTTTCGATGAAGCCGCTATCTCATTCAACAACTAACTCTTGTTTGGAATTTATTTTGTTTGTTATAGCCCTAAACTAAAACTAAATTAGTTGCTGATAGAATAAACTCGAACAAGATTATCATACATTACAGACGCATAAAGTTTATTGCCGTGAATTTCCAATCCAACGGGATTGCCGGTGTTGAGGTTTAAGAACGAAGAGCCACAAATATTACAAGCGCTAAAAGGAAGATCGAATTCTGTGATATATACTCCTTTGGAGTCATAAACTTTTATTTTACCATTCGTGTGATCTGCCACCCATATTCTGAATTTATCATCTACATCAATGAAATATGGCACATAATCCAGAGCTATCTTGTTAATAAGTTCCCCTTGGGGAGTTTGGATAGTTATGGAACTATTATCGTCATAAACCCTCTGATAAGACGGCGGACCTACTGATTCATTGCCCCAGTTGGAAAAATAAACGCGATTACTTGCATCGATGGCTATATTTCGAGGGTAGTAGTTCTGACCCAAAGCCAAGTCTGCAATTTTTTGCCCAGCACTATTGAATACTTCAATGGCCCTTCCCGAAACATAAAACAATCCATCACTATTTACTGAAATTCCTTGATAGGCTGAAGATGGAAATTCTCTTAAATAGATACCTTCGGGCGAAAAAACCTGCACACGTCTATTATTTGTGTCTGTTATATATGCATTTCCCAAAGAATCAAAAGCTATGTCCCACGGCTCACTAAATTGACCCGGCGTACTTCCGCGAGCGCTTCCGAGAGTCTGAATTAGGTTTAAATCAGAATCGTAGACTTTGATATTGTCATTATGATAGTCAGCGACGTAAATCTTACCCAAAGGATTTACTGCAATTCCTGCGGGATGGTTTAGTCCAGTTATCTGACCAATGACTGCAATCGAGGGAATTGAACGATTATTAGATGGATTCGAATTTGGTGATGTTATTGGGCTTATTGTAGTAAAAGATTGTTCACTGCTTGTTGCAGCATTCCCAACCGCGTCTTTTGAAACAACTACATAATAATAGATTTGAGAGTATATGAGATTAGATAGATTCACAGTGTGGTTAGTCGCGCTGTTAGCACCACTGACTTTACTGGTTGTTGTGCCTGCAACGGGAGAGCTTATTGTATAAATTACCTCACTACTTGCCGCCTCATCCGTTGTCCAAATAATCGCTGCCGATGTTTCAGTTATATTTGTAGCCTGAATATTTGAAATTATCGGCGGAGTTGTGTCGCTGGAAGATGTTGGTGTAGCCGGAATTGCTGGAGTTGCCGGCGTAGCGCTACCACCTCCGCCACCAGACGGAATAGCAGGTATTGCGGGTGTCGCAGGAATTGTTCCCGACGGAGTTGTGGTCGCAGTTGCCGTCGTTGTAGTCGCTTGTGTGGTAGTTGATATTATATTTTGCAAGCCTGGTGCAATAAGTAATCCTGGCGGAACAACATCAGAATTGCCGGCTCCGCCGGAAACAAGTTCATTTAATTTTGCTCTTGTTTTTGGCCCGACTACTCCTACGGTCTCAATACCATTTTGTTCCTGCAATCTTTTAACAGCCGCTTCGGTAAGCGAACCGAAATATCCTGTTACCAGTCCTTCGGGATAAATTTCAGGAAACTGCTTAAGAAATTCTTGCAATTCTTTTACTTCGTCGCCGGTCATTCCTCTTTGCAATGTCTTAGTGAATTTTGAAATTTCACTTATACGTGCCGCTGCCGTTTTGGCCGATTCAAGCTGTTGTTGCAGTGTGGTAATTTGCTGCTGTAAATCTTTAATTTTGAGCTGGAGCTGTTGGACAATTAAATCCAAATTCGGCTCTTCGGCCCGTGCCGCAAAAGCAGAAAAAGAGAGAATGATTATAAGAACAAAAGCGCTAACAAATAAACAAGTTTTTTGTTTCATGCCTCAATAATAGCACATTTTTAATGCTATTTGAATTTCACGATGCTTCGTGTTATACTTGAAATATGGTCACGGTAACAATACCAAAAAAAGAATATAAAGAACTGGTTGAGAAAAAAATGAGATACGAGCAGCTTCGCCAGATAATTGAAGGCGATCTTTTTGCCTCACCATCTACCCACAGCACAAAAGAAGTTTTGACTGGTTTTAGGGCCACTAAAAAATATAGTGTTAAGTTTTTGAAAAGCCTTGAAAAAGGACTTAAGCGGTCGTCCTATTTCAAAGCATGAAGATTCTGCCCTTATCCAAAGAGCTGACCAAATATCTCCAGAAACACAAACTGGAGAAAAAATTTATTAAACAAAAAGAGTTTTTTGAGGGCAACGCCTTCCATCCAAGCCTGGAAACCGAAATATTAGCGCCAAAACATCTCCGCATCTGGAGTTTTAGAATCGACAAAAAATATCGGGCTATTTTTATATTTAGAACCAATAATACTATTGAAATTTTAGATATTAACAATCATTATAAATAGCATGGATTCCTGCATTTTTTGCAAAATAGCCGCAAAACAGGACCCCGCCGAGATACTTATGGAATCGGACAGCGTTGTGGTCTTTAAAGACATCTACCCTTCCGCGCCGGTCCATTATCTCGTGGTTTCCAAAAAACATATCCCTTCAATTAAAGAAGTAAACCACGAAGACGAGGCTTTAATAGGACATCTTATACACACGGCCAAGGACTCGGCCGAGAAATTAGGGCTTTCGGGATACAAGCTGGTCTTTAATGTAGGAAAGGAAGGCGGGCAGATAGTGGACCATATCCACTTGCATATTTTGGGCGGATGGGCTAAAAATAAGCCTGGCAGTATTAATGTCTAATAACACTTAATTCATGGTAGAAGTAAGAAAAAGAGAGAATGAGTCAACCGGAAGCCTTCTCCGGCGCTTCAATAAAATGCTTCAACAGAGCGGTTTTTTGACCCGCGCCCGCAGCGGCCGCTATCACACCGACCTGCCTTCCCAATACCAGAAGAAAAAGGAGGCTTTGAGGCGCCTTGCCTGGCAAAAAGAGAACGCAAAACAGCGTAAACTGGGTAAAGTCCAGTAGTAATACCCGCGGAAAATTTACAATATTCTTATTTAGTAATACAATTATATATATAATTGTTATTTTTATATGACGCTAAAAGATAAAATTTCTGAAGACATCAAAACCGCTTTAAAGAGCGGCGCGGAAGGAGCCATCAGGCTTTCAACCCTGCGCATGGTTTCCGCCGCCGTTTCAAACAAAGCAATTGAATTGCGGAAAAAAGACCTGGGACTTTCCGACCGGGAAATTTTGGATGTAATTTCCTCGGAACTCAAAAAAAGAAAAGACGCGGCGGAAGAATTCAGAAAAGGCGGCAGAGAAGACCTTGCCAAAAAAGAAGAGTCCGAGCTTTTGGTATTAAAAGAATATTTGCCGCCGGAAATCTCGGACGAAGACATTGTCAGGATAGTCCGCGACGGCGTGCGCGAATCGGGTGCAAGCGGAGAGAAAGATTTCGGCAAAGCAATGAAAATAATTATGCCCACCTTAAAAGGCAAGGCTTCGGGCGACAGAGTGTCGGTGGCACTAAAAAATGAGCTTCAGAAAGAATGATAGAGTTTAAAAATTTGAGCGGAAAGCGCGTACGGTACGGCGCTTACAAGAAACTTTACAAAAAAATATTTTACAAAAGCGGAAATAGTTTCTGGCTCTCCGCGGTATTTGCCCCTCCTTCCCTGATGAGAAGGCTGAACAAAAAATACCGCGGTAAAAACAAGCCCGCAAACGTACTTTCGTTCCTTCTTGAAAAAAACCTGCCCGGACGGCAGACGGGTACAGGAGAAATTTTTTTAAACGCGAAAGAAAAAAATCTCCCTTATCTTTTTCTGCACGGATCGCTCCACCTTTTGGGATATGACCATAAAAAAAATAAAGCCGCGGAAAAAATGGAACATTTAGAGAAAAAAATATTACATAAAAAATGAGAACTTACGGCGCAATAGGAATAGACCTCGGAACCGAATCAATAAAAGCGGTTGCTTTGGAGGCCGGCGCGGACGGTTCGGTTAAAGTTGTCGGTGCGGGGGCAGCATTGTCCGAGGGTCTGCGCAAGGGCGTCATTGTTAATATTGATGCCGCCGCAAAATCTTTGTCCGGTGCTTTTGAGGCGCTGAAAAAATCAACCAATGCCGGAAACGGAAATGTCTACGCCGGAATAGGCGGAGTAGGCTTGAGCTTTCAGAAATCAAAAGGATTGGTCGCGGTTTCGCGCGCAGACGGAGAAGTTTCCAAAGAGGACTTAAAACGCGCCGTCGCAGCTTCCGAAAACAACCTTGTCCGCATACAAAACCGCGAAATACTCCACTCAATACCTATTTCATACAAAATAGACAACGAAACAATTACCCACGACCCTGTCGGACTTTCCGGCCTAAAACTTGAAGCAGAAACGCTGTTTATTACCGTCTTCGCACAGCATTTCAAAAGTATCCTGAAAACCTTTGACGAAGCCGGTGTATCATTGGAGGATGCAATCTCGCTTCCCATGGCGGTTGCGGAAGCGATTCTCTCCAAGCGGGAAAAAGAGTTCGGCGTGATGGTTTTGGACATCGGCTTCTCAACCACCTCTCTTTGTATATTTGAAGAAAATTATCCTTATTCGCTTGAAGTATTTCCCATAGGTTCCGGGCATATTACCAATGACATCGCGGTAGGTTTTCAGATCCCGATTGAAGAAGCGGAGAAATTAAAAATAAATTACGGAACAGTGGAAAAAAATTCCGAAGCGCATATTTCAAAAAAATCCGCCAAAAACTCAGCCGATGACATTGTCTACGGGCACTATTCCAGAAAAAAACTTACAGACATCATTGAAGACAGGCTTTCGGATATTTTTGAACTTACCGAAAAACACTTAAAGAAAGTCGGGCGCGAAGGGCTCCTGCCCGGAGGAGTGGTCATCGCCGGAGGCGGGTCAAACCTGCCGGGAATTGCCGACTACACCCGCGAACATTTAAAACTTCCAGCGCGCCTCGCCGAGATAAATAATTTAGGAGGACTGCACGATAAAGTAAAAAATCCGGCGTGGGCCGGAGCGGTCGGCATTGCTCTTGTGGCTTTGGAAAAACATATCGGCGGCGGGACTTCTGCGAGAGGTTCTAAAGAAACCATTATGCGCTGGTTCCGCGCTTTTTTACCATAAAGAAAAACATCACAAGTTTTCTCCTTGTCAACTCTTGCGCGATTTTTATTGTGCGCTAGTATGGGTGCGAAATCCCGATTCTGACTTCGTCATGAATCGCGGATTCTCGATTATCTAAATTAATAAATAATGTAAATCGGGATTATGCCGCAGATAAAACCTGAAATAGAATCGTTTGCGAGGATTAAAGTTGTCGGAGTCGGAGGCTCCGGCAAAAACGCCGTGAACCACATGGTAAAATCCAAGGTCCGCGGAGTTGAATTTCTTGCCGTAAACACCGACGCGCAGGACCTTCACCAAAGCCTGGCGCACAAAAAAATACGCATCGGCAAAGGACTGACCAAGGGTTTGGGAACAGGAATGAATCCTGAACTTGGACGACAGGCCGCCGAAGAAACTCGCGACGAAATACTGGAAGCGCTGAAAGGCGCCGACATGGTTTTTGTTACCTGCGGAATGGGAGGAGGCACGGGTACAGGCGGAGCGCCGGTTGTGGCGCAAGCCGCAAAATCACAGGGAGCGCTTACCATCGGAGTTGTTACGCGGCCGTTCGCTTTTGAAGGAGCGGAGCGCGCGCGCCTCGCCGAATCAGGACTCTCGCGCCTGCGTGAAGCGGTTGACGCGCTCATTATCATCCCGAACGACAAGCTTCTTTCGGTAGTTTCCAAAGACACCTCTTTCCTTTCGGCTTTTTCAATGTGTGACGAAGTTTTGCGCCACGCCGTTGAGGGTATCTCCGACCTTATTACAATGCCGGGTGTAATCAACGTGGACTTTGCCGACGTAAAATCTATAATGCAGAACGCCGGTTCCGCTCTTATGGGCATCGGACACGCCGAAGGAGAATCACGCGCGGAAGAAGCGGCCAAAACGGCGATTTCCTCGCCTTTGCTGGACGTTTCCATCAACGGCGCAAGAGGCGTGCTTTTTGCCATCGCAGGAGGACCGGATATGACCATGTGGGAAATTCAAAGCGCCGCCAAAGTTATTACCGAATCAATTGATTCCGACGCAAAAGTCATTTTCGGGGCAATACAGGACGAAAGGTTAAAAAAAGGACAATTAAAAATTACCGTTATTGCTTCCGGTTTTCCGGACGGCGCTACCGGCAAAGCGCCGACTCTTTTCGGCGGATTTTCCGCTAAAACCGCGAACATCTCTAAAACCGCGGACGCGAAAGCCGACATCAAAAACGCAATTGAACAAAACACGAGCGACGGAAACCGCACAAACGGCTCCGGCATCGGCAGTATCTTCTCCGGAGCTTCCAGTTTCAGCAAAAAAGAAAATCCGACCCCGGAAGACTCCGAATGGGACTCTATCCCCGCTTTCATCAGAAGGCAGAAGAAATAGGGCTTGTGCTAGCCGCTTCGCCCGTGCGAAGCGGCATGCTCGCCGCTTGCGCGAAGTGATTTTATTTTGGTAAAATAAAATCATATATGCCTCCCCAAGGATTTTTGAACCCTGAACAAGTATTGCAAAATTGGGATGTAAGGACCGGGGAAAAGGTGGCCGATTTCGGCTGCGGACCGGGGTTTTATGATATTCCATTGGGCCAAAAAGTCGGGTCCAACGGCAAGATTTATGCTTTTGACATAAGGCTGGAGGCGCTCGAAACGACCCGCGCCAAAGCCAAGCTTTTCCACGTATTTAATATAGAGCCGACAAGGGCTGACCTGGAGCTGGCACGCGGAAGCGGTCTGCGCGACATGGGCGTTGATAAAGTTTTGGTCGCCAACATATTATTCCAGGCTCCAAACCAAAGCGCTGTTTTGGACGAAGCTGTAAGAGTTCTGCGCCCCGGCGGAAGCCTGCTTGTCATTGAATGGAACGACAACGACATCTCTCACCCTATCCCCTCATCTAAAGTAAACAAAGAAGAAATAAAAACAGTTATCCTTTCCAAAGGCCTCATTTTAGTAAAAGAGTTCGCGGCCGGAAGCCATCATTACGGCTTAGTATTCACAAAAAAAGAATAATATGCAGACTACGAATTATCTTCAGGTAGGAGTTATAGTAGGCGCGATTGTTCTCGTAACCATTGCTATAATGATACTCACCGGATTTTTGCCGGGGCTCCGTCAGGGTTTTTCCGGCGGCGGCACGGTAGTTATGTGGGGCTTTGACGCCGAAGACTCTTTCGGAGATGTTTTTCACAAATTCGGGCAGGTCTACCGCGGCAGTATGGTTAAATACTTAAAAAAGAGCCCCATTAATTTTGAAAATGAGCTTTTAAACGCAATCGCCCGCGGAGACTCACCTGACCTTATTATTTTTCCTTCAGATCTTTTTATAAAACATAAAGATATACTGGCGGCAGCACCGGCTATCACAATGACCGAGCGGGAAATCAGCCAGCAATTCGTTGATGCCGCTAAAACTTTCTTAAGCGCAAAAAACGAGGTTTTAGGGATGCCGTTCTACGCCGAAACATTGCAGCTTTATTTCAACAAAGATATATTCACAGAAAATTTTGTAACACTTCCGCCTGAAACCTGGGATGAAGTATTGAGTTTGTCCGGGAAAATCACAAGAAAAGACGACTCCGGCAACATTTTAATTTCCGGAGCGGCATTGGGGAGGGCTGTAAACATAAAAAATGCCGCAACCATTCTTACGGCGCTTCTTTTGCAGTCTGGGGATCCGATTTTCAAGCCAAACGGAGAAATTGTACTGGGAGACCTTCCGGCCGGCTTCAAAAGCTCGCTGCGCCCCGCAGAATCAGCACTGCTTTTCTTCTCTGATTTTTCCAATCCCGCAAAAGTTGCCCAAAGCTGGTCAGCGGCGCTTCCCGATTCGCGCGATATGTTCGCGGCAGGAAAACTGGCGATGTATTTCGGTTCCAACCGCGATTTTGATATAATAAAAACGCAAAATCCGCACCTTAATTTTGCTGTAGCTCCGCTGCCTCAGCTTTCTAAAAATGCCGTTTCAATAACGTCGGGGGTTCTTTATAATTTGGTTGTGCCAAAGGCGTCAAAAAACCAGACTTTGGCCTGGACTTTGGCCAAATACCTTACATCAAGAGATATATCGGCGGAATATGCTAAAACCAAAAACGATGTGTCGCTCCGCCGCGATGTACTGCCGGTTTATTCGGGAGATTCCGTAAAATCCGTATTTGCAAAAAGCGCGCTGGCACTAAGACTTTGGCCAAATCCTGACCCGGCCAAATCGGAAACTATTTTTCGTGCCCTTATTGAAGATGTGGCGCTTGGACGGGGCACTATCAGAGAATCAATTGACAGAGCAAAGGCCAGATTTAATCAAAAAATATGAAAAATCTATATTTAAAAATAACATTCTTTCTTTTTTCGGCGGGCGTTTTGTTTTCCGCCGTGCGCACAGGCGCCGCGGGGCTGGTTCCCTGCGTTACCGAGCCTTGCACGCCATGCGATATCTGGGAGTTGGCAAAAAATATCGTATGGTTCCTTTTGTTTGATTTGGCAATTCCCATACTTACCGTTGCCCTGCTTGTAGGCGGTGTAATGATATTGGTAAGCGCCGGCAACCAAAGTACGCGTGAAAAGGGCAAGGCGGTTATCTGGAACGGCGTAATCGGCATTCTTATAGCTTTTACGGCGTATCTTGTAATAAGCACAATCATTGCGACTTTGGCGGAGGGCAGATTTACGGCAGGTTGGAAAAGTATTAGTGGTTGCCCGGCAGTGGGAACTTCAGGTACAGGTACCGGCACGGGAACAGGAACTGGCACTGGAACTGGCACTGGAACTGGCACTGGAACTGGAACTGGTACAGGGACCGGCGCCAACTTAACCGAACAGCAAGCCCGCGACCAGTTAACCGCCGCCTGCACGCCTACCTGCATCACTGTAAATCGTGAATGTACCGGCACAACACCTCAAACCTGCCTTAACGGAATGAAACAGTCTACCATTGATGAAATAAAATCTATACAACAGCAGTGCGGTTGTAATATCATAATCTCCGGTGGCACAGAAACAGGTGCCGGACATTCCCAGGCTCATCTAGACGGCCTAAAGTTCGATATGGCCCTAAATACGACGGTAAATAACTACATAACATCGAATTACGCTCCAGCAGGTACCCGTAGCGATGGTACGGCCCTATATAAATCTCCTAGTGGCTATATTTATGCGCGGGAGGGCAACCATTGGGACGTAGGAAGATAAGCCTGCTGTGGATGCAATTAAATACGGCTTTTGGTAGAATATCTGTATGATAGCCCACGCATTTGAGAACCCTATCGCCTTTAACTCTTTTTCACAGGTAGTCTTGGCCATAGCAGGTATTTTGGTTAAAATAGGCATCCCTTTGGCGGCCATTTTCCTTATTTATGCGGGGTTTTTATTCGTATCAGCACGCGGGAACGAACAACAATTAAAGACCGCTAAAGACATATTTTGGTACACCATCATAGGAACGGCCATAATAGTCGGGGCGTATGCCATTGCCAGCGCGGTAGTGGACTTTGCCAGAAATATTGGGCAGCCATAAACTCAAATGAAGGCTATTCACACCTTATCCAGAGCCATTTATGCTATACTAACCCTAGAGTTAGGCGTTTTAACCGCAAGACGCGCTTATGCCTTTAACTTCCCAAACCCTATCCAGGCAAATGATTTTGGCACAGTAGTACTGGCAATAGCGGGGCTTATGATGAAAATAGGCATGCCTACGGCGACAATCTTCCTGCTTTATGCCGGATTTCTGTTTGTAACTGCCCGCGGCAATGACCAACAGCTGGCGAAAGCAAAACAAGTATTTTGGTATACTATAATTGGGACGGCAATAATAGTAGGGGCGAATGCCATTGCCAGCGCGGTAGTAAATTTTGCGAGAAGCTTATCTTAAAAAAACAACTTCAAAGGTCGAATATTTAGAAGTTAGGAAATTATAATTAGAAGATTAAATTAAATCAACATGAATAAAAAAACTTTAACTAAAATCGCATTTTCAGTTGCGGCGCTGTCGCCGGCATTTGCTTACGCGGCAGACGTGCAAAGCATTCTAGGGACAATCAGCACTATCTTGAACCAAATCATCCCGATTTTGATGATTTTGGCCACTGTCGTCTTCCTTTGGGGTGTCATCACATACATTACTGCCGGAGGCGATGAAGAGAAAGCAAAAGCAGGAAGAGGATATATCATCTGGGGTCTTATCGGCCTTTTCGCGATGGTTGCAATCTGGGGCTTGGTACTCGCCTTGGTTTCTACTTTCCAGGTAGGAGGACAGACAATACCGAGCACTGTCGGGGGCCTATAAACTTATCTTTATGATGCCTCAATCTATTTGGGCATTAGTTTTGGCGCTCGTGCCGCTCGCGGCCGGCGCCAAAACCGTAGACCAGATAATAGATACTGTCAAAGCCGATATAATCGGTCCGCTGACTACTTTTTTCTTTGTCGCGGCAACTGTCTTTTTCCTCTATGGAGTGGCCGAATATGTTATGGGGGCATCAAATGAAGAAGCCCGCACAACAGGCAAGCGACACATGATGTGGGGCATCATCGGCCTCGTTATCATGGTGGCCGTGCAAGGCATTATCAGTATTTTTCAGAATTTTTTCGAATATTAAAATATGAACACAACATTTGCAAGTCTTATAAATGCGGCTAAGGGGGTTTTGTGCGGAATGATCCCTTTGCTTTTTGTATTGGCCACGGTCGTATTTTTATACGGAGTAGTAAAATACGTACTGGCCGGCGGAGACGAGAAAAAGATGGATAGCGGAAAGCAATTTATGATTTACGGGGTGATAGGCCTTTTTATAATGTTGTCCGTGTGGGGCATAGTCAACGCTGCGGTCAAAACTTTTTTCAACGGAAACGGAGGGGGCAGCGGCTGTTAATATCTTAATAAAACATTATTTGCTATAATTAAAATATGAATAAGAAGACTTTAGCAAAAATTTCCGTATCCACGCTGGCTTTAGCGCCCATGCTGGCGTTTGCGGCGGACGACATAGCGGGAATTTTTAGCACCATGACGACGATTTTAAACGATGCAGTTATTCCCTTTTTGTTTCTTGTGGCTACGGTAATTTTTTTGTACGGAGTTATTATGTATCTTACTGCGGGAGGAGATGAAGAGAAGGCTTCAAACGGGAAAAAATACATTATTTGGGGTATAATCGCGCTATTTGCCATGGTCGCCATCTGGGGGCTAGTATGGGCAGTTTCAAACACTTTCTCATTGCCTGGTACGGGCATACCTACCCAAACCTTATAAACAACCCTGTTGATATACTTCTTAAAGGTTTATTGCTATACTTAGCTTATTGGTCGAGCATTAAAGGTTAATCCCGACATAAAGTCGGGGCTCCGACTGAAGCGTCGGAGTTTAAACAAATTATAAACATGAATAAAAAGACTTTAGCAGGAATTGCCCTAACAACACTGGCTATGGTGCCGATGCTGGCATTTGCGGCAGATATAACAACGATTCTTGAAACCGGAAAAACTATCCTCAACTCGTTAATCCCTATCCTGATGATCTTGGCTACCGTCGTCTTCCTTTGGGGTGTCATCACATACATCACGGCAGGAGGCGATGAAGAAAAAGCGGCCACGGGAAGAGCATACATAATTTGGGGACTTATCGGCCTTTTCGCGATGGTTGCCATTTGGGGATTGGTACTCGCTTTGGTTTCTACTTTCCAGGTAGGAGGACAGCAAATACCGAGCTCTGTCGGAGAGTTTTAAAACTCTCCGGTAAAAATATATCAGATTAAAAAACACACCGATGGACGTCAGTGTGTTTTTTAAATTATAATGATAGAGTAATATTTTATCGGCAAAACAACATGGAAAGTAATTTTTTTTCAAAGCGTGATTATTTTTTAGCCGCGGGGCTGGTTTTGGCGGCTTTTCTGATAAGAATCCCCTTTCTGTCTTACCCGCCGCAGCCGATTTTTGATGAAATCCATTTCACAAATTTTGGCATCCAAACTTTAAGAGGAGAAACAAATATAGACATACACCCGCCGTTCATCCGCCTTGTTTTTGCCGGCATCATTAAAGCCTCTTCTTTTACGGACCTCGGAAGAAAAATAATATCAGGAGAAGACTACCGAGATTTTCCTTACGTGCCTTTAAGGCTTGTTGCTGTTATTATCGGTTCCCTGCTCGCAGGCGTAATTTATCTCTTGGCAAAAAAACTATATGCCGACCCGCTTCTTGCTTTGTTGCCGGGAATCTTCGTCGTATTTGACGGCGTCCTTGTATCCTATTCGCGCGCGGTTCTGTACGATACTTATATATTGTTTTTCGGATTTCTTGGCGTGCTTTTTTTGTGGCTGGCTTTGGACGGCAAAACTAAAAAACAGACGATTTCGTTTTTTATTATCGCGGGAATTGCGATGGGCCTTACAGCTTCCATTAAATGGAGCGGGCTGGCATTTCTCGCTTCCGGATTTTTTCTTCTTTTCGCAAAAGGTAAAATAAAATATTTTTTCTTTTTGGCCCTAATAACTTTTTTGGCATATTTCGGGGTTTTTTTGGTGCTCTACGGCACCGGCAACACGGTGCGTTTTTATGAAATCCAGCAAAAAATGTTTCTGGGGCACCTGTCTGCTAAAGAACCTCATCCTGCTCAAAGCCCCCCTTGGAAATGGCCTCTTGCGATTGGAGTTGATAAATTTATTTTGTGGGGTAACGGCATAGACGATGTAATCAAGCTTTCTCCGAATGTTTTTTCCTGGTCAGCGGCTTTTGCTTCTGTTCTCTTGGCAATGTTTATATTTATTCGCGAAAAAACCGGTAAATTGTTTTTTTTACTGGGAAGTTATTTGGCAAATTTTCTTCCGTTTTTTTTAATCACAAGAACGATGTTTCTTTACCACTATTTCCCGGCGCTTATTTTTAGCTATCTTTTGGTGCCTTTTATTTTTAAATCTTTATCAGAATTGCTATTCGGGCAAACACAAAAAAAACATATTTACGCAGTTGTGGCCTTAAATATATTATTTTTTACTTTTTTTATTCCATTTATTTACTAGAACATTTAAAGAGATACAATATAGACATCGGGGCGTTTTTTGGATATGCTTACGTAAGTAACACGCCCAGATGGCGGAACTGGCAGACGCAATCGACTTAAGATCGATCGCCGTAAGGCGTGTGGGTTCGACTCCCACTCTGGGCAAAATTTTTATATGGCGCGGTAGCCAAGTGGTAAGGCAACGCTCTGCAAAAGCGTTATACGCGGGTTCAATTCCCGCCCGCGCCTCAGGTCTATGCCCTCGTGGCGGAATTGGCAGACGCGCTAGGCTTAGGACCTAGTCCCGCAAGGGGTAGAGGTTCAAATCCTCTCGAGGGCACTTAGATTTAAAAATAAAATATGCGGCCATGGTTTAGTGGTAGAATGGGTCCTTGCCAAGGACTCGACGCGAGTTCGATTCTCGCTGGCCGCACATTGCAGTGATAGGTTCGGAGTCCGAGGGGGCTTAAAAGAAAGTTTTATAAAGATCACCTTATAGTAGAATGTATTTATTGGATATAGAAACTACAGGAAGATGAATAAATCTAGAAATAAATATAATAATTCTTTTTCGAAGGCTTATTCCACCCCCAGCATTAACAATGAGGTGCTTATTAAGCCGATTTTGTTTAAAATACTGGGGCCTCTTAAAAATAAGAAAATTTTGGAGATTGGGTGCGGAAATGGATATTGGCTCAGAGCGTTTGCCAAGAAAGGCGCAAAATGCATTGGAATTGACGCTTCATTTAATCAGATCAAACTCGCAAAAGAACTTTCTCAAGGACAGGGAATCAGTTTTTTCCAAGAAAACGGACCTCATATTAGCAGAGTAAGGCCTAACTCCATAGATACTGTATTAATTATTAAAGTCCTTTTAGAGATTAAATCGAAATTTGTAATTAAGAAAATTATCAAACAAGCCAATCTAGTTTTAAAAAAAGGTGGCCAACTTATAATTTCTGACCTGCATCCTTGCGCGCCGCTTGCGATTCCAACAGTAACTCCGCCAAAAGGTTTCCGATACCACAATAGCGGGACTGTATTAAAAGCAATTTCCACAACAATAGATAAGAAAAAGGTTTATTTCAAAGATGTGCATTGGACGCTGCAAGACATTACTCAGCTTATAGACACTGATAAATTTACGATAAATCAGATACTTGAGCCAGAAGCTACCGCCAAAATTATACGGAAGTATCCCTCTCTAGTAAGTAGAAAATTTTGCCCTATGGATATCATTTTTGATTGCAGGAAAAAGTGAATTATAAAAATAGATCCCGACCGAGCGGAGTCGCTACTCTTTGGAAAGATACCACGAATAGCTCTCTAACGGTCTCGCCCCAGGAGCTCCGAGACCGAGGTGGGGCACCAACAAAAAATATTTTTTATTCCTTAACCGCGCTGTCCAGCAATTTTTCCACCCTGACCGCCTTGTCCGTCCCGTTGTCCAGCTTTATGGAAATTTTCGGTATTTGCCTGCGTTTTAATTTTTCGGATATATATTTGCGGGCCTCTTTCCCTAGTTTTCTTATCTCCGCGAACGAATCTTTGGAAACACCATCGGGAAATATCAAAATATAAATATCCGCGGTCTCCCCGGATTCACTGATAACGGCGCGGGTTACGGAAACAAAAGCCCCTTCGGGCAAAAAGCCGGCGGCTTCGCGGGAAAAAAAATCAGCCATCTCATGCTCTAAAAACGACGAAAATCTTTCTTTTTGATATGCCATTTGTTTATTTTAAAAAAATTAAAGCTCTCCTCTGGTTTCTTCTTCCAAAAAAGCTTCCAGTATATCCCCTACTGCAAGGGCGATAGAGGAGTCGCAAAACGCCCCGAATTCGTCCGGCGCGGCCACTTCCCCTACATTGGCCCGCCCACTCTGAACATTTCCTATCTTACCGGAACCAATTTTATTTTCGCGCCGCAAAATATCATACTTGGCGTTCTTTTTAAGCGTGCCTTCGGTAACTTTTCCGCCGACAATCATACTTTCTTTTCCGCCAGAGGCGGATCCGCCTTTGGCGGAGAATATTTTCAAAATTTTCGCTTTGCCCAAAACAGTCTTCTTTATTTCGGCCGGCAATATTGAGGTCATCCGGGCTTTCAGGAAGCTTGAGACCTCGTAAATTATCTGGAAAGGCGCTATTTCAACGCCCATCCGCTCCGCAAGGTCTTTCGCATCCTGCGAGATGCCCGTTTTAAACGCCACAATAATGGAATTTTTTGCGGAAGAAACCAACTTTACGTCATCAGCAGAAACTTCGCCCGCTTCTATCCGTAAAAACTTTATATCTATTTTTTCGCTTTTTATTTTGTCTATTTCGTGCCGTATCGCCTCACCCGAGCCAAAAACATCTGTTTTAATGATGACTCCGAGCACAACACGATTTTCGGCGCCTTGCGATGCAGATATCGCTTTTTCTTTTCCGCCCGAGGCGCCTGCCTGTCCGGTAGGCAGGGATCGGCCTTGGGCCGAGAATTTTTGGACCTCGGCCAAAGCTTCTTTTTGCGAGAAAAACACTTTAAATTCTATGCCGACCTGCGGTAATTTGTCAAAGCCGACAACAACCACAGGAGAAGAAGGCAGCCCATAATCTGTGGGCTGACCCAAAAAATTTTCCAAAATACGCACTTTGGTCTCCGCATCTCCCGCCACAACATATTCTCCTTTTTTCAATGTGCCGGAGCGCAGAAGAAGCGTAGATGTAATACCCCTCTTTTTATCAAGGTGCGATTCTATAACAACTCCTGAAGAAAATTTTCCGGGGTCTGCAGTAAAATTTTCGAGCTCCGCCATAAGTAATATTGTCTCCAAAAGTTCATTTATGCCTTTTCCTTCTTTGGCGGATATTTCCGCAAACGGAACATTTCCTCCCCGGCCTTCTAAAAAAACCTCTTCTTTTGCAAGTTCGCTCTTTACTCTGTCAACATCCGCGCCAGATTTATCTATCTTGTTTATCGCCACCAAGTACGGAAGCGAATTGGCTTTTATTGCAAGAAGCGCCTCTTTGGTCTGCGGTTTTACGCCGTCATCCGCCGCGACCACTAAAATGGCAATATCGGCGACTTTAGCGCCACGCGAACGCATTTTGGAAAATGCCTCATGCCCCGGAGTATCCAGAAAAGTTATTTTTTTGCCGCTGTGTTCCACCTCGTACGCTCCGATATGCTGAGTTATTCCCCCTGTTTCTCCTGCCGCAACATTAGATTTCCGGATATGGTCCAAAAGCGTGGTTTTCCCGTGGTCAATATGTCCTACAACCACCACAATCGGCGGCCTGACAACGGAATTTTGAGTTTTAGGTTCATTGCTCATTTAATCTAGATTAGACCAAAAAAACGCATATTAAGCAATGCCTTAGTTTGGTCGGCAAATGAATGCCCTTAGAACTTGTTTAGCTGTATAAAAAGAAAAACCGCGTGGCATTAGCCGGCGGTTATCGGGCGAAGTTTTGCTAGTCGTCTATAATTACTAAGACGCTCAGCCCTTGTTCGAATGTCATCTTCATCGCCAATACTTATAACTGTCGCCAGTAAATCACCGAACATTTCGATTCTTGCTGACCAAGGTGATTCACGGCTATTCAGTTCCTCTCTCCGATCATGCGGCACTAAACGAAGAAGGCCATCCAACTCACTTCTGATCTCATCCGGATTATCTCTATCCAAAACATATAAAATTCGGAAACAAAGTATGTGATCAAGAGCCTTCATCATTTCGTCGCTCGGTAATTTATCTTTTCTGAAAAGAAGCATGAATTCCGTCAACGATGTTCGAATCAGGTCGCAAATCGGTAAACCCAGCACATCCTCTTCTGTGACATTGGTAATTGGTTTCATATCTGCTCCTTCTTTTTTGAAATTTCCCTAAAAACAAAATAGCGCTAAATGTGCCATTTTGTCAATGTTGGGTCAGCTCATTGTCTTCTTCGTATTAGACTATTTCGCCTCCGCGATGGCCTGAGTTTCTTCGGCTGTGAGCTGATAGGTAGATTTTCCGTTCTTTATAAGCTTGGCGTAAACGCGGCTCATCTCCCGCCCATAAAGCGAGGAAATAACCACCCCATCATTGTTTTCGTTTAAAAGCGCCAAAACAAAGCTTTGGTCGCCTCCGACGCCTGTGCCGGAAAAGGGATTGTAGCGGACAAGTCCGACTCTGCGCAGATCTTTCGGCAACTCTCCCTCAAGACGCTCCACTCTTTTTATCGCCTCTTTCAAAGCTTCACCGAAGGCGATTTCGTTCCGGCGCAGTTCTAACAGTACTTTTTCCATATCGGTATCCCCGCCTTTGAATATCTTTTTAAAACTTTTCTTCAGACCTAAAATCCACACTACAAACAGTGCGTCTAAAATAAAAAAACCCACGAGCACATATAAAAGGTATTGGTTTAAAAAATTAGTTATTTGACTCATTCTTTTGTTTGCGCAACTCAAGCACAGCCGCGTAAGAATTTTCTTTCGGGTTTCTGATGCTGGCTTCTATCATTTCCTCAAGAGATACGCTGATACGCAGTTTGTCCTTGGATTCCAAGGGGAAAGAATCCAATTTAAGAAGATGTGTTGTTCTGTCCTCGGTTTTTATAAGATACTCATCAGTTTCTTCCATTTCAAATTTATATCCTTCGTTTTTTAACTTTTCGGCAACCTTAGAAATTCTTTGCCTCATTTTGCCTAATGTTTCTTGCCTCTGCTTTTCTGTTTCCTCCGCCTGTTTAATTGAGACATATTCAGGCGCGGGTTGTTTTTTTGGCTGTTCTTGTGACATGCGTTTAATATAGCAAAAACCCTTCCTAAAATCAAGGTTTAACAAAACGGCCGTTTTCACCGGGCGTAAGCTTTCATTATGCGCAAAAGCGGGGCGACAAGAACTAGAGCATAGCCCAGCCACATCTGCCAATATGTAAAAATTTCCGAGTTGAACCTGTACGTGACCAGCGCGTCCAAAGCTATGCCGACAACTACAAAAATCATCCCAAAAAGCAAAGCGTTTGAATAGCCGTAAAGAGGAATATATGAGGACAAAACCAAGGCCAGTACGCCCGCAAATACGGCCGCACTCACTTTCATCCATGCAAATTGACTGTACCACGGCAATACCAGAGAAACCGCTCCGAACATTATCAGCCACCATAAAACCGCCAAAACAACAGTTTTTTTATAATCTAAATCGCGATCCATGTCTCAATTATAGCGCCCGGCGCCCGCACAAACAAACCTTACTTGGATTTTATTTTGTTCAGTATCTTCTTTACTTTCACAAGTGAATCCCAGTCGTAGACGGAAATCGCGACGACATTTTTGTTGAGTTTTTTAAGCTCCGCGATTTTCTTTTTTATTTCTTTTACCGGAAGCATATCATTTTTTGTCAAAAAAACATATTCCGGTTTTTTAACAAGTTCTTTGCTGAAAGATTTTAATTCATTGTGAATGGTTTTATAATCTTTTTTAAAATTCAGCGACTCGGCGGAAATCAGATGAAAAAGAATTTTTGTCCGCTCAATATGACGGAGAAATTTTGTGCCGAGCCCTTTTCCGGCGGAGGCCCCTTCAATAAGTCCCGGAATATCGGCCAAAATAAGCTCGTAATAAGTGCCCAGATTCGGTTCTAAGGTTGTGAAAGCGTAATTTGCCACACGGCTTTGGGAATTTGTAAGTTCGTTTAAAAGGCTTGTTTTGCCGGCGTTTGGCAGGCCGATTAAACCGATATCGGCAATGAGCTTCAATTCCAAATGCAGGTTAAAATGCTCTCCCGGCAGACCTTCCTGAAAACGGAGCGGTGTAGTCAATTTCGGCGAACGAAAAAGAAAATTACCCTTTCCGCCGTGCCCGCCTCTCGCAATGAGCTTCCGCTCGCCTACTTTCAAAATCTCCTGCAGAACAGCAAAAGTATTTCCGCCTATTTTTTGTATAACTGTTCCTACCGGAACTTTTAAAATTAAGTCCGGGCCGTCCGGGCCGTCGCGGAACTGGCCTTTGCCGTCTTCGCCGTCCGTGGCTTTGATATCTTTTTCGTACCTGAATTGTCCGAGCGCGTTCAGATTGGAAGCGCCCTCAAAATAAATGCTTCCGCCGTTACCCCCCGAGCCTCCTGCGGGTCCCAGCGCTTTTAAATTATGATTAAAAGCGACGGCGCCTTTTCCGCCTCCTCCCGCCGTAACCGTAATTTTTACATCATCTATCAGCATATAAATCAATTATCTCATCTATCCGTATCTTCTCAACAAATTTAGGAACGTGCGAAACCAGTATCATTGCTCCTTCAAATTTATCCAGTGCGCGGGCGATAACAGGAATATGCCTGAAATTAATATGGTTCGTGGGTTCGTCCAAAAGAAGCAGGCCGGGCTTTTCAAAAACCAGCCTGCAAAAAGCCACAAGTCCTTTTTGGCCTTCGGAAAGATGGCCGATTTTTGTGCGTATCACGTCGGCCCCAAGCAAAAAACCGGCCGCAACGGAGCGCATTCTCTCTTCGTTCGGCTCGTCCATTGAAGAGAGCAGAGAGCGCTGAACTGTCTCTTCAAAATTCAGCGTTGAAAAATCCTGCCTGTAGTAACCGATTTTGACTCCCACGCCGACGGTTATTCCCTTCGCTTTTCCGCCGACAATTGATTCCAGCAAAGTACTTTTTCCGATGCCGTTCGGGCCTTTGAGCAGTAAATGTTTTCCGCGCCACAAAGCAATATGCCTTTTAGAAAAATTTATTATCTCCCCGCGCGCCTCTTCTTGCGCGGGAATAATGAACGGCCGTATAGATTTATCTTCTTTCCGAACGTCCACTATTTTTTCTTCGAGTTCCGCCACTTTTTCACGCATGCGCATCGCGACAACACGCATCTGCCCGCTTTTGTGCCCAAAAACGTTCGCTTTATCTTTTTTCTCCTGTATTTCTTTGGCAATTTGGGCATTCCGCCTGTTTTCCCTTTCAATACGCGCCGATATTTCTTTTACCACCGCGAAATAATTGCCCGAATACTGCTCAACCTTGCGCGAATGCACGTCAAGATAAAGCACGCCGTCCGTGAAAGCGTTCAAAAAATCCGCGTCGTGCGAAATGACGACCAGTGTTTTTTTATAATCTATTAAAAATTGCGTGAGATGCGAGATTCCGTCTTTATCCAAATTATTCGTCGGTTCGTCCAAAAGAAGCAAGTCCGGGTCCTGTATCAGAGCGGATGCAAGCAAAAGCCTGGCCTGCTGTCCGCCGGAAAAAGTTTTTATGACTCTATCTTTCGGCGCTTTCAAATTTACCGCCTCAAGAACCGCATCTATTTTCGGATCAATATTATAAACTTTGTTTTTAAAACATTTTTCAAAAAATTCGCGCACAGAAAGCGCAAGTTCCGCAGGCAAAATCGCCTGCCTGGAATGTGCCGTCGTCAAATCGCCTGCCACATTCACCTGTCCGCCTGTCGGCGCCAATTCCTTTGTAAGAAGGTCGAAAAGAGTGCTTTTTCCGGCGCCATTCTGGCCCATAACCGTTGTTTTGGAGCCCCGGCGGAGCGAAAAACTAACCTCGTCTAAAATAGGCTTATTGGGCCCATATTCAAAAAATACCTTATCAAACGAAATGATTGTTTCCGTTTTTTGCATACCGCTTTATTTGTTAAAAACATATGTCTGGTACTAGTATAAGTACTCTGTATTGAAGCAAAGAAAAACCGTCCGCGTCCCGACTTGCGTCGAGGACGGGACGGTCTTTCTTCCGTAGCGCTTATACGCGCGAGACGTTGGTGGCCGCCGGGCCTTTTTCGCCCTGGGTAACCTCAAAGGTGACTTTGTCGCCGACCTTCAATTCGTCATATGTTACGCCCTTCAACTCCTTGGAGTGAAAGAAAAGATCCTTCGTTTCGCCTTCGCGAGCGATGAATCCAAATCCTTTCGGCGTAAGTGTCTTGATTGTTCCTTCTGACATACGATTTTTTTAATCTATTGTAATCTTAGAAAAACTCGACTTTGTTCCTCTTTTGCTACTTTCCAAGTCTAGCACACATAAACAGGAAAATCAACCGGTCCCGGCGCGCACATGAGATTACTTTTTCTTCTTTGAATCTGTCGCCCTTTTTACCGCCTGCTTCAAAGTTCCTTCCCTTACAGGCTTCGGTGCATTAACCTGAACCGGTTTTTCGAGCGCGCGGAGAATTTTGTCCAGCTTTCCGTTCAATATTTCAAGCTGATGCACAACATCCGCGTTGCCATTGCTTTTATTGCTTTCAAAATTTTGCCTCATCGGTACTCCGCCTCCGAAATCACGGCGGGGTTGCCTGTCATCGCGCCCTCCTGCACCCGCCCCGGCATCTCTCATTTTCCCGAAACAATCGCTGCAATAAACTGGCTTTTCTCCCGTCGGGCGAAACGGAACTTCACAGCTCCGTCCGCAATTGCTGCATATTGCCCTATGCATTGTTATTTCCCTGTTTCCGGGCCTAAAACCGCCTCTGTCTCCCCCTCTGTCGTTGTTTCTGTTAAAATTTCCCATATAAAAATTAGTTAAGCTATTATGGTATAAGTATACATTTTTATTGCAAATAAGTCAAGAATTCTTTATTATAAACATATGAAATTGTCTCCGAAAAACAAAATAATTATCGTCATTTTCTCGGGCATTTTTATGGCTCTTTTACTTTTGTTCGTGTCTATATCGGCGATATTAAAAAAATCCAACAAGGAGCAGGCCCCTGTTATAAATTATCTGCAGGAAGAAGAGGCTGTTGTTATTACATCACACGAAAAAATTGAGGTTCTTCCCATCAAACCCGTAATTTTCAAATATGTGGAAGTGGCAGACGGATGCGGGCCATATTTTGAAGGAATATGTCTGAACGCGCGCTCCGGACCGGGCACGGATTATAATGTAATTCTTCAATTGCGCAACGGGGTGGTGCTGAAAGTCGGCGGCATGGTGGAGCGCGACGGCAAAAAATGGTACAAAATTGAATTTGACGAACATATCCGCTACCCAGAACGCTTAAGCGAAGATTTTTACGTTGCCGCGGAATATGTGCGCGTGCTTTTAGATGAAGGCGAGCGGAACCTTACGCAGGGAGAAACCACATCGAGCGCAAAACGCATAATCATAGACCGCTCGGAGCAGGTGCTTTACGCGTACGACGGCGCCGAATTGTTCATGGAGACGAAGATCTCCACAGGCCTTGAGCTTACCCCTACTCCGCGCGGAATATTCACAGTTTTCAAAAAAACGCCGAGCCGTTACATGCAGGGACCGCTTCCGGGCATCAGCGACCAATATTACGACCTTCCGGGCGTGCCGTGGAATCTGTATTTTACCCACGAAGGAGCGGCAATCCACGGAGCATACTGGCATGATAATTTCGGCAAGCCGCGGTCGCACGGATGTGTAAACCTTCCGCTCGCAGAAGCACACAAGCTCTACACCTGGGCGGACATAGGCGTTCAGGTATTCGTGCAGGACTAAGTAAATATTTTCCGAGGACTAATTTTCTCCTGGTTCGTAATTTTGCGGCGACGGCGGGGACGGCGTGAATTTTTTATTGTAGGCTTCCACCGCTTTCTGCGTTTTATCGTCTTTAAAATAAAGTATTTTTCCCGGCTTGCCGTCGGGCGAATCTTTTTCTTTAATATTTGCCCCGATTCTTTTTCCGTTTTTATCCAGCATCGGTTCCTCTATTAGTTCGCCTCTCTCTACCATATCAGCATACATATCCAAAATGCCTTTTTCTTCCGTGCTAAAAGCTTTGTCTTCCGCCTCCGACAAAACCTTATCTGTATTCCTGCCGTCAGGCCCCGCATCAAATTTTTGGTTTTCTTTCATCGTATTAATTTATGATATCCCGATAATTTTAGTTTTGGAAGCGTGCCCGGAGATAATGCTTACCGCCGACTTTGGAACGCCAAAATATTCCGCCAGCGCTTCTATTACCGCTTCGTTCGCCCGCCCGTCCGTTGGGCGCTCCCGCACCCGGACATTGTATCCGCCGAGCGGGTCTTTTTCTATTTTTTCAATTTTAGCTCCCGTCTTAACTTTTACGGAAATTTTTTTCATTAAATAAAAACTACTCTTCCTTTTTACCAATCGTGACCGGAATTGCAACAGCGCCTTCCGATTTGTCTTCAATAGGAATACTTATCACTCCTCTGCGAAGCCTGTCTTTTAACTCGGGGTCGGCGTTGATGCGCGCGATTATCTTTTCAGTCTCTTTCCGGCTAAAGCCCGCTTCCATGAAAACGCCGGTCCATCCGGCAATATCAAAATCAGGAATACTGATATTTTTTAAATCGCTTTCTGATGATGTTTTTGGCGCGCGCCCTGTGTTGCTTACCCGCAAACGCTTATGAATTAAATCTAAAATCTGATCGGCATCCATGCCCGCTTCGTGATACATTTTGATATACCCGCGCAAATCATCGTAAGGAATTGCCTTATCGCTGACGTATTCTCCCTCTTCCAATTTCAGTTTTTCCATAACTAAAGCCTACCGCAAACCGCTCCGTTTGTATATCGTTTTTATTGATATTTTTTTGGATGCCATAAAGCTTCCAATTTTAGCCGAAATTCAGTATAATTTTTTTGTTACGCTTATTTTGTACGGAAAATGCGCCCATAGCTCAACTGGCAGAGCAGGTCCCTCTTAAGGACAAGGTTGTAGGTTCAACTCCTACTGGGCGCACATTGCAAAAAACCAATCACCCCGTTCGGGGTGTTTTGGTTTTGCAATATTTATCCTGAATGAAGTTGAACCGCGGGCCGCAGGCGCCAAAGAGGCGCCGTAGGTCTCGAGCTGTAGCAACAGCGAGAGGCAACTCCTACTGGGCGTACCAGATTGGAAATGTCAAAGATTCAGATGTCGCCTCGCTTCGCTCGGCGACCAAATCGTATGGATTTTTCGGGGCAAAAAGAAATTCCCGATTCCGTTAGAAGCAGAAAAGAAAAATTTTCATAAGGATTTAAGAGTAAGAAATGGCCTGAAATAGGGCTGTTTTTGTTGGTTTCGCACAAACCCTTGACTTTAGATACTACATATGCTAGATTATCGTCGGGCAATCAGAAACCCTAGAAATCTCACAGAAAGGAGAAAGACTATGATTTGGCCATTCCTTTTCGCACTGCTCTTTGTCATCTTCGCTTGGAGGTCCATCTACAACAGTGTAAGCGACTTCCTGGATTACTGCTGCTTGACGTTCTCCTTCGTGGTCTTCACGGCTATTGCGTTCGGAGTCGGTCTCGGCTTCGCATCACTGATTGGTCTTGCGGTGCCGAAGCACTGGACAGGACCGGATACAGCGAAGCTGGTCAGCCTGCGCGACGGCGACGGCATCAGCGGACACTTCTTCCTCGGCACTGGCAGTATCGGTACTACCCAGTATTACTTCTTCTACAAAGAAGCTGGGCAGGGATACCAGCCGGGGAAAGTCACTGTCACCGGCAACGTGATGGTCTTCGAGGAGAAGCGGCAAGGTGGCGAGGTCAAGGCCTACACCTACCAGTTCGTGAATTCGTCATTCGGATGGATCGCGATGGACTGGCAAAGCCAAAAATACGAGTTCGTCATTCCCGAGGGCAGTCTCAAGAAGAACTTCGTACTCCAGTGAAGTTGTCGTATCAGAGAGGGAGCGTGGTGCTTGCACCGCGTCTCCCTCTTTTTTTTATAATTCAAAGAACAAAGAATTTGCCGACAAAGCTGAAATTTGATAAAATTTCAATAATTCGCAAAGCGAATTATTGGATTGAATGCTGCCAAAGAAAAACTTGTCCCGATTTTGTATGAGCGAAGCAGATATACAAAATCGAGGATCCTCGATTTCAAACAAAATCAGAGATTTTGATGAAATCGGGAAAACTGTCAGCGGTGCGATTCCCTGCCCGCATTGCCTCGCAAAGCGTTGCAGGCAGGTGCCGCCTTTCCGTCATACGACGACTGCTCCGCTCTCTACGTTCGCGGGTTGCTGAATTTTCACGGAGGGACTTCCTCGTCCGCGACTGCGGTCGGGGCGAAAGCGGTTCGGACCAATTCAAGTATTCTGCACATTATGCGGCGCTAGATACGGCTCAGGCCGATGAAAATAATTTTTGGGTCAAAGGGGTCGTAGGCCACAAACACCGCGTTGATACTGTTGTTGACGGGAACAACCGCCCAGGTATCACCGTTATTTATAGATTTATAAAATGATCTGCCCGAAACAAAAACAATCTCATTTGAATTTTTCGGGCTGATAGCGACCGACTTTATCGGGAATTTTTCCGCACTTTCAATAATATTCAGTTTATTCCAATATTTTCCATAGTCCTTGCTCCGGTAAAGACCATTCGTAGTCCCCGCATAAATTATTCCTGATTTGGTTGGATCCGTAACAATATTGATAACTCCTCCGGGCTGGCGGTTTTCATTGTTCCTCTTTTGCAGAGCGGCGGCCTGCTTTCTAAGCGCGTCAGCGCCCGCGGAATCTTGTTTGCCTGCAAGGGCGTTTGCCTGCGAGTTCAACGCTGCCACTTCCTTAGCTTTCTCGTCTTCCCAATTTTTCCACGTTGACCCTTCGTCTGTAGAAAAATATATTTTGCTCTGGTACGAGAGCATATATGTAAATTGCTTCGTGCTGTCAAAATCAAAATTACTTATTCGGCCGTCGATCTTTTGACCGACATTCTTCCAAGTGTCCCCGCGGTCAAAGCTTTTAACTATCGTTCCCATGCTTGTACCCGCTATTATAAGCTTCGGATTCTTCGGATATTGCGCCAGAGCCGAAACAAGCGAATTCAATCCCGGTTCGGCGTAAACAACGCGCCATTTATTTCCGCCATCGTCCGTACGAAATATCCGCCCGTTCTCTTCCACAACCCCCGAGGCGAAAATCCTGTTGTCGGGACTGCTGTTATCAAGTATAAAGCTATAAATCTTTTTCGGCGGAAAATCTATCTTGGTCCAGCTGTTAACCCTTTTCTCGTTCAAAAAAATACCGTCCTGATAAGTGGTCACAAAAACTCTGTCTCGGATTAAAGGATGGAAAACAATGGAAAGCACATCGGCATTCCCTATTTTGCTGCTTGTGGCAACTTTAAAATACTTCTCGAATGATTCCCCAGCGTCCGCGCTCCGAACGATGCTGTCCAAAACAACAATCGGTACAAGGTCTTTGGATGCATTCTTACCGGCCGTAGTTTTAGAAGGGGTTCCGGTGCTCCCCGTATTATTTTTATTTCCGAAGAAAAATATAACAATAAGAAATATCACAACAAAGATTACGGCAAGGTTAACCGCTATCTTCAGCATTGATTTATTTTGCTCGCCAAACATTAATAAATATTATAACATAAGATAACTGCCATGAACAAACATTGTAAACGGCGTATAAGCGTCTTAAGTGAAATTTGGAGGGTTGGCTGAGCGGTCTAAGGCGCCGGTCTCGAAAACCGGTTGGGGAGCAATCCCCTCGCAGGTTCAAATCCTGCACCCTCCGAAAGCAAAATTCCGGACCGATTGGTCCGGAATTTTCGTATCGCCCAAAAGCGGGATTTTTGATAAAATGAATTAAACAAAAGTATGTCCGAGAATATTAACATCAAGCTCGATTATGCTCTCGTAGTCCTTATATCCGTTGCTTTTTTGGCAAACTTACAATTTCCGCAGGCGTCGTTTGTTTTGTGGATATGCGTGTATCTGGGAGCTCTACCGACGCTGTGGGGAGCATTGCGCTCAACAATGGTAAGAAAAATAAGCATTGATACATTCAATATTTTTGCGGTTGCCGTTTCTATTATTTACGGCGAGGTGCGCTCGGCGACATTTATTATTTTAATGCTCGCCTTCGCCCGCCTGCTCGACGCAAATACCCAATCGCGCACGCGCAGAACACTTGAAGAGCTTTTAAAACTGAAACCGCAGACCGCAATGCGCGAGAAGGACGGCCAAACGGAAGAGATTCCCGCAGACTCGGTTTCCGCCGGAGATATTCTGATTGTCAAAGAAGGTTCGCGCGTTCCGGTTGACGGAATAATTGTTTTCGGCAAAGCGGAGATAAATGAGGCGCCCGTCACCGGTGAATCGGCATTGCAGGAAAAAATAACCGGAGACGGTGTTTTGGGCGCGACAATGAACGAGTCGGGCCTTATCAAAATACGCGCAACAAGGGTAGGCAAAGATTCAACTATTGAACGGATGGCCTCGCTCGTAAAAGAAGCCTCAAAAAACAAATCCAATTCGGAGAAGCTTGCCGACCGGTTCGCGTCGGCTTTTCTGCCGTTCGTTCTTGTCTTGGGAGCCGGAATTTATTTCTTTACCCGCGACATCAGCATGACGGCGGCTTTGTTCCTCGTCGCCTGCGCAGACGATATGGCCGTCGCAATACCGCTTGCCATCACCGCAGGCATAGGAAAAGCTGCCAAACGCGGAGTGGTAATTAAAGGCGGAGAATGGATAGAAGCGCTCTCCAAAATACGGACGTTGGTCATTGATAAAACCGGCACCCTGACCTACGGATCGTTCGCTTTAAAAGAAGCCGAAATAGAACTCGGAGTACCGGAAAACGAGTTTTGGAAAATTTTGGGAGCAGCGGAAAAATATTCCGCGCATCCCGTCGGCAGGATGATATTAAAAGAATCGGTAATACGAGCGGGCGAAGCGGACGAACCGGAAGATTTCAAGGCATATAAAGGAAGCGGTGTTTCCGCGGTTTATAAGGGAAATAAAATAATCGTCGGAAATTACGGCATCCTGCGGGAACTCAAAGTAGAACTCGGCGGAGAAGAGATTGCTCGTCTGAAAAAGAAACTGGATGAAAGCGATACAACCTGGTCGGTTGTTCTTCGGAACGGAAAAATATTGGGATTTCTGCATGTCGGCGATGTTCCGCGGCCGGAAGCAAAGCAAAGCATTGAGGATTTAAAAAATCTCGGTGTCTCCGATATCAGGATGTTCACAGGCGACAATAAATTAATAGCCCAAAAGATCGCCGGAGAGATAGGCATAGATTCGGTACACGCATCAATGATGCCCGAAGATAAACTGAAAGAGCTTGAAAAATTGGCCGCAACCGGCGGCCCGATAGCCATGGTCGGCGACGGCATCAACGACGCGGCCGCACTCGCCCGTGCGGATGTGGGAATCGCCATGGGGTCCGGAGGTACTGCAGTAGCCGTAGAAGCGGCCGATATCGTGATATTAAACGATAATTTATCCCGCTTGCCGGAGATGATAATTTACAGCCGGAAAGTAATGTCGGTAGTCAGGTCGGACATGGTCATATGGCTTCTTTCCAATATTTTGGGATTCACACTGGTTCTTACCGGAGTCGCAGGACCCGCAATGGCCGCTTTTTATAATTTTTTCAGCGATTTTTTCCCGCTTATCAACTCCGCCCGGCTATTCCGCGGAAAACAATAAAAGAATATAATTAATGCATATGTTTGAGCTTAAAGACAAAATAGCGTTAGTAACCGGCGCGGGAAGCGGTATGGGAAGAACTCATGCTTTAGCTTTGGCATCGCAAGGAACCAAGGTGGCCGTAACAGGAATCGATGAAAGCAAATGTATTCCTGTTGTTGAAGAAATCAAAACAAAGGGCGGCGAAGCAATTTGCCTCAAACTAGATGTGTCCGATAAAGCCTCGGTGGACGCGGCTTTTGACGAGACAATAAAACAATTCGGACGGCTGGATATTTTAGTAAACAATGCCGGCATCTATGTTCCGAAACCGGCGCTTGAACTTACCGAAGAAGAATGGGACAGAACAATTGATATTAATTTAAAAGGGCAATTTTTCTGCGCGCAAAGGGCGGCAAAAGAAATGATGAAAAATAAATGGGGGCGAATAATTAATATTTCTTCTATCGCTTCGGGGCAAATAGGCATCGGTATGGCGGAGGGAGCGCATTACACTGCTTCAAAAGGCGGGATAATAGGAATGACAGAAACACTCGCCATTGAATGGGCGCCTTTCGGGATAAATGTAAATGTCATCGGGCCAGGAGCGATAGATACGCCGATGGTGCAGGCGGCACAAATACCCAAAGAAGCAATGAGTGCGCTTCTTGCGGGAATCCCTCTAAAACGCATCGGCAGGCCGGAGGAAGTATCCGCCATGGTAGTTTTCCTTGCTTCGGAAGAAGCAAGCTACATCACCGGAGCCACGTTTTATGTGGACGGCGGATGGCTCGCGTCATAAAACCCGGCTTATCGCCGGGTCTGGTATGCTAATCCGAGATTAGCACTTGAAGCCATGATTGAGCGGATGCTTCTGAGCAATTTGATGACAATGGCAAGCCCCGCAACACCGGCGAAAGATATCATAAGCAAAAGAGAAGGCTCTGCGTGGTTCATGGCTGAAGCAATATATCCGGGAACGGCAAAAATATTGCTTGAAGCTACACTCTCAAAATTGCTCCAAATCTGTGCGACAAAAAATCTGTCCGCGGTCAGTCTCAAAGCTACCGTAATAAATAACGCTCCTCCGGCAAGCATCGGGAGAGCCTGTTTTACGAACCAAATGGCGTAAATCCGCCTCATTATTCTTGATTTTAACCTTTGTACATCAGACATATTTTAAGCTTACTTTTAATCCTCTTTACCGACTATATCCTTTAAAACCTTACGGGCTCTGAAAAGTTTCATCTTCAAAGCGCCTATGGTCAAGCCGTGCTTTTTGGCTATCTCCTCATAAGGCCGGTCTTCTATGTAGTGGGATTTGATGAGAGAGGCCGCCTCCGCAGGGAGCGTCTCCATGGCGTCCTTAATGACCCCTACGCGGTCGTCTTTGTCTATTAAATTTTCAGTGGCAATATTGAGCTTGGATTCAATATCCTCGTCATCGCCCGCCAAAAGCTCGTCCAAATAGCTGACATCCCCGAAAGTCTTTTTAACTTTGCGGTAGTGTGTAAGCGCGGTATTGACCAATATCCTCCAGGCCCAGCTTTTAAACTCCACTCCGGGCTGTTTTTTGAATTTCTTGGCATTCAGGTATATCTTCGTAAAAACCTCCTGCACAATATCCTCCGCCTCTTCCTGTGAATGCACAATACCAAGGGCTTTGCGTGTAAAAGGCAGCTGGTATTTATCTATAAGCAAAGAAAAGAGCGCCGGGTTCCTCACCGACTTCTTTAAAATATCTTCATCGGGCATTTCTTTTAAAGGTTTTTCTATTTCCAAATACATTTTCTTTTGCTACCAGCATAACATTATTTTTAAAATTTGGGAAGAGTGAGGCATTACCAAAGAAGTTTTGTTATAAAACGGGCCAGTTCTTCCTTGGGTACGGGGCCCAATGTAAAAGTTTTTACATTGTGCGCCTGCAAAACAGCCTGGTCAGCGCCCTCAACGAGCGAACCCACATAAATAAATTCCGTATGAGGAAGTTCGTTCCCTATTTTCTCAACAAAATCCGTTACGTTCTGCCAATATGTCGGTAGTATAAAAATAACCGCTTTCGGCGGGTCTTTTCTCGCGGACGCCAAAGCTTCGTCAAATCTTTCTATTACATCCACCTTGAAGCTTTCTTTTTGCAGTAAAACGGCAATTTCCGCAAGCGCATGGTAATTGCCTATTAATATGACACGTTTTTGAAGAGTCATAAGTGTATTATTTAGTATAACAAAAAGCTATAGTTTGTCCGCAAAACCGCCCTTGACACGCGCCTATTTTGGGTGTATAATAGGCGAAGATATAGGCTTAAAATTTTAAATAATTAGGCCTAGTTCCTAGACAGAAGGAGGTAGTATGAACGGTAAAGTCAAATGGTTTAACAACGGCAAGTGTTACGGCAGAATAAGCGGCGAGGACGGAAACGAATACCATGTCCACTTCTCGCAGATTTCCCCCCATGGAACCGGGTTTAAGAGTTTGAATTCCGGAGAAACGGTGGAGTTTACGCCGGTCGCTTCGGGTTTCCGCAATAAAAATCCGGAAGCGAAGCGGGTTATGCGGTCAGTCCAATTGCAGGTCTTGCCGGACAACTTGGAAACGTCCGCCGATCCGCTTGATGTCGTAGACCTGAAAGTGTACGCCGACGGCAGAATTTTTCTGCCAAAGCGTAGCACCGAAGATCCTGGCGATTATTCTTCCGGAAGTGTCCGCGCGTTTCATGTAGGAAGTCCGGGAAGTATCCGAGAGAAAACACGGATTGCGATTGCGGTGGGGCTTCCGGAATCAGAAAAGAAAGACACCGTCATTCTTCCTGTTGACTTCAACGGAGGCATGCTCACCCACGGAGAATGGTCTTACGACTTTCCGCGCGGGGCGTTTGTGCTAGTCGTGAAAATCGACGGCAATACCTGCTCGGTGGCGGCCAAGAAATTGTCCGTCAGGACACAGGACTCACGCAGTGTCGTTGACCCGCGCGACATGGGCGAGTGGGTCGTGGTAGAAGTGCCGTTCGCACAGGAACTCACCATTCCTGCGGAGTACGCCGACGAAGGGGAACTCGCGAGTTATTTCTCTGCGCAAATCCCTGAGGAATTTCCCGGTCATGCGCAGGCGAATTTCACAAAATTCGCGCGGGCCATCGCTCACGCCATCGTCTCGGTAAAAAATCTCTCCGTAAGTCAGTAACTTTTCCGCAACGGAAAAGAATAAGGGGGCTCGACTATGTCGGCCCCCTTTTTCATTTTGTTGAGATTTTTTCACTCCGCCCGCTGTAAGAGCGAGGCAGGAACGTTGATTTCGGTAACGGAGCCCTCGCCTTTTGGCGAAAACGGTTTGTTTAGCTTCACAACGACAAGTCTTTCTTCCTGCACCCGCCCGATTGCGATGCCCACGCCATTCATCGGATACTCCTCGTGCGCGCCATGCTTGATTTGCAGCGGCGTTAGAACGATTCGTACCTTGTCACCGGGCTCCAAAGGAAGAATCTCTCCGCCGCTGCCGGCGTGTCCGCCCTCAGCCCAGAAAATCCCGCCGAGCGCTTTCATCGCTTCTTCCAGCTTCCTGTCAGCAACTTTCTTTCTTTTTTTGCCGATACCGAGGAACTCCTCGGCCTGATTGATTTGCGAATGGCCGTGAAATTTGGCGTCTTTTTCCGACTCTTTGTTGCACCCCATCCGGCAGGTCGTCAGATTCCCGCGAACCTTTCGCAGTTTGATACCCCCATGTCCTTCCCGCGTGGACGGAAAAAACCCAGCCATATCCACAATCTGTTCGTTCGTCAACAATTCCATAATTTTTTCTCCTTCTTTCTTTTCTGAATTTTTCTGACGCCCCTATTGCTTAACTGCGATACCGCGCGTGCACCTCTTCCGATGAACCCTTCTTGCCGTACTGCCGTGGAAACCGTACCCTTTCGGCTACGGCCATATCGCCTTTGTGGTAAGGAATGGCCACATATTCCATCTCGTCTCCCGCTTCCGGGATAAATTCCAACTCTTGGGTTTCAAAAATCGTTAAACGGACGAAATGTTCGTCCTGCATGCAGTCATCCGGATCAAGCGGACAATGCATGTCATGCCGATGGATAAACCCCACACCATGATTTCTCCCGAAAGGCCTTTCGTTAAAAAACGCCAAAACCCCTATTCCGCGAATCCGCGGATCAGATAAAACCCTTTTCCTGTTTCCGTTATTGCCGCCCATAAAAAATCTCCTTATTCTCCTCTCAAACTATCCGGATTTAATAGTAATTTCCGGACTCTGATTTGATTATACTCCTTTATACAAATTTGTCAAGTTTGCTGATATGTGCTTATATTGGCTTTAATGCCTCAAAAAATCAGGGAAATAAAATTTAAAGATAAGGATTTTCCCGCGGTACTGCGCGAAATTCACAACCCTCCTGTGCAAATTTTTGTGTGGTCAAAATCCAGCGCGCTCCCCTCGGCGGACCATTTTCTGTCTATAGTAGGCACAAGGAGATGTTCCGCGTACGGAGAAGAGATTTTGAGAAAAATAGTTGCCGGCCTCTCCCCTCACGGCTTCGGCACGGTATCCGGAATGGCCATCGGCATTGATACTGTCGCGGCCGACGCAAGCTTGATAAATAAAATTCCTACAATTGCCGTTTTGGGTTCAGGGCTCGGACGCAAAGCTTTTTATCCGAAAATCAATTGGCGGCTGGCAGAAAAAATAGTAGAAGAAGGCGGCGCAGTTATTTCAGAATATGAGCCGGACTTTATGGCAACGCAATATAGTTTTCCGCAGCGTAACAGAATAATTTCCGGCCTCTCCCCCGCCACGCTGGTTGTGGAAGCGCCGGAAAAAAGCGGCGCCCTGATAACGGCCAAATTTGCCTTGGAACAAAACCGCGACGTTCTCGCCGTCCCGGGCTCCGCTTTCGGCGCAAACTCCCTCGGCACAAACCGCCTTATCAAACAGGGCGCGGGCCTCGTAACCGAGGCAGATGACGTTTTGAAAGCTTATGGTCTGGCGGTTGAACCGCCACTTGGCGGTTCAACCGCCAAGTTAAAATTAGACCTTTCGCCGGAAGAAAAACAAATTTTTAATATCTTAACCGAGCCGATGGATATGGATTCGCTCATCAGAAAAAGCAAAATGCCGGCACATACCGCAATGGGCATAATCGGACTTATGGAAATCCGTGGTATAATAAAAAAACTCGGCAACGAGTACATAAAACAATAAATAATGAAATTAATAATAGTTGAGTCGCCCACAAAAGCCAGAACCATAAGTAAATTCCTTGGAAAGGGTTTTCATATTGAATCAAGTTTCGGACACGTGCGCGACCTGCCAAAATCCCAGCTGGGCGTTGATCCTGAAAACAATTTTCAGCCGAAATATATCGTACCTTTAAAAGCCAAGAAAAATCTGAATGTTTTAAAAAAACAGGCCGCAAAAGCCGACGAAATAATCCTGGCAACAGATGAAGACCGCGAAGGCGAGGCCATCGCCTGGCACCTACTTTCAGCCTTAGGTATTGAAGACAAACCCGGAGACAAAATACACAGAATAGTTTTCCATGAAATCACGGAACGCGCCATAAAAGAAGCCCTCAAAAACCCGCGCGATATAGATATGAATCTTGTGAACGCCCAGCAGGCGCGGAGGATTCTGGACCGGCTTGTGGGATATAAGCTTTCGCCGTTTCTCTGGAAAAAAGTGGCCAGAGGCCTCTCGGCCGGAAGAGTGCAGTCGGTTGCCGTCCGCCTCATTACCGAGCGCGAAGCGGAAATAGACGCGTTCAAAAAAGACGAATATTGGACGGTTGAAGGAATGTTCGCGAAAGAAATACATCCGCCGGCCGGCGGATTTAAAGGCGAGCTTTATAAAATTGCCGGAAAAACTTTGGAAAAATTCGGCATTAAAAACGAAAACGAAGCAAAAAAGATTCCGGCAAACCTGGCCGGCGCCTCCGCGAAAGTCGTATCCGCCGAAAAAAGCAGCCAGTTAAAACACTCCGCCGCCCCGTTTACCACTTCTACCCTCCAGCAGACCGCTTTCCAGCGCCTCCGCTTCTCCGCCAAGCAAACAATGGTCTTAGCTCAGCGCCTTTATGAACAGGGCTTCATTACATACATGCGTACGGATTCACTGAACCTTTCACAGGATTCCCTAGTGAACGCTTCTGCATGGATAAAAGAAAATTTGGGAGAAAAATATCTGCTTCCGGCTCCGCGGACTTTCAAAACAAAATCCAAATCGGCGCAGGAAGCCCACGAAGCTATCCGTCCGACCGAAGCATCACGCACACCGGAAAGCCTGAGGGCAAGCGTTGACCCGAGAGAACTAAAACTGTACGAGCTTATCTGGAGAAGGTTCCTAGCTTCCCAGCTTCCTGACGCTTCGCTGGAAAATACAAAAGTTGATATCAATGTAAACGACCATATTTTCCGCGCTTCCGGCTCAAGGCTTCTTTTTGACGGATTTATTAAAATTTATCCGATGAAATTTTCGGAGAATATTCTGCCCGAATTAAAAGAGGGCGACGAACTGAAAATAAATTCGATTACACCGGTACAGCATTTTACGGAGCCCCCTCCGCGGTACAATGAAGCGAGCCTGGTCAAAGCTTTAGAAAAATTCGGTATCGGGCGTCCTTCAACTTACGCCCCGACAATCTCCACCATCCAGGATCGCGGATATATAGAAAAAGACAACGAAAGAAGACTGCGTCCGACGGAAACAGGAAAAATAGTAAACGGTATTTTAGTCGAGCACTTCCCCGAAATCGTTGATATCGGATTTACCGCCAAAATGGAGGGAGAGCTGGACGAGATAGCCGAAGGCAAAGCAACCTGGCAGCCGGTTATCAAAGAATTCTACGATCCTTTCGCAAAACATCTTGAAGAAAAATACGAAAGCGTCGCCTCGCAGAAAGTGGAGGAAAAAACCGATGAAATTTGTCCGAACTGCGGAAAACCGATGGTAATAAAACGCGGAAGATTCGGCCGGTTCATTGCCTGCTCCGGATTCCCGGATTGTAAAACCACAAAAAGAATTCCCGAGCCTTCACTCAATATTAAATGCCCGACATGTGTCGTCTCCCCCGAAAGGAAAGATGATCCGGGAGAAGTTGTAAGACGGCGTTCCAAAAAAGGCAGATATTTCTTTGGATGTTCCAAATGGCCCAAGTGCGATTTTATTTCATGGACCCTGCCGGGTTCCGCGGAAGATATTAAGGCAAAAGAAAAGGCGGCGGCAAAAGCGCTGAAAGCCGCGGAAGCGGGAGAAATATTGACGAACCTCGAGGAAAAAGAAAAAGCCCGCCTGAACGAGTCAGTCGGGCAGGCCCTGCCGAAAGAATTCCGTCCGAACGGTTCATCCGGGCGGGCAGCAGAGCAGCCAAGTGAAGAGGTTTAGAAAATTGTAAAAAATTACAGTTTCGGGCTTCCTTTTTTTCTGATCTCTTCTAAAGTCTCAACCGCGCGCACCATTGCTGTACGGGTATTTTCCAGTTCGGTTACTTTTTCTTCCAATTCCCGTGTTCTCAAACTGACCTTATCTTCCAGTTCGGCGTAGGAAGCCTCAAGCCTTTCCGTCATATCGTTGAAATTGGAAGCCAAAACACCTATTTCGTCTCCGGAAAACACACTGGCGCGGGCTTTCATGTCTCCTTGCATTATCCGCTTGACGACTTCGAACAAGTTTTGGATCGGACGGGAAATGACCGATGTCAGCAAAAAGGAAACAAAAAGCATAATTACCACGGAAACCAAAATTAACACGACTAAAATTACTCTTGTGGAATCGGCCAGCTTGCGGCTTTCGGTAAACTGGTCCGATACTTCTTTGAGCTTTGTTTCCACAAGCCCTACTATCAGTCTGGAGGCGTCATTTTGCCGTTGTTCGTAATTATTATCAAAATATTCTTTTGCCTTTGCGGCATTGCCTTCCCTAACCTTGGCCAAGATTAAAAGTTCCGTGCCTTTAAGCTGGTTTATCAGACTGTCAAATTTATTGACGGTATTAAGGTCCTGCCTGTTTTCTTCCAAGCCGCGGATCTCATCTAAAACAAATTCATATTCGCGCAAAGCAGCATCATAGGAATCTTCCCATTTCTGGTCCTGCGTCAAAATATACGCTTTAGAATAATCTGCGAGTTTCTTATTGTTCAGTTCAAGGCCGGAAATAAGATTTAAGATCTTGTATTCACGCTCGAGCCCGACAAAAAGATCATCCAAAGTATTGAGTGAATTTAAAAAATAACCCGCGAAAGCGATAAATACCAAAATGATGAAAGAGAAACCGGTAAGAAGCTTGCCCCTAAGCGAAAGGCTTTTAAAAAATTTACGTATCAAGAAAAAATTTATTGGCCGATAATTTCTTTTTCTATAAGCGCCGTAAGCTCGGATATGCCCTTAAATGCGGTTTCCGCATTCGGCAAAAACGCGCTGAATTTTGTCGTTTTCTTAAAATCACTCAATATTTTTTGGCCTTCGGGAGTTTTGTCCATGTCAAGCAAAATTTGCTTTATCGCGTTTTTCAGCTTGGAGTCCAGGCCGGCCCTGATTACTACCACGTGGCGGAAAACGTCTATGGTGGAGAAGATAAAACGGTAATTGTCCGCATCTTTGCCCGCTATAGCTTTAAAATCAACATCGTTTTGCGCGCTGGCGGCAGCTCTTCCGGTCAATACATCCTGGAACTCTTCCACGTCGCCGCTGGCGAAGTAATAACCGATCTCATTAGGCAAAACCTTGTCCCCCGGCCCTGTCTTTTGGGTGAACGTATAGCCTCTTTTTATCAGCTCCGCTTTTGGAAGAAAATACGCCGAAGTTGAATCCGGCTTTTGAAAAACCATCATTTTCCCTTTTAAGTCATCCAGAGTTTTTATCGGGCTGTCTTTTTTTACGAAAATATTGCTGTGATAAAACTCCTGCTCCCGCTTCCAGCGGTTTGCTATCGGTTCCGCACCCGCTAATTTGGCAACCACATAGGCCGGAAAAGGGCTGTCAACATATATGTCTAATTTCCCCTGGCGCATCAGCGTTGAAGCTTCATAAGGATTTTGAACGGCGACAAAATTGCCGTCTTTAACGCCGTACGAAGCAAGCTTTGAGGCCACATATTTTATGAACGGATTATATTCTTTGCCGCTGGCCTGGAAAACAGGACTATCCGCGGTATTGCCTCCGATTGGTTCGGCAATGAAAAGAACAATTTCTTTCTCTTCCGCCTGCGGGAGAGCCGGAGCAACGTTATATTGCGTCAAAACGAACCACAAAACCCCGCCTGCCAATAAAGCTAAAACAGCTATAATTACAAGTTTTTTCATGTATATATGATAATACATTGCTAAACATGTTAGAAGTGGACAAAAAAAGGCCCCGGGAGGGGCTTTGTCGGATGTGTTTGCGGCTAAAATCAATATGCGTTTGTTCTAGTCAAATGCGGGCGGGAAATTGTTGCTTCCTTGCCCATTTCCCAAAGCCAGTAATCCAAATGGCAGATATTTATTTGTGAAAGTCCGCACGCTTTGCGAAACTTATTAATCTTTTTAAGCAAACCGTCGCAGGCCACGGCCGTTGCGGCGCGCAACTCAACTTCCATCTGACTGTTTTCGGAAATTTCTTTCCAATTATCCACCAATTCCGCCAGTTCGGCGGAGTAAGAAAAAATTTCACGGCACCTCAGCGCTTTCGGCAATTCGTAATCGCAAACCGGGCCGACTTCTTCAATATCAATTACCGGCGGCAAAATTTCTTTTGAATCGAGAGCTCTGCCGTGAAGTACTATCGCCACCAGCATCGCCCGCTTGTTAAAAGCAAGTTTTTGCCCGTTAAAATCCCTGATATCGGCGCCGTAAGCAACCGGAAAGTCTTTAACAAGCAATTCAACCAGCCCTTTGCCGTTATTGAAAGCGCGCAAAACGCTTCGTTTTGAAGCTTCGTCCCACACCGTTGCCTCTTCGAGCAAGTTAAGCGGATTTCCCTGATAATACTTAACAAGATTATTCGCGAAATCCATTGCGCATTCATGGCGAAGTTCAGAAAAAGGTATTTCGTTCATGTCCCTGAAAAATCTTTCGGTTTTTCTCACATCCCCGAAAGCCTGATAAATATCGTCCGATTGCGGTATCGTCTCGCCGAACCACTCATAAATTTTTCTGTCCATCGCAAACGCACCGGTCAATGGCTTTGGTCCGTCCGGAACTGCTACCATATATTTTTCGTCCGGTTTTTCAAAAATATTGAACGCGAAATTGAGACAATTTGCCAGAAGCTGGAAAGCGGCGAAAGCCCATTCGTGCTTCGGATAAACTCCGTCAAAGCGCCAATTTGGGATTTCAAAATTGTTTTTAACATGCTTTTCCGCAACCTCGGCAAGCTTGGCCGGATTTATAAAAACATGCTTATTAAGCCTCTTTGAATCAGTGTCGCGCCAAGCGTCAAAAATTTTCTTGCTTTCCTGATTCATTTTTCTCCTCTTTTTCTTCAAAATCTTATCTAAGAATATACGGCCGCCGCCTTCATTGTCAATTGACGGATTGAGCGCTAGATTGAGAAATATATGGAATGGGCAGAATATGAAAAAAAACTGAGAGAATTCGGCTATAAAGACGAAGCTATAACCAAGATTAAACCTGTTTTTGAGTTTGCCTCAAACGCCCACAAGGATGAAAAAAGGTTCTCGGGCGAGCCTTATATAGTCCATCCAATCGCGACTTCGCTTAAAATCGCGGCTCTGCGCCTGGACTCGGATACAATTTCGGCGGCGCTTTTGCATGACATAGTTGAAAACCAAAACATAAAAATAGAAGAGCTAAAGAAAAAATTCGGCGAAGATATCGCGTTTTTAGTTGAAGGCGTCACCAAAGTGGACAAAGTGCGCTATCACGGCATTGAAAGGACGGTTGAATCGCTGAGAAAAATGTTTTTGGCCCTCGCCTCGGATATCCGCGTGGTTATCATCAAATTAATGGACAGGGTCCACAATATGGAAACGCTTGAACATGTGCGGACGGAAAAACAAAAAAGGATAGCCCTTGAAACATTGGAGCTCTACGCTCCTTTGGCGGACAGGCTTGGCATATGGGAAATAAAGGCCCAGCTGGAGGACTTGGCTTTCCCTTATATTTATCCCGAAGAATATAAATGGTTAAAAAACCAAATTAAAGAAAGAAAAGACGTCGGCGAGCAATATTTGAGCAAATTAAAACCGATAATCGCCGCGGAACTGGAAAAAGAAGGCATTTTGAACGCAAAAATCGTCTACCGTGCAAAACATATGTTCAGCATCTGGAAAAAACTCCTGAAAAACGAAATGAATTTTGACAGGATTTTTGATTTGGTATCAATGCGCGTTATCGTCGGAAGCGTTGAAGACTGCTATAAAGCGCTGGGAATTTTGCATAAAACATGGAAGCCGATGCCCGGAAGGATAAAAGATTATATTGCCCTGCCGAAACCGAACGGCTACAGAAGCCTGCATACCACGGTTTTCGGCCCCGGCAAAAAACATATAGATTTTCAGATAAGAACCGTGGAAATGGATAATGAGGCGGAGAACGGAATCGCCGCGCATTGGTTTTATGAAGTGGAAGGCAAAAAGAAAGCGATAAAAAAACTTGATGACAAAAAATTCTTATGGGTCAGACAGCTTCAGGATTGGCAAGCCGAATATGCAGGGTCTTCCGCGCCGGAAACGCTCACCGCGCTCAAAATAGACTTTTTCAAAGACAGGATATTCGCGCTCACTCCCAAAGGCGACGTAATTGACCTTCCGGACGGGGCCACGCCGATAGATTTTGCATACCACGTGCATTCCGAAATCGGGGACAAGATGTCGGGAGCAAAAGTAAATGAAAAAATAGTGCCGTTCTCCCACCGCTTAAAACTTGGGGATACGGTAGAAATTTTAACCCAAAAAAATAAAAAACCTACCGCCGACTGGCTTGATTTTGCCAAAACCTCGATAGCCAAAAACCGTATCAGGGCGTTTTTGAGAAAAGCGGGCGGAGGAAGCGCCGGTAAAATTTCCGATAAAAAATTAAATGACTCGCTTGAGGCGGCAATTACCGTCAAAGACCGCGTGGGAGTCCTGCGCGACATATCCACGGTATTTTCAAATCTGGACATCAATATCGTCGGCACAAAATCGGGGCCGCTTTCGCGCGACCATCACCGGATAATAGTAAGCTTTGAACACAAAAAAGGCGTCCCAAATACAAAACTTCTCGGCTCTATCCGCCAAATCAAAAACGTGGAAGCCGTGGTAATTACGGAAGCGAAATAATCAGGACACCAGGGCGGCGGGCGGCATAATCTTGTCTGATATGGCCCTCAATTCTTCTTCTGAAAAAAACTCTATCAAAATTTTACCTGAATTCCCTTTTGCTTTGCGTTCTATATGTACGCGCGTCCCCAAAGCGTTTTCCATTTTCTGCTGGAGAGTCTTTGTTTCCGGATCAAGCGCGGCGCGCGCACGCTCAACGGCAATATTCCTCGCCGCCTTTTCCGCCTCCCTTACCGAAAGATTACTCGTCAGAATATTCGCATAAAGCTGTTTTTGATCTTCGGGATGGTCGGTAAGCATCAGAAGCGGCCTCGTATGCCCTTCAGAAATCTTGCCTTCGGCCACGGCCTGCTGCATATCACCCGGCAAAGTGAGAAGGCGAAGGGTGTTTGCGACAACTTCCCTGCTTTTACCTATTTTCTCCGCAATCTCACGCTGAAGCATTCCGAATTCATCTATCAATTTTTTAAAAGCCCGCGCTTTTTCCATCGGATTCAAGTCTTCGCGCTGAAGATTCTCAACAAGCGCCAATTCTAATTTCACTTTATTTGACGTGTTATCGCGAATTATGACGGGTATTTGTGCAAGTCCAATAAGCTTCGCTGCGCGGAGCCTCCTCTCGCCCGCAAGCAATTCATATTCAACAGCGAGTCGCGACCCCGCATCAGAACCGATTTTTTCCTTTCTCGTCACAACAATAGGCTGCAAAACGCCGTATTCCCTAATGGATTCGGCCAAGTCTTTTAACGCCTCCGGTTCAAATTCGCGTCTTGGCTGATAAGGATTGGGAACAATCCTGTCCAATTCTATCCAAAATACGGATTCTTTTCGTTTTTCTTGTATGTTTTGTTGATCCATAAATTTAATAATACCAGTGCCCGAGGTGGGAGTCGAACCCACATGAGTTGCCTCACACGATTTTGAGTCGTGCGCGTCTGCCAGTTCCGCCACTCGGGCAAGCTATCCTCTGGGCTTTTATTTATATTGTAGCTTTTTCAATAAAAATTCAAGTAGCCACGCTGAAAAGATACCCACAAGCGCGCCCGCCAAAATATCCGACGGCCAGTGAACGCCGGCTGAAACCCGCCCCGCGCCCATGGCTAGCGCCCCCAGAAAAAAGACAATGCTCGTTTTTGGATAATAATAATAAACCGCCATAGCAAGCGCAAAAGAAAACGAGGCGTGGCCGGAAGGAAACGCGGCTCCGGGGACTTCGCTTATCAGCTGATGTACTTCAGAAAGAGCCGTGAACGGCCTTGCACGGTCCCAAAATAAAACTATGATGGGCTTAAAAATAAATCGTGCTAAAATTCCTGCAGAAAATGCGTGTATGATAACCCATTTCACGCGCGTTTGATTTTTATCGAAAACAAAGAATGTAAAAACTCCGGCTATCACAACATATAGTAAATACTCACTCTTAAAAATTATTCCCCAGTCATAAAAATCATTTATTCCCGCCCAAGAATTCAGCCGGCGGAAGATTGTGAGGTCAAGTTGGTACATGGACACATTGTACCACATGTGCTAGGGTTTGGGGAGAAAAAACTGAAAAGGAGAAAAATATGGAAATTACACATAGCGGATTTGGCGGCAGTGCACGGCCGGATAAAATCATGAAGGTGGCACAATACAACAATCACGAACTAACGGAAGAGGTGAATGTATCGGAGCTGGCGAGGAACATGTTGGGCGCCGGTAACGACGTTGTTGAACAATATGTCAGAGGAAAAGATTTGCCTCACTTCCAATGCTCCGTCGGCATTCCTGACTTCATAACTCTGGAACAAAATATCGCAGACTACTTCAGCAAGTATAATGCAGATTGCGTAGAAAGATTTGCAAAAGAAGCAACTAAGGAAACTGCGGAACGCGTAAAAAATTTAGCCAAAGAGCTTGGAGTTGAACCGGAAAAATTTGACTGGCATGAAAACAATAAATTCGCGCTTGAAATATCAAGAAAAGAACAAGAATCGCGCGGAGGCGGCCCAATAGAAGTTGATCCGCGAAGACGCGGTGGCGTAACAATGTCAGAATAGTAATAACCATCCTCGGACACATGTCCGAGGGTTTTTTATTTTTTGTCTAAACCCCCAAATCCATAACCCCCTCCCTCCCCCTTATCTTAAGGGGGACGTCACTTCGTTGATTCGATTATTTTTGCAATTACGCCATCAATATCATTGATTACGTCGGCGTTCCAAAATCTTAGAACTTTAATATTATTACCATTTAGATATTCCGTTCGTTCTGCGTCATACAGTTTTTGTTCGTTCGTGGTATGGCCTCCTCCGTCCAATTCAATAGCTAGTCTTGCTTTTGGACAGTAAAAATCGATGATATAACCGCCAACGCTATATTGCCTGAAAAATCTTTTGCTTCCTGATTGTCTTTTGCTCAAATATCTCCACAAAACTCTTTCTGTTTTAGTCTGATTGTGCCGCAATTCCTTTCTCCTGTCTCTTAAAATTTTATTATTATAAATATGCTTCATATCTTCGCCCCCTTAAGATAAGGGGGCTATGGGGGTTATTTCTTCGCCAACTCCACCAAATTTTTAAAAAGCATAGCAACAGTAAGGGGCCCAACTCCGCCCGGGACAGGTGTGAAAAGCGAAGCTTTGTTTGCCACATCAGGAGCCATATCCCCCGCTAACTTTCCGTTGGCTTCAGATGTCCCGCAATCTATGACAACAGCGCCTTCTTTTACCATGTCCGGCCTGATAAGATGCGAAACCCCAACTCCGGAAATGATTATATCCGCGTTTTGGGTATAGGGTCTAGGGTCGGGGGTATTTTCATCAATTGCCGCGACAGCCGCGCCATTTTGCAGAAGCCAGGCCGCTACAGGCCGTCCTACAAGTCTTCCGGCTCCTATAACCGCCGCACGCTTCCCGCGCAGCTCTATGGAATGTTTTTCAAATATATGCCGGATAACCCCGACAACGGGAGGTAACATTTTGGAACGGCCCGTAGAAAAAGCCCCTACGCTTTTTGAGGAAAGCATATCGGGATCTTTTTCGGGCGTAATCGCATCCAGAATATATTGGGTGTTTATTTGTTCCGGAAGCGGTAGCTGGATTATCACGCCTGTATTTTCTTTGATATGAACTATTTCCGAAATTTTTTCCCTCAATTGGCTCGTAGATACGCCTTCTTCAATATTATATATTCTTACATCTATTCCGACCGCGTTGCCAAATTTCTTTTTCTGCTCCATAAATTTTTCCGTAACGGGGTTGCTTCCGACCTGTATAACCACCAGCTTGATTTTTTTGCCGATACTTAAAACTTCGTCTTTCAACGAAGTCTTAATTTCTTCCGCAAGTTTTTTGCCGTCAACAATCATTTATTATCCGATTATACGGCGTGGGCGGCTTCCTCAAGCGTGGTAATGCCTGCCAATACTTTTTCAACGGCATCTGTCTTTAAAGTTTTCACTCCTGATTTATCAATATAGTCCTGCAGAACATTCATCGGGGATTTTTCAACAATCAAAGCCCGCAGATTATCGTCAAATTCCAAAACCCCAAAAAGCCCTATACGTCCGGCGTATCCCGTCCCCCTGCAATGATCACATCCTTTTCCGTGCGTAAACACGTGGTCGCTCGCCGAAAGTTCGAAATATTGCAGATATTCCGGCGCCGGAGTATAAGTTTCTTTGCAATTTTTGCAAATCATTCTTACCAGGCGCTTGGCGATTATGCCGTTGATGGCAAAAGCTATCAGACTCCGCTCAACATTCATATCAAGAAGCCTTGCTATAGTGCCGACCGTAGTATTTGAATGCACCGTTGAAAATACTATTCTTCCGGCAAGCGCGGAGCGCATGGCATAGCCCGCCGTTTCCGGATCGCGGATTTCCCCGATCATAATAACATCCGGGTCCTGTCGCAAAATAGATTTCATTCCGGACGCAAAAGTAAAACCTTGTTCCGGCCTAATCTGGCTTTGTCTTATCCCGTCAAGCCTTAATTCCACCGGATCTTCAAGCGTGATGATATTTTTTTCTTTACTTTGAAGTTCGTTCAAAATGGAATATAGCGTAGTAGTTTTGCCGGATCCCGAAGGACCCGTAATCAAAACCATTCCATAAATTTTAGAAATCAAACCTTTAATCATTAAAAATGTTTTTTGGTCCGCCGCAAGGTCTTTCAAATCCACCAGCATATCAGAGCGGTTAACAAAACGCAAAGCCGCGGCATCTCCGTTTATGGTCGGGAAAACCGAAACCCGTATATCCAGAACGCCCTTTGAACTGTTAATTTCGAAATGCCCGTCCTGCGGCGTTGAGCGGTCAACAATATCTATGCCTGCCAGTACCTTTATACGGTTTACCAGCGGTTCGTGCTCAATTATCGATTTAGACCACTGTTCAATTAAGACGCCGTCAACACGGATACGGACAATCAGTTTCTTGGACAAAGGCTCAATATGTATATCTGAGGCATGAGCCTCGATAGCGCCGTCAAAAATTTCTAACAAAAAATCGCCATTCGGCTCGGCCTTCAATTCTTTTATTTCTTTTATTTTTTCCTGTTTTTTCGGCTCATCATTGCCCCAGCTTGTTCTGATAGCCTCCGTATCCAGCCTTTCTTCGTCTCCTTGTTTTTTAATTGTCATATCCTTATTTTATAACGCCTTTAAGATATCATCAATACGGTCCGCAATGCGCAGCATATCCTTCTCTTTTAGCCCCGTTGTCGTCGCTGCGGCGGTGCCTATGCGGATGCCTGACGGGTCAAAGGGTGAACGCGTATCATATGGAATGGTATTTTTATTGACAATAATCCCCTTTTTCCCCAAAAGCTCTTCCGCCGTCTTTCCCGAAATTCCCCGCATCCATGTATCAACCAAAAACAAGTGCGAGTCCGTTCCTCCGGAAATTATCCTCCAGCCCCGCCTTGCGAGCTCTGTCGAGAGCTTTCTGGAGTTTTTTATAATCTGACGGGCATATTTCTTGAATGACGGATTTTCCGCTTCTTTCAGCGCAACGGCAACCGCGGCAATCTGATTCACATGCGGGCCTCCCTGCAGACCCGGAAAGACCGCTTTATTTATTGCTTCGTTAAGAAATCCTACTTCGCCTGAAGCTATGAAGGATCTCCGCTTCGCTGCGAAAATTATCGCGCTTCTCGGCCCGCGCAGAGTTTTATGGACCGTTGTGGTAACAATATCCGCGTAAGGAAACGGTGAAGGATACGCGCCTCCCGCAACCAGCCCCGCAAAGTGCGACATATCTATCATTAAAAACGCGCCTGTCTCGTCCGCGATTTTCCTTAATTTTTTAAAATCAATAATTCTGGAATAAGCCGTAAATCCCGCAACAATCAATTTGGGTTTTTCACGGCGGGCCATCTTACTGATCTCATCGTAATCCAACAACTCTGTTTTTTTACCTACTCCAAAATGGCTCCATTTCCACAGTTTACCTGTCGCGCTCACTAAATGCCCATGTGTTAAGTGCCCGCCCATTGAAAGCGACATTCCCATTATTTTTTTGCCAAGCGGCACCAGTGCCAAATAAACGGCGAGGTTCGCGGGCGACCCTGAATATGGCTGAACGTTCGCGGACCATTTTTTTTCTGAAATTTTAAAAAGTTTAAGTGCGCGTGCTTTTGCCAGATTCTCAATTTTATCAACCACTTCGTTTCCCCCGTAATAGCGCTTCCCCGCATAGCCCTCCGCGTATTTATTCGTAAACACTGATCCGAGCGCAGACAAAACATCTTTTGAAACATAATTTTCCGACGCAATCAAATTGACGGCGCCTTTTTGCCGTTTCTCTTCCAGCTTTATTAACCGCTCAATTTCTTTATCGCGCATTTTAAAATTATAACAACGAAATCAGCACTTTGGCCAGTTTTTGGCGTGGATTGTGGCGGATGAACGGGCCTTCATCTAAAAGGTCGGCTAAAATATATTTTGCGTTTGGCTTTGGAGGCGCTATAAATTCTGATTTTTCACGGCGATATTTAGCCAGAATATTTAAAGCGGGCTTACGGCTGTTAAATACCGCGTAATTCAGAACATTTTTGCCCAGATATTTTTCTATCTCTTGGGTAAAATCCTCCGCTTTGAAACCATCCGTCTCTCCGAACTTGGTCATTAAATTACACACATAAACTTTTTTTGCTTTTGACTTTTTTATCGCCTCCGGAACGCCTAGAACCAAAAGATTCGGTATAAGACTTGTATACAAATCCCCCGGACCAATGATTATTATGTCCGCCTGCAAAATCGCCTCCTTCGCGCCGACATTGATTTTTGCTTCCGGGCTTAGCCAGACTTTCTCTATTTTTGCTCGGATTTTCGTTTTTGGAATATCTATATTCGCCTCGCCTTTTATTATTTCGCCGCCCTTAAGTACCGCGTTGAGCCTTACGTCGTCCAAAGTAACCGGCAATACCTGCCCACGGATGTTGAGCACTCTGGACGCTTCAATCACGGCGGAAGCAAAATCCCCTTTTATCTTTGCAAGCGCGCTTAAAAAAATATTCCCGAAACTATGTCCCGCCAACCTCCCATTTTCAAACCTATAATTGAAAAGTTCGCGCAATATTCCGCTTTCCGTGGAAAGGGCGACCAAAGCCCTCCGCACGTCACCGGGAGGCAATATGCCGAATTCGTCGCGGAGCACGCCGGAAGAGCCTCCGTCGTCGGCCATTGATACTATCGCCGTTAAATTGAGCGAATGAGACCTTAAACCTGAAAGTACCGTGAAAACGCCGGTTCCCCCGCCTATAACAACAACTCGCTTGCCGCGTAAGGCTTCGCCACGCGGCTTGCCTTTTGCTGAATTTCTCATATAACTATATTAGAACGGATTTGAAAAGAAGGGGTAACGGCAATGAGACTAAATACAAGTTACCATGCGGATTCTCAGACATTACAAAGGCTCCATGAAATTTCCATGATTCGGTTCGTATACGGTGCCGATCTGCAAAATTGTTTTATAGATACTAGCGCGCAAATCGGCAGCGGGACGGTCATCTGGCCCGGTGTCACCATCGCCGAAGGGGTAACAATAGGCAAAAATTGCGAAATCGGCAAAGGCGCCATTATCATCGGGAAAATACGCATCGGAGATAATGTTAAGATCGGGCACGGCGTAAAAATAACCGGCGAAGGATATGTCGGATACAATTCGGAAATCGGGCATGATATTGAGAACCCAAAAATCGGCGGGAACTGCAAAATTGAAGGCGAAGTAATTGAATCGATAATCGCTGACTATTGCGAAATTGGCAAAGACGCGAAAATAAAACGCTCAACCGTCGGCTCCGCCACAAAAGCAAAACACAAGTGCGGCATCAGAGATGCGGATGTGGGATGCTGCGTCAACATAAGCGTAGACGTGGAAATTTTAAATTCCGACGGCGAAAGCAAAAAGAGAACAACTATCGGCAATTATGTTTTTTTGGGAGGCCGCATTGAAATAATCGGCGGAATAACCATAGGCGACGAAGCAAGAATCTCCGCGCGCTCATTGGTTAATGAAGATGTTTCTGCCGGAACTTATTTTGTGAATATGACACCGGGGGCAAGACTGACCACAAAAAAAGACAACGCCGCGTGGTATTTGGAAGGAAATTATCTGAAATTACAGTGTTCTATCGGCACGAAATATCGAAATTTATTCCACACAAAAGCGTTCGTAAAATGTGGGCACAACACCAAAACTTTAAAAGAGTGGCTGAAAACACCGATTGTGCACATGGGAGGGCGCACTCCGATTCAATGCATAAAAGAAGAAGGCGAAAACACTTTTCCGTGCCTTCTGGATGAATGCAAATGCTCAAAACCAAATGAAAAACCAGCTGCAAAATAGTACTTGATAAATTATAATGGCTTGCTAATATGCCATTAATTAACCCCTCTGATGTTGCCCAAGCAGACCAGCTGCTGACTAGGTCTACAACACAGAGTATTGATGCCCCGTAGCAGTTGCCCGATGAAACTGTAAGGCCACCATGCTGGCGGCTTCGCTTACAGCGTAAATCAACCACCAACTCTACGAATTATTAACCCACGCCCTTTGCCACAAGCAACGGGCGCTTTTTTTATATTTCTTTTATCTGGCGCGCGCGTAAAACTTCTTCCGCTTTTTTAATATCTTCCGGATATCCGATAGGAAACCAGAAATCCGCTTTAACCGCGATTAATTCATAATCACTCACCATTTGAGACAACGAATCAGTGATATAATATTCGCCGTTGGGATGCTGACGCGCAGGATAATTAAAAATTTTAGAATCCAGAACTTTGACTCCCGTGGAAGCAAGGTTGGATAGAGGCATTACCGGTTTTTCAACGAGGTCCAGAACTTTTCCATTGTCGTCCGCGGTAATTACGCCGAATTTGCGCGGGTCCTCAACTTCTTTGACCATTATGGACAACGGGTAAGCCAGACATTTTTTAACGTCTTCTTTGGATTGCAAATCGTCGGCATAAAGCATCAAAAAGCGCTTATCGTGCAAAAGCGGGCGCACCAGCCACAATGCCTGCGCGGTCCCAAGTTTCTTGGGCTGATGGACGTAACTGATCTTTTTCCCGCCGAATGAATCGCTAAAATAATTCCTTATCTGGTCTTCCAGATACCCGACAACGATTATTACCTCGTCTATCTCATCAGGCAGCGCGTCAAAAATATGGTGCAAAAGCGGTTTGCCTAAAATTTCTATCATCGGCTTCGGACGCGATTCCGTCAGCGGACGCATCCTCAATCCTTCGCCGGCGGCTAAAATAACTGCTTTCATTTTACTGTTTCGGTTTTAAAATATCGTTCGCCGTTTTAATAATATTCCTCAAATTCTGGAACTTAACTATTTTTTGCGCTTCTTTATACGTAAACCAGCCGTATCCGTTGTGCTCCGCTGAGACCGTAACGTCGCGCGTTCTGCTTTGGGCAAGATAAAATATTACTATTTTAAAAATGCGCTTTTTTTCGCGGAAGAAGAAAAATTTGTCGGTCACGCGAAACTGGTCTTTTAAAATAAGTTCGTTTTTCCCCAAACCGGTTTCTTCCTTTACTTCACGAAACGCGGCGTCCATCCCCCGCTCGCTCTGTTCAAGCTTGCCCTTGGGAAAATTCCAATAGCTCCCGCCGTGGTATAAAAGCAGGTATTTTATCCCCTCACTGGTTTTCCTGTATATTATTATCCCCGCTGATATTTCCCTGGGCATAATTCTATTATTCCACAGTTACGGATTTCGCCAAATTGCGGGGTTTATCTACATCAAGCTCCAAAAGGTCCGCCGTATGATATGCAAAAAGCTGAAGAGGGATAACGGAAAGAAAAGAACTCAATATTTCCATCGTCTGCGGAACGAATATTACGTCGTCCGCCAGACGGGCTATCTTTTCATCGCCCTCCGTCGCAATAGCCAGTACTTTGCCGTTCCTTGCCTTTAATTCTTCTATATTAGAAACGATTTTGTCGTAAACAAGGTCTTTTGTGGCAATTACCACGACCGGAAACTTATCATCTATCAAAGCGATAGGCCCGTGTTTCATTTCTCCCGCTGCGTACCCTTCCGCGTATCTGTAGGAAATTTCCTTTAATTTTAGGGCCCCTTCCAAAGCGACCGGGAAATTATATTTTCTTCCCAAATAAAGAAAATTTTTATATTTCAGATATTTTTTGGCAAGTGAACGTATATCTTCATCTTTTTTTAAAATCTTAGAAATTTTTGAAGGTAACTGTTTCAATTCACGGATTATTTTTTCAATATACGCGTCGGGCGCAGTTTGCCTGATCTTGGAAAAATGCATCGCCATCAGCAAAAGCGCGCCCAACTGCGAAATAAATGCTTTCGTTGAAGCGACTCCTATCTCGGGGCCGGCGTGGTTGTAAACCCCCGCATCCGATTCCCTGGCAATGGTTGAGCCGACCACATTCACAATGCCCAGCGTCAGAGCGCCTTTCTTTTTTGCCTCGCGCAATGCCTCCAGCGTATCCGCTGTTTCTCCCGACTGAGAAATTAATATTACCGCGTCCCCCTTCCCGACCGCAGAATTCCCGTACCTGAACTCCGAGGCATATTCCACGGAAGCCGGGATTTTTGCGAGCTCTTCAAAATAATATTTACCAGCGAGACCGGAATAATAAGATGTCCCGCAGGCGGCAATTACTATCCTTTTTATATTTTTTATTTTTCCATCCAGATTATTGAGCCCGCCCAATTTCACTCCGCCCGCTTCCGACGCCCTTCCGCGTAAAACATTTTCCAAAGATAACGGCTCCTCAAAAATTTCTTTTTTCATGAAATGCTTAAACCCGCCTTTTTGGGAAGCGGCTACATCCCAGTCGATTTTATCCACCGGCTTATTAAGGATCTTTTTGGCCAAATTATATATTTGCAGACTATTCGGGGTAAGAACTGCAAATTCGTTATCCTGCAAATAAACCACGTTTTTTGTGTGTTCAACTATCGCCGACGCATCCGACGCAACCAGATATTCCCCGTCTCCGACGCCCAAAATTATCGGTGAGCCTCTGCGCGCGACGACTATTTTTGAGGGGTCGCTTTTCGCGATAGCCGCAATCCCGAATGTTCCCGTCACGTGCCTTAGCGCCTCAAACACCGCATCTTCCAAAACAATATTGTTTCCGCTCAAAAACGGCCGCTCAACAAGATGGGCGAGCACTTCCGTATCCGTTTCCGAGGAAAACATATGTCCTTCGCGCGTCAGCGCTTCTTTTAACTCGGTATAATTTTCAATAATGCCGTTGTGGACCAAAAAAATATTCTCCGTGCAGTCCGTATGCGGATGCGCGTTCCTGTCGGATGGCTTGCCGTGCGTCGCCCAGCGGGTATGCGCAATAGCCGAATTGCCCGCCCAGGGCTTCCGCAAAATCTTGGCTTCAAGCGCCAATACACGTCCTATCGTTTTCTCCGATCGTATCCTTGACCCGTCCCACAAAGCCACCCCCGCCGAGTCATAACCCCTGTATTCAAGCTTTTTTAAGCCGTCAATGACTATGGGGAGAGCGTTTTTCTTGCCGATGTATCCTACTATTCCGCACATGTATATTAATATAAATAAAAAACGGGCGATTTGTTACAAATCACCCGCCCCCTATGCGCGATTATTTTCATAAACCGTCTCCGCAACTTTCCAAATGTAAATGAAAAACGACACGTAGGCCGCAATTACCGCTAAAAACAATATCATTAGGCCTCCCAGCCAGGGGCCGCCCAAAATAAATGCTATGCCGGCGTATTCCGCGACAACTTTCAGCTTGCCCACAATGTTTGCCGGGATATCTTTTTTGACCAACAGTCTTACAAGCAACATCAGAACCTCGCGTATCGTTAATACGACCGGTAAAGTATAGTTGTTGAAGCCCCAGCCTATATACCAAAGTATCGGCAGAACCAAAAATTGATCCGCCAACGGGTCCAAAAACATTCCCAGGCTTGTAACGCTTTTTTGCCGTCGCGCGATAAATCCGTCCAGCCAGTCGAGCATGACAAAGAAAAAGAAAACAAGCCAGGCATATTCAAATCCATTTTTGTAAAGAATAATAGTTGCCGGCGCTCCGAAAATCATATGCGCTAATGTGATGATGTTCGGCAATTTCCGTACATCTCCCCAAAAGTTTTCCGTAAACCTCAAAGAAAATCTCACAAAAATGTAGCATGAAAAAACAAAACCCGCCAGCATTAGTTGCTTGGCGGGCGGATAGCGAACAAATAGCCACCGCTTTAGTTAATGGAGATCTTTTATGTCCTTCATTACACGACGGATGACTACGACAGCAATCACTCCGGCAATTAATAAGCCCAAAACAATTCCGACCCAAAACATAAAACCTCCTAAACCACGATATTTATGAGCCTTTTTGGCACAAAAATAATTTTTCGCGGTTGTTTATTTTCTAACGCCAATTTAACTTTTTCACGCGCCAATGTCAACCGCTCGGCTTCGCTTTGCGAAATATTTATCGGCGCACTGAATTTGTCGCGCGTTTTGCCGTTGATTTGTACGATAAGGTCAAAATTATCTTCCTCCAACATTTTTGGATCAAATTCCGGCCATGGTTCAAGATGGATAGATTTCCAGCCCGAGGCTGGTCGGCCTTGGGCCGATTTCCTTAATTTATTCCATATTTCTTCGGTGAGATGAGGTGCAAACGGCGCGAGTATCCGGAGGAATTTTTGGAATAAATCTCGGTCAACCGGATTTTTCTCCATCTCATTCAAAAAAATCATCATCGCAGATATTGCCGTGTTAAATTTAAAATCTTCAATATTTTCCGAAACTTGTTTAATGGTTTTGTTGAGGGCTCGTGCGAGAGTCTCGGCACCAGGCTTTTCAAGGACACGCATATTCTCCTGCTGGAGAATTGCTCTGCTCGCGCCGTCGCGCTGCGCAAGGTCTTGCAAAGCCTGCGCCTTCGTCAAGTTTTTTGTGCTCGCAATATTCCAAACCCTGTCCAAAAACCGGCGTATGCCCAAAATCCCATGCGGGTCCCATGGGTATGAGCCTGCTTCATTATAAGGGCCGATAAAGGCCAAATACATGCGTACAGTGTCGCTTCCGAACTTCGCCACATATTCGTCCGGATCTATCACGTTACCCTTTGATTTGGACATCTTCTGCCCGTCGGGCCCCAAAATAATTCCCCTGTTCCTTCTTTCTTTGTACGGCTCATCTCCCAACTTGGCGGTTGAACCGCCAAGTAAGCCCAAATCAAACATGGCTTTATACCAAAAACGCGAGTAAAGCAGGTGCATGGTCGTGTGCTCCGCGCCTCCCGAATAAAGATCCACAGGCATCCACGCGGACATTTTTTTCGCGTCGGCGAAAGTTTTTTTATTTTTCGGGTCGGTGTAACGCAAAAAATACCAGGAAGAATCCACAAAGGTATCCAATGTGTCAGTCTCTCTTTCCGCATTATTTCCGCACTTCGGACATTTTACTTTCAGCCATTTCTCCGCTTTCGCCAAAGGCGACTTCCCTTCTCCCGTCGGCAAATAATCTTTTATTTCAGGAAGTTTTATCGGCAAATCTTTGTCCGCCGCCGCAACCACTCCGCATTTTGGACAATGGATTATCGGAATAGGTACTCCCCAATAGCGCTGGCGCGAGATAACCCAGTCTCTTAGCTTATATTGAGTTTTAATTTCCCCTCCGACAAATTCGGTTATGGCTTTTCCGGCGCTCTCCGAATCCGTTCCGTCAAATTTCCCGGAGTTTATCAAAGCCCCGGAACCAGAATACGCAAAATCTTTACCCGCTTTTAATCTTTCCAGCCAATAAGGCAATTCTGAATTGACCATTTTTCCCGGAACAAAATCCTTGGCATCTATCCACAATATTTCATTTCCTTCGTTCTCTCCGTCTTCAGCTATTGCGACGTGCTTGTCGCTTTTTAATTCAAAATATACCGCGGTGGTAATTGCTATTCTGTTCTCATCTTTATGCTTCGCAAAATACGCCGCCTTCGCCGGTCCTCCCAAAATCCGCTTAAATTCAAGGTCAACATAGCCGGTTTCTTCGAGAAGTTCACGGAGCGCCGCGCCGACCGGTTCCTCGCCTTCCTCCACCCCGCCAATTACAACCGTGTCCCAGCCGAATTTTTTGTTTCGGATTATCAAATATTTTTTCTTTACCGGATCATAGACCAATGCGTGCACGTTAATTCTTGTCTTTGAAGGCTTATCAGCCCGTGGAGGATTTACATGGTCAACCACCGAAGGAATAACAACGTGCTTTACCGTCAAATTAAACTTCGAAGCAAATTCAAAATCGCGTTCGTCGTGCGCGGGCACGGCCATTATAGCTCCCGTCCCGTAGCCCCCCAAAACATAATCTGCTATCCAGACCGAAATCTCTTCCTTTGTCGCGGGATTTATTGCCTTAATCCCTTTAAGTTCAATTCCTGTTTTTTCTTTGGTTTCTTGTTGTCGTTGTAACGGGGTTTTCCTTTTGGCTTTCTCAATATAATCTTTAACTTCTGCATAATTGGAAATTGAAAATTGTAAATTGGAAATTAATTGGTGCTCCGGAGCCAAAACCATATAAGTTGCCCCAAACAGCGTATCTGGCCGCGTAGTAAAAACTTTAATTCGAGATTTTTGGAGGTCCGTCCGCCCCTTGGCGGTCGGACCGCCAAGTTGAATTTCAAACTCTATCTCCGCTCCCTCGCTCTTTCCTATCCAATTTCTCTGCGCCTCTTTTATTTCTTCCTTCCAGTTCAATTTATCGAGCCCGGAAAGCAATTTTTCCGCGTAATCGGTGATCCTTAGCATCCATTGCTTCATATTTTTTTGGACTATTTCCGACCCGCATCGTTCGCAATGCCCGCCGACAACCTGTTCGTTCGCGAGCACAGTTTTGTCTTTCGGACACCAGTTGACCGCGGTTTCCGCCCGGTACGCCAAACCTTTTTTGAAAAATTGCAAAAATATACACTGCGTCCATTTGTAATATTCCGGGTCCGCGGTAATAACTTCACGGCTCCAGTCAAAAGACGCGCCCATGGACTTGAGCTGTTTTTTCATGTAATCAATATTTTCGTAGGTCCACTTTTTCGGATTTAATCCGCGTTTTATCGCGGCGTTCTCCGCCGGAAGTCCGAAAGCGTCAAAACCAATTGGAAACAAAATATTTTTCCCTTCCATTCTTTTTTTTCGCGCCAAAATATCCGGTACCGCGAACGCGTACCAATGCCCGGTGTGAAGATTGCCGGAAGGATAAGGAAATTCAATCAAAGCGTAATAATTATCGCTTCCTTTTTCGGAATCCGCGGTTTTATAGAGTTTTTTCTTCTCCCATTCCTTCTGCCACCTTTTTTCTATTTTTTTGTGGTCAAATGAAGCCATAGATTACTTAAAAATAGCAGTTTTCCGGCTCATTGACAACGTATTTTACGGAGCTATATTAAAGCCAGATAAGCCAAAAAGGGAGGCTTTATGTATAATGTTATGACAGAAAACATGCTGGAGGAAGCCCGAAAGAACTTTGAAAACACGCTGAAAACCGATTTCGATTTTCTGCAGCAGCACACCAAAGACGACCTTTTGATCAAGCACGTGGAATCGATTCGCAACACATTCATCGTACACGCCGTTGCTCCGCACAGTTTTCCGGCCGGCCTTATCCACGAAGACGATTATTACGGTTCCGATGAGAACGGTAAAAGAGCGCTGCCGGAGGGATTTGATTTGTTTAACCTTAAAGGCCAGACTGGCTGGGACGGCGAATTATAAAAGGAGGAAAAATGCAATTAAACGCGTTACCACAAGTTAGAAAACCCGAAAACTCACCTTATGTGGGTTTTGAAAAAGGTTCTCAAAAGAGAGAAGAACTGTTAGCGAAATTAGACGAAATACGCCGTAATAATGGCGATGTAAAAATTCTGCCGCTGTGGATTAACGGACCGGTTCAAACTAAAGAGTTAGGCAATTGTACGCCTCCTCATGACATTGGCCGCCTCTTGGCTCATTATTGCAAAGCAAGCCCCGAGCATGTTGGTACGGCGATTAAAACCGTTCTGCGCGCGAGGAAAAAATGGCAATCTCTCCCATGGAGAAATAGGCTTCTAATTTTTGAAAATGCTGCACGGCTTTTGGAAACAAAATATTTTGTTGAAATGAATGCGGCTGTAATGGAAGACCTTTCAAAAAACCCCCATGAAGCATCAATTGATGTGCAAGAAGCAATTGATTTTCTAAAGTTTAACTGCAAATGGGCTCGTGAAATTTATGCGCAACAACCCGACAACTGTATTGATTCTGCAAACACCGTAAATTTTAGACCTCTCGAAGGTTTTGTATACGCAATTCCGCCGTTTAATTTCGCGGCAATCGCCTGTAATTTACCTTGCGCGCCGTTGATAATGGGAAATGTAGTCGTCGTAAAACCATGCTCCGACACAGTTTACTCATTTCATGTTTTGTTAAAGATTCTGCTTGAGGCGGGATTGCCGAAAGACGTTCTTTCTGTAGTCCAGGGGAATTCGGGGACGATTTCAGAGATTGTGTTAGAACACGACGAATTATCAGGTGTACATTTTACCGGCAGTACAGGGGTGTTTGAAGATATCTGGAGTCAGGTCGGACTAAATGTCGGCAGACAAAAATATAAAGGATATCCCCGGCTGGTTGGTGAAACCGGCGGAAAAAATCCTGTTATTGTTTTCCCTGATTACGATGCGCGCAAATCTGCCGAAATGATTTGGAGGGGAACGTTGGGCTATCAGGGCCAAAAGTGTTCAGCGACATCGCGCGTGTATGTTGATGAAAAAAAGTGGCCCGAGCTTCGCCAACATCTAATTGAATCAATGAGGGCCTTACACACCGGTGATGTTGCAGATTTCAGCAAATTCATGGGCGCTGTCATTAACGCGAATGCACGGGATAATATTAATTCCTATATCAATCAGGCTTTACTGGACGTTGAACAAGGCAAACCTGAAGAAGTACTTATATTCCCGTCGGGATTCACAAAAAATAGCGCTATCGGTTATTTTGTTGATACGGCGCTCATTGTTACTAAGGATCCATTTTATAGGACAATGGAAGAAGAAATCTTCGGACCGGTTCTGACCGTTTGCGTGCTCCCCAATAAAAATTATAAAAACAATGTCTTTGACATCTGCGATAAGACATCTAAGTACGCACTAACCGGTGCCGTGCATACAAACAACATGTATCTTTTTGAAGAGGCGTGTATGCGCGTAAGAGCCGGAAATTTCTATAACACCATGACTACCGGTGCGTATGTCGGCAAGCAGCCATTTTCAGGCGATAGAAAATCCGGCACAAATAGTAAAGTAGGCGGACCATGGAATCTGTTAAATTGGGTTTCAATACAGTCGCTGAGCTTTTCGTTCAAGCCGCCGCTTTTTCTGCCGATGTATCTTTCTTAGAATGCGTTTAAATCCCCC
>Ga0209541_10000464_pt1 | contig 79761 bp, 86 predicted proteins | sample RifCSPlowO2_01_FD_184027 | JGI IMG/M metagenome (GOLD analysis project Ga0209541, IMG submission 184027) | Groundwater microbial communities from Rifle, Colorado - Rifle CSP2_plank lowO2_0.1 (SPAdes) (version 2) | ecosystem: Environmental > Aquatic > Deep subsurface > Groundwater | place...
ATGTGTCTTAGGTCTAGCCATGATACGCACCTCTTATAGCTAGACCTATAAAAGAACTACTTTATTAACGTTTCTATTTTGGGACAGACCCGGGCTGGGGCAACAACAGTTAATCTTCCTGATACAGTTGGAGTGCTTCATCCAATCAAGACATATGATAAGATAAAAAAGATAATTGAGACTATAAAAGCAAGAGAGCTTGATACTGTCTTTTCTGTGCACAACCACGATGACCTTGGCATGGCAACTGCAAATACATTGTATGGATTAATGGCAGGAGCATCACAAGCAGAAGTCACTATTAATGGTATAGGAGAACGCGCAGGAAATGCCTCGCTTGAAGAAGTAGTTGCTGGGCTTATCTTTTTCAATATCGGAAAATCCAATGTCAATACAAGGCTTATAGGTCCAACAAGCAGGATGGTTGCAGAATATACAAGGAAGCAAGTTGCCTATAACAAGGCAATTGTCGGAAGAAATGCATTTGCCCATGAGGCAGGAATACATCAAGATGGTGTGATAAAAGCTGCAGAGACCTATGAGATAATGGATCCTCTATTGTTTGGTGTTGAAAGCATCATAACCTTTGGACCTAGGAGCGGCAGGAATGCATTAAGGGCAAACTACACTTCAATTGGTATCAATCTATCAGATGAGGAATTTCAGCAGGCTGCAGTCCATTTCAGCAACATTGCAGATGAAGTTGTCAATGTTGATGCTGCTGACCTCATTAGGGCTGTGAAAAAAGGAGAGGCTATACCGAATTATTATGAGCTTGTAAGTTACAGCCCGATCATAGGCACAACAAATTTCGGTTCAGTTATCAAGATGAAGATAAATGGAGTTATTCAGACGGCTTATGGTGAGGGAAACGGCCAGGTAGATGCTGCTGCAAATGCCATAAAGCAGATTGTCGGAAATGGTGTTGTCCTTGATGATTTCCATCTTAACTCAGAAGGCAAAGGCTCTGATGGCGTGGGAATTACTGATATTGTCCTCACCAAAAATAGCTGGCAGGTTAATGGACGAGGAGAAAACACTGACTCAGTGACTAGCGCAATAACTGCCTTGGTTGACGGGCTAAACAGGCTGAAATATATTGAGGAATATTTCGAAGGGAAATGATTTTTATTTTTTATTATTTATGTATAGTACCGAAATAGGTTTACATTCCGATGGAACTTTTTTCTTTTAAATCTTTAGCAAAGCTTTTAAGCAAAATAAGGGGGGTATACCCTCTTTTCAAAAACGTCTGAATGTAAACCTAAATTGTAACCATCTGCTGCATCGTCGTCGGCATTACCTATAGTATCGATTTAAGTTTACTTACATCGAAATTGGTTTACATATTTGCGTCTTTTTAAAGGCGTTTTTTGTATGCTTCATTTGGTGTCATATAATCGATTGCTTCGCTTGGGCGTTCATTGTTGTAATAGTAGATAAATTGGTCAATCGTGTCAAATCGTTCATCAAATTCTCTGTCTAGAATGCCGAAGAATCTTTCGTTCTTGCCGTTGGTTTGTGGATGCCTTACTTTTGATGGTATGAACAAAATGCCGAGTTCTTCGAGAACTTGTTGGAATTCATGAAATGCTTTTCCTTTCTTGTCTGTTTTACTCGGTATAAAATGTGAACCCCTATCGCTGTTTATGGAAAATGGAGTCACAAGATTTTCAGCAATCGACTTATACAAGGCAAAAATAGAATTTTTGGCAGTAGTGGCTCCAATTATGTAGCTCATTATTCTCCTTGAGGAATCATCTATGAAGACCAAGAGGTTTTCTCCCTTCATTTTTTTGGCTTTGATTACGTGCCAATCTGTGTGCCACATATAATTAGGAATTGGCCATTCATATCGTTTGTATTTTCTGGGCTTTTTTCTTTTTGGCGTCGATTTTTGCAAGCCTTCTATTACTAGGACTTGGCTTATTTTTCTTAAAGAAACGCTAAAGCCTTTCTGTTTCATAATCACATAGAGCTTCCTAGCGCCACATTTGTATCTTTTCCATTCTTGGAGCACTAAGTTATAAAATTTAGCGTTTAAAGGCTCAAAGAGCCTTCCTGGTTTATGATCTTTTATTCCTTGTTCGCCGTATTTTTTGTGTCTTTGTTCTATTTTCCATACAGCCATTCGGCTTATCTTCATAGCCAAGGCTATTTTGCATTTAGGCATTCCTTGTTTTATATGCCTAATAATCCATCTTCTTTTTTTTCATTTAGTTTTGCCATGTTAATTCACCCAAAATGAAGAGAATATTAGTTCCTTTATAAACTAAAGAAAACGTAAACCAATTACGATACTAAACAATTTTTTATTATTTACACAACCTTTATATAACAAGTTCCCTTCTTTTGTTTATGGTAGCGCCAAAGTGGAAATTTCAGAAGGAAAAGAAGAAAAGCGCTTATGACACTTATCTTCGCTTTGAAAACGAGATACCAAAGAAAGTCAAGTGCAACATGTGGACATTTGTCAAGAACGGCTATAATGACAGCTTGTTCACCTGCACAATATTAGAAGAAGATGGCGTAAAAGTTGACAAGATGTGGTCTGTCTGGAATGTTGACCTTAGGGATTACCTGAAGAAAAAATTGAAAAGTACAAGCCCTCACAAAGTTGCCTTTGAGATGATTATTGTCAGGCATGAAAAAGATCTTGAAGATAGCTTTGAGATTAAGGAAGAGTTGAAGTTTGTTTGATTATTTCTTGAATGTTCAGTTAAGGACAAGCAGAAAGTGAATGTGGCCTACATCAATTATCCACAATATTGCTTGGTCGCACCTAGTGTATAGTATCGTAATTGGTTAACATTTTTGTGGGTTTATAAACAAGTTTTTATTCTGGATGATTTTTTGTTGTTTTTGGGTGGTTTTTATGTATAAATTAGATGAAAAAAACGTAAATGGATTATTAGGTGGTTAAAGAAGGGTAGGTCAGTTTCTGAGGTTGCTTTAGCTCAGAAAGTTAGTCGAATTACAGTTTGGAAAATTAGGAAAAAGTTTGAGAAGTTCGGTATTGATGGTCTGAAAGATCATACTCCTGGTCGTTTGTTTGAGCCGCTAAACCCAAAATTTTATGATTTGGTTGTTGAGAATTGGAAAAGGAATAAGTGTGGTGCTAGAAAACTTCATACAATTCTTAAGAGGAAAAAAGGATTCAGTGTTTCACTTTGAAAGATAAGTCAAGTTCTCGTCAGAGAAGGTTTGCAAAAAACTTGTTTAAAGAAAAGAAAACCGAGAAAGTATAAACGCTATGAATGGCCAATTCCTAATTATATGTGGCATACTGATTGGCATGTTATTAAGGCTGAGAAACTCAAAAGGGAAAATATTATTGTTTATATTGACGATTGCAGCAGAAAAATAATGAGTTACACTCTTGGTGATATGACTACAAAAAACTCTTTGTTTGCGCTTTACAGCGCAATAAGTAAACATCATGTGATGCCACACTTGCTTAACAGCGACAGAGGCCCACAATTTATTCCAAGCAAATTTGACAAGAAAGGACAAGCAAACCACGAATTCCAAATGGCACTTGAAGACTTAGGAATAATCTTTATTCCTTCAAGAAGAAGACATCCGCAGACGAACGGGAAGAATGAAAGATTTTTTGGAATACTCGATAAAGAGTTTGATGAACGCTTTGAAACAATTGGCGAATTCATTGAATGGTACAACAATAAAAGGTTGAGCGAAGCAGTAAACTACATGACGCCAAATGAAGCCTACAAAAAGCGCCTTTAAAAAGGCGAAGAAATGTTAACCAATTTCGGTACAAGTTAACCGAAATCGGTACTATAGGTTATACCGACGATACATAAATTGATTGCATCAATTTGAGTTAACATTTAGGCAAAACAAAAAAGTGGTCATCCTAACAAAAGTCTTTAAAAACAAACGCCAAAAATATCGGTGCCACAGAATACAATAACATGTTAACCGAATTCGGTACTATACACTTGGTCGCACCTAGAGAAACATTTATAATAATTAGACCATTAGCATGCCACGAAAGGCCCTGGCAGCATAGTAAGATTCTGCACCGTTGTGATAAACAAAGACTTTGCCGAATCGGAAATCAGCAAAGATGGCACCACCCAGTTTTCTGATCTCAATAGGCGTTTTCACCCAACTAGACGTTTTTGTATCAAAGGCTCCAAGTTTCTGTAATTCTCTATATTGCTCTTCTGTTAATATCTCAATGCCCATGGTCGCAGCCATATCAATAACATTATTTTTCGGTTTGTGTTCTTTCCTTGACTCCAGGGCTTCGCGATCATAACAGACACTTCTACGGCCATTTGGACTTTCTTTTGAACAATCATAAAAAATGTATTCACCAGTCTTTTTATCATGGCCAATAACATCTGGTTCGCCGCCAGTTTTTTCCATCTCATTGAGCGACCACAGTTTATCAGACTTAGATTCCAACTTTGCCTGTACTTTAACCCATTCAACACCTTTATGGCGGTTTATGTATTTCTCAAAACGGGCTTTCAGCACTCTGAATAATTCTTTACGTAGTTCAGGTGCCAATTCCTTTTTATTGCTATTAATGTTTTTCATACTTTTTAGGACTAACTTAAATATTAATCAAATTTAGGATTCATTAAGCTCCCACGTTGATTCATTACCATACATCTAGAACAGGTTTAAGGTTTATTAAATTGTTGTTTATTATACTAAACTTTAATTTAGGTGACAATCTGTTATTTATGGTGGATGGTCAATGGCATCAGAGTTCGCTTTGATTGAGATTAATCGCTTGTTAGTTACGCCAGCAGTTACAAACGAAGTGGAGTTCTGGTGACCTGCGACCGTAGAGTAAAAGTCTAACTTTTAATTATTCCTGTGTTTGCGAACTTTAGTAGGTTTCCGTTATCAATGGCGAAGCTCTTTCCAGCAAATAGATTTAGGGTAAAATCTCAAATTCACCAGATTATAGTTTTATTATTAGAAGCGACAAATAAGAAATTTTATATATGTGCTTGCACCTAATAATCTAAATACAAACTGATGATATTTGCGTGTAGGATATTACAATGTTAAGAGTAACAAACATCCCGGGAGATAATTACTTTTTTATTCATGATAGGACAACATTAGAGGCATTAGTTAATATATCTGGAACTAAAGACCTTAAGAAAGGAAAACTAGTCCTTCAATCTGCCATAGGTATTGATGAAGTTAGTAATATTTGTACATTAGATCTGCTGCACAAGAGAACAAACGAAGAGATATCTCGTAGACAGGGAATCAGAGATTTGCACAGAACCATTTTTGAACGTGCCATTGAAAGAGCAATGGTTGAGGTTAGAAGACAAGTATTTAATCCTGACATGACTATTCAGACAGATGCAATATACTATGCTCTAACTAAATCTGGATTGATTGATTATATAAACGAAAATGGATCAGCTCCAGATGCATTATTAATGGCAATGGATGTTATACAAGGTAAAGGATTACAAACCTTGTTGAGTAAACGATTAAATGAAGGTGAATGGCATGATTTTTTGATAAGTATCAAGCGAAAATTTAGGGATGGATTAGAAAGGATATACCTAGGACCTGCTGATATCAGGCATATTCTTCATAGTAATTATAGGGATGAACGATTATATTGGTTAGCAAAGATGTTTGAAGAACTAGATTTAAAGAAATTCAAGACTTCTAAATTTCATATTGAAGTCGCAAAATTGGCCAGTAGAATTCAAACAGATTGGATAAATGGGAAGATTGGATTACCAAAATATGTGGTTACTTTATTTGAAGATCTAGGGATTGAATGCTGTCCTTACATTACGAAGTGGGATTTTGGTGGCATTGGCCCATCATTACTTTATCCGAATGAGGCACTAGATAATTACACAATTGGAGGTATCTATGGTTTATTAAGTAAAAGAAAATTTGATCTAGCCGACGAACGTTTCAGGATAGGAACGAGGGCATCAAAAGAAGACATATTAAGTCTTTTTCAGAATGTTGGGCGTTTATCATACATGCCTCATATTTATGATAAGACATATCGCGGTAAATCAACAGAATGTATGGATATTCCAGAACAGTTTAGAAGAATATATAATGCCATCGACCCAAATGAATATGCGGTGAATCCAATATTTGCCAAAGCTTTTCTTCATTGGTATTTTAAGACAGCCGGTCATAAAATTTATTTTGAGAGAGGTGACGGCTTACAAGCATCAATGAACAGGATTGATGAACCTCTTGTCAGAAAATGTTCAGAAACGGTTGGTCTTAATATTAGTGCCGGTTGCAACAGGAAGGATAGGCAAAAACTTAAAATAGTATACATCCAAAATCCAAGTTGTATAGACCTATGATTAGTTATTTTTAAGCCTGAGATTAACTATGGATATTATTGGAATTAATCCAGATTCAGGGATATTCCACTTCCACAAATTTATGAAGACTCAGTTTGCTTCCAAAAAGTTAGAATTCTGTTGTTTATGAAATAAGGAATTCCTACGGTTCCTTATAATCCTCAGCATCCTTTCGCTTCATTTCCCCGTCAGCTTCTTCGAAGCTCCCGTATATCAAGAAGCGACGAAAGAGGATGACTTCTGCTGCCTTTCATCAATAAGTTTTACATTATGGTGCTTCAGCTGGTTTCTGATGAGCATTGTTTAATCTAATTTTAGAGTATTCGCCATGCTATTATATAAGTCTCAGAACTTCAGCTTTCTGTTTTTAGATAGTCTTCTTGCGCCGTCAATGTCAATCTGTGCAGTCAGGTCAATAACGCCGCCATAATGATATATTACTTTGACAGTTCTGCCCATCTCAATGCCATACTGTACAGCATCTGGCAGTTCATATTCTATCTTTCCTTTTACTCTTTCTCTTGGCTTGATTTTTTTGCAGGCTTCATAAATCTCTTGGGTGAATCCAAACAAGCCCATCCCTATCAGGATTTTGCCATCTGAATTATAGATCTCCTGGTTTTCAGCAGCTTCAACTATTTTTAATAACACACCTGATTTGCTTTGCAAGACTGCACATCTCCTTATTTTTTCTTTCCTTAGATTGCTCAAAGATGGATCTTCAAGTGCATCCCTATCATATCCAAGGACAGACCATTGCAAATCAACACTTACAATCTTTTTTAATGAATCCAAAGGATAAATATTGTCAAAACACATCACCAAAAACGGCTCATTTCTAGTATAATTTTCAGCAGCAAGCACTGCATTTGCAGTTCCTAATGGCTCTTTTTGTATTGCAAAAGATAATTTAACTTTTCCGAGAAGCTTTTTTTCATATCTTTCTTTAAGCATCTCCCTGCTTTCTGCCTTCACAACAAAGATTATGTGGTTTATTCCAGCATCGATTAAGTTGCTTATTGATGAATCAAATAATGGCCTGTCATCATCTGCAAGGATCATGCCTTTCAGGCCAGCATCAATATGTTTGTTATCATGATGGTTTAAGGAAAGGTTATCCTCTTTTTTCTGCATCCTTGTCCCAAGGCCTGCTGCAAGTATTACTGCTTGTCTTATCATGTAAGGATTGGCTAAAGGGATTGTTTTTATTCTTTTCGGTTATCTAACTGTATATACCTAAAGTTGAGAATGTCTATAACAAAAATCAATTAACCACTAATTTATGCAACAACAAACCCATTTAATTGTGCAAAAGCCTCTTCAGCCTGTTTTAATTTTTCTTTGCTTTCAGAATAGATGGTAAACAAGGTTTCTCCTTTCAACACATCATCGCCAACCTGTTTGTATAGATAGATTCCTGCAGATTGTGTTTTAGGAGCTCCAGCAAGTCTTGCTATCTTTGAGATGCTTTTGCAATCTATGTAATGGACTTTGCCTTTTTTTTCAGACACTATATCGATAAAGTATTTTGCTGGCTTTAATTTGTCAGTGCTCCTGATCCTTCCGCCCTGTGCCTTTACTATCTCACAGAATTTCTTAAAAGCCTTGCCTGATTTTAATATTTCAAGCGCTTTTGCTTTGCCATCCTTTTCTCCTGCCATTTCCAGGAGCATTCCAGCCATTGTGATGGATTTATCTCTTAAGTCATGAGGAGCTCTTCTATCATTTTCTAATACCCAGATCACATCTCTTGCTTCTAATAAAGGACCTATCCCTTTTCCTATTGGCTGGGATCCATCTGTAAGGATAACTTTGACCTTAATGCCAAGTCTTGAGCACATACTCACAAATTTGGTTTTCAAGTTTTCAGCCTGCCTCATAGTTTTTATCTTGGTAGCAGGGCCGACAGGTATGTCCACAAGAAGATGGTTTGCTCCAACAGCTACTTTTTTTGCTAGGATGCTTGATAATAAAAGCCCTGCTGGATCAAGGTTTAATGAGTATCTTACTTTTATCATGCGGTCATCTGCTGATGCAAGATGCATTCCGCCACCCCATATCATGCACCCATTCGTTTTTCTGACAACTTTCTCAATCTTGTCCTTGGGCAAGGTCACATTAGTAAGAACTTCTACAGTATCAGCTGTTCCTGCAGGACTTGAGATAGCTCTTGAGCTGGATTTTGGAATTGTGTAGCCTGCTGCTGCAATTATCGGCACAATGATCATTGTTGTCCTGTTTCCAGGAACTCCACCTGAACAATGCTTGTCAAGTATTAATTTTCTTTTTAGATCAAGCATTGTGCCATTTTTGGCAATCGACTTCGTGAGAAAAAGCGCTTCCTTGTCAGTTAGCCCTTTTGAATAGCATGCGGCAACAAAAAATGTCAGCTCTATCTCGCTAAGATTATTGTTCACAATATCTTTGACAATAATATCAATCTCATTTTCATTCAGCTCTTTGCCGTCCAGTTTTTCCTTTATCAATGTGGTGGAATGAGGCTTGTCTGCAAGATAAATGTCAACAATTTCTTTTCCGTGCACATTCAGCTCCTTCAAGACTTCCTCAAATAAGCCAATAGAACCTTTTGGAACCGCTTTCTTAGATTCCGCAATATCGACAATCGTTATTATTTCTTTTTTATTGTGTTTTATCCTAATTCTGTCTAGTGCAAAAAGGTCCAGATGCCTTGCGTCTTCCTCATTCAATATGCTTACAAATACTCCACCAGATTGGATATCAACATCTTTAACTTTAAGTTTCATGTCTTATCACTTTGTTTTCAAATTTAGCTCTCTGCTTCATGCTCTTTCCGAAGAATTTGGATGAATGTTTCTGTCAGAGCAAGAATTAATGGGCCTGCAACAATGCCGACTATACCAAATACAGCAAGTCCTCCAAATATACCCAGCAAAATAACAACTGGATGCACATTGCTTCGTTGGCCAATGATTTTAGGTTTTATTATGTTGTCTATTGTGCCGACAATTAACAATGCATAGACTATCATACCGACTGCCTGTAGGATCAAGAGATTATTGCTTGTGGTGGTCCCTTCAATTATTTTTATCAGCACTGCTGGAACCCAGACAACAGGAGGGCCGATAAATGGGATCATTGATGCTATTATGCTTAATAATCCAAGGATTATCCATGCTTTAAATCCAAAAATCAGGAATCCGATGCCTGCCAGAGTTCCTTGGATCAAAGCTGTAAGAAATGTTCCATAAATAACTGCATAAGTAATCTCGTTTGCCTTTGCAATAATATTTTCCCGATGGTCTTTTCTTATCGGCACAACTTCTTTGAAATAATTAATCATTTTAGGGCTATCTTTTAGCAAGTAATATACTGTGAACAACGTAGTGAATATCAAAAGAAAAAACTTTGGCAGAAGCATGAAAATGTTTGTTGAAAAAGTGAAGAAATATGCTCTTAATTGTGTTAGCGCAGTGTCAATAGTCAATTTAAACTTTGTATTATCATGGTATAATGTCAGCACCTTATTCAATACCGGGCAAAAACTGTTCTGCGTATCTATGCAATTTTTTATTGAAAAATCCTCATTAAGGAAACTCTCCACTTTAGAAATTTCCTGTATTGCTGATGCGCTTGCATTCACCAATAATAGCAAAGGCAATGAAATGATCAGGATAAGTACAATGATCACTGCAAAAGATGCGATCGAAGGATATTTTATCCTTTTAACAATGAATTGGTATAATGGATAAAACATATATGTGATTATTATAGCAGCTAAAACTGCTGTTAGAAACGGCTTGATAAGGAAAAATGTTAGGATTAAGAAAAGTATCAAGAATATGATTATCATCCTCTTTTGTCTAGCTGCCACTCGCTTCTTCAATTAAATTCCCCCTTTTTCAGATTATATACTTTTCTGTTATATATGTTATAGTATATAAAGGTTTTGTTTGGCAAAAGTGCAGGATAGATAATTTGTATGGAAGATAATTTGCTCACAATTTAATCTGCCTGAATAAGGATACTATTGTTGAAGTTTAGCAGCTATATTCAAATAAGAATAATGCATGGGCCCAGCCGGACTTTCATTGCTGAAATACAGTTTCTGTTCAGGGGGCTTGAGCACCGCAGTGCGAAACCCCCAGGATGCCAGCTGACCTTTCAGCTGTTTTGAACCGGCGACCACCACCATGTCGAGGTGGTATCATATGCGGTTAAACATTATTGATTTCAATAACCGCTAGACCATGGGCCCAATGCAAGTAGAAAAATAGAATCGGGTATTTAATGGTTTTTGTTTTAGTCATGCTATTCCAGATCATAGCAAAATTTGAGCTCGCCCGATTCACAATAAATATATGAATCCTCCTTACTATTAACTAACCACATATTTTAACTTGACAGTAGTAAAACATAGAAAGCCTTATAAAAAAACCCATCTTAACATTGGCAATGCCAAGGAAAATAAGACAAAAAAAATTCTATAAGCATATTAGAGAGTTAGAGAAATTAAAATTTGGAGAGTTTATAAATGAGCAGATATACGGTCCGCAGTTCACCAATAATTTTTATTTTGCTCCCAGCTGGCATATTGGCTGCGGCTTGCTGACTGAAGATTTAATTAAAGATATTAGAGACAATGGCAGGCAAATCTTGAGCGTTGGGTCAGGTGCAGCCTATTTAGAGAGGTTTCTGGTTGATACGATGGATGTGAAAAGAGAGCAGATTACTCTTTCAGATTTAATTCCAATTATGCCAGAAAGTTTTCACAGATTTGTTTTTGATATGTATAGGACATGGCCTAATTTTAGGAAGGAGTTTGATTATGTAATATTCCCAGAATCAGTCTTGTTAAATTGCAGGTTTGACAACGATTCAGAAAAGCAAAAGGGATTGTATCACTTAATAGAAAGTTCTTTAGCAGCATTGAAACCACTTGGACAAATTAGGATAAATGGTCACTGCCAAATTGAGGAAAATGTTGAAATGGTAGCAGCACTATTAGCAACAGACCATCCAGATTCAAGATTAACCTACTCATCTCAATTAATTGTTGTTGAAAAAGGATATAAAAGTTAATCCTATTAAAAAAAATATAAAAAATAACTTATTTCTTCTTGGTCACTGTTCTTCCTTGCAGTGCCATGCAGTCAGGGCAGCTTTTTGAGCAAAGAGTTGCTCCTCCCCATACAATAAATAGCACGGTCCACCATTGGATATTCCAGAAATCCCAGACATTTAAGTCTCTCAGCAAAAACAATATGCCCACAACCAACGCTGTCCATGCCCCGATAGCGCTGCATTTATTACACATATACATTGTACCACCCTCCTTTTTTAATTCTATAAATAAAGTATATATCCATACCGCATAAGATTGAGTATTTAATTCTTTCCCTTTAAATGCTGGAATCTGCCAATAGAAAGTATTATAAATTGTAATCTCAAAGTTTATCTTATGCCAGACAAGCCAAAAGAATTAGATACAAAAGATGCTGAGAAATCTAAAGATAAAACCAAAGATCAGCAGAAATCATCTGATAAAACGCTTGCACCTAAAAAAGAGACAAAAGAATCAGAAAAAAAGCAAGTGGAGCAGAATGAGCCAAAAGAGAATAAGCCGTCTGATTCAGAAAGCCCTGATCAAGATACTCTTCAGATGTCAAAGATCAGCCTGATGCTTGATGAATATAATGATGTGTTTTCTGATTTTGATCCAAGGCCATATGCACAAAGGGCTTTGTCAAGCGATTTTATCGCAGAAGTAAAAAGGGCTAGCAGAGACAAAGCCTCTGGAGTTATTGATTTGAAGTTCCTTATTCCTGCACATTTAAGGATTGCGCCTCAGGAAGCGATTATTAAGAGAAGATTAAAAGAGCACTTCAAGAAGCATTTGATTGAGTTTCAGAATGAAGTGCGCTCGATTGTAAAGCAGGGAGCAATATTTGCAATAATTGGTGTAGTGCTTATGATACTGACATCATATGCTTATTTTACCGCGCCAGAAAAAAGCTTTTTGATGAGTTTCATTATAACCCTTTTTGAGCCAGCCAGCTGGTTCCTATTCTGGGAAGGATTGAGGCTTGTCATTTTTGAGCCTAAAGAAAAAAAAGCTGATCTTGATTTTTACAGCAAGATGAGCAAGTGCGAGATAACATTTACTGGCTATTAAATACAGTTGAAAGATGCAACCTATAACATGATTATTCTTCTGCATGACAAAAACACAAGATTTTTGGGTGTATTAAATTGAATACCGAATGAAAAAAGGAGAAGCGATAATTACTATATGATAGATAGGGATGACCATAGAGTTTAGGATAATTTATATATTGGAATAAGATTAATGTTAACATGTTACCGGACAGAGTCGCTGCAATTATAATTAAAGATAAAAAGATATTGTTAGTCACAGGTTATGAAGAAAAATTCTATTGGACTCCTGGCGGGAAAATTGAAGGCAAAGAGAGTCATGAAAATTGTTTGAAAAGAGAGCTCTTTAGTGAGTTAGGTATAAAACCAATGTCTATGAAACATTATGCAACATCTACTTTGCCAAATGAAATTAAAGGTGGAGAACAAATAAATAATTATTATTTGGTACAATACAAAGGCAAAATTAAGCCAAGACAAGAAGTGACCAAGACTATTTGGTATTCAAAGTTAAATTTTCTTGATAAAAAACCGCTTGTTTCTAAAGGAATTGAAGAGTTTCTAATTCCTAAATTAATAGAAAATGGATTTTTGTAAACAATAGATTGATTTGATACACAATATGCTGAATTATTGTTTAAAAGGACTTATGGTTGATATAAGAAAACCTTACTAAAATATAGGGAAGTTAATTTAACATTCTTCTTCCAGCAGAAGTGATCTTCAGGGCCTTAAATCTTCCTTTTTGCTCAATCTGGATCAATCCAAAAGATTGCAAGCTGTTGATATAGGCTCTTGTAGTAGGTTTAGTTACTCCCAATGATTCTGTAATGTCCTTATAAGATATCAGTTTATTTGTTATATTGCTCTCATTGATCTGTTTTAGCATCATCATTTCCTTGTCAGATAAAGCTATCTTGTTTCGAAGACGGCTGCCAAATAAATCTACAGTCTCTGATTCAATAGTTTTTAGCTGATCTTCTTTAATCAGCTCTTGCTTAATAGAGATTATGATAATGCTTTCATGTGATGCCAGCAGGTCATTTAGCTCATGTATTTTTCTGATTACTCTATCGAATTGGTTTTGAAGTATGATATAGTCAAGCCTGTCGATCAATATCACGCTTTTTTCGCTTTTTGACATGAATTCTGCTATTAGATCATATAAAGCATCAATGTCTGTTTCACATGGAATGCTTGTTGAATTTTTTGAGAGCCATATGAATGATGTTTTATATAGGTTGTATCTTTCCCTCAAGGTGTTTGGGTCTTCACGGACAATGCCTAGACCTGCAAATCCCCTGTTCAATGTGCTGATGAAAAGCTCATGCGCCTGATTCTCATCATCCTCTTTTACAAGATATATTTTTTTAGGCTCAAGCTGTATCTCTGCCCTGCTGTATTTGTCCTTTTCGAGCTCGATATTTATCCCTAATTTTTCAAGTGTGACATTTGCCTGCTGCAATTTTGACTGCACTTGTTCCCTGGACCTGTATAATGAAAAGAGTATTACTGTTACTGAGATTATCAAAATTAATATGAATCCAAAGCTGATCAGATTGCCTCTTTGTATCGATATCAGCTCAGACCCGACATTTTTTACAGGTGTTATTACTATAAGCTTCCATTTCTCTAATCCAAAATAGATATCTGCTGATGTAAATATTGAATTTCCAAGGTTTTGAAATGGTTTGATTGCATTTAATGGATAAGTATCTCCGATATCTGCCTTAATCTCATTGAAATTATAGATTGAAGCGCTCTTCAGCATTGTTTCATTTGATTCAGCATCAATCAGCAAAAACATGCTCTTGTCAGGATTAGCTATTGGGTGAAGGTAAAGGTTAAAAAGCTCTGTAATATCAAGTATGCTCAACAGCACACCTTTGAATCTGCCTCTGAAATTCGGATAAGGGGTGTATTCTGTTGTTTCAAATAATGGAGCAGATATGATTATCTGGGAAACGCTTCCCTGCCTTTCAACTCCTGAGATAAATGGTTCATTAGTTTCTTTTGGTTTTATGAAATAATCCTTGTTCTTGATGTTTAATCCAAGATAGTCTGCATAAAGCTCAGAGGAGCACGCAATTACGTTTCCGCTAGGATCAGCTCTTAACAGCACATTGATCTTGCCTTGTATGCTCCTGTCAATGATGTCCATGCTTCCGCTGCACGTATTGATGTCTAAAGTATCAACAAGTGGAAATTTGCTTATTGTTACGAGCTCATCTCTCACTTGTAGTATGTGTTGTTTAATTTGGTTTGCTGCATGGTTTGTCTCAATTATCTGCTTTTCCTTTATCTGGGTAATTACAACATTCTCTATGTTCAGGAAGGATAGATAATTGATAAAGATGATAGCAGCGATTACCAATAGGGAGATTAGTAAGGCTATCAATGGCTTGTTACCTTTCACTAATTTTTCCCCCATATATTTATGGGGTTTGTATATAAATATATAAATTTTCCCTATTTTTTCACTATTATTTCTACTTATTTAAATATAAGGTATTACATTCTTGCAAATAGAAAACAGTAGATGTTCCCAAGCAGAAAGTGCTTGTGAAAGCAAGATACAAAACATTTAAATAAGGATGCGATTAATCGATTTTTATGTGGAGGGTATATCATGGACAATAAAGAAGTTAAAGCAAAAAAAGATAGTCATGTCAAAGAGTTCAAAAAGAGTGATAAACATCAATCCAGTGTTTTTACTAAACCCATTTTAATTCTAATAGTGATTGGTGTTGCTGTTATTTTATTTAACCAATTCCAAATAATGAGTGTCTCTGCATTGTTAGGGGGAACTCAAAAAACTTCAAGTTTCCTGTATCTTTCTGGAAAGGGTAGCAATAGCGACCTTTCAAATGCTGATCTTTCTGGAATAAAGTCAACTGCACAAACAGTTGCAACTGTTTTCCCAGTATCTGAATTCAAAACAAGCGATGATGCAATGGCTGCTATGTTCCCTACTGGAACTCCAGAATACGGCCAAGATTTGGGTGTTAGTTTTGATGATCCAGTCAAATCATTAGACACTCTTTCAAAAATGTTTGAGCCTTTGAAAGCAGAGGTTAAAGCCAAAAATCCAGAGGCATTTAAGAGATACATAAATCTTGCATCGAATCCAAATGGTGTATCATGTGAGTTTTGTTGCGGTGTCGGCCCAATTGGAGCAGATAAAAACGGAAATTCAAGATGTGGCTGCCAGCATAATCCAGCATTGCTTGCTGTAACTCTTTATCTGACTGCTTATACAGATTATAATGATGCCCAAGTCTTAAAAGAGGTTATGAGATGGAAGACATTGTTTTTCCCAAAAAACATGATTGAGCTTGGTATGTCAGTAGCTGGCAAAGACGCATCAGAATTAAATAACCTGCCTGGAATGGTGGGGGGATGTTGATTAGCTGCAACAGATGCAGCTTAACATCTGTTAACTATAAAAATAGTTTTCAGGAAAAAAGACATAAGAAAATTGATGCAAGAAGATAATAAAATAATATTAAGAAAATAAAACAGCAAGGGTGTGAAAAATGAAAAAAACAACGATATTGTGGATTGTATTGATGGCTGCAGCAATCATATTTATTGTCAGTTGCTCTGCGCAAGGAGGAGGAGCTCCGCCAGCAGGCCCTATAGGCGGCGGCTGCGGATAAATTTAATTCCTTAATTTTTATTATTTATTATTTAATAGATTAATCGGTGGGGAATATGATTCAGGATAAAGAAAAACAGAGAATTAAAAGTCAAGAAGCTCTATTGCAGCATAAAGCTCGTGAAGAGCAATTCAACAAGTTAAAAGAGGACAAGTCAAAGAAAAAAGTTATTGTCTTATCAATAATTGTTGTTTTAGCAGTTTTGCTGATTGCAGGAATAGTTTATTCAGTTACGAAACCGGGCAAATATGATAAGTTTGCCCAATGTTTGACAGAAAAAGGAGCCGTAATGCAGGGAGAAAATTGGTGTCAATACACTAATGCCCAAAAAGCGATGTTTGGCAACTCATTTAAATACATTAATTATGAGGTCAATCCAAATCTTGCTGTCAGGCCGACTTGGATAATCGATGGCGAACATTATGAAAAAGTGCAGTCATTTGAACATTTATCTGCATTGACCGGCTGCAAATATTAAAGTTTTTTGTGATGCCGCAGGATTATTAGATAATTAAAGGATTAGATAATTAAAGGTAATCAATAATTGTTAGATATTAAATAATTATTGGATAACAAATGGATAACAAATAATTATTAGTTAAAAATAAGGGATTGATAATAAATTAATTAAATCATAATCGGAGGTACAAAATGAAGCAAACAACAATAATAGCCATTATTTTAGGAGTGCTGGTTCTAGTATCTGCAGTTCAGGCAGTCCAGCTTAGCAGCCTAAAATCAACTATTCAGGAAGGTGGAATAAGTATCAGCAGTGTTAAGGCGCCATTAAGCGCTTCAAGCGGCAGCACAGGAGCATCTATGCCTAGCAGCATACAGGATCTTCCTCAGATGGTTGGAGGATGTTAATCTTAACATTCTTTTTATTTTAGATTAAAGCTGCAAATATTGCTAACTGAAAAAACGCCAAGACGGCAATATAATTTATAAATGCATCAAAAAGCATTGGAGTATCATAGATAATTAGGACATCAATGATCATCAGAATACCAATAACATCAGAATATCAAAATCAGATTAAACAATGCATATGTTCATAAAATAGATTGGGTGGTAATATGGAAAGTAATGAAGAAAAAAAGCATGACTCAAAGCATGACACTGATCAGGTCAGTAAGGATAAAAAAGAGATGGTCCATGTGAAAAAAGAAAAAAAGCATGAATCTCATGAAATAGATTCAACCTGTATGGATGCAGATCTTGAAGAAACTCATGAAGAGCATAGATTAGCTAAAAAAACAGATCACAAGAAAGGCCTGAATGAGGAAACATATAATAAGATATTTTGGGCTGTCGGCATTGTTCTTATTATTCTTGCATTAGTAAATATTTATCAGATTTCTTCATTTAATAAAATGTATGCAGACAAATTAGGTGAGATAAAAGAAGAGGTAAGGCCTGCTTTTGTTCAGCTTTATACGATAAAAGACAATAGCTGCACTAATTGTGTGAATATTGATTCGATTGTGTCATCTATAAAAGGTTCAAATGTCAATATCACAAAAGAGTCGAACCTGGATCTTAGCTCTACAGAAGCATCAGATATGATTGCAAAATATGGAATAAAGAAGATACCAGCAGTCATTTTGACAGGTGAGATAAACAAGACTAAAATAACCCGTCTTGAGCTCGTTGATGATGCTTTGGTCCTTTCAGATATTGAGCCTCCTTATGTTGATGCTCAGTCTAAAAAGGTGAAAGGTCTTGTGAGAGCAACTATTTTAAAAGATTCTTCATGTGAAAAATGTGTTGACATGAAGCAGATAATCACAGCGTTAAAGCAGACCGGAATAAAAGTTGTTTCTGAACAGGAGATTGATAAGAAGAACCCTGAAGGAAAAGTTATGATCGACAAATATTCGATAAAGGTTCTGCCAACTCTTATATTGTCTCCTGATATTGAGGTTTACAAAGAGGATATAAAGCAGGCCTGGGCAGAGATCGGATCTGTTGAGACTGATGGCAACTATGTCACCAGGATTGAAAATCCGCCTTATGTAAATGTTACAACAAATAAGATTGAAGGTCTTGTTTCAATAGTCTCATTGTATGACAGCAGCTGTGCTGATTGCTATGAGACAGATGAGTATCATAAGCCAGTCCTTCAAGGTATTGGTGTCGTGTTTGACAAAGACAGGAAAGTCGATGTTAATAGCGCAGAAGGAGAAGCGCTTGTCAAAAAATATGATATTGAGAAAGTCCCAACAATTATCTTGACTGGTGATGTTGAAAAATTCCCGTCTCTTGTAAAAGCATGGCAAAGTGTTGGCACAAAAGAAGATGACGGTGCATATGTTTTCAGGAATGCTGAAATCTTCGAGAAGACTTACATGGACCTTACGACAGGTAAAGCTGTTACTCCAACGCCGACTGCTCAAAGTTAAATTTATTTATTTTTTTATTATTATGCAGAATATAAATGAATTAGGTTTATATACTAAATCAAGAACCACCTTGTTAGGTATGTAGGTTATTATACCTTAAAACATTAAATTTAAAACAGGGGGGAAAAATATGAATTCAAAGAGCATTAGTCTGATAATGTTAGCAATCCAGCTTGTGTTGCTTGTAGTATTAGTTGTGCAAGTGAATATATTGTTAAATAAGATTGATGGCGTGCCAGCAAATAATGGAGACGATGATAGTGCTGATGTTGGAACAGGCGGTTCGTTGATCAGCGCAGACGATGATCCATATGTCGGCCCAAAAAATGCTAAAGTTGTTGTCATAGAGTTTTCAGATTTCCAGTGCCCATATTGTGGAGCTTCAGAAGGAACGCATCAAGGACTTATCCAGCAGTTTAAGGCAAGAGATCCTTCATGGGAAGCTGCTGTTCCTAAGATATTAGAACTAGCTGAAGCAGGAAAGATCAAATTTGTCTACAGAGACTTTCCGTTGAGCGGCCATCAATATGCCCAGAAATCAGCAGAAGCATCTGAATGTGCAGATGAACAGGGAAAATATTGGGATTATCATAAAATGCTTTTCGAAAATCAGGATGCCCTTACAAATGATGATCTTAAAGGATACGCATCTGATCTTGGCCTTGATACAGATAAATTCAATGAATGCCTTGATACAGGCATGATGGCTGATGAAGTCAGGAAAGACTTTAGTGAAGGCACATCTTATGGTGTTTCCGGAACTCCTGCTTTCTTCATAAATGACCAGGAAATATCTGGAGCTCAGCCTTTCAGCGCATTTGAATCAATAATCAATTCAGAGCTTGCAAAGTAAGCGGGGGATAAACATGAAAAAAGCTTTATTGTTTTTTTTAGTTTTGATTTTATTAATAGTAGGTTGCACACAACAACCGCCTGCAAGGCCAGTTCAAAGCAATGATAATTCTAGGATTGCAGAAGCTGATGGCTCAACAGTAATTGCTGATGATCAACCTAGCGATCAGCCAGATGTTTCAGCAAATTCTGGATCTGGCGACCAACCAGAAATAGTTGATTCAGGAGATGGCCAGAATGATGTTACATTCGATATAACAGCAAAATCCTGGGAATTCACTCCAAATGAGATTAAAGTCAAACAAGGAGATCATGTTATCCTAAAAGTGACTAGCATTGACAAAAAACATGGATTTGCAATTGATGAATATGGGATTAATGAACCATTAATGCCTAATCAAGAGACAGAGATTGAATTTACAGCAGATAAGAAAGGCACTTTTGAATTTTACTGCAATGTCCCATGCGGCAAAGGCCATGGCGGTATGCAGGGCCAGCTTATTGTTGAGTGATAAGCATGAAAATGCCGATTTTTGTTTTTTTGATTTTTGCAGTTTTATTTCTGATAAGCTGCTCTGTACAACCTGCAGATATTCATGATAAACCATACCATACTCATGTAGACTTCAAGGTCTATGTTGATGATAAGCCACTTGACTTTTCCGGGATGATGTATCAGGTCAGAAGCCAGGAAGTTCATGTGGAAGACAATATCGGTGATGTAGTGCATGTTCATAAAAAAGGCATAACTCTTGGCTATTTCCTCGGCACCCTAGGATTGGATATGAATGACACATGTATCACTGTTCCTGTTCAAGGCACATTCTGTAACGAGCAAGGCAATAATGTCAGTTTTTATGTTAATGGACAAGAAAAGCATGATTTCAAGAATTATGTGATGCAAGGCTATGACAAGATACTATTAAGCTATGGCAATGGTAGTATTGATTTGCAGCTTGACAGCATTACTGATCATGCATCGATGATGAGCATGGAAAATGAATAAACTCAAAAAAAATCTATTGAATAGTAAAAATATTACTACCCTCATTTTAATAATATCATTAGGATTAGTTTTTGCTGCAATAGTGTCTGCTCAGACCAATATCCCAATCGGTTTGCAGAAAATCTTGGATTATAACAAGCAGAGTACACTAGACTTTTCCACAAAGATTTCATTTATCATAGCATTTGTTGCAGGTATGCTGGGCATTTTATCTCCATGCATCATACCGTTTATTCCGGCTTATTTTTCTTACACATTTAAGGAAAAAAAGAACATAACAAAGATGACACTTGTCTTTTTTGCAGGCTTTTCATTAGTATTCATAGCTCTTGGAATGATTGCAGGTTATCTTGGGCAACAGAGCATGATTGCAGTGCAGTCATCCTGGATCGTCACGATTGCAGGTTTTTTTCTTATTATAATGGGTGTGATGTCTATGCTAGGCAAAGGTTTTTCATCTTTCATAAAGATTAGGCATAAGATGAAGAACGATGTTCCAGGAGTTTTTTTGTTTGGAATATTCTATGCTATAGGATGGTCAGCTTGCTTAGGTCCAATATTAGCAGGAATCCTTGGGATTGGTGCAATATTAAACAATATTTGGTATTCTGCCTTATTGCTGTTTTTTTATTCTCTAGGTAATCTTGTCCCGCTCTTTATCATCTCAATGTTTTATGATAGGTTTAATCTTGCAGATACCTGGCTCATAAAAGGAAAGCTGCTGCATCTAAAATTGTTTGGCTCTGAATTTTATGTCCACACGACAAATCTTGTTTCAGGCATATTTTTCCTGATCATCGGGATTATTCTCGTTGTCTTTAAGGGCACAGGCAAGCTTAATGACCTCAATCCTTTTGGCACAGAAGCATTTTACAGCACTCAAAGAAAGCTTATTGAATGGCAGTATGCTAACATCTTAGGGATTATCATATTATTGGCCTTTTTAATTTTGCTTGGCTGGTTCCTGTTGAAACAGAATAAGAAATCAAGATTACAAAAAAATTAGGATATCATGACAGGATATTTAAGTTAAAATATCAATAATTAAAAATAGGTAGTCATATGGATTTTGAGAATCTAAAAAAATATTCTCCAGTGTTGTTGAGGATAGCTTTAAGCTTGGTTTTCCTTTGGTTTGGCATTAATCAGCTTATTTTTCCAAATATGTTTCTCGGATATATTCCATCATGGATCACCCAAAATCCGATTATCCCTCTAGAGCCAGGTTTCATTATCATGGGAAATGGGATATTTGAGATTGTCTTTGGTATTTTGCTTATAGCTGGATTATTTACTAGACTAGTCTCTTTATTTCTTGGATTGCACTTGATTGGAATAATGCTGGGATTAGGTTATAATGATATAGCTGTGCGTGATTTTGGCCTGATGCTTGCCACGATTTCCATAACTCTGAACGGTCCTGACATTTGGTGCCTTGATAACCGCCACAAGAAAAAAGTTTAAGAAAAAAGTTTGAATGTTGTTTTGGTTTGCCGTCCAAAATTAGATTCTAATATTGTCAACGTCATGATCATTTTCCAATATTCTTCTTCATCATCAGCTCAAGCTTTCCAACATTTAGTTCCTTGCTCACAGCGATTTTCAAGCCATCAATAAATGTTTGGATCTCTGACCTAACTTTTTGCACATCTTCCTTGTCATCAAGATTAAGCCTTTCAACTTCCAAGAAAAGTCCAAGACCATCCACTTCCTCAAGAACAATCTCATAATTGTCGATCCGGTATTTATGCTTAACATTTTCTATTTTTACCAGCTCATTAAAACCAAGATTTACAAGGATTTCACGTGCAGATTCATAACTGCTTATTTCTGTCTCATATTCATCTGAATACAGCCAGCTGCCGTTCTCGAAATTGTCTTTTTTGAATGCAATGAAGCACTTTCCTTCAACCTGCCTAATGCGAAGCGACACCTTAAATTCAAGATATCTCATATCGTTTGGCATGCCAAAATAAGTATCAATTATCTTTTTTTCTCCTTTAAACTCAAATTTTCCCAGTTTTTTAAGAGCCTTTTCCTTATCATCCAATACTTGGACAAGAATTTCGACTTCTCTCATACTGATTAAGAATTTGTTAGAATTAATAAAAGTATCTTAAGTAAGTATTCTCTAGGATAATACCTTATTTGATTCAATGACAAAGCCTAAGTTGATTCATTGATAGAACCTTATCTTATATTCCTTATCTAAAAGAAGCGAGCTGTGCGACATTATATGTTCGCCAAATTTGTCCTCTAACTCATGGACAATCGTATAAAACTCTTCCGGAGATGAAACCTCAAAAGTTGGCTCAAGATTCCAGTCTGCAATCACTTCCCTGACTTTGACAGTATTTGGCTGATGATGAAAATACTCTACCAGCCTCTTTTTAGCATCGCTGTTCTTGAGCCTTATCAGCAGTTTGAAAGCGACCATATTGAGAGAATCCATATTGACAGCGAGGGTATATTTTTGGATTATCTTGTTTTTCTCCATTGTTTTGACATGGTATGATATTACTTTTGGAGAAGTGTTTAGTTGCTGTGCCATCTTTAAGAGGGATATCTGCGAATTTTCAGAGATTAGCTTAAGTATCTTTTCATCCAATTCTCCAACTTTCTCATCGCCTTGCTGGTCTATATGCTGTGTCAGATGTATATGTTTGCCGACAAGGTGCTTTCTGCCGAAAAAATAGGTTTCAATCGTGAATGAGATAGAGCTTTGAGCATAATACATTGAATATGCGTCAAATATCCTATTTTTTATTGAGTTTAGCTGATTTATGTCTTTCACTACCATTCCTAGTATTATATCCCAGTTGCCTTTACAGCTAGTCACATAGACTATATCATCTTGCTTTATGAAAAAATCAACCATCTCCTTCCGCAGGGCAACAGTGACATTGTGGAATTTTAACAGCATTTCTGCATGGATTTTTCCAAGTTTAGCTAGGCTTATTATTGTCGGATAACCACTAATTATTTTTTTGGCCTCAAGCTGTTTGATCCTGTAATAGACAGATTCTTTTTTAAGCCTTACTTTCTTGCCTATCTCAGACAAGGATTGCCTTGAATTGCAGTCAAGTTCACATAGTATTGTGCGGTCTGTTTTATCCAGATTTACCATTTTTCTAACAATAACACCTTTTTATTTAAATATGTTTCCTTATGTTAGAAAATAGGATGTTATCCATTAAAATACTATTACTTACTCCCAAAAGAGGTATTAAGTGTGAATTATGGGGAAAAAAGACAAAAACGAGCAAAAGGCATTTTACTGCGCTCTGTGTGGAATGCCGATAAAATTTGAGAATCTTGTTGCAAAAGTATTTGATGAGGATAGAAAAGATTTTTGCTGCAATGTCTGCTGTGACAAATATTCAAAATATTACAGTGAAAATAACAAGGGCAAAAAAAAGCCGAAGATGAAGATTTCAAGAAACTCATGCTGCTGTGGTGATCATGATGGATAATTATGGCTACAAAAAGAATGTTGACTTAAGCTTTGATAAAGCTCAGGAAAAAGTTAAGGATGAATTAGCTAAAGAGGGATTTGGAGTGCTAACAGAAATAGACGTAAAAGCTACTATTAAAAAAAAGTTGAATAAAGATTTTGACAATTATATTATAGTGGGTGCATGCAACCCGCCATTTGCTTATGAAGCTTTGCAGTCTGAAAGGGATATTGGCTTATTGCTGCCATGTAACATCATCATCTATGAGCAAAAAGGCACAGTTTTTGTCTCAGCAATCAGGCCAACTGTTGCTATGAACATGATTGATAATAAGAAGCTAGGTGAAATTGCTGTCCAAGTTGAAATAAAGCTGAAGAAAGTTATAGATGCACTTTGAGGTGGAAAAATGTTTGGATTATTCAAGAAAAAAGACCCAATATGTGGAATGAAAGAAGAAAATGATAAAGGCATTGCTAAAAACGGCGAATGGTTTTGCAGCAAGGATTGCCTTTCAAAATATGAGAAGCAATTGCCAAAAAAAGATAGCCATCAAGGGCACAGCTGCTGCCATTAAGATATCATTAATTGGTGGTGTGTCTTATAAATTTAAGATGTTAACTATTTAAGATGTTAACTGATTGTAAACTGAAGATTAATTCAAGCAATGATGAAAACAGCAAAAAACTTAAAAGAAAAAGCTGTAGGAGCAGTTGGGACAGTTTCAGGAGCAGCAAGCATTCTTGGTTCCTGGCAGATCTGCCATAATCTCTGTCTTGCATTGATTGCTGTCCTTGGAGTCATTGGGATAACTCTTACAGGTATGCCTCTGCTTTTCTTCACAAAAATAGCTGTTCCTGTGTGGACTTTTGCTGTAATACTTTTAGTGGCCACTTTATTACTTTATTTGAAGATGAAATGCATCTCAAAGAACTTGATAATTATCAACTCAGGGCTCATTATTGCAGGAATACCCTTTCAAAGCCTTCAGAAATTTAATATTTTATTTTGGATTGTTGGAGGAGCAGTTGTATTGTCTGGATTATTCCTATTTGTTAAGGAAAGATTATCCAAGAAATCTTGCGATGCTCATGAACATAGGTGATTGAAAAATGAATATGATCAGAAAAAATTCAAAAATCACGCCTTATTTGATAATATCTGCCTTGCTGCTCCTAATTTTGGCAGGTTGTGCTTCAAGCAATGCACAGAAAAATGATGTGAAAAATAATGTTGAAGAAAAGACTTTGGCTGAAAGGCTGTTGGCTGACTCAAATTCTAAAAGTTCTGGAAGCACTGATGAAGGTGATGCTCAAATTGAGCTGACTCCTAGTTATAATAACGGCCAGCTGGAAGTTGAAATCGCAATAAACACACATTCAGTTGATCTGAGCCAATTTGATTTAAAGGAGATAACCACCCTTGAATATAATGGAAAAGTAGCAAAACCTGTATCTGCTCCTGAACTTGGAGGCCATCATGTTAATGGCAAACTAGTCTTTAAGGTTGATGAAGATCCAGATGATTTCACCATAAAAATAGTAGGAATTCCAAAGATTGATGAAAGGATTCATGAATGGAGGTCAAAAAAATGAATAAAGGATATATTATAGGCGGAGCAGTTGTGCTTGTAATTTTATTAGTTGTTGGTTTCATATTAGCAGCACGCCCAAAAGATGATGTTGATTTGTCACCTTTAAAATCAGTTGACATGGCAATGTTTAAGTCTCCAAGCTGTGGCTGCTGCAGTGTCTATTCTGATTATATTTCAAGAAAAGTTGCTAATCTGAAGATAAATCAGGTTGATGATATAGAAAAAGTCAAGAGAGATGCAGGTGTTCCAGCAAACCTGGAAAGCTGCCATACATCCTTTATAGGAGACTATTTTATTGAAGGCCATGTTCCAGCAGAGGCTATTGCAAAACTTATGACAGAAAAACCTAATATTAAAGGTATAGCTATGGCTGGCATGCCTCAAGGATCACCAGGTATGCCTGGATCAAAAAGAGGAGACTTTGTAATATATGCTGTTAACCAGGATGGAAGCTCTGTTGAATTCATGAGGATTTAAGAGATGAAAAAGCAATTTGTTATAATACCAATAGCATTGATTTCAGCTGTTGAATTTGCAGCTGCCCATTGCCCTCTATGTGTAGTGGGAGCTGCAGCAGCTGCAGCAGGAGCATCATACATAGGTATAAACATAGCCGCAATAGGTGTATTTATCGGAGCATTTGCAGTTGCGATGGGTTGGTGGATTGCAAAGATTATCACTAAAAAGTTTCCAAACTTCAAATTAAACAATGCCTTGCTTCCGATCTTGATTGTTTTTTCGTTTGTGACAACAGTTATACCGTTGATGCCTCTTTTTAAGGGCATATCACCAATTTATATAGAATGGTTCGGCTCTTATGGATCAGTATTTAACAGGACTTATGTGCTTAATTTATTTTTGACAGGATCTACAATTGGCGGATTGATTATAGTGATTACGCCATGGCTTAGCGGTTTTATAACCAAATTGAGAAATGGGAAACTAATTCCCTATCAAGGCATCGGATTGACATTTGCATTGCTTTTGGTTGCAGGAATAATATTGCAGCTGGTGTTTTAAGATGGAAAAAGAAGTTGAGCAATGGATTAAGAAGATTGAGAAGATGAAAGATGGCTCTGTAGACCTTTCAAGAGATGAAGATCTAAGCATTGCTTTGATGAATCTTGTCAGCCTTGAAGAGCACTTTTTTTTCACTGCAATGAAGACAGGAAACCAGAAATATCTTGACTCATTGATCTCAGTAAGGGAGACTAGGAAAAAGTTTTTAAAGAAGATAGTTAGAGATCCTGTAGGTGAGGAATGGTGCATCAGCAAGCATTTGCTTGCAGGAAGCATGAGGCTTTACGAAGTTGGCTGCAAAGAGCTGTCAAAAGGCAGCAAAAAAGAGGCAAATGCGTGTTATGAGTCAGCCTTTGACCTTTGGTCAATGTTCTTTGCCATAAATCTTAAGATGATCGGAAAAGAAGAACTTGACAAAATAGGCATTGCAAAAGAAGAGAAAAAGATGAATAAATTTTCAGCAATTATGAAAAAGATTGTTGATTGCTGCAAGGAATGGTAAATAATTTACAATTTGAACACTTGGAGGTGAAAAGAATGAAAAAAAAGATATCAGCAATACTTGTTGCACTAGTTGTTTTAATGATGGCAATCTCGATTGTATCTGCTGAAGAACAGGCATTTACTGATGCAAAAAAGATAATTGAAGATAAAGTCCCTTGTGATGATTTGTCGCAAGACCAATTAGAGCACCTAGGAGATTATTACATGGAGCAGATGCATCCAGGAGAAGCTCATGAGTTGATGGATGAGAAGATGGGTGGTGAAGGTTCTGAATCATTAAAGCAGATGCATATCTCTATGGGCCAAAGATTTTATTGTGGAACAGCAGGCAATTACTCTGGAATGATGGGCTCAGGCATGATGGAATATGGAGTGATGGGTGGCATGGGAATGATGAATAGCGGCATGATGAGCTCAGGTAATACAGGCTGTGGAATGATGAACAATGGTGTGATGGGAGCAAAGCAGCTAAGCTATCAAAATAAAGGAGGAATGATGAATAGGATGGGTTATGGAATGATGGGCGGCTCAGGATTTTTCACAGCAAGCCTTTTATCAATAATATACATTGCTATTGCGGCATTTGTCTTCGGAATAATCTTTTGGTGGACATACAAACTTGTTGTAAATGATAAAGAGAAGAAAAAGAAATGATGTAGGTGGCTGGCACAATAAAAGAGTATGAGGTGTTAAATATGGCAGAAAGGCTTAATAGTCTGGCATTAGGATATGCAGGAGCTATAATTTCAGCTTTATGCATGCTATTGCTTGGAATATTTGGGTATATTAATTTTTATATGGGTGCGGTTTCAATGATGCAGCAGTGGCACATGTTTTTTTCAGTGACACCTTTAGGGATAATAACTGGAATGATCGAAGCTGCAATTATAGGATTCATATTTGCATATGCCTTTGGATGGGTGTATAACAAGTTTGCTTAGGTGTTGTTAAATGAATGCCTGGCTTACCTTTTCGCTTATACTCTTAGGTATTTGGATTGTTATTTGGCTAATTCAGCCTAAACTGAGAAAAGAGATGATGTGGGCCAGCATACTTACAGCTCCTTTTGGGCTTACAGAACCTATATTTGTGCCAGAATACTGGAGCCCTCCTTCATTGTTCAATTTGGCAGCAAGAACCGGATATGACATTGAAAGTTTAATTTTTTCCTTCGCTGTTGGAGGCATAGCAGCTGTGTTGTATGAAACATTTATGAGAGTTAAACATGTTAAGATGACTAAGCATGAAATGAACCCTTCCAGGCATAGGCTTCATTTGCTTGCGCTCATATCGCCATCCTTAGCATTTGTTTTTATATACTTCATAACTGATATCAATCCAATATATTCAGCAAGCATAGCAATGGCATTTGGCGCTTTTGCCGCAATGCTCTGCAGACTTGATTTGATACACAAGATTGTTTGGGGAGCCTTGTTTTTCCTCACATTATATTTTTTATTTTTCATGGCATTTAGCCTTGTGTATCCAGGCATAGTTGAGCAGGTCTGGAATCTCAAAGCCATATCAGGCATCCTTATCTTAGGTGTTCCATTGGAAGAGCTGATGTTTGCTTTAACTTTCGGAGCACTATGGTCAAGCTATTATGAGCACATTAACTGGTATAAACTAATGAAGAGTTACCCTGTTTGATATGCAAAAAATAGTTTAAGGTAAGAAGATAAACCCATTACAATAAGTAAGATAAAAATGAACGAATATAATTGTATTAAAATTAGGGGATCTGAACCAAATAAGATGACTGTAAAAATTTGCACAATGCTTGATTTTTGTGCTTGTGGAAAAACTGATTGCTGCTCATCAAATAGTAGGGAGACAAAATTATTATCATGAAAAAGAACCATTGGTTAATCATGCTTGCATGCTGTCTGCCTGTTATCATACTTATCGGAGCAGTGTATTTTTTAGATTTGAGCAATGCTTACTTATACTGGTTAATGTTGTTGCTGTGCCCTTTAATTCATTTCATTATGATGAAAGACCATCACAGCAGTCACAATAATAATGAAAACATAAGAAAAAGCAGTTAAGATGATCAAAGACCCTATTTGCGGAATGAGCATTGATCCTTCTAAAGCAAAGTTCAAATCAGCTAAAGGAGGAAAAACTTATTATTTCTGCAGCAAAGAATGCCAAGATAAATTTATTGGCAAGTCAACAAAAAATGTCAAAGAAAATAGCAAAAGTAATTCAAAAGAAGAAAGAATATCAATCAAGATAAAAGGCATGTCATGCGCTTCCTGTGTTGCAACCATCGAGAAGGCTTTAAAAAAAGTTGATGGGGTTTCTGAAGCAAATGTAAACCTTGCAACTGAAACTGCTCAAGTAAAATTAGATCCAAAAAAGACATCTCAGGATGCGATTGAGAAGGTTATTGAAAGAATAGGTTATAATGCAATAAAAGAAGTAGTAGGTGATTCTGCTTCTGTAAAACTGAAAGTAATAGGTATGGACAATCCTCATTGCATGGGAATTATTGGTTCAGCCCTTGGCAAACTTGACGGCATAATATCCAAAGAGCTTCTCTCAACAGAGATTGCTACCATCACATATAATCCCAAAAAAGTTTCACTGCAAAAAATAAGGCAGCAGATTAGGGATTCTGGTTATGATAATGTTATTGCCAGCTCACAGGAAGACGAAGAAAAAAAGATCAGGGATAAAGAAATTAAGAGTCTTAAAATAAGGACTGTTGTTTCATTGGTATTGTCCCTGCCTCTTATTTATTTTGCAATGGCTCCGTATATTGGGCTTCCATTAGGTTTATTTATCGATAATAATATGGCTTTATTACAGTTTATTATAACTCTTCCAATAATGATTGTTGGCTATGAGTTCTTTACAAAAGGATTTAAGTCTGTCATCAAGACACAGACTGCAAATATGGACACTTTAGTAGCTATTGGAACAGGAGCTGCTTTCCTCTACAGCGTATATTTAACAACCCTTATATTTCAGGGAAAAAGTGATCCTGCTCAGAGCTTGTACTATGAAGTTGCAGGGATACTTATCGCATTCATACTTCTTGGACGGTATCTGGAAGCAAGAGCTAAGGGAAAGACGAGTGAAGCAATAAAGAAACTTATTGGCTTAGCTCCAAAAAAAGCGACAGTAATCAGAAAAAACAAGGAAATTGTGATACCAATTGATGAAGTTATTGCTGGAGATGTTGTAATAGTAAAACCAGGAGAGAAGATTCCTGTTGATGGCACAATCATTTCTGGTTATTCATCTGTTGATGAGAGTATGATAACAGGAGAGAGCATACCTGTTGAAAAAAATAAAGGCTCTAAAGTCATTGGAGGAACAATTAATAAGACTGGTTCATTCAGGTTTAATGCAACAAAGGTCGGTGCAGACACTGCATTGGCCCAGATTATTAAGCTTGTCCAGGAAGCGCAGGGTAGCAAAGCTCCAATACAAAAGCTTGTAGATGTTATCTCATCTTATTTTGTTCCGATTGTTGTGGCCATAGCAATAATCAGCGCAATAATATGGTTCTTTCTGGGTGGATTCACATTTGCACTCACAATTTTTGTTGCTGTGCTTATAATAGCCTGCCCTTGCGCTCTTGGCTTAGCAACCCCTACAGCAATTATTGTCGGAACAGGTAAAGGTGCTGAACATGGCATCCTTTTCAAGAATGCTCAGAGCCTTCAGAAGACACATAAAATAAGCTCACTTGTTTTTGATAAGACAGGCACTTTGACAAAAGGCGAGCCTCAGGTTACTGATATAATTGCATTTGATAAATTCAAAAAAATTGATGTGCTTCTTTTTGCTTCAATTGCAGAGAAGAATTCTGAACACCCATTAGGAGAAGCAATAATTAAGCATGCCAAGAAAGAAAAAATTTCTGTGCCCTCGCCAAAAAAGTTTGATGCAATTCCTGGCAAAGGGATTGAAGCGTTTTATAAGGGGAATCATATACTTCTCGGAAACAGGTTATTGATGGAAAACAAGAAGATTAACTACACTTATATTAAGAAAAGCCTTGAAAAGCTTGAATCAGAAGGAAAAACAGCAATGATTGTTGCTGTAAGTAAAAAACTTGCAGGCATAATTGCAGTTGCTGACACTCTTAAGGAGCATTCAAAAGAGACTGTTGAATCACTGAACAAGAAGGGCATAGAGACAATAATGATCACAGGAGATAATAAAAGGACTGCTGATGCTATAGCAAACCAGCTCGGCATAAAGAAAGTGTTTGCGCAAGTCCTTCCTGAAGAAAAGGCAGATAAGATCAAGGAGCTTCAGAATCAAGGCAAAAAAGTTGCAATGGTTGGTGACGGCATTAATGATGCCCCTGCCCTGACACAAGCTGATATAGGCATTGCTATCGGCTCAGGCACAGATGTTGCAATTGAAAGCGGTGATATTGTGCTGATAAAAGATGATTTGAGGGATGTCATAATCGCTATGGATCTTTCAAGGTACACCATGAAAAAAATTAAGCAGAATCTCTTCTGGGCATTTTTCTATAATATTATAGGTATCCCTCTGGCTGCAGGATTATTTTATCCCTTGACTGGCTGGCTTCTAAGCCCTATAATTGCAGGAATTGCTATGGCTTTCAGCTCTGTTAGTGTTGTTTCTAATTCTTTGATGATGAAAGGGCATAAGATTAATATGGCTAAATAATTACAGTTACATTTGCATCGTGTATACTAAAGTGTAGAGTTAATCTTTCTGCCCATATGGTTATATTGTTATACAATAATTTATTTAAAGAGCTCTAATTTACTTTGTTTTAAGGGCGTTATAACTTTAAAATATAACTTGGAGACTATAAGTTGAATAAAAAGGATGTAATGGTCGTTGTGCTTGTAATTCTTGTAGCTGTATTAGTAGTTTTCAGTTCTTATGTTTATATCAATTTGCAGCAGGATACTGAGCCAACTCCTAGGATTACTAACCGGCAACAGAGCAGTCAGACAGTGCAACAGAACGTTTTATTATCGTCTTCAGATTTTACCACAAATGTCAATAACAAATATTTCGTTCTGATTCCTGGAACCAAATTTACATATAGAGGCAAAACTGATGAAGGTGCAGAAGAGAATGAAGTTTATGTAACAAAAGACACGAAAGTTGTGGCTGGAATAAACACAATTGTTGTATGGGATCGGGTATGGCTTGACGGTGAAATTAAAGAATCAACTTATGATTGGTTTGCCCAGGATAAATTTGGAAATGTCTGGTATTTTGGTGAAGACTCAAAAGATTATGAAGATGGCAAAGTTAAAAGCACAAAAGGCTCCTGGAAAGCAGGTGTAAATGGTGCAAAGCCAGGAATTGTTATGAAGGCAAATCCTAAGGCTGGCGACAAATACCAGCAGGAATACCTTAAAGGTGTAGCTGAAGATATGGCTGAAGTCATAAGATTGGGAGCGAAACTTAATATTGGCAGTAAAAACTATACTAACTGCATTGAGATAAAAGAATGGAACCCATTAGAAAAGGATTCTGACGAATACAAATACTTCTGCCAGGAAGTCAGGAACCTTGTATATGAGTTTAGCCTTGAAGATAAAGAGCAGTTGCAGCTTGTCAGCATTGCAAAGAATTCTGAGCCTAGGTAATATAAAGATGATTAATATTATAGGGTATGGTTGAGTTTTATTAGATAGTTGTTCTTGAATGATAGATGTTAAATGAATATACCATCATAAAAAACAATAGATAATAATAAATATAGCTTGGCTATTTCTAAACCTATGGTTATTGATGCGGTTATTTCTGAAGCCGAAGCAAGATTAAAAGAGGGTATCTCAGATCTTTATAAAGTAAATTTTAACTTTTTGCCCAAGTCATATGGTGATGAGGTTTTACAGGCGGCAAGGATTGCTGTTTTCAAGATGACTCAAAACTATGCTGAATATGATATTAATCAAATTTTTGGCGATGAGGACCAAAAAAAAGTATTATTCACCTTGATTAAAGAAGAGTTAAGGGAAAAAAGTTCAGAATTAGGGCACTTGGTCTCTTTGCAAACAATGATTAATAATAAAACACGAATAGCTGACTTGGTTATTGTCATAGAAGAATCTAAAGACGATACTGAAATGTCCACAGGCACAATATCCGCATTGTTCAAGGAACTAAAAAGTATCTTAAATGCCGGATCACCAAGAAGGCTCTTTATGCCTAGAACTGCATATAATTTAAGTGTTAGGAGAGTTTACCAGGAAATTTTAAAAGGTAATTATAATTGGAAAGAATTTGACCCGACTTTTTTTAGGTGGGACATAAATCTTGCAGAAGTGATAAGAATTTCAACTGAAGATGAAGTTCTTCCATATTATGGTTGCTGTCTAGAAGACTTGCCGATACAAGATTCCTTGTACAATACTATGATTAAATTTAAAGGTGGGATACATACTAAGATGTTGAAGTTTGGATTAAGAGATTATTTGTTGCTAGGTTTTCCAGAGATGAAAGATAGCCCTCATTGGCATGCTTCAAGATGGTTTAAGCCGAGAATATTGCCTGAAAAAGAGAGAATTGAATACAGCAGGTTCAGGAGAGACTATATTTTTAGGTATAGGCTTAATTGCAATATAAGGGAAGATGTTTTGGCAGCATTGAATGACGAAGCTAGATTTAATAAGGCTGTTGCAGATGAAAAATTCCCGATTTACATTGGGAAAAATGATTGGTTTAACCATCCTTACAAATTCATAGATGGTTTGAAGGGAACCATGTATCTTATCGATCCCTGGGAGCTCAACAGAACTTTGCCTGACGGAACTTGGATTGCGCCAAATGGAGACTTGAATTTGATCAATGTTAGAAGATACATTTGCTGGGTTAAGCAAAAATATGATGTTAAAGCCATCAATTCTTCAGATTATGTGGGAAATGTGCCGCATTTTGGCGGTTTTAGAGCTGCGTTAACCCAGAAAAAAATGAAAGCTGAAGATCTGGCAGAATTGATTAGAGATGATTGATAGTGAAAGAATGGTTCTTTGCCCATAGTATATTAAATATAAGTTTTCCGAGGCAGGATTTTGCAAAGAATTAGAAAAGTTTATAAAACAAAAGGTATTTTCGTTGATCATGAATAATTGGTTATTCGGATATGGCGGAAAAAGTTTAGAAAGCCCTGAAGGGTATGTTCAAGTGCCTGAAGGCATGTCTGTAGCACAATTTCTTGACAGAATAGATGGGTTATTATTAAAGCAATTTGTAGCAGCTGTCCAAGACAGCAACGAAGCAGCTTCACAAGGTAACATACCAGCAACAGGTGAATGTCTAGACTTAATTGTAAACTTAAACCAGAGGCTAGCAGAACAACCTGGCACATTAAGAGGCTTAGAAGCTCACAATGCTCATATGATGCGGACAGCTTTAGCTAATTATCTACAGCAAGGAAACCAAATAACATCTGAACTAAAACAACAAGTTCAGAAATATATTAAATAAATCAGAATAGATTTATATTTCAAAACATCACTTATTATACTAACTCTTTAATCATGGCCTCTAAAACAGGCTTATAAATTTCAGGATCTTTTATTACAAAATCATATGCCCCATATTCTGTTCTTGCGAGTTCAGCAGTTTTATCTCCAGGATGATTTCTAGAGACAATTAATACAGGCTGAGTGAATCCTTCTTCTTTTAACTTGCCAGTCACCAAAACACCATTTTCCATACCTAGCTGAAAGTCCATCAGTATAACATCTATTGTCATGGCTTTTAACATTTCTCTTGCATCTCTGCTGTTATATGCTTCGACAATATTGTATAATGGCCCAAGCAAGTTTAGATATTCTTGATGTTCTTTGCTGTCATCATCAACACATAACACAGTTGGTTTCATGGAACAGAGAAATATGAATAAATTTAAAAACATTATTAAATTCAGCATATTTGCTTCATATGCCTACGCTCATTTTATTCTCTTCGATATCACACTAGCTTTACTAAAGTTGGTCAATCACCATGCTTAACTGAACTTAATCAAATAAGTCTTATTAGTCTCATTTACTTTACCACGCGCCAAAGCTTCTTTTCTCAGTCGAATAAACATTTCCATTACTATCAGTCTCATACGCCTGAATATTATGTTTTCCTGAAGCGAGAGAGAATGCATTAATATATGGATTTGTATTAGAATTATAGCTTGATTTAATCTCTTGTGAAGTAAGAGCCCTTTTCCAGATCCTGATCTCATCAAGTGTGCCGTTGAATGGATAAGACTTGCTACCATAATAATTTTTTATATTGATTACAGAATTTGTATTCAGATATTTGCAAGTATTGCTGGTTTTATCTAAACGACCATTAAAATAATAGCTCACATTATTTGTTTTGCCAACATTGAATACTATTGCTACATGAGTCCATTCATTTGGATTGACTTTTGCGCTGCTTAATAATGCTGTTGTGCATGAAAACATGTTTTTGGTATCGACTTTTATGGCATTCCCCTGAGCATTATACCCAATGCTCCAGCCATATCCTGCAGGGCTAGTTTTTTGCATGATTCCAGAATAATTGCCGAATTTTTGTGAATTTCCTGGCTTTAACCAGAACTCAACAGTAAATGAGGCCATTCCAATATTTTGTATGTTACTTCCAGCTACAATCAAACTGCAGGAATTATCCTTATTTTGTGTCGGTGCACAATTTGAATAATATCCTTTGCCCAATCTTCCAGGTTTGTCAGAACTTGCCATCCTGGTTCCGAACATTGCAGTATTGTTAAAGCTTGACATGTCCAGCAGTCCTGTCGGATTGCGAAGATCCATATTCCAATATCCTGCAAGAGTCTTATCCAAATCCAAAAATAAGGATCTTCCATCAGGATTTGTTGATGATACATTGACGATTATTTTACCAGATACAGATGCCCCATTTCCAGGCGTTGGAGCCCAAAATGTTAAAGTATCTTGTTGGATAATCGTATTTTGGCACTTGGAAACATTTGTACCAGGATTTAAGCATTTATCTGAAGTTGCAGCATTATTATCGCTGCAATCAGCATTAGTTAGGCAAGAAATTGGTTGATGGACACAATTTGGTTCATTGTTTATTGTCTGGCAGCTGTCAATTGTTAAAGAATTTCCATCATTGCAGTTTTCAGTAATGTTCTGAGTGACTTGTGCATTGCAGACACTCTCAGCTGTTCCAGGATATAAGCATATAGAATTTTGAACGCTGCTGAAGATGAATGTCCTATAGCAGAAATTGCCCACAAATCCGCTGAACCCACATTCCTGATCATTATTGCATTTAACTTCTAAGTTTGGCAGGCATGCACCATTGCTGCAACCATATTGGCAAGTCTGATTAAGTGATTCAACTGAATTTGAGCCGCATTTATTTGATTGGCAGACAGGCAATGAATGATTGATAAAAACATTTCCGTTTTTGCAGTATGCCAAAGAATAACTTTCATCTCCACATTGAATATTTTCTGTGCATTCAGGTATTGTCTGGTTTGTTGGCTCTGAAGAATTAAAAAAGTCTATTTTAACCGATTTTAGTACAGGAGTGTTTATTCCATCATAAGACCATAGCAATGCCCTGTATTTTATGTATCTCTTGTTAGCATGGAGTATTTGCGACCCTTCAGGATTGTGATGCATCAAGCTCATCGCCCCTTCCATTGTGGTAACATTGATTCCAGTCTGTTTTAGGTAATTCATCAAGCTAATGAAGTCAGATGTTTTGACATCACAGCCTGAGTCGCAGACATCATGGATTATTGAAACAACCCATTTGTCTTGAGCCTTAGCCTTATCAATATAATTTTTGATAATATTCACATTTCCATCCAATGTGGTTAAAGGCATTGCATATCCTCCTGAATAGCTCGCCACAGATTCTGGAAGCACAGCTCTTCCCGTCTTATAATATTTTAGCATTTCCTTCATTACCGCAATGTTCCATTGCCCACCGGGATAGGCAAATGACAAATATTTGGATTTGTCGAGGTTGTTCTGCACAAGATATTCATACGAATCCTTGACTTCTCCAGCCATCTTCTCAAATGTCGATTGTGATACATAAGCATGTGTTCTTGAGTGGCTTCCAATTTCCCAGCCGTTTTCCTGCAGTTCCTTTACTTGGCTTAATCTTAAGCTTCCAGGGCTACCATCAATATTTCCTGTGATGATATAGTTTGTTCCAGTAAAATTATAGTTTTTCATTATTGGATAAATAGTTGTATAGCCATTTACATCTGCATCGTCAACATTTAATGTGTAGATACCATATGGGTACCAGCCGCTCCACCTATTATTATCATCAGATACACTTACCTGCAAAAAAATATCTGTGTATTGAGGGATATATGCATCAAAACTGATATTTCCCCATTTAGGATTTTCCAGTCCAGTGTCAAATGATCTGCTTTCCAGGATTCTTGGTGTTGTTATGCCTTGAAATAATTTTGGATCAGAAAAATAAGATAATTTTGTTATCCTAAGCTCATCCAAATAGCCATTTAAAGGATTTCCTCCCCAGGGAAGATTACCAAGATACAATCTTTTATCTCCTGAACATTTCTGGAAGGGGAAATTATGTGTTGATGAGCCTTTTCCAGAGCTTCCATCTCCGTCAGTCTGCAGCTCTCCATCAACATAAGCCATCAAGTATCCAGTCTCTTTGTCCCATGTGAATGTGAATTCATGCCAGGAGTTATCTTCAAAACCAGATAAATCTTTTGTAGTTGCATGCTCCATGTAATCGCAGCCATAGAAATGCATTCTGTTGTCAGTTCCAAGCTTTATTTCAAAAAAAGTTCCAAGATAGATTACATATTTGTCGCTTGTGATATTTTTCCAGCTTGGCATTGAAAGCCAGAAATTTATCGCTCCAGACTCATAATTAAAATTATTTGCTGATGGGAACAATACTTCGCTTGATGCATTTAGAAAAAGTGAATTTCCGATATAGCCAGGTGCAAAATAAGCATTTATTGCAGATCCTTGAAAACCAATTGCAGGATTGTATATGCTTGAGAGATCCTCAAAATGCGTCAACAACAATGTGTTCTGGTCAGATAGATCGCCAAACTTCAACAGCTTTGCTTCGCTATCTTGGATGACAATTCCAGAGCTTTTGGTGAAATCATGCAATGATGAGACTTCATCAACAAGTTCATACGCAGCAGCAGCGCTGCACATTATAGAAATGACTATTGCAATCAGCATTATACTTTTAAGATTAATCTTCACTCCTTAACCACCCTTTTTTTTTGAAATACTTACCAAATAATTTGTTTATATAAACTTTTTGTCACTTTATATTGTCGGAAATAGAGATAGCTATGGACTAGATTAAACATAATCATTGCAAAAAATCTCAAAACAATTAGTTTGCATAATGTATGAATAAAACTTTTAAAACTTCAGTAGCCCAGAAAATTCCATGGGTAAAATATAAGCAAAAATGCATCTTTCATCTATATTAGGAACAGTTAGAAGCCTCAATACACCCCAAAAACCCTCCTAAACCACATTACAACCATTATATTGGAAAAAAGAAAGTTTTATATATTGGTATTATAACCTTGAAGTTAATACATTGTGTTTCAGATAGTTTATAAATTATCGACTATTGTGGAGGAAGAAAATGGGTTTTTTTGACAAGATTAAGGACTTCGTAACTGGTTCTGATGAAGAAGAGCAAGGTGAAGAAGATTATGTTGAATTGGACACTGAAGGCGAGAAAGCACCGTCAAAAGTGATTGTCAGGCCATTTGTTCTCCAGGATTTTGAAGGAATTAAGCCAGTCCTTGATTGCTTAAGGGAAGGCCACACTATCGCATTAGTCAATATGAAGCCATTAAAAGACAAGGATATCATAGAATTAAAAAGGGCAATCAACAAGCTCAAGAAGACAACTGATGCCATTGATGGCGAGATCGCAGGCTTTGGCGATGATTATGTTGTTGTAACCCCTTCATTTGCTAAGATCTACAGGTCTAAAGAGACAACTGCTGTCAAGGGAGAAGAAAAGCCTCTGGCAGAAGAAGACGACATTGAAAGATTTGAGTAAATTCTTTTTTTTAATATTGAATTATGTAATTTATATGATTATTTGATTGGTTATATCATATCCGTAGCCAAATGCCCCCCTTAATACTTTTTCTTGATTGCTCACTTTGTTCGCTTGATTGAATACGCCCCCGAAATGACTTTTCGGAACGAAATTTTGCCGCAAGTGCTGTAGGAAAAAGTCAGCAATGAATTATGCACAATCAGAGCAGGAATCAAAACCGATTATTTATTATGATCAATCATAATAATCATTTTAAATCTAAATGTATAACCAACCGATATGTATATCGACTCACATGTCCATTTACGGGACTTCAACCAAAAACATAAGGAAACGATAAAACATGGATTGGAGGTTGCATATGATTCTGGCCTTGATGCAGTATTTGACATGCCAAATACTGATCCACCGATAATGACTAGAGAATTGGTCATTGACAGATTAAAGATTGCCAAAGATGCAAATGCAGGGGTTTTCTACGGCATTTATATGGGAATAACTGCAGATGCTGAACAAATAAAGCAGGCTGTTGAAGTTTATAGGGAATTTCCAGAAGTTATCGGGATGAAGCTATATGCCGGGCATTCTGTTGGAAATCTAGGAGTAATAACAGAAGAATCTCAACGAATCGTTTATTCTACACTCGCAAAACAAGGATATGATGGGGTGCTCGGCGTACATTGTGAAAAAGAATCACATCTATATCCAAAAATATGGATACCAAATGAGCCGATATCTCATTGCTTTGCAAGGCCTGAAACAGCTGAGATTGAGTCAGTCAATGATCAGTTAAATTTGGTCATGGAGACAGGATTTGAAGGAAAATTGCATATTGCCCATATATCAGCTCCTAGAGCAGTTGATCTTGTTGTTGAAGCAAAAAGCAAGGGAATTGATGTTTCGTGCGGAATCTGCCCGCATCATTTCATCTATGATTGGAGCCAAATGTTTGATGAAAACGGGATATTATGGAAGATGAATCCGCCACTAAGGCCTCAACAGTCAAGAGATGAGATATTCCAATACCTTAAAGACGGCAAGATAGACTGGATTGAAACAGACCATGCGCCGCATACATTGGAAGAAAAAACCCAAAACCCATTTTTGTCAGGCATCCCTGGCATTGCCTGGTGGCCTTTATTTGAGGAATTCTTAAGGAAGCATGAGTTTTCTGACAAGCAAATAGATGAATTGACATTTTCCAATATTGTTAAACGATTTGGAATTGACATTAAAAAAAGCCGGAGAAAGGTTATTGACAGAAGAAAAGATTATGCTTTTGATCCCTATCATATAATTGCTGCAGAGCTAGGTTGGAGATCATAAACTAGTTTTAATAAAATAGATAACGCTGTTGCAATTAATCTTTAGCTACAATTTGTTATGCACGCCTCTTTTAACCGGAATTATAATCAATTTTTGAAAAACTAAACATTTACTTTACGGTTTTGCCACTTTTTTAGAACTTCTTTAGGCACATTCAAATGCGGATTATATTAGGAAGGTTAAGTAACTTCAGGGCAAGCAAGAAAATGGCGGTATTTATATATTATATATGGTTAAATTAAGCATAAATAACTATAAAATAGAAACATTTATATAATAGTTATAGCTAGATTAAACTATGAAAAAAAGAGAACTTCTGCAGAAACTTACCGGAATTCAAACTATAGAATCAGTAATGGATATACTTAAAGTAGATAAAAGAATGGCGATTTATTATATACATAGCCTTAGAAAACAGGGTTATATCAAAACCCGGAAACAGAGCAATAACAAAAGAGTCTATAATATCTCACTGGAAAATAAATTGGGCGGCAAAAGTTACTATGAGATCATTAATCAGTATTCCCCAATTAAGATTTCCACACCAATAATCCATAAAATTTACGGAAAAGAGCCAAGTTTAGAAGAAACTTTAATTTTTGCAATCAAAACAAAAAGTCTCAGAACAATTCTTGCTTCTTTAGCTTTATTCAAAAAAATCAGTAGTTGGGCAGAATTGTATAAACTTGCCAAAGAAAACCATATCGAGAGAAATGTTGGGGCATTGTATGATCTTGCCCGCCAGACTATGAAAGTAAGAAGAATGGCCAATAAATTTAGAAGAAGTGCTATTCCAAAAGAAGAATGCAAGTTTGAATACATTATTCCCGAACTAAGATCAAGAGATTTTTGGGAAATTGAAAATTTATGGAAGATCTATCTCCCATTTAACGAGAAAGATTTGGAGGATTACAGATGATTACTATAGACCAACAACAAAAATTATTATTAAACGTCGCCAGAAGACTGACCAAAAAGATAACTGTTTATGCTATCGGCGGAACTGCGATGATGTTCTTGGGCTTTAAAGATTCAACTTTAGATATTGATCTCGTCTTTGAGAATGAGAAAGATCGTGCAGTTTTTAAAGAAGCAGTAAAATCTCTTGGATACATAGAAATGGATACCATTAAAGTTTACGGCGCAAAGAGAAATACACCTGAGATGTTTAAACTAAACGATGAACGATTTGATCTATTTGTTGTTGAAGTCATAGATTTCATCTTTTCCGAAGAAATGCGAAAAAGGGCAGAACAGATTCACCAATTTGAGAAGAATTTAATCCTAAAAATAGCCAATCCACATGATATTATACTTATGAAATGCGCAACTGACCGAATTAAAGATAAAGATGACGCTCGAAGCATTGTCAATTCTACAAAGATTAATTGGGATATATTAATTAATGAAGCAAAAAAGCAGATTGAACTTGGAAAAGAGCGGTCTGCTTTTGAGTTGGGTTGTTTCTTAGAAGATCTTAAAAACAAGATGAATCTCGACATTCCTCAGAAGGTGCTGGATAAATTATTCTTGATTGTTGTAAAGCAAGCTAAAGATAAGATTTCAGGATAATAACTTCCTGCATGCGATATTGCTTTGCAACAAACATGAGTTAGTATACAAACAAGTTATATTAACTTAATTATTCCTCTGCCTATACAACAAACCGCTCACAATCAGATAAGGATCTCCAAATGAGCAGAAAAAGATATTATCGCCAGATTTTATCCTGCCATGCTCCTCAGCCACATGATATATAACTGGGATTGATGCACCAATCATCTTACTAAAAGCTCAATTAGATCCTGAGCATTTCTTGTCTTTTGCCATGATAAAGAAAATTTAAACAGCTGCTCAAAGACCCTATTCTGCTCAATTGATTCTGAAGAAATTTCAACATCAAAATGAAAGTCTTTTGTCGGGCCAGATAATAAAGGTGTTATTCCAACATTGTCTGCATTAAATCTTTGAGATTGTGCCTGGTCATAAAAGCCTCCAAAACTCATTGTCTTTTCATCATCTTTTGTATCCATCGTGACTTTCAGGCTTGGCTTAAATGCAGGTTTTATAGCAGATGGATCACCTAATGCTAGTGTGTCAACTTGATTAAAATCTCCGACAACATTTATCGTTAACTTTTTAGTCTGTTCACCTGGATAATGGCCTGGAAGAAGTGGAGGTATCCAAGCATACTGAAATATATCATCAAAATAAACATCTGCTCTTTTCATATCACCTGTGTCCCCTATACTGCCATCCAACAGAGGAACATTTGTCAGATAATTGCTTGCGATCCTGAAGAGATTAAAGCTTCTTGACAATGTGCTTATATAATTGTCCAATGATAGATCATAAGTTCCTGTAACTGAAGCAATCTCTCCTATGTAATTAAATCTTATAAATAATTGTGAATTCCAATTGCCAAATGTATTAGTTAAGCCATATGAGATCTTGCCAGAAGCATTTATCTCTATCTCTTCTTTTTTAACAATAATGGTTATAGGATGATCAGTATGGTCCAATTTGGCATTATAATTCTGGTCAGGTATGAATGACTGAAGATACAGGGTTGTTCCCCATCCATCTGGATCATCTCCTGGATGAGTCCTGATTGCATATATGTTGGCTGAGACACTTGTCCTATTGTCTTGAGTGTGAGAAATTAAGGTTAGGAAATGATGATTTTCATAATATAGTTTGTCTTCAAGAGTGTTGTAGGAGAGGTTTGGCTGATTTGGATCACTCAAGATCCATTCTTCTCTAGCAAAGTAAGGTGCAGATGATTGATGGATTATTGTGTTGTTTACAGGTGATTGGGGTGTTGCATTAGCTGTGGATGCTAGAAGAACAGCTGCGCCGTATGCAAACGTCATTAGGTTTTTAAGCATAATTATCGGAATTTATTGAGACTAATAAGTATTTAGCAACTGCAAAATAACAGAATTAACGCGTAAAAAATATCAATAAACAATTTGGAAAATTGGCATGTCTCAAAAGTCTAAAGATAATGGAAGCACAGCATTTGGCTAGTAAAATTTTGCTAAGATAAGTTACACCTAATTATTGCATAATACCCAATTAAATTGTTTTATGATTCATGCATAGTAAAGTTCTTAAATTTCGAGGCGTTTCCAACGATTATGCACAAAAAGCCGCATCTTGAAGTGATAATCAAGGAATATCATATAAATGTACTCAATGGCGCTGGTTCAACTCATGACTTGATGGTTCCAGTTATATATGTTGCTCCAATATTGACATGGGAAACAGCTCCTGCTTTTATAAAAAAAGCAGATAAGCTTATTCCTGTTTATTTTGACAGGTATCATGAAAGCAAAAAGCCAGAAGACAAGAAATGTTTGGTGTTTGACATGTCTAAAGTGGAGAATGTGCGCACAATTGGCCTTGCGGCTATCCTGCAGGTTTATAGTGATCTCTATGCTAAGAATATTCTTGACCATAATGATGAATTAGCTATAATAGATGGCAAATCCAAGAGAGTAAAAATTGTTGCAGAATTCACTCATCTGGATAATGTGCCTTTGATGGGAATCTATCAAAACCTTGAAAGATTTGTGGAAGATTCAAGATGTTTTGGCAAGCAGCAATGCAGTAGGGGACAACAGAATTATTGAACAATTAGAAATCTTTAAAAACTGCTGTGCTATACTTCTTGCTAGGATAGAGGTGTTACAATGCAAGAATCAAAAACTGAGATAAATAAAGAAGCTCCTAAATTTGAGGCTGATGCTTATCATAAAGATGAGATCGTTAAGATAAAATTAGATGATTTCAAAGGAAAATGGGTCATATTGTTCTTTTATCCAGGAGATTTCACATTTGTCTGCCCAACAGAGCTTGGAGAGCTTGCAGACAAATATGCTGATATAAAAAAGATAGGAGCTGAAATAGTTAGTGTAAGTACAGATACTGTGCATGTGCATAAAGCTTGGTTTGATACTTCAGAAACAATAAAAAAGATTAAGTTTCCAATGCTTGCAGATCCTACAGGAAATATATGCAGGGATTATGGAACTTATATCTATGATGAAGGCAAAAGCCTAAGAGGAACATTCATAATAAATCCAGAAGGGATATTAAAATCAATTGAGCTAAATGATAATGATATAGGAAGAAGCTCTGCTGAGCTGATAAGAAAGATTCAAGCAGCGAAATTTGTTAGAGAACATAAAGGCCAGGTCTGCCCAATGAATTGGCAGCCAGGTGCAAAAACTTTAAAGCCTGGTTTGGATTTAGTTGGAAAGATCTAATCTCTCTCAAAAAAGGCAATAATTTATTTAATCAGTTATTAGGAGCATTTCTTTTCCTTATTATTTGAGTTAAATAGCTTTCCATCAATTTTTCTCTCCTTTCTTTCAGTTCAGGATGCAAAAAAACGCAGATATCCTTGTCTGTTCCAGAACAAGTTGTTGGGATAGGCTCTGTCTGATAACAGCATTTGTGGTCAAGATCCAGGGTTAAGTTTCCTGTTAATATTGATTCAGTTAGATTCCTGTAAGCATTGATATGGTGCTCGCAAAATCCATAATCATTTTGTGTCTTTTGCTGCATTGCAAAGAAAAACCTTTCCCTTATCCATAATTGATGAAATTCAAGATATGAGAGGTTAACATCTTGCAGATGTTCGTCAATATAAGATTCTAATTCGATCCATCTGCTAATCTTGTTAGGACTATTATTTAACCTGGCTGTCAAGGTTTCATCAGAAAAAACTATTTCACAAAGCTGTTCAATCATTCGGTCAGTATCTTCAACTGTTAGTTTTTGCATAATTGTTTAGAGTGAGTGTGTGTTTAAAAAGTTAAGCAAATTCAATTTTAAAGAATAATCATCATTTTAAAGCCTTCTGCCTTAAGAGCTCTTCAAGGCTCTTAAACTGCCTGAACATCTGGAAATATGCTGTACCTATAGGGCTGACTTCAAAAGATTCAGAACTGAGTAATGCCCATTCATAATTTGAATGCGCTTCATGAGCTGCAGCCAAGAAATCATTTTGCCGATAAAAATTCTGTATTCTTTGCATCGAAACATTGAAATCAATTCTAGTCTCAGCAGGTATGTGATTCTCAAATCCAGCATCCCACAGTTTCTGGATGTTTCCAAGAATAAGCTCAATTGTATCCTGATCAGATCCAGCTGGATACTGCCTCGATTCACAGATTGAGTCCATCACAGCATAGACAATAGACTTACCATGTCGTCTAGAATGAAAGATAACATCCTGGCCAACTTCTGGCTTGACTGCATACTGTGTCAAAACTGCTAGCTTTGTTCCAACGTGTGGTCACACTATAGGATCTCCTTTTCTTCCATATTGAACTACTGTGCCTTTCATTTGCACTGAAAATATCCAGTGATTTATAAATTTTTTCTTAAGACTGGTATATTGCTTTTAGGATTGCTGACTTATTGCCCCAAAACTTTAAATACTATAAGATTTAGATTTTCACTATGGGGAATATATTTGAAAACATAGCCAAATCTGATTTTGTATTAGCCTTAAAGAAGATATTCCATCATCATCTGCAGTTCTGGAAGATATTTATGGCAGACCTATGTTTTTTCGTTATCTTTTATATCAGCTCAGTCTACTTGGACATATTCTTGACAGGCAACCAGGCATTGAATTTTGGCGTTTTCTTGATTTATCTTGCTATAATGTTTTGTCTATATTGTGCTGCCAAAAGTTTTGTCATCCAAAAGATATGCCTAATAGTTCAAGATGGAAAGAGCAAAGTGTATCTGAAAGAGTTTTTTTTGGCAAATATAGTGATCGGCGTGATATTTTTGGCAGTTTTTTCGGCGATAAATTTTATCCTTTACAATGTCCTTATGGAAGGGCCGAGAGCAATAATAGGGTTGATAGTGTTTATCGTTTTTTTCGCAATTTTTTATGCTTATCTTAACATTGCACATTCACATTTTTTTAACTCTAAAGAGAAGAAGAATGCGTTGGTTGATGCATTTCGTATCATGAAAAACAATAGCGTTGGAATCTTAAAGATTTATGCGATTGATATACTACTTTTTTTGATATTTACAGGCATATTTTCGCTAATAGGCATATCTGCAAAAAATATATTGATGGATTCACCAAATGTATACCAAGCCTCTTCATACTATAACCTAATTTTTGCATTGGCAGCAATGTTTTTCATTTATCTGGTGCATTATTACAATAGGGTGTTGTTTTTTATGAAAGCAGGAAGATAAAATGCAATTCTACAACAACTTAAGCCCGACAATATTCAGCTTAGGGCCGTTGGATATTAGATGGTATGGCCTGATCTATGTCACTGGCTTTGTTATAGCTTACATTTACTTATTGTTCCTAGAAAAAAAGAAGCAGACTGAGCTAAATCGGGAGCAGATTGACGAATTCATATTTTATCTTCTTATTGGCACAATAATTGGCGCCAGATTGTTTTATGTGATATTTTATAATTTTGGGCATTATTTAGAGAATCCTTTGTCAATACTTGCCCTTTGGCAGGGAGGCCTTAGCTTTCATGGAGGATTAGCTGGAGCATTTGTTTCTGGCATGATATTCTGCAGAAAAAACAAGCTGTCTTACCTAAAACTTGCTGATATATTAGCATTGCCATTGGCATTTGGCCTGTTCCTTGGAAGAATAGGAAATTTCATAAATGGCGAGCTTGTTGGGAGAATAACAAATGTGCCATGGTGCTTTTATTTTAAGGATTATGAAGGCTGCAGGCATCCATCACAGCTGTATGAGTCTGCAAAAAACCTGTTTATATTCTTTGTTTTACTTGGAATCAAGCAATTTAAAAAAAGGAAATTACCTGATGGCTATCTGTTCCTGATATTCATGGCAATGTATTCTGTTTTAAGGTTTTTTATTGAATATGTTAGAGAGCCAGATACTCAGCTTGGATTTGTCATATTTAGCTTGACGATGGGGCAATTGCTTAATATTGTGATGTTTTTGGTTACAGTTGGTGTTATGGTTGTGATAAGGAAGAGGTAGGGGTTGTTTATGATATATGTTAAATGCAATTACATTGCGAGTTGTGATAAACATTCTTCTGAAAAGTGAAAACTTACCATAAATCCATCTGTTGCTTTAGTTTTGCCAACATTCTTGCAATCAGCAAAAGTGCTAGTTGAGCATCTGTAATTTGGGAGTTCCGAACAGAATAGTTACATTTATATAAAATTAGGTTTTAATTTATTGTATGAGGATAAGTTGTATTATTCCAGCATTCAACGAAGAGTCGACAATTATCAATGTAATCAAAAATGTAAAAAAAGTTAAAGTAATAAATGAGATTATAATTGTTGATGATGGGTCTACTGACAATACTTATAAAAATGCAAAATCCGAACGAGTTAAAGTAATTAAGCACTCTCAAAATAAAGGGAAAGGATCTGCTATCAAAACAGGAGTGTTACATTCTTCTGGAGATCTTATTATTTTTCTTGATGCGGACTTATGTTCAATTTCGCCAAAAAAGATTGCATCAATTCTTCAGCCACTTGAAAATGATGAAGCGGATTTTGTTAAAACTTCCTTTACAAGAGCAAGAGGCAGAGTCACAGAGCTAGTTGTAAAGCCATTATTCAGTGTTGTTTTTCCATTCATTAAATTTAATCAACCGCTTAGTGGACAATTTGCAATTAAAAGAGAATTGCTCGGAGAGTTAAGAATTGATGATAAATGGGGCGTTGATATTCAAATTCTGCTTCAATTAGTAAAAAAGGGGGTGCGAATAACAGAAGTGGATATAGGAAAACTGAAACATAAAAAACAACCGCTGGAAAATTTAACTATTATGTCAGAACAAGTTATTAAAACCATATTATCTGAACTTGGCATTATCGCCAATAAACATAAACTGGTGTTATTTGACTTTGATAAAACTCTGATAAGAGAAAGCAGTATTGAGATAGTAGCTAAGGAATTTGGATTTCAAAAAGAACTTCAGAAGTTGAGAGTAGATTATAAAATCGGAAAAATCAAGGACTATAATATCACATTAGAACTTGCAAATCTTATTAATGGGAAGTCTGAAGATGATTTTGATAAAATATTTAAGAAGATAACTCTAAGAAGAACAGCTAAAGGAGTGATTGACAGACTTATAAAGAGACAATACAACGTTGGCATTATTTCTGTTGCTTTCTCTACAATAATCTACCCTTTTGCTGATAAACTAGGAATAGACAGATGCAATGTTATTTGCCCAGTTCTCGTAACAGATAAATATGGAAAATATACTGGAGAAGTTATTGCAAAAACAAGATATAATTCAAAATGTTGCGATAAGATTATTTGCAAGTCAGATGCAGCAAAAGAGCTTATGAAAAAGTTAAACGTTAAACCTGAAGAAAGTATAGCTGTTGGCGATGGAAAATCAGATGAATGTTTATTTCGTGCCTGTGGACTTTCTTTGGCTTATAAGCCACTTACTTCTATTGGTGATGTTGTGATATTTAATTTGGCAGAAGTCCTGATATACGCAGAATAAAATAAGGAACCCAAAATTTATTAGAGTTATGGTCGGCAAAAATTTTCGAGAGCAGAGGGAAAATGCTTGGCATTTTAGGCGAAGCCGACTCTGTGAACCGCTTAATCGCTGTTATACGCTTATGTTCGGAACGAGGTTTAGTGCAATGTCCCAAGGGTAACCGCAGAGTTGGTGTGGGCGAGCCTTTGTTTGGGCGGCGGGCTTTTAGTAAACTTTATTAAATAGTATTAATTAGAGTATAATATGACTAAGAAACCAATAATTGCTGTAGATTTTAATGGTGCTTTGTTAAAATCAAGACCATTTGATGAAGCGCACAAAAGATGGTTTTATGTAATGTCTATTCTGTTAAAAGAAGATTCAATTAATCGATATGCTGCCTTTGATGATTATTTTGATAAGGTTCATGAGGTTATGAAAAGATATTTGGGAAACGTTGACCCCGAAACAAGAGTTAAATTTGCAAGAAATTTGTTTTCTATGGCAACTATCGCAGAAGTAACTAAGAAGGATTTAATTGGAGATTTTGCTGATTATTTAAGAGGGTTAAAAAGGAAATATAGACTAGCATTAATTACTTCTGCTCCTGAAAATTCTGTTGAACCTATTTTGCATAAAGTTGGATGTTCTGATTTATTTGATATTATTTACAAAAGCCCTATGAAGAAGCATCCTGACAAAAGAGAATTGTTTGAAGAATTTATTAAAGAAGAGGGAAAGCCAGCATATTATATCGGGAGAGGTGACGATGACATTACAAGTTGTAAAGAGTTAGGAATTTTGGCAATCTCAGTTAATTGGGTTTCTAAAGGCAAAGTAAAAGGCGATTATGATATTAAATCAGTTAAAGAATTGGATGTTATAATAAGATAAAATAAGTGAATAAAATAAATAATTTATGTTTTCAAGCGAAGAAAATGTTGGTGAAAATGGGAAGGAAACACAATTTTTGGATTAACTAGCCTGTTAATCTAACCTAAGAACTTGTCTCATTCTGCCATCTGACTTTCCAAGTTATGATTCTGTCGCCAAAGACTGATGTGGCGTCGTAAAATCTGTCAAAGTTTTTAAGTCCGGCTGCGTCAAGCAAAAAAAGCCTTGTAAACATGCTGCCTGTCAACTCTGGAGCCATGAAAACAGCCTTAACGCCATCAGGGGATTTAACAACAACGATCCCTGCACCCATAGTTTCATTCTGATATTCAACCAAAACAAATGAATCGCCTTCCACAAAAGCAGCATTGCTCATATATACTCTCTTACCCTCAGCATTCTCAACAAATGCATTATGTGTATTAAAGTCAACCTGCACTGGCAATGCCTGATTATTGCCCTGCGGCAATGGGCAGATTGTCTTATTGGATGTGTTCTGGCAGGAATTGAATGATGTAATATATGTCGGCCAAGGAGCAATCCATGCATTTACCTTTTCCTCATTATCAAATGATTGCAAATCATTTATCCATGACCTAACTGTTTCTGAATCAATTTCATAATCTTCATTAAATTTTTCAATGATTTTCTCTTCAGGCATTGAGCTATAGACCGAGCTAAGATAAGATCTCTTGAAATCCCAACTTCCAAAATGAGCCCAGACGCCGCTTTTGCCGATCATATCTTCAGATGTTATAAGGAAATTTTCTGGCGCATCACAATGAATGTAGTTCAACACTTCTGTTATCCCTAAATCCTGAAAACCATGTTTTTTTAATTGGCTGGCCGCTGACTTTTTGTCCATCATCATGATATTATTAAGAATATCAATTGAATGAGGAGTATCATTCATGACCTCATTTATTGAATTAAACGCCTCATTGCCACCGCAGTCAAGCATCCTGAGGATAGCTCTTGACCTATCCTCATCATCTGTCAGCAAGAGCTTGCCAAGCCAATGAAGCTGAGGATTATTCTGAGAGCTTCCATCTAAAGTCACCCTCCTATCAGCCCAATACTTGAACCAATGGCCAAAATCCCACCATGAGTTGATGATTGAGTCTTGTCTTGACTCTGCCTTTATCTTTTCTAATGAAGCCACCCATTGATCATTAACATTTGGCAAATAATTCTGAGCTGTTGAGATTCCCGCTTGCACAGTTCCAATGACAAATAAGTAGCAAAGCACACTTATCACAATTAATGAGACCCATTTTGGAATGCTAAACATTGATAAAATGAAGGAGGTTATGATTTTTGACAGCCTGACAAAAAAGATTGAGGCCAATATCATAACTGGGATAGCCATCAAAAATATGAAGCGGATGCCGATCATGCTAAAGTAGAAGACCAAAGAGATCAACAGGATAAGCATAAAAATAGCATCTGGATGGAAGTGAAGCTCTTCTTTTTCCCGAAGATGCGCATACATACCGACCAATAACGGGATGATCATCAAGAATATCAGATTGCCGCTGTCTTCCTTCATAATAAAGTAATAAACCAGCACATTAAACAAAAGCAATGCTGCAAATGCCAAGTAATTTTTTCTGATAAAATTCATGTTTGGAAACATTATGAAGATTGCTCCAAGCATAGCCATAAGGAATAAGCTCATGCCAAGATAACTACCAAAACTGTTGATTATCTGCGATATTCCTGCCCTATTGAATTCTGCAACTGTAGTCAAGACATTTGGCCACAGATTAGGATTTGCAGCGACCTTGAAATGAAGCACACCAAGCTGGTTGGATATCATGTAGAAAAAGCCTACAACAGATTCAAGGATCAAGCCATATATAATAAAAATGGTCAGTACAAAACTTCCAGCCACTATGCTGGTGTTGATAATCGGTTTTTTCAGCTCAACAAAATTAATTTTTCTGTGCACATACCAATGATGAGCCATTATGAAAATCACATTGAAAGCCAAAGATAACAAGAAAAGGTCTGCCAAATACCACCAGCCAGCCCAGAATTTTGAATAAATGGCAAGTACAGCTGCAACAGCAATTGCCCAGGCAGTTTTCTTCTTTATATCTCTGGAATAAAAGCATTCAATTGCAAGCCAAAGTATAAATGCCTGAAAGAAAACATTGACAATATCACTATCTGAACCAAGGCTCCTGCTGAGAACAGTTGGATTTACACTTACTAATACTGTTCCGACAAGCGCGGTGAAATTTCCTCCAATCTTTCTTAACAATAAAAATAATGGTATGATCAACAAGATCGAGAACATCATCGGTGTCAGGAAAGATGCCTGCATCAAGCTGATATCTGGATTGAATATCTTTAAGAATTTGTAATTATAGACAATCGCGACAGGATAATAATCTATAGGCTTTTCAAGAGGTATCGGAGCTAAAGTGTAAGTGTCATAACATCTGTCATCTGCTTCAACATCGCATTGTGATCCTTTTTCCAGGATATTTCGAGACATCCTTAGCCAATAATAAGAGTCAATATCCCCAAGATAGACATAAGTATTTTTTCCTGAAGTGTATTCAAGATGAGACTTTAGGTTTGCTGCGCTTTGATCTATCTGCTGCTTGATAACAGAGCTTTGGTCTGATTTTAGGATCTCAGCTAACTTTTGGTCTGCTAATGAAGTTTTTTGGCCCTCAGGCAGATTTGGGAATTGGCTGTTTACCTCATTTATTATCTGAGTCCTGTAGAAATTATACACATTTGATTCTGCTGCATTTTCTAATGGCACCAGTTCTGCAGGCTGAAGCCTAATGAAAATAGTAAGGATGATTGGGATAAGCATCAATAATACCCAGCCGTACTTTGTTGTTATAGTTTTGATCTTATCTGTATTTATTGAGAATGAGACTTCATCACTTTCTTCTTTTTTGTCATCACTAACATTATCTATTTCCCCTTCTTTCACATCGTCAACCATTTAAAACGGGTTATGCATGGAGTATATAAATTTTTATCATATTTGAGCAAATTAAGTTTTCTTTAACATTATCATAAGTTTTATATATTTAGCAATATGGTCAGATTTATGGATTATTCAATAGCCATTTTAATTGTAGCTGCAATAGGATTTATCCTTTCTGCATATTCGCTTTACATCGAAAAAAGAAAAGAGATGTCTGAAAGCTATAAAGCTGTCTGCGACTTTAATGACAGATTTTCATGCACAAAGACTTTCACAAGCGAATATGGAAAAATGTTTGGAATTCGAAATTCTTTGTCCGGAATCGGATATTATATAGTTATATTCGGCCTTGTATGGTTTGGATTCACCAATTATGCTTTCTACATATCAATATTGTCAATATTGTATACAATCTATCTTGCATATGCAGCATATTTTAAGCTAAAAAGTTATTGTGTGATATGCCATTCGATCTACCTTGTGAATATCATATTGATTGTTATGCTTTATTTGAACTTGTGAATTATTTCTTATTAAAGTCCAGCATTGTTATTATGCTGGGGAAATTTGTGAAAAAATGCTCTTTATAGGCAAACCACATCTCGCTGCTCTTGATTATATTTGAGAATTCTTTTCTTATTTCTTTCACAGTTGTATGAAAATTTTTGGGAGTGTCTGCCGAAATGTAAAGTATAAAGTCCCATGTGCCAGATGTCCTGACACACCTTATTATATAAGAATGGTTCTTGATGTACTCCTTAAGTTTACTTTGAGTGCTCTCATCCATATATTTGATCTGTATGACAAAAGTGTACCAATGATATCCTATCTTGCCCCTGTCTGTCAATATCGTAAATTTGGTTATGACATCTGAATCCAGCAATTTTTTAATCCTGTTTATGATTGCATCTGCGCTTAAATGGATCTTTTTTCCTATCTCAACTGCAGTAATCCTTGAGTCTTGGGTCAATAACTTAAGGATATGAAAATCCTTGTCGTCTATTTTTGTTAATTGGCCTGGGTGCTTTTTTACGTCATGCAATTTGTAACCTGCTATGTCATAAAATTTGTATGGAAGATTTAAGGTTGAATAATATTTAATGACCACCATCATGTCCCTTTCAAGCAAAATGTTTGAATGTTTTGTCAGGACACTGTTTGTTATATCTTCAAGCTCTGCAAGGTTTTTTGTTAGCAAAACCCATTCGATATCCCACGTGTCAGTATATTCCATCACAGACTTAGTGTTTGGATGCTTTCCTAATTCTTCGATCAATAAGTCTCTTTTGTCTTTGTTTTTTTCATCCACTAACATAAATACGTGGCAGGTTGAATATCCAAACAATCCTTGATTGACCTCAGCGTAGAATTTCTTTATAATTCCCAGATTTTCCAACCTTTGGATCTTGTATTTTACAGTGTCCCGGTTTAGATTTGTCTTTTTAGCTATTATAGATAAGGGAGTTCTGGAGTTTCTTGATAATATGGATAGGATCTTCTGATCTCTTATGTCCAGCTTTGGGATTAAGGACGATTCCTCTTCATTAATTCTTCCTGTTGCCATGATTTTCATTGAAAGCCTTGTATTACTTATAAAATTATCGGTTTATAATAAAAATTGGATTAAAAGATTATTAAATGTCTATCACAACTCCATTAGAATAGAATTGGTATGGATAGATTGCAAAATAATATGATGCTAGTCAATGAGTATGTAATACAATAAACTTGATAAGTTGATTATGTTTTCCATCTGCTTAAATATAATGTTAATGAAATGGAGGCGCAAAAATGGCTAAAACAGGAAAGCAATTGAAAGAGTTGGGAACTGCTATTGGAGATGATGTTACCCATATAGCTTCAGGTGTTAAAGATAAAACAGTTGAAGCATTAACCAAAGCTAAATCTAGCGCTCTTGAAAGCGCTGCAAGGATTACTGCAGATGTTGAAAGACGAGGGGGTTTAAGCGGTATTGTTTCAACAGCATATCATGGAGCTGCAAGAAATATTGGGCATGCTACTGGCCGTGCAGGAAGATTGATAAGAGCTGCATATGATGCTGCCACAATCGAAAAAAGCATTGAAGATATGGAAGTTCCTGCAGAACCTAGAAATGAAGATGAATCCAGATCTATAGTAAATCTGATGTATGAAGCACTAAAAAGAGATTTTAGGACAGCTTATCAAAAAAGCACAATTAATCCAGATGATGTGGCTGCAAAATTTGATCAAGTGGCTTCCAAAGGAAAAGGCTATTTGGCTGGTGTGATAGGAAAGATCAGAAGCGGAAGAGATTCCATAGCCCAAGAATTAAGAAGCCATATACCTGCTGAAAGTGATTATAAAGTTATGGTTGGTAGACAATCATATAAGATAAGCAGAGATGTACTTATCAAAAGAGATCTTGATAATGTAAAGCAATATGTAGCATCTGTTGCTCAGATTATTCCACAAAACTATAAGGGAAGAAGTGATATTATTAGAAGTATTGCTGAAAACGGGATAAGATCTGAAGAAGAGTTGGCTAAAAAAATGCCAGAGCTTTATTTGACTCTGGGGAAATTTAGAAAATGATGAAAAAAGCTGTCGGTTTTGTTGTAGATAAAGCAGCTGGCAAGGCTCTTGGAAGATATTTTGGCTATCCAGCTTTGGCAGCTGCCGGCCTGTTTTCCGCATATAAAACACTTAAATCACACAAGAAGATCAAGGAGTTTGAAAGAAAATATATTGCTCCATTACAAGAGGAGTATCAGAGATGGAAAAATGCAGGATCACAGCTTGAAGGAGCTATTACTGAACTGAGTTACTATGAAAATGTTTATTCGATTGGAGTTTTCACTGGCTTTTCTGGATTGGAAAGATATGTTGAGACAGAAAGGCCAGAAGGTAAAAAACTGGTTTGCATGCATTTGCCTGATGCAAGATCAGCTTATGCTTTGGTGACAGCTGCCAAGATAAATATTGGATTATGCAAAGATCAGAAAAAAGATGAGGTTGCTGCCTTATTAAAGCCAATTGACAAAAGCTTATATGAGATAATGCAGGGAAAAGATGCTCGTCCAACATATGGTGATATTTCGGCAAGCATCAGAGTTGCTGTTGACGAAATAAAAAGAATAACATCTGATTATGAGTATGATATTGAAAAGTTGTCAATACATAAAGATGTCTATACAGCCCGATGGGCAGTTGCTTCGGTGGTAAGTTTAGGTGGAGCTGTATTGGGATTAGCTAAAGCTAAAAAATAAGTTACTACTGGATAATGGTTTTAGATAGCAATGTTTATAAATGGTAGTATAGTTTCATAGACTAAGCAATATGAATTTTAGCTCGTTTAAATGAAAAATATGTTTGAAAATTGGTATGAATTAGTTGGGGATAAAAATGGATGATAAAAAAAGTGTGGTCCTTGAAGAGCTTTTAAGAGATAGAGAACTCACAAGCACAGAATATGTTCTTCCTAATATTGCGATGTCTGAGCAGGAAAAAATAGATTTAGCTCATGAAATAGAGAGATCTAAGAAATCTCTAGTTATAATATTAAATAAGGCTGCTGAAGCATTTAATGAAGATACACCTGAGCATAAAGACACCTTGAAAGATGTAATTCCTGTGTTAAGGGAAATTGCTGGCAGCGAAACTGCTGTAGCTATCGGAATGTATAATTATTTTAATGATAAGATGATTGCAGCGAGCAAAAAACAAAAGGCAAAGAATTCGATTATTGATGCTTATCATAGGATGGCTGGTTCTGTTTCAAATGTATTTGGAAAAACTTATGATTTTTTTGCAGAAAATCCGTCTGGCAGATTAGGGTATCCATTGTTAATAACAGGAATTTGTGTTGGATTGGCGTTCGGTGGATATTCTGGTGTTCGTGGAATGATCTCATGCAGCCGCCAAGAACAGATAGACTTTAAGAAAAAGGCAGATGAAGAAAATGTAAAATATGAATCTGAATTTGCTGAGATACAAAAAAAATATGACAGCATCGATGATTCACTGGCAGATGACAAGAAAATAGATGCACTGAGGCAAGCAATTTCAGCTGAAGTTAAATTTTTGATAGATCGCAACAAATTATTTGTTGGACGAGATTCAACAATTGAATTAAGAAACCAAAGCATAAACGATTACAGCCATTTCCTTGTTGTGAACAAGATTCCTCCAAAAGAGGGGATACGATTTGTAAGGTACATGATTGAAAGCACTAGCGAAGATGGAATAGAAGATGTTTTTAACTGGTCAAAGACCTATCTCTCTATAGCCTTAGCAAATAATTTACCACTTGAAAGCGCAATGGATTATCTTGAGAAAAGCAAGGATCCATCAAGCACTACTGAGAAGATTGTAACTGCTGCTGCTAAGTTTTTTATTAGTGAGCAAAAAAAGAGTGAGAAATAATGATTAAAATGAATTGGAAGGTGTAAAAATGGAACAGAAAACAGAAGTTGTAACAGCTGGTTTAGAGCAGAAGTTGAAGTTAAGGCCAGATGATAATAAAACTTTAGAAGAGTTAAGACAAAAAAGGCAAACAATCAATGCTGTCGCATATTCAAATCTTGATTCTGAACAAAGATTCGCTGATATGAGCCAACAGACTGCAGAAGGCGAAAAGTCAAAATTGAATCAAGGGTTGGACGGGTATCGGGAGTTTAAGCAAACTATTGCTGAATTAAGCGCTGGAGTCCAAGATACTCTAGATGAATATGTAGAGTTTGCAGCAAAAAGCAAGAATTATCAGGGAAAGGAGAGATTTTATTCAATTATAAGATTTAAAGGAAAAGCTAATCGTACCAGAATTCAAAGATTGAAAACTATGAATCCTAGAGAAAATTTGAATCTCGTGAGAAGTTATACTTTTCAGTTGATAGACGAAATTTTGCAGGTAAGGGCAGACGCAGAAAAGAGCTGGCAGGGATTGCAAACTCAGGTTGACTTATTGGTTGAAAAAATAAGAACTTCACAACCAAAGGAAGAGGCACTAAAGGAAAAATTAGATGCTCTTGATGGTCAATATAAATCTGATAAACAAAAATATGATACTGCCAGCCCAGCTGAACAGGCAGCATTGCTTGCGCCGCTGAATGTGCTTCATCAAGAACTTGCTCAGGTTAGAAATGAGTACCAGCAGGTATTTGCTGAATACAATCAAGCACAGCAAACATTGGCAGCAAACGAAGTAACCAGAAATTCATTCGAAGAGATGGTTAATGATTTAACTGCGCAAGCTTCACAGCTTAAAGAAAAAATTGAAAATGTGTCCCAGATTTATGAGGCACTGCCAGAAGCTGTAAAAATAATGATGACAACAAAAGGTATGGAAGGCCTAGATAAGACAGTTAATACTGCTACAGATAGATGTGTTGACATAACAACAAAAGCTGCTGCTGCTGTGAAGGATGCAACACTTGCAAGGCTCGAAGTCCAGGTAATTGAGGACCATCAAATGATGGAATACCTGCAAAGAATTGCAGATGCCTTAGATGATGGCAGGGAAAGATTTGCTAAAATAAGGACTGACGCATTGAGGTCTCAAGAAGAAAGATACAAACCAAAAGCTTAATTTTTTATTTTTTTATAAATTATTATTAGAAAGATAGTTGTGATACCATGCAAAAGATTGTTGATAATGGAAGAGAATCAAAAGCAGAAATTGTGATCGAACCTTCGTTAACTTCATTAAATTACAAAAAACTACCGAATGAAGATGCCAAATGCCATTTATCAATGTTTAGTGGTGTATTACACACATTCTCAAGGGAAATGTATGACAAATTACCCAAACTTGGAGGCACAAACAATAACCTTCAGTTATTCATACATAGGTTAGCCACAAGCTTAGAGTTACTTGTTCAAAAGTATGCAATTGATGCTGAGCAAATTGGCGATGCTGCAAGGTTTGAATGTGTAGTAGATCCATCAGACTCTGGATACCCATTAGTTGCAAGAGATTTCTGTTTTTTAAGAGACGATAAGCAGAAATCTGCTGAGATTCTTGCAGGTTTGCCGTCTCATGCAGATTTGGTTGAACAGTTTTTGTTTTCAGCATTTCGAGGAAGATATGCAGGCAAAGTGCTGTTTAACGAATTAATAAGACAGTATCATGAAAAGCTGTCTGGCATAGAATTGCCATCGGAACATGGAGCACATGCTGAATTAAAAAGCGAAGGCAAGGATGGAATATATTATTTAAAATCAATTGAAAGGCTTGATGGCAATAATAATCTGCCAAAGTTTTACACATTTGAATTGAGAGTTCCAACTGGCTTTTCCAAAGATGCTTGGACCAAGCCATTCGAAGATGAAGTAAAAAGGATTTTCACAACCACATTTTCCATGCCAGCATTGGAATTAAAATTTCTTGCAGAGACGCTAGAAACGATTGAAGGGATTCAACTTCTAAAACTTGAACGATATGATATTGGGCCATTTTGCAATAGGTTCACACACAATGATGAACATGTGAGCACTATCCTAAGATTATCCCATGAACAAAATGATTTTGTGTTCTTGTTTAGAAAATATGATGTGGTTCGGATGGGTGAAAAGAGAGAAGGAGGATTATTGAGATGGCTTAAGCACAAAACTAAGATAGATTGCGACAAAGGATATTTTTCTCCTCCAATTCAATCACCTCAATACATGATTATGCCCCACAGATTGATACAGATGATTCATGCCAGCAATCTAAACCTTGGCGAAAATGTAAAGATGTATGGAATAACTCAAGGTGGTGATCTAGTTGATTGAAGCAAACAGCCCTATTGATGTTAGCGCAGAACAAATCAAAAAACATAAAGAGACCATTGAAAATATGTTAGTTGGCTTTACCTATCAAGGAAAACAATCATTGCCTGCCTTAATGATGGCAGCTGATCCTGATGAAAAATATATAATGAGTGATATTGAAAGAGATGTTTATCTCACAATAAGAGAAGGGATGTGCATATTCAAGGAAGTCAGAGGCTTACTTACTGATAAGATTGAATACCTCAAAAAGGTTCAGAAAGTACTAAGTTCACAATTAGTGACAGACCCAGAATTGAAACGAATGAGAGAATTCAGCCAAGGATATGCCACTTTTGTCTCATCAAAATATATTTCAAAGAAATTGGAAGAATTAGTGAAAAAACATGCGGGTTTTGTAGAACTGCCAACTGATACTGAAGGCCTTGACAAATTACAAATTGATTTTGGTGCGCAAGAAAATGCAGTGATAGGAAGTTTGCTTATTCAAGTATATGATAATCTATTGGCAAACAAGCCTGATCCAAAAAAACCAGAAAAAAAAGGGTATGAAAGCCCTTACATATTTCCCTTATTTGTAAAGGATTTGTTTAGCAAGTTTGCTGAAATTGCTGCAAAATACAGAGGAAGCAAACAAGATCTTGAAAAAAATCTTGAGGGATATCAGTTCAGAGTAATGGATGGATTCGTTGCACTTGAAGGCTACAATGACAGGTCAATGCCAACTGTCACTGCTGTAAAACAGGATGTTGCTTTCCAGCCGATAAGGGCAAATGAGATTGTTGGCAATAGGTCAGCAAAAAGGAAAGTGCATAGATACATACAAAGACTTGTATTATTGTATGATTTGGAAAAGCAAACTAGCCCAATACTTGAATTAGGTGGACTAGCTTGGAGCAGCCTTTATGATGGATTGCCTGGAACTGGAAAAACTTCATTATTCAGGTATGCAATGACCTTGTTTACTGAATATTCCAACATGTTAGGCAGAAAACATGCTATATTCCAAGTAGATCAATCTGTAAAAGATGAATTCTACGGCAAAACAGGCAAGATTTTATTGCAAAGGCTTGCTGTTACGCAAGACCCAACAATTTTGAGCCTCGGAATATTTGATGATATTGATTTGCTGACTTCAACACGAGATGATGCGCAAGGAGCGGACAATGACATCAATAATATCTTGATGCAGTATTTTGACGGCGCTTTTACATTCAGGAGAGGAAATGTTATCAATTTCTCTGCATCAAACAAGCCAACAGGGGTTGATGATGCGCTAAGAAACCGGTTTAATGACCGGATTCTTATAGACGGGCCAACGACTGCTGAAGATTTTGCAGATGTATTATTGCTGAACTGTGGTAAAATTGTCAAAAAGGGACTTCTTGTCATGGAAAATGGATATACCCCATTTGCAAGCCAGGATGTCCAGAAAGAAGGAGGATGGACTGGCGGTGATGTAGCAGCCTATATGGCTGATAATTTTGCCCAATACAAAAAATCCACAATAATCGATTTTGGAACATTTATGGCAGACCTTAAAAAGAAAAATCCAAAGATTACTGGAAGGTCGGCAAAAGCAATTACTGAAGCGATCAAGGAAAGAAGCGCAGACTTTGACTTACCAAATAAGTGGTTTACTGACCAGTCATTGTTCCTTGGGCAATCATACGAAAGAAAAGTGGATATGCTTGCAGAGCTTTACCACAAGATCACCCCAGATGTCTTATTCCAAGAAGCTCAAAGATACTTTGACTCTGAAGAAAGATTTGCCGTTACTGAAGCAGAAGGGCATATCACCAGCGGATATAACAGCCAGATATGGGGAATGCAAAGCGAACTTAAATTCCTGCAAGAGCAGATAAGTAAGGGAGAAAAAGCTGACATACTAAAGTTAACTGAATTAAGGCATTTGTTAAGCGTTAAGGAAGACAAGAAACGACAGATTATAATTCAGGCATTGCATCATGCTGAGGAAGAAGAAAGGAGGACTACCTGATGACAAGGACTCTAAAGTCAGAGGGATTGACCCAGAACAATCTGTTCAGGGTTGAGGGCGCAGACCTTGTTGAAAATTATAATAGGGCTTTGCAAATGGCGACAGGAAAAAGAACCGCCTTAGACTTTTTTAGCCTTGATAAAAGAGGAGAATCGCCTGAAATAGAAGAAGAACTTGGAAAAAACTATCTGCAAAGCGGACCATCCCATAGGTATCTCATAGTTGTTTCTCCTGACCAAAAAAATGCTCCATTAATCCACGAAGAATTTTCTTTTGACAATGAAGTGATTGATTTTTTGTATAATAATTATATGCCTGGCATCAGCATAGCGACAAGAGTTGATGGATTATACGGCGAGCTAGAGGACGGAGTAAGAAGCTATGAGTCTCTTGAAGATCTGCTTATGATAAAAAAGATACATGCAGAACTCCACACCCCTTCAGGTTTTTTAACAAAGTCAAGGGAGCTTCAAGGATATGTCAAACAATTGCAGGCAGATCCATCACTTTTGTTAAAGAATGATAGCCAACTCCCAAAAAATATTTTTGAGTTAATCAAACAAGTTGGTGATGTCCGCGACTGCAACTTGGCAGAGATACAGGCTACGCTAGAAATAGACAGCTTCTCATCAAGAATATTTGATGGAATGTATGTTTTTAGGAATTATGACCACAGAGCTTCAACAGTTGAACCAAGAAGGCCTGCATTGAGCGCTCTACAGGTTGCAATAGGCAAATTGGAAGGATCAGACGCGGATTTAAATAAATTTTTTACAGGAGAAGAGGAGCAAAACGGAAATGGAAAATCAAAATCTATGGTCATCTACCATTATGAAGGATACAAGCCAAAAGCTGGCCCTACGGTGGAATTTTTGCAGGTTAGCTCCTCAAAGGTTGTGGATTTTTTGATAGATAATGGTTATGCTGTATTATCGCAAGAACAGATAGACCCTAGACTTAATAGGCTTGAAGATCAAAAACTGCTTGAATTAGGCCTTTCTGTCGCGAATATGAGCAGTGAGCAGAGACAATCATTCTTGCATCAGCACCGGGATGAAATGCCAAATGATTGGTATGAATTAAGGAACCTTCAGAGACAGATCAATCTCGGACATGATTTTAGATTAGTAGTTGATAAATTAGGCAAAGAGCAAAGAAAAATGCTTTTGGTTCCTGCTGAACAGGATGAACCCACAACAAGGATTGTTAATGGCCTGTTGACAAAACTCTGGCCTCTTGATTATGAAAAAATGTATCAACACAACCTCAGAGATTTAGAGCATATTTTTGAAAATTTGCATGAGGAACCAAGAACTCAGGATTATATTGTTAAAGTGCTGAAAGAAGCACAAAATAACAGTTAAAATTATTATCGGAGGTAATTAATATGTCAATCGAAACAATTTTATCGGATGGTGTTGCACATTTTGGTGCAGGAATGACTGTATCATTATTGGACTATATAAGTTATAGGATTGCAAATCGAAAAGATGATAGGATATTAGCAAAGAAACAATGCTTCAGGTCAATTGAACTATTGCTGGATGCAAATCAACCACAATCAGTGATGCAGGAAACGGATAATGCAAAAGAACTAAATACAGAAAATGTACCTGCAGAAAGTCAAGTTGCGGTAATGGACAAGAATAGTTTGCAGTATGCAAATAATGTTGATGCTGTAAGAAGTTATCTAATCAATTCTGGGCTTGTTAAACTTAATCTGCCTTTTGCAAAGAGAATGCAAAAAGGTATTAGGGACTTATTTTATCATGAAAGAATAAATGATATGACTAATGCTCAGAAATTCGGAGTTGCTGTAGGTTTAGAAGTTATATACGACACAATTTTTGGCTTCCATTACTATACAGTTGTGCAGCAACAGAGCCCAATTGCGGCGATTGCAACAAATATTTACCAAATACCCCTGTTTTTTGTTGGATTATGGACTGGAAATATTGTTAAAAAGGGGATAAACTGGGTTTCAACTTCAGGAGAAGAATACAGGATGGATAAGGCTCTAAGCAGGCTTATCAAGGAAACCCCCATCGTTGACATGGTGGTTAATTATGAAGCTCCTGAAAATGTAAGAGAAGAGCTTGAAAGCAGTGGAATAAGGGTATATTCATCACAGCTTACCAGAAAGGGCAATGATCTCTATAAAAGAGTGCAGAGAATGACTACAATTCTTATCGGCGATGCAAAAGATGCAGCTGGCTCTGTGATGCATTATGGCCAAAGATTGGAAGAGCGAAGAAAAAAGGAATCCGATGAAAGAAGGGAAAGATTTGATGATATCACAAAAGGCCGTTAGATAATTATTAAGTGATTAAAATGCAAGAAGAAAAAGATGATTTGGTTTCAAGAGTTGAAAGCAAGTTTTTAGGTAGCTCAAAAGCTACAAAAAAACCTTCGAGACTAAGAGAAATTTTTGATGGAACGGTTGGAAAGGCCAAAAATAAGGTATTTGACTTTATCGGAAACCATAAGAAACTTGCAACTTATGCAGCTGCAGGAACTATAAGCGCAACTATATTGGCAGGATCATTATTTTATATCATGGGTATGGACTTTCTGACAAAAAGGCAAAATTATCCTGAGAGAAACGTACTTTACAGGTCGTCAAATGTTACATACATTGCAGGAAATCCTGAGAAAAGGGCAGCTGCAAGATCAGACCAGGAATCTGACACAAAATATTATGAAGGCGGTATCGAGACCAAAGTCGGGTCAATCCTATTGGAAACTGTCAGGGAATTAAGGGGAGACATCAGATATTTTAATATGTATAATGACCAGAAAAGAAGGATCGGAAATTCAACTCAAAAGCCCGAAAGGTTTCAAGCAGGCATCAGGCTTGGTGGAAGCCTTAACTACAAGGAAGAATTTGCCATAGTCAAGAATCCAGAGCTAAGGACTTCTGAAAGCTATATTGTCTACAAGTTTTCGCCAGAAAGAGCATTTAGGGAAAGAGATATTGATGTTTTGGAATATTCCCCTGAAAGAGGAATTCTAGAAGATGATTTAGGAATTGTAGATGCTACTGGTAATGTAAAGATAATGAAGAACAGGCTTGTTGAATCCAGAAACATGCTTGGATGGCTTTTGGGAAAAGAATTTCGGGCAGGAACAATGCTGCAGGAATATGCAAAAACTCCTGAAAATAAGGAATTGGCAAAAAAGTTTTTAGAAATGATAAGGTATATGGACACTGCAAGGAGCGAAAGGCAGATTGAAAGAGAAAAATTGGCAAGAGATGTCCTTGAATTAGAATCAAAAATGGAAAGAATAACTGTCTATTCAACTTTTGAAGATGGATTTTTTAAGATCCTACCACAGGAAAGCACTGTATATCTTGGCCATGATCCATCATTTCTTGAGAGATCAAAACATTGGGCTGGAATTGGAAGAAATGACGATATAAGGCTGAGAGTAGAAAACCATTGGGACTTATGGCCTGGTGATTATCCATTATTAAGAAACATCGGTTTTGGATCTGGCGAAAACAAGACTTTTCCATTTGCGAAATGCAATAATGGCAACTATACCATAGTCGATAAGTTTGGAGACCTGGCAAAAATTGAAATTAAAGACTTTATACTTTTCTATGGCCAGGATGTTATCTATTCATATTATCTTGATCTGAATGGCAATGGAAAGATTGAGAAAGCAGATGAATTGCTTGGAAGGGTTTTATGCAAGACTACCCATGATGAGATGGAACAGATTGACAAACTTGCTAAAGGCGAACAGCCAGAAGCTGACCTTACATTAACTATCAATTATTCTTTCATGATGCCTGATGATAATATAACCAGGGGCAAAGAGTATTTCAGGCTTTGCGCATATATGGAAAGTTTTATGCCAGACCAGGTCCATCGCGGATTTGGCAAACATTCGTTGCTCGGATATATTAATGACCAGAGAAGCGACCTAATGCTTGCTGATGATCTATGTTTAGAGAATCTTAGCAGAGCTTTAACCCAGGAATCGACCTTGGTCGCACAATATGATATTGTTAAATTATTGATTGCTGCGAGAAGGCCTTATGCAGAAGAACTTGCAAAAACATATGGAATTGAAGATGAATTTGCTGGAAAATACAATCCTTCTACCGCTCTGAGTGAGAGAACCATAATCGGACCGTTGCCAGCGATAGCGTTGTTATTAGGAGGAGCAGGATTTTGGTATATGAAAAGGAGAAGGAATCAGAATTTAGCTCAAGGAGGCAAATAAAATGTTATTGCAAGAAGTTGAGGAATTGTTGGATAAGTTTCTAAATGCCAACAAAAACCAGGAAGTATACTCAAAATTAAAAAGATTTGAAAAAGATGATTTTCTTTTAAATTTTCTAAAATCTAAATTAGCCAATAAAGATTTAAGGCAGTATAAGCCAGATGAGTTTCTACCTGTAATACAAGTCCTGGATTCAATAGTTTGCGCAGACATTCCTAGTGAGGTTGTTACGAATTTTCAGCCTTTGTATAGAGATGCTATTAGGACTGGATCATTTAAAGTATATCAAACATTGCTAGGCCATTTGAATTCAATTAAGGATATACATGAAAGCTTGCTGGAAATAGGGGTTAAGCCAAATCCAAATTATGGGAATAGAGATCAAAGAAATTTGGTTGATGATAGATTTTGCCTATATGATCAAAATAGTTATTTGACATTCATTCAGTCTTTGCTTAATGAAAGCAAGGAAGTAAAAGATATCAACATGTGCCCTTTAGATGACAGATTAACTTCTGTTGAAAATCATTTAAGAGAAATAAGTAAACATTTCGATGTTGCACAACTATTCAAAGCAGGATATGTTAGTATCTTAATAAATTCGGATAAAATTCACAACCAAAAATCAGAAAATAATATTAACGTCACATTCGGTATACTGATTGGATTATTAAAAAAGCTTGATTCAAGAGGATTTGACATTTACAATGACAAAAATATGGGGATTTTAGCTGATTACACCAGCAAATGCAAACTTAGTGAGACATGCACGCTGGCGGACTACCTGACCAAGGAAGCATTTATGTATGCGACAAATATGCATTTGAAGCGAGACTAAGGTTTTTTTTATTGTTTTGACTTGAATAAAACTGTTTAAAACAAAAAACTTTATATATCCAGTTTAAATGAATTCTATTATCATGAAAATAGCCTTCTTTGAGATAAAGGATTGGGAAGCTGAAATAGTGAAGAAAACATTCAAAGAGCACAAACTTTCATTTTTTACAGAAAGCTTGAACAGCTCAAATGCTTCAAAAGCAAAAGATGCAGAGATAATCTCTGTTTTCATCTATTCTAAGATTGACACTGAGACATTAAAGCAGCTGCCAAAGCTCAAGATGATCACAACAAGGTCTACTGGATTTGACCATATCAATGTTGATGAATGCAAGAAAAAGGGAATAATTGTCTGCAATGTACCATTCTATGGAGAAAACACTGTTGCTGAGCACACATTCGCTTTGATATTAGCATTGTCAAGAAATGTCCATAAATCATACATGAGGAGCATCAAGAATGATTATTCGACAGACGGCTTGATAGGATTTGACTTGTATGGAAAGACACTTGGAGTTGTTGGAGCTGGACATATAGGAATGCATGTCATCAGGATTGCAAAAGGTTTTGGCATGAAAGTAATAGCTTTTGATGTCATACAGAACAAATTCTTATCTGAAGTGCTTGGCTTTGAATATAAGCCATTGAATGATGTGCTAAAAGAGGCAGATATCATAACTATGCATGCTCCATATAACAAACATACGCATCACATGATGAACAAGGAATCATTTAAGCTGATGAAAAAAGATGCGTTATTCATAAACACCAGCAGAGGAGCAATCGTTGATACAGAAGCTTTATTGGAAGCATTAAACAAGAAATTGATCTCTGGAGCAGGCCTTGATGTTCTTGAAGGAGAATCAATCATGAAAGAAGAGACGCCAGCAATCGGAAAAAAGATTGGTGAATCTATTGACCAAAAGATTGTCGCATTAGACAATGTCGTTTTTACTCCTCACATCGCTTTTTACAGCAAGGAAGCATTGCAAAGGATCCTTGACACTACCATGCAAAATATTGTGGATTTTTTGGATAATAAAACTAAGAATTGTGTTTGATCAACTGTTTCTTTATAAAAATAACAGAATATATTTAAATCACAAGCAATTTGAGAGGTATATGATAACAACAGCTGAAATAAAGCAGTTTGAGAAAAAAGCATTGGAATCTGGAATTACGCTCAAGGATTTAATGGATAATGCAGGCAAGGCTGTATGTGATGCCATAGAAGACAAGATGGAATTAAAAGACAAAAGAGTATTGATTATCTGCTATCACGGCAATAATGGGGGAGATGGTTTTTCTGCTGCTTCTTACATATCTAAAAAGACACCAATAGATATACTTTTTATTGGAGATGAGGACAAATTAAGCGATGAAGCGGCATTTTTTTATGAGCAATGCCTTAATAATGAAAATATTATGTTTACCGGATCTCCAAAATACATAAATTTTGGGCATTATGATATCATTATAGATGCAATACTAGGGATTGGAAGCAAAAGATCATTAAAAAATGAGATGGCTGAAATAATCAATTTAGCAAACCAGAACACTGCATTTAGGGTTTCAATCGATAATCCGACTGGAATTGATCCAGATACTGGCAAGATCGACCAGACAGCATTTGAAGCAGACCTTATTGTGACATTCTGGGATATAAAAAAAGGGTTAGAGCAATTAAAGGATAAATGCGTTGTTGCTAATATAAGTTATACCAAACAAGAGAATTCAAACAAAAGAATTATTGATATTGGATAAATCAGATGCCTTTTTTGGCTAGTGCATCAACAACTTTTTCTGCAGCAAACCTTATGCCGTCAAGAGTGCCGTATTTCTCAAGTATCATTCTATTGAATCCAAATGTTTTTTTGGAGAGTTTCAAGGCTTCATCCAATGCAGCTATAACATCGTGATTTACAACAGCTCCAATGTGAAGCTTCAATATGCTTTTTTCATTAAAAAATATTTCAGGATCATCCTCAGCCAAAAATTTCGGCGTCATGAATCCTTTTCCTGTAAGATGAGCTGTCCAGACACTGCTCCATCCTGACCTTGCATAGATCACTAAAATGTTAGGATTGTTTATCTTATCAAGCTCAAGTGGCATAACTTCTATCTCTTTTGGCAGGTCTTTAATAGAATGCGGCTGAGTATAAATTTTCATGCCTAGGCCTTTAACTGCATTATAAAAATTGCTCTGCCTTATGCCATCAATCCCAGTAACAATCAGATAAACACCTTTAGCAATCTTGGTATTGTCCTTTTTTCGTGGATGAATAAACGGCGGGGTGAGCATCTCATTCTGCCTTAATTTTCTTGCATTATCATAGGAAAATACACCCGGATAGTTTGAGAAAATTATTTCTTGATTTTCCATCATTCGTTTAGCAATTGGCAACACTTTTTCTATTAGCATGCGGTCAATCTTTATTTCGTTCTCTTCATTGGATTTTTCAAGGATCTCATCGAATGGGCCGGCCCCTGCAGTTGAATAAAACTGGCTTGGTAGATTTGTCTGCACTCTGTTATTCAATCCAAGCTGAAGAATTATCTGCTTAAAATCAACTTTTACAGATTTTCCAGTGAAGGTCTTAAGTTTTCCAGTACCAGACAGATGTTTTTGTATCTTTGATTCTATATCATAATATTTTTGGTGCAATTTGGTGAGGTTTTCCGAATAATTGCTTCCACTAAACATAAGTTGGCTTAACAAAATACCTTGAACCTCATCAAATAATATTTCATCAGGATGCTTATCCAGAAAATCCTGGGCAACATTGCTTGCAATCTCGATTTTAAGAATTTCCCTCTGCCTGTCCGGATATATCAGGGGAACAATTATTCCAAGCCTTCCTAATCCACGCTCTTCCCTGACATTGTTCACTTCAATAGCCCATTCAACACATCTTGAATAAGGGCCGTTTCCATGGGCAAATGTGGTGTTTATCAGGTTCATATCAGCTGCATATGAAAAACTGTTTATAAAACTTGCTTTTGTAAATTTAAAAAAAACTAATTATGTGCCAGAACTCATGCAGACCTTGCAGTTAGGAGGAATGTTTTTCTCATGTTTTTTATGGACATCACAAAGCCCTTTTGAGCCTCGCAATACAACAGATAGGTCATACAGGTATTTCAAGACATTTTGAGGGTCCTTAACAATCATTGATGCAGCATCCTTTATCTTTTTTAATTCAGCATCAGAAAAAACCATCTCATGGCCTCTTTTTGATTTTAAATATTGAGAAACAGCTGGCTCAGTAATGCCGAGGATTTTTGCTATCTCTTTTTGGGGCAGCTTATAGTCTGCAATCAGTATTTTAGCAAGCTCCTTTCTTATTGCTGGAAGAAGATACCACACTTCAATCTCCTGAGGCATTAATTTTGGCATGATTATACAATAAATGGCGTCATATATAAGGTTTTTCTTTAATCTAAACGTATATTGCCAATAGACTGGATATATTAGGATTTGAAGATTATTGGCTAAAAATATATTAATTAGGGGAAGTTTTTTAAATGAATAATCAATTCGAAAATCATGGCACATAATGGCCGAGTTCATGTGATCGGCACAGAAGCTGAAGAGAAAAGCGGCAATATATTAGCGCATGTGCCAAGAGAATTAACAATATATAATAGAAGCAGAAGGCCAATTTGGTATGTTATTGAATTTGAAGATACTCAAAAAGAAAGGGATCAATTGACACTTGCAGCAATAGATTATAATTCTACTGTAAATCCTATTGACAATTTAGTCGCGCATGGAACTCATGATTCTTCACATCTTTGCCAAATACTTATCGATTCAGAGCTCAGGCATGTGAAGAGTATTGAAAATTATGGAGGTCTTGATTCAGCAGCAAATAGAGTGCAAGGTGGCGGCTATTGGGATAAGGGATGGGGACTGTTTGTTACAACTCCAAGAGTCATTCAGGCAAATTTAGAAAAATCACAAAGAGTAGAGAATCTTGTTATTCCGTTGAATGAATTGAGAGCCATATTATTTCCAAGCCCGATTGTTGAGATTCTAAGAATGGAATTTCCCGACTATAGCAACCTAATCAAAGGATATCTTGAATTTACACTTGAATTAGAGCATTCTAATGGAAAAATGCTAAATACTTAATGAGAAATTATTATATTTTATTTTTACCTATCAATTAAACCATTCTACGAAACATTTAAATAGCTTAAGCTAATTAATTAACTATAGTTAAGTTTTTTTGATGATTTGGTGGTATTATGTCCGAAACTCAGCAGGAATTGAAAAATGCAGAATTAAATTCAGTAGTAGATATGTCTAATTTTGAAGTCAATAGAGAGCGCTATGACCATTATAATGAAGAAAAGCTCGCCTTCAAGGCAGAGCCTGGAATAAGCGAAGAGATTGTCAGGGAAATCTCAAAACACAAAAACGAACCAGAGTGGATGCTTCAGAAAAGGCTTGAAGGATTCAGATTGTATAATGAATTGCCAATGCCAAACTGGGGCCCAGACCTCTCAAAGCTTGACCTTTCAAAGATACATTTTTTTATGAGGCCTGATGCAAAAAGGAATTCCAATAACTGGGATGATGTTCCAGAAGATATCAAAAAGACATTTGATAAATTAGGAATTCCACAAGCAGAGAAAAATGCTTTGTCCGGCGTAGGAGCACAATATGAGTCAGAAGTCATATATCACAGCCTGAAAAAGGAATGGGAAGATAAGGGAGTTGTATTCCTTGACTGCGATGAAGCATTAAAACAGTATCCTGAGCTTATGAAAAAATATTTCATGTCAAGTTGCGTTCCTGTAAATCTGCATAAGTTTAGCGCACTTCATGCAGCAGCCTGGTCAGGAGGAACATTTATCTATATCCCTAAAGGAGTTAAATTAAAGATTCCGTTGCAGGCATATTTCAGGATGAATGCAAAAAAAGGAGGGCAGTTTGAACACACATTGATTATTGTTGATGAAGGAGGTGAAGTCCATTATATTGAAGGATGCTCTGCACCGCAATACACCCAAAATTCTTTGCATGCTGGCTGTGTTGAGATCCATGTCTTAAAAGGAGCAAGAGCAAGATATTCAAGCATAGAGAACTGGAGCAGAAATACTTACAACCTTAATACAAAAAGAGCTGTTGTCTATGAGGATGGAATCATTGAATGGGTAAACGGAAATCTTGGATCAGGTGTTACAATGCTTTATCCTTGTTCTATACTTCTTGGAAAAAACTCAAGATCTGACTTTATCGGAATAGCATTTGCAGGCAAAGGACAAAACCAGGATACTGGATGCAAAGTTATTCATATAGGTAAAAACACAAGCTCAAACATAAGGTCAAAAAGCATAAGCAAGAATGGCGGGATAACAAGCTATCGAGGAATGCTAAGCGTCAAAAAAGGGGCAACAAACACAACATCAAGTGTTAACTGCGATGCATTGATGATGGATAATGACTCCAAGTCAAACACTTATCCTTTTATGGATATCAAAGAAAATAAAGTGGATATAGCTCATGAAGCGACTGTCGGGAAAATTAACCAAGACCAGATATTCTATCTGATGAGCAGAGGCCTTGATGAAGAAACAGCAACAAACATGATTGTTTCAGGATTTATAGAGCCGATTGTAAAAGAACTTCCTTTGGAATATGCTGTTGAGCTAAACAGGCTTATACAGCTTGAGATGGAAGGCACATTAGGATAAATTCTTATTTTTGGGTGGCAATATGATCAATCTAAATGAATTCGAAGATTTCGTAAATCAATTGGATGAGCCAAAGTGGTTTAAGCAGTTAAGGCTCGATTCTTTTAAAAAAATTGCAGTAATGGATATGCCACCCTATCGGTATGGATCAAACATAATGATAAGGCCTGAAGGCTTTGATATCGAAAAGATAGAGCCAAAACTGTTAAAAAAGGATCAAGTAAAGATGTATTGCAAAGAACCAAGTAAAATTGAGGCTTCACTTTGCATCAATAGGCAGGAGATCCAAGAATTCCTTGAAAGATCATGGGAAGATGGCAATAAGATATTTTTCATGAACCAGGCATTTTGCAATAGTGTAATCTTTATCAAGATCAAACTAAAGGCTGAACTTGCAAATCCTGTCGAGATAGCACTTGACGTCACTGAAGATCCATCCATTTCTGAAATATTTATTCTCGCAGAAGAGAACAGCAAAGCAAAGATAATCATCCATAAGATGGGAACATCAAAAGGATATTCATCTGATGATATAAGAGTCATTGCAAGGCAAAACAGCAGGATTGAAGTCATAACAATCAATGAATTAAATAAAGATGTGACAGCTTTCCAAAGAAGGAAAGCAAAGGCATCAAAAGACTCTTTTGTCAATTGGACAGATATATGCGTCGGATCAAAATATGTCAAATCAGATGTTATTACAGAACTCAATGGCAATGGGGCATCAACAACTAATTTAGTGCTATTCTCAGGAAGCCAAAATCAGCAGTATGATATTTATACAGCCTCAATACATAATTCACCAGATACATTTTCAGATATCAAGACAAAAGGCATATTGAATGACAATGCAAAAGCGCTAAGCAGAGGATTAGTCAAGATAGGAAAAGAAGCATATAACTCAAATGGATATGAAAAACAAGATGTTCTGCTTATGAGCGACAAAGCAGAGGCAGATGCAATACCAAATCTTGAGATAGACAACCATGATGTGAAGTGCAGCCATGGCTCCACAATTGGCCAGATAGATCCAGACAAGCTTTTTTATCTTATGAGCCGCGGCCTTAATGAGAATTGCGCAAAGCAAAAGATTGCTGAAGGCTATTTTGCGCCGATACTAGACCAATTTGAAGATGAGATCAGGGAAAGATTAACAAGCCTAGTCATATCATCAATGCCATAAGCAAAATCCTGAGTGGAAAAAAATGGAAAGATTAACAAAAGAAGATGCTATAAAAGCCTTGCAGGAAGTATTTGATCCAGAACTGCAGATAGATGTCTGGACACTTGGGCTCATATATGAGATCCAAGTCAGAGAAAGCAAATTATCCAATAAAAACATTTATATCAAGATGACTTTTACAAGCCCTGCATGCCCTTATGCTCCCCAGCTTGTTGAAGAGATCAGATCAAAACTTCATGATGCTGGGTTCAAGGAGATAGATTTTGAGTTTGTGTTTGAGCCATTGTGGGAGCCAAGCGATGAAGTGAAGATGCTATTAGGCATCGGGTAATTTAGGGCAAAAGCTTGCAATAATTAATGTGAATTAGAATGATCATGACGGATTTGGAATAAAATAGGTGAGTTGAATGGATAACCAGGCCGAAGAAAGAAGAAATGTAGTGATGTCATTGCAAAAAGAAGTTTTTGGGCTTCATGAGAAATACTCAAAAAGCATGACTGTTGCAACCAAAGGAAATCCAAAAGACCTTGTAACAAATGCAGACAGGGCAATTGAAAAATTGATTGTTGAGAAGATAACAAAGAATTTCCCTAATGATAAGATTGTTGGCGAGGAATACGGGATTTCATCCAAAGGAACTAATGGCTTTGTCTGGTATATAGACCCAATCGATGGCACGCTTAATTTTGTCCAAGGCTTTAACAATTATGGGACATCTATCGGGCTTGTTTCTGATGGTGAGATTGTTTTTGGAGCCATATTCTCTGCAGAAGACAATAACACTTATTGGGCGGCAAAAGGAAAAGGAGCATATTGCAATAAAAAAAGGATCAATGTTTCAAAAAAGGATAAGCTCTCAGATTTTTGCATCCAATTTGACCTGCAATACAATAGCGACGCAGCAAACAAAACATTTGATACGCTTAAAAAGATCTATCCAAAGATAAGGGCATTTAGGCATACTGGCTGCTGTGTTTGTGATCTCATAAAGGTTGCGACTGGGAAAGCAGATGTCTATTGGGCACAGGAATTTTTAAAACCTCATGATTTCTGCGCAGGGGCTATAATAGTGAAAGAAGCTGGAGGATTTGTATCGCATGAAGATGCTGAAAAGTTCATAACTCCTGAGCAAGGTTCATTATTCGCAACAAATGGAAAATTGCACAAGGAAATTGTCAATATGGTGTTGAAGGAGTATAGCAAAAAATGAGCAGTTTTGATAAAGTATTCATAAATAACAGGAAAGGACAGAAGATTTCTGTAATAGTCGAATTGATCAACGGGCAAAAAGGGCTTGCCTTTGTTATGCATGGGCTTGGCGGATTTAAGGAGCAAGCAACCATTCAAACAATTGCGGATGCATTTAAGGAAAACAGATATAGTGTAATCAGATTTGACACAACAAACACTATTGGAGAAAGTGATGGAAAATATGAAGATGCAACTGTAACCAATTATTATGAAGATCTTGAAGATATTATTGCATGGGCAAAAACACAGAAATGGTACACAGAGCCATTCTGCCTTGCAGGGCATAGCTTAGGAGCACTATGTGTTGCACTTTTTGCAGAAAAATATCCAAAAATTGTCAAAGGGCTTGCTCCTATCTCAACAGTTGTCTCAGGCCAATTATCTAGGGACATAATGCCAAAAGATGAGCTGAAAAAATGGAAAAAAACAGGATATCAAGAAAGGATGAGCAGTTCAAAGATTGGAGTAGAATTAAACTTAAAATGGTCTCATATGGCAGACCGCTTAAAATATGATCTTTTGAAAAAAGCATCAAAGCTTACGATGCCTGTATTGATGATTGTTGGGGAAAATGACGATAAAACCCCTACGGAACAGCAAAAAATGCTGTTTGATAAGCTTGCTGGCAAAAAACAGCTTCACATAATTGAAGGAGCAAAGCACACATTCAGGCAGGAACAGCACCTAAAAGAGTTGAAGCAAATATTCAGCAAGTGGATTAAGGGATTTTGAGTGCTGCAAATTTGAATATCCAAAGTATTATTATGGTTTATTAAAAAAAATAATTTAAAAAAATAAGATGAATAATTTACGTTTTCAAACGCACAAATCACTTGGTGAAAACGCAAGGAAGCACAACCTAATATTAGGAAAATCCCGTAATAAGCTAAGTGAATTAAAAAAAATAAATTAAAAATATATTAAATTCCGTTTTCAAGCGAACAATACACTTATCGGAATCCGAATTTAATGCATGCAATTGCAAATCAATCGAACTACAAAATGAAAATTAACAATGACAAGGCAAAGGAGATCAGGGAAGATTTTCCTATTTTCAAACGGAGAATACATGGCAAGCCATTAGTCTATCTTGATAATGCTGCAACAACCCAAAAGCCAATATGTGTTATTGAAGCTATCAAGAATTTTTACACAAATGAAAATGCTAATATTCACAGAGGAGTCTATACTTTAAGCGAAGAAGCTACTGTAAAATATGATAAAGCTCACAGTGCTGCCGGAGAACTGATAAATGCATATGATGATGAAATAGTATTCACCAGAAACACCACTGAGTCCATAAATTTGTTGTCATATTCGCTTCCATCTATTTTGAATAAAAAAAGAAAAGACATTGTGCTTACAGAAATGGAGCACCACAGCAATTTGGTTCCATGGCAGCAGTTGGCAAAAAGAATGAATATGAAGCTTAAATTCATAAAAGTCAAGGATGATTTGACTCTTGATTATGAAGATGCTGAAAAATTGATAACAGACAATACAGCGATATTGTCCTTTACCCATATATCAAATGCAATCGGATCTGTCAATGATGAAAATTTGCTGGTGAAGCTTGGAAAGAAAAATGGAGCCATAACGATAATGGATGCAGCACAAAGTGTGCCTAATATGCCTATTGATGTTAAATCATTAAGCGCAGATTTTGTGGCATTTTCAGCCCATAAGATGATTGGCCCGACTGGTTTGGGAGTGTTGTACGGCAGAAAAAATTTCCTGGAAAATATGGATCCTTTCAATTTTGGAGGAGATATGATAAGCTCTGTGAGCTACACAAATGCACAATGGAACAAGGTGCCTGAGAAGTTTGAGGCAGGCACACAGAATATTTCCGGTGCGATTGGATTTAATGAAGCTGTAAAATATCTCCAGAAGATAGGAATGAACAATATCTGCACCTGGGAAAAGGAGCTGAAAGAATATGCTTTGGAAAACCTGAAAAAACTAAAAAACATCAAATTGTTTTCCCCAGCAGGAAAGTGCGGAGCAATAATATCATTTGAGATGGGCAAGATACATGCGCATGATGTGGCATCTCTGTTGAGCGATGAGAACATCTGTATAAGAGGAGGCCATCACTGCGCAATGCCGTTAATGCACAAATTAGGAGTTGCAGGAACTTCAAGAGCAAGCTTATATTTTTACAACACTTTTGAGGATATTGACAAGCTATGTGAGTCACTCAAAAAAGTTGATGGTGTGTTCAGCGGGGTCTTTAGATGATGAAAGATACATTATATTTAAAGGACAGCTATATCAAGCAATTTGCAACCAAAGTTGTTGAGGCAAATGACAAATTTGTTTTTTTGGACAAAACAGCATTTTACCCAACATCTGGCGGGCAGCAAAATGACACTGGCGTGATGAAAACAATTTCTGGAGAATATAAAGTTGTCTCTTGCCGTAAAATTGATGGAAAAATAAGCCATGAGGTTGATAAGCCAGGATTAAAGATCGGTGACAATGTACATTGTTCAATTGACTGGGACAGAAGATACAAACTCATGAGATGCCATACAGCTGCTCATGTGTTGAGCCAGGTTATCCACAAGGAAACCGGGGCGATGATCACAGGAGGTAATATCGACTTGGATAAGTGCAAGATAGATTTTTCTCTTGAAACTTACAGTGCAGAGAAGATGAAAGATTATGTTGAAGAGGCGAACAGGATCCTTGAACAGGATCTCGTTGTGTCAATAAAATTTATGCCTAGATCAGAAGTTGAGAAAATGCCTCAATTGTCTAAACTCGCTAAAGGTCTTCCTGAAGGGCTAAATGTATTGAGGATATTGTCAATAGGTGATTTTGATATGCAAGTTGATGGTGGCACACATGTCAAATTTACGAATGAAGTTGGGAAGATAATTTTTATAGGTTGCGAAAATAAAGGAAAAGACAGAAGGAGGCTTTACTACACAGTTAATGATTAAAATGGATGCTTCAGAGGATGACAGTTTAGCAAGGCAAATGTACCAGGAGCATATCCTGGATCTGTACAAAAATCCGCACAACAATGGCAAATTGGAAAATGCAACTGGACAGTTCAGGCAATTCAATCCATTATGCGGAGATGATATAACGATGCAGGTATATATCAAAGATGGCAAGATACAAGATGTGAAATTTTTTGGAAGCGGATGCGCGATAAGCATTGCTGCCACATCAATGATCACAGATGCAGTAAAAGGAAAAAAGGTTTCAGATGTGCTGAAGATGACAAAGGATGATGTTATGAAACTTATCAAGATAAAACTGAGCCATGTAAGAGTCAAATGCGCAATAATGCCCCTGGATGCTCTGCAGAAATCAATCAAGTCAGCGGTGAATTGATATGGCTTTTCTAGAAATTAAAGATTTGAGGGTTAAAGTTGAGGAAAAGGAGATTTTAAAAGGATTAAACCTAAAATTAGAGCTAGGAAAAGTTAATGCGCTGATGGGCCCTAACGGTTCAGGAAAAAGCACTTTGGCTAACACATTGATGGGAAATCTAAGATACCAAATTACTTCTGGCAAAATAATTTTTGATGGGAAGGACATCACAAATATGCCGGCAGATGAGAGAGCAAGGTTAGGAATATTTATGTCATTCCAATATCCAAATGAGATATCTGGCGTGACAATCTCAAATTTTTTAAGGACTGCCTTGAATGCAAAACGAGAAAAGGATAGCCAGATTAATGTCCAAGAGTTCATGAAGCTTCTGAACGAGAAGATGGAGATATTAGGCATCAAAAAAGAATTCCTAAAAAGATACCTAAATGAAGGTTTTTCAGGAGGGGAAAAAAAGAAATCAGAGATACTACAGCTTGCTGTCCTTGACCCAAAACTTGCAATATTGGATGAGACAGACTCTGGGCTTGACATTGATGCATTGAAAGTAGTGGCAAAAGGTGTTAATGCTTATATGATGCCTGATAAATGTGTGCTGATAATCACACATTACAAAAGGATCCTTGAATTCATAAAGCCAGACAAGCTCTTCATAATGATTGACGGTAAAATAGTCCTTGATGGCACTTCTGAATTGGTCGACCATCTCGAGGAGAAAGGATATGGATGGATTGAGGAGAAGTGATTCAAGCAATTTTTTTAGAGCTCTAAATCTGCTAAAATTAAGGAAGAAAATCTTTTGTTTGCCTCAAGGATTTTTTGCTTATCAGATCTTAACTTTAAATGAGTATAGATAATATTTATTGGACATTTCTTAGCTGATCCAATAAGGACACTTGTTCATGTGTCAATGTCTCACAATTACTTGCAACAGAATCTGTAAATAATTTACCTGAATTAAGGATTGCTTCAACAAGGCTGTAATTGCTCAGTTTATCTGATTCCAATTCAACAATAAGTTTAATAGTATTTTTTAGAGTTTTATGTTGATATATCCATGACTACGCAGCCATTTTTAATTTTGTGTATGCAAAGTATGCTCCAGCAATCTCTCTAGGCAATACATTGCAAATACAGATTCTTCTATTTTCAGAAGATTGTACATTAACTAATTCTAAATGAGCTTCTCTTTGCTCACGATTTATTAGTGCCAAGTACGTCTGATGATTTGACAATAAATCCTCCAAATAAAAAGATGGATCTGCATTAAACTTACTAGGATCATACAAAATAGTTGTATCACGAGTTGATATCATCCTTACCTTTGTAGCTGAGTTAACGTAAAGAGTTAATTCGTTTTTGCCCAATTGCACAGAATATATTGACTCATTTGCACCGAGCATTCTTGCATTATCGCTTCCTTTCATAATGCTTAGAACTTTTTATTTCTTTTTAAAGTTTATCATAAAAATTAATGTGCCACCAAAAACTATTTAAATAGAAGTATTGTGATTATTATCAGAAAATGGCAAAAACAAACATCAAGTGCCCTGATTGCGGCAATGTCCAACTGATAGATATACCAAAGCATGGTGTACTGCCATTCTATATGTGCAAGGGATGCAAGAATATAATACCAACGCCTAAAGGGGCGCATTGCGTGCTTTGCGCTTATTCTGAGCATAAGTGTGAATGAAATAAGGAACTCCTGCGGTTCCTTATAATCCTCAGCATCCTTCCGCCTCGTTAACCTCGGAAAGCCCATTCGGGCATTTCCGTATCCTTAC
>Ga0209541_10000465_pt1 | contig 79589 bp, 68 predicted proteins | sample RifCSPlowO2_01_FD_184027 | JGI IMG/M metagenome (GOLD analysis project Ga0209541, IMG submission 184027) | Groundwater microbial communities from Rifle, Colorado - Rifle CSP2_plank lowO2_0.1 (SPAdes) (version 2) | ecosystem: Environmental > Aquatic > Deep subsurface > Groundwater | place...
AAAACTACGATGAATTAAAAGAATGGTTTTCCAAATGGCTTCATGAGTATAACTATGAAAGGCCACACTTGGGAATAAACCTGAAAACACCATATGAAGTTATTGCAAATGTCCTGCTAGGTTAAGGGGGTTTAAGTAGACTTGTTAAGTTTTATTTTATCAGCCTCTGCTCTTGCAAGAGGAGTCAATGGCATTGCATCTAAAGTCATTACTTTAACTTCTCCTGATTGAATTTTATCTCTCCACTCAGGAAGTGTAGGGTCTATATCTGGTGTAAGGACAAATATATCATTGGGATATCTAGTTCTTAATGCGGCTCTTTCTGGTTCAGTTGTTAAATAGGCGCTTTTTTCCCCGAATATCAGCAATGTTTTAAGTTCAATTGGTCTTGTGAATTGAGGCTTAAGTGCCTTTGCTCTTCCTACAGGTTTAAGTATTCCTTCTCTAGTTCTTTCATACGATCCTTCTCCTTGGACTGTAATATTAGGTGATATGGGAGTACCATCATCGGCGGAACGCATTAATCTTGGTTGTGATGCTAATGTTTCTTCGCTACCCACACTGTTTGACATTTGTATAAGGATATTTTATTGAGTTATATTTGTCAATCGATTTATAGCAGCATTCAAGAAAACCCCGCATTTTCAAAGCGGGGATGAATTGAACGCTTACCGAGTCTAACTCGGCCAAGCTTTGCTTATATGTCGTCCTCTTTTAGAGGAAACCCCGCGCTATCAGCGCGGAGAGGACGTCATAATGTGATTTTAACCGACGGGCTCATGGTGGATTTTAAATAAGCTTTAACGATTTGCTTTTTTGATATCGCATTGAGGACTGCTTCAATGTTTTCACTGAGTTTTTTGTCTTCAAAACTTACTTTTCCAACCGAGGTGTGAATTAATGGTGCGTCCTTTTCGGTTTTGATGTTCATGGAACCCGTTGAGAATTTATTTGCATCTTTGGCTGATTTAATTAGCGTTCCGTTTTTAGGATTTGGCATAAGACCCTTTGGACCTAGAAGTCTGGCGAATGGAACTAAAGCGGGCATCATATCAGGCGTAGCTAAAAGTACATCGAAGTCGATAACACCTTTTTTTAATTTTTCCACGGTGTCTTTTGAGGCGACTTCGACCCTTTTTGCTTTTCCGAAGGAGTTTGGTAGGGTAATATTTACATTCACTCCGGTTTTGATTGTAACAATGTGCAGCTCGACTGTTCCGTCAAAAGACGAAAAAGTTGTCTCTTTTACAAGTTTTATTGCAGTATCCAGAGGATATGTTTTTGCTTTGTCTATTTTTGCTCTGGCAGTTTGGTACTTTTTTCCCCTGGTTTTGGGTTTGCGCTCAGATTTTTTTTCTGCAATTTCAGTTGATTGCTTTTCGGTGTCCTCAGTGATTGGCGTTTCTGCCTCGACAATCTTTATCCGTTGGCCTCCCTTAAGACCGGATATGTGTAATTTTTCTTCCTTGCCCTTAGCATCCTCAGCTTTTCGTTTTTCGAGTTTTTCTTTATACTTTTGCTCGGAAGTTTGTTGGGCTTCTCCGACTCCGGTAACAAAAGCTGTTTTAGTTTTCCCCATAACATTTATCAAACTTTCTTAGAAAGAAAGTTTGGCAAAGAACTTAAATACTAACCCCTTTTACTCTACTTTTACTCCCATTGACCTTGCTGTGCCTTTAACAATTTTGACTGCTGCTTTCAGGTCATCGGTATTTAAATCATCCATTTTTTCTTTAGCAATTGCCTCAGCCTGATCTTTAGAAAGATTGCCAACCATATTTCTTGGGGTTGTTCCTGATCCTTTATCAAGTCCAAGCGTTTTTTTAATCATATCGGCTACTGGTGCTTTTTTAATTTCGAAGGTAAATGACCTGTCTTCAAAGATAGTTATAACAGCAGGAACAACCTGGCCTTTCATGCTTGAAGTCCTATCATTATAAGCTTTGACGAATTCCATAATGGCGACTCCGTGTTGACCCAATGCAGGACCCAAAGGCGGTGCCGGAGTAGCCTCACCGGCTTTTAAGTTTACCTTAATTGTGGTTTTTATTTTTTTACCTGCCATATTAATATTAAATGTTTTGAGTGAAACCTGCCCGCAATGCTACCATAGCGTTGCAGGCGGGGAGTAGAAAAGCGGGAGAGTATAAGAAAAGGCAATACAAGTGATGCTGCTTTTCGATACTTATACTCTTTTACCCTTAACCCTTACGCTCTGAGTTTTGTATCTCCCTCGGTAAATACTTAACGAGGTAGTAGGATTGTATTACAAAAAGAGAATTTTGTAAATGTTGTGTGCTGGACGACCACATCGGTGACACTTTAAATCTTTGGGTAGCATACGCAATTGGTGTCTGGTAATCAAGAGATTCATGGGGCCTGATGTTGTTGTAGGTAATGAGCCAGTTAGTCAAATCTAAGTTAGCTTCGTCAATGTCATCAAGTCCAGTGTCTGATACCGATAACCACTCATCTTGAACTGTCCAGTTAAATCTTTCAAGGGCAGGGTTGTCCTTAGGTATTCTTACTCTTGAGTAAATCTGATTGATTCCTAATTGTCTGCACGCTTCCTCAAAGTGTTTCTCAAATTCTGATCCATTGTCATGGTGGATATTTTGTATTTCCCCGTTTGATAAATACATTAATCTTTTAAGAAAGTCTCTGCCGGATGCTGACAGGGAGTTTTTGTATACCCTGGCAAAAGCAATCTTTGTTGTTTCTTCAATTGCTGTGAATATTACCTTCCTCACTCCATACCACCAGATAATTACCGTATCCGTATGCCAGAGATATCCCAGGAAAGGTTTTTTCTCAAAGTTTGTGATAAGAATCTTGTTTTTTCTCTTTCTCTTCCTTTTTAGCCTCAATATATGTTCCTTTGTATCGGCATAAAGATTTAGTTTGTTAATTATCTTTTGCACCTTGTTTGTTGAAATAGTTTTTCCGTAAAGTTCAATGTACCTTTTTCTAATTTTTTTCTTTCCCCACTTACACTTGCTAAAGTTTCTGATTTCACTAACTCTTTTCTCCTCGATGGGTGTTACTGTCCAAACTCTTGTCTTAATAGGAGCTTTTGACTGCTCTTCCAGTGTTTTTAAATTAGCTTCATTAAATCTTTTCAACCATTTGTGAAATGTTTTTCTGGATATTCCAAAATACTTGGCTGTAAATCTGGCATTTCTTTTACCAACTGTATTGTAAAAGATAATCCGTTCAAGGCGCTCTTTGGCCTTTGATGATAACCCGACTTTCTCAGCAACACCTCTTAACCTTACCCAACTATCTTTTAATGGCTCGTTCTTTCTTGGAAAATATGCCAGTATGACTGACTTCTTAAACCAATCCATACAGTAATCACCTCCGTTTCTAAAAAACTAACTATTTTAACCTAGAAGTGTTACCGATGTATCTCAGCCTACTCATGAAGAATTGCGTAATTTAAGTGTGCTGTATTTTCATTCCAAGTTATGACTCGAATGAGACTGTACCAGTCTGGGCAATGATCTCCCAGTAGGATGCCTTGACGTTCAAAAGTGTCACACTCGCTCCATCGGTATCTAGCGATAGATATTTACCACTGCCACCCCCGCGGATCACCTGGGTCGAGGCAGGGTCAACACGCACCGTCTGACTGTCAACCCGGACAAACCGCACCAGCATGTTCCGGGCATACGGCCCCTCGCCGGATGCCCCGGCTGTCGGTAGGGTAAAGGTGACCGTCCCCAATGCTCCCACGTTATTGAACGTACGCCCGCCGTCGCCGTAATGGACAGAGCGGTCGCCAGTCTCTGATATGACCAGATTTTGCTCTTTGCGTCCGATCTCGATGAACAGGTCGTCTACGTCGGAGCGAAGGAAGGTAATACTGTCACCTGCGTAAGGCTTCCAATGGCGATTGTCCTTAAGGACAAAATTAGTTCCCGTGCCTCCACTGAAAAGTATAGTGTTCCCATCCTCAAAGACGATTGTGAATGGCCCGCTATAGCGTGCTCCGGTGGTGGCAGCCAATCCGATCAGACTTGTGTTAGGCAACGTATTCGTTAGACGGACGATAGTCGACGGCCGCGCCAATGTCGCTCCAGGGTCGGTAACATCCGGAGGATTTATCTTCGCCCGGCAATTAGTCCATATTGTTCCCAGTCCAGCGTTGATGCTATAGCTGTTGTGCATCTGGATGTCGGTCAGATGCGCCTCAACGCTGTCGGATATAGTGAAAGTTGCAGACACGAAACTGCCGTTGAACTGCACACCATCCATAATCAGCGTGCCAGCATCGGCGTCGAACGGTGTGGTCAGGTCTTCTAACTGTGTATCTTTCAGATGGACCATGCCGTTTTGGAGATACAAGCCAATCTGGCCTACCACATCTTTATAAGCCGGGTCGGGGCTATCTACGAATCCTCCGTTGATCCAGACACGGTTTCCCGCTGCCCCAACGTTCAGGTGATAACCATACTTCATAAAGTCGCGCACCCAACAGTCGTTGAAGCTGTTGTGGAGCGCCTCGCTGCCACAGAACACACCGCTGTCATTGCCGATGATGGAGCAGGAGTTAAACTGCAAGCCGTAGCAGTCCAGGACGTAGACGGCGTAAAACCCAGTCTGGGTGAAGCCAGTAATATACAAATTCTCGATTTGCCCGATCACGACATTGTTGCCCGCTCCTGTGGGAGCTAGGTATAGCCCGTGCCCCGCGCTAGAGTTGCCCTGTAGGGTAAAGTCTTTCAGCACCAGCCTGTTCCACAAGTTCACCTCACCTAAAGTAATCGCATTCCCGGTGCCAGTGCACTGCAGGATACTCGCCCTGCCATCACCATATAAATAAATTCCTTCCGGACCGGGAATACTCAGTGTGGTGAATAAGTAAGTCCCCGCTGGGACGTATAGCCTTTTTCCTGCGGCTGAGGCAGCATTGATAGCAGCCTGCAAAGCAGCCGTATCATTAGTCAAACCATCACCTACAGCTCCATAATCTGTAACATTAAGAATATATTTAAGGGTACCATCAGAGTCGTGGGCAACTGTAAGAAACTCATTTAGTACTGTTCCCCAACTTCCGCTGTCGCCCCCAACTGTTGGTAATCTAGCCATTTAGACTCTCCCTATTCGTACCTCCATAAGGGCCAATCCCAAAACTGGATTTTTGAGGGCTTGAACTTGGTTTAATCATTTGGTGATTGGATATAGATTTTAATACACCCGAGATGCCAGTGATTGTTACAAAAAATAAACCTAAATATATTAAAAATTCCCGACGATTCATTTTGCGCCGAAGGAAAGAATTAAAAGCGTTCATATTACATTACAACAATAGTATATTGTATACATACTTCTATTCAAGTTGCCTTAGAACCCATTCTACCCAGATGACTAGCCTGCACCGTTCTGCCATTAACAAACCATACACTACCCGCTGACAGGAGATACAAGACTATTATTGGAACGGCCATTAATACCTGATTATACAAATCTGGTGTAGGCGTAATAATTCCGGCGATCACAAAACTGAGAAGTACTACCCACCTCAGGAGCTTCACTAATGTCTTTACGTCCAATTTATTTATTTGATTTACAACTAACATCACTAACGGCAGTTGAAAAATAACGCCAAATCCTATCAGATAGCGCGTGACAAACGAGAGATACTCACCTGTTGAAATTAAAGATTTAACTTGTGTAGAGGTAAATTTACCAAGGAAATGAAGTGCTGCAGGTAAGCTTACAAAATATGCAAAGATTATCCCAAAAAGCATTAGAAGGGAAGCAGACAGGAAAATCATTATAAACGAGTGCTTCACCTTATCGGGGAGCGCCGGTTCTATAAATCTTAGCGTGTGGAAAATAAAAAAAGGTATTGTTATTAAAAAACCAAAAAGGAATGCGAGCCCAAACGTAAAATTAAAACCGCCAGCAGGTGAGGAATAATAAAGCGCTTGGTCCAGAGGCAATAATAAAAGGTAAAGTATTTTATCTTGAATTATATATCCCAAAACTGATCCTGACAGGAAAATTAACAAACATATTAGAAAACGTGATCGGAGTTCCTGGAGGTGACTTATAAACGGCTTATTTACATCCCTTGTAGATTTGACCACATTGTTATTATGTCGAATATTTTTTACGCTTCTTCCTGTACGAATCGCTCTTAGTATTATCGGAAAAGCCTTTGCGAATCTCTTTTATCGATGCTCCGATACTTTTTGAAAGTTCGGGTAATTTTTTCCCGCCAAATAAGACCAATATTATTACTAAAATAATGATAAGTTCCTGGGTACCCAAACCAAACATGGTTGTAAAACTCCCTTAATACTACTATTCTGAATATAATCGTAATTTATAATAAATTCAAGGAACAAAAGTTTTATCTTCCTTTACAAAAATGAGAAAGTTCTCCCATACAAAATTTATCACCCTCTTCGCTGGCTTTCTTATCTCTTTGGTTATTCTTTCAACTAACACCTCTATTATCTTTGCTGCTAATTATGGTAATGGTAACTATGGAGCGGGAATTTATGGCGAAGGTGAAAATAGCCCGACCCCATCAAATAACACATCCACAGCTAGCGCTCCAATCTGCACTGACCAGGCACCGGGACCTAAGGCACCTTGGTTGTATGGAGCAATCGCTGAGAATGCCAACAGTGTTCTATTATACTTTACTGAAGCAGACACACCTGTAAACAAATATCTTTTGGAATATGGGCTAGCTCCTTACAAGTATCTGTGGGGCGCACAGGACCTTGGTGTAAACTCACGCAGCCAAATGACTTATTTAGTCAAATCTCTAACCCCTAATACAACGTATTATTTCAGAGTTCGGGGGGGTAATGGCTGTGCTGTGGGTACCTGGTCCAATGAACTGTCGGCAAAAACAAAGCATATAGTAACTTTCAACCAGTTAGAAGTCAGTCAGTTGGAATTAGAGCCAGTAGAGTCAACCGAACAAACGCAAACATCTGGCGACGATTCGTCAACACCCACTAATTACATAGTTACAGTCAAAGCCATCTTCAACAATAATAAACCAGTCGCGGAAGCGCATGTTGCGATTTTTCCCGGTAATAATGAGGTAGCTACTAATCAAGATGGTATTGCGGTATTTAAAGAAATTCCACCAGGTGAGCACAAAGTGCTAGTTACTTATCGCAAGTTTCAAAGTGAACAGACGATTTATCTAACTGGTAATGTTAAAGATTTTAATCTTACTGTTACAGTCCAACAAAAACTCATAACCTTATCACCTCTTGTACTTGGTATCGGGGTCATTATAATAGCCAGTATATTAGTTATTTTGTTATATGTTCGTAAAAGATAGCGGCAATTACAAGCTGTAATAAACATGGTAATCCCAATTCATAGCTGTGACGCGATAGTTATTACTTGTATCGATTTCAGGTTCCAAAAATATATTCGCGACTGGACCGATAAAAACCTAAAGGATAAAACTTTCGATCTAATAGGATTTGCAGGCAGCACAAAAGATCTGGATACTATTATGAGACAGTTGGATGTTTCCGTTCGGCTTCATAAAATCAAAGAAGCCCACCTTATTCACCATGAAGCATGCGGCGCATATGGAGCAGAAAGTACACCTGAAAAACACGCGGAAGATTTGAGAAAAGCAAGAGAGCGTATCAATTCTACATATCCGCTCCTTGAAGTGGGTTTATACTATCTCCACCTCGATGGACTATTTGAAAAGGTAGACTAAACTTGTAAGCAAACTCCATTCGTTATATCATTTTCACAATGGGATCCTTTTTTAAAAGGTCGCTTGTCTTACTTCTTATATCACTATTACCCACACTCCTTCTTTGGACCCCATTCTTTTTTCGCTTCCAATCTGTTTGGGGTATCCCTCTTCCGCAAAATGGTATGGGGACAATTGTCGCCAATTACGATGGTCCACTTTACCTTGTGGTTTCGAAAACATTTTACCAGCCAGAACTTATTAAAAACTTCTCCTTTAACCTGCCTGTCGAATATTACGCTGCACATTTTCCGATGTATCCATCATTAGTTAACCTTTTTGCTTTCTTATTCGGATTTCCATACTCAATGTTATTCGTAACCGTTATTTCATCTTGTATTGCACTATTTTTCTTCAGCAGGTTGATCGAGGAATATGTCGATAAAAAAGACATACTTTGGATAACACTCGTTTTTGCACTCCTCCCCGCAAGATGGTTAATCGTCAGAAGCGTCGGATCTCCCGAACCGCTGTTTGTAGCTGCAATTGTCGCTTCAATTTATTATTTTAAAAAAGAAAAATTTATAGCGGCCGCAGTTTGGGGAGCAGTCGCCACAATAACAAAATCGCCGGGAGTGCTTCTTTTTGCAGTTTACATATTCGCATACTTTTTACCGCACATTAAAAAAATCGGACTTGTCAAGTCGCAACTATCTATTAAAGATTTATCTATCATTAAATTTTTACCCATACTTGTTATACCACTATCGCTTGTCGGAGTTTTTGCTTTGTTCCAGTTTCGTTTACATGACTTTTTTGCATATTTTCATTCAGGTGATAACATTCACCTTTTCTTCCCACCCTTTCAAATATTCAATTACAGCCAACCATGGGTTGGAACATTTTGGCTGGAAGAGGTAATTTTTGTCTATCTTTTCGGAGTACTGGGACTCCTTGAATTAATCAAGAGAAAAGAAAGTGTATTAGCTTGGTTTGTAGGCATATTTTTTGCATCAACACTTTTTGTTTCGCACCGGGATATAATCAGGTATTCACTCCCCATTGTTCCTTTTTTATTTATCGCCTTTAAGGATGTTTTAGTAAAAAGAGAGTTTAAAATTGCGATGGCAGTATTAATAATCCCGATCTTATTATTTTCATTGGTCTATATCTCCCAAAACGTCATGCCCATCTCTGATTGGTCTCCGCTTCTTTAATTTCCTGCGAGATTATGAGAAAACACATGTTTTATCCTTAGTTTATGTCGGAAATCCCAAGGTGGTGGCGGTGGCAATATGCTCGCGGACTTAGAGGTTATACCGCAGTATTTATGGGCAGAGAGGTTGTAAGCCTAGACGGCAGACACTGGTACCTAAAAACAAACAACGGAAATAACGGCCACGAAAAAGAAGATCCGTTTGCAGGGAAAGCTGAATTCCAATCCGCCGAACCTCAAGCCGTCTTAGAAACAGCTTCATCCGATAGGAAGTAATTCATATCCGACTTAAACTGAAGCGGATTAAAACTCAGGTTGCGTTTTTTCAATCCCGTAAATTTTTTGTAACCCTTCATTGCTTCAATAACACCCACCCTGAATTGGCTCTTTTGTTTCTCCAGTTTGCCAAGATTATTAATATTTAAAAACTTAAAATCCTTTAACCTGAAACTGGAAAAATCTCTGACCTTTGAGTATCTCTTTGGAAGTACTATCTTAAATACCTCTACCCTGACATCCGCTATATCCAAATACATAAAAGGTTTCGGTCTATTGGGTATCGCGTTTACGGGAACTTTCTTTTCAATAGCCAGGTCCGTAAAAACTTCGTATTGCATCACACGAAGTATTGCATTTTCCCTAGTATCGCGGATTCTTGAAAAAGTCATCGGCAGGGAAATGCTGCCAAATTTCTTACCCAAGTCAAATCTCGGGGTAGAAATATCAACAGCGGTTAAGACCAGGTTGTCATTATTTTCCGGACTTAGTATTAATGCAGTACCCATTCTCCTTGTTATGCCTTCTTTTATATAACCTAAAACTCGATATAAAGTGACAGCCGAGGTCATAAATGACGGAGGCATTTTTTTGTATAATTTCTCGAGGGGAATTTCTTCCTGGACCATTCTGTGGAGAAAATTAATCGCTTCGGAAAGCTTATTGTTCGGCCCGGCTGCTTTTATAATACCCCATTTATCCAAAATTCGCTGATAGTTGGCGTAAGAAATTGGTATGGCATATTTATGCTTCCTCATCACCTCATCGACTGAGCCGTATTTTAAATATTCTCCGACCAAAAACTCGTTAAACTTTTTTTCACTACCTGTGGGGAAACTCTTTTCGGACATGTGGTATTATACCGTTTTTTTCTTACTCCAAGGCATCTTCCACGTTCGCCATATGACTGCGTTATACATGAAGTAGTTATAAGGCAGAACCAAGAATAAGACTATAAAAGGAAGAAGTATCTGTCTATATTGCGGTCCGAAGACTGACACTCCGATTGTGCCGGCTGCTGTTTGGATAAAGAGAGCTCCGCCGGAAGTTAAATTGAACTGCAAAAATTTCTTTAACAGTCCCATCATCCCAACAATTTTCTCACTTTTAAAAGTCCATAAATTATTGAGAGTAAAATTACTGATAATCGCCAGTTCGGTTGAGCCTGCCCACGCGGCCCACTCAGGCCAACCAAGTCTGCTAAAAAGTGCTAAAAACGAGGCATTAACAAGATAACCCAAAAACCCCACCGTTCCGAATTTAATAAACCTCTGTTTATCCTGAATTCCGATTATCGTTGCCAGCTTAAATGTTGCAACCATTTCTTTAGTATTAAACTTTGATTTATCCGTAACGCGTGGCCTGAATTGCAGAGGAACTTCAACAACTTTTTTAGAGTTTTTAATAGATTGATATAATAAGTCAACTTTATAAGCAAACCTTTCGGGTTCTCGTATTTTATCCAGATCAATCCTATCGAGTACTCCTTTTACTCGGGTAAGTCGAAATCCTGTGGTTAAGTCATGAATTGATGGTTTGAGAAAAACCAATCTAATAAATAAATTTCCAAAATAACTAACTGCCTTCCTGAAAAGAGCCCACTCTCTCGGAACTGACCCACCGGGTATATAGCGTGAACCAATCACATAACCCGCACCCGCCAGATAAGCATCAACCATCGGTTTTACAAATTCCGGCGGATGTTGACCATCGGCGTCCATTTCCATTACAGCGTCCGCTTGAAGTTTTTCCACTGCATACTTAAAACCCGCAATGTATGCATTACCTAAACCTTTTTTCTCGCCCTGCTGGATGATATGAAGATTTGGCCTAAGCTTCATCTCGTTTTCAACAATTTGCGTCATCCCATCAGACGAATGATTATCGGCAACAAGAACATGCATATCAGCACCAATTTTAGGAAATTCCTTATCGAATAACGTATCAATCATGCGCTTGATGTTTTCGGCTTCATTCCAAGCTGCCATAACTATTACAATAATATCCATACTTTTATCGTAGCAGAAAATAAAGGAAATACCAAAACCATAAAAATATGTATTTAGTATTTCGTATCAAGTATATTGTATCCATAAATTCATATCCTAATACAAAATACATAATACAACTGGTTCCATAGATATTTGTATTCCACTGCCTAACCTGAAGGAAGGAGAATATATTTCTACTGACTGAATCATATGTTTTGTTATACTAATTTAATGCCTCGCACCTACCGGTTAAAAAAAATTCTCACACTGCCGAACTTGCTTTTTATCCTTATACTACTAATTGGTTTATTTTTCAGGCTTTATAAAATAACAAACTGGTTTGAATTCGGACACGAACAGGATCTTCAATCCTGGATTGTTAAGGACATTATTATTGACAAACATCCCAGACTTATTGGTCAGGAAACCAGTATTACTGGTCTTTTTATTGGGCCTTTGTATTACTATTCCCTTATACTTTCCTTTCTCCTTTTGAAACTTGATCCAATTGCCTCTTTTATTCCGGTAACGCTCTTTTCCCTAGCTACAATAATAAGCGTTTATTTCGTTTTCTCAAAACTATATGGAAAGAAAGTTGGTTTAATCGGATCTTTTATTTACTCCGCCTCAATTTCTATAACACTTCTCGATAGATGGGCGGTACCGACCCAACCCACACTACTATGGATAATTTGGTACCTATACGTTTTAATTTCTTTTACGAGGGGTAAGTTTGAAAGTTTACCCATATTAATTGTACTTCTAGGATTAATTTGGCATATTCATGTCGCTTTTGTGCCGCTTCTGATACTGATCCCTACAGCTCTTGTAATTTCCGGAAAAAATATCTTAGTCGAAATTCGCAAAATTAAAAAACATAATTTAATCATCGCAGTGATTATACTTTTCTTATTAATGGCACCATTTATCATCTTTGAGCTAAGACACGGTTTCCAACAAATATCCGGCCTTACAAAATCATTAAGTGATGAAAAAGGAGCGCTTACAGGAGCGTTCAAACTGGAGGTGATCTTAAAAAATATTGACCGCGTACTCGGATCAATTTTGCTCTTTGGTTATCTCCCTACCTTACCTAAATTCTGGATATTTCCCAGCCTGTTAATTCTATTTTTTCTTTTAGTGCTCTTAATTACAAAATTAAAAATATTCAAGAGCGGTGAGGCTATCATTATTTATCTTTGGATTCTTGATGTGGCGTTAAGCCACTACATGTCAAAAAGACCTTTGTCAGAATATTATTTTAACAATCTTATTATACCGGGTCTGCTGGTTTACTCACTTTTATTATCGGCATTCCTTAAATTTAAAAAGGGAAACATATTATTAATTTCAATCCTAATACTTCTTGCAATATTGAATAGCAATAAGCTCGTAACAAGGTCCACTCCGAGAAATGAATATCAGGACAAGAAAAAAATCGTTGACTACATTGCAAGTTACTCAAAAGAACATAGCTATCCGTGCATTTCAGTTAATTATATCGGTGATATTGGTATGAGATACGGTTATCGCTATCTCATGTGGTGGAAAAATTTAGATGTAATTTCTTCCGGAAGTGACGTCGCGGTTTTCAGCATAGTCAATCCTTTCAATATTTCAGAAAAAGAAATAACTTATCGTTCAGCCGATATAGGTGTAATTATTCCAAAAAACACTACCATCAATCCTGAGGTTTGTAGTAAACCTGAGCGCCAACTCATTCCATTGAACGGCTTTCTTAATTAACGCATACAATTCCTGTGCACCTTAGAGGTGAAATAGGTTCACACCTTAGAGATAAAAGATCATGCAGTTACTTCTCCAGAATAAGATGTTTAATCTCGTCAAGTTTTCTTTGGTAGTCGGCTTGATTGTAAATAAAAGTTTTATAGCTTTCGATGTTTGTGAAGAAATTCATAATTAATTCTTTATTAGATATACTTGAAGTGGAGCCTTCTAAATATTCTGGAAAAGATGAATAGTGATAATCTTTCAGGTCTTCGGCATTATTTACAATGTGTGAACTGTAAGGATTAAGATGAATATAACGCTGAACATGTAAAAGTTGTTCTTCCGTTACTATTCTTACAGCTTTGAATTTTCCTTGATAAATTGGTCCCACTCTATCATTTTTGATGTTAAGATAACGCGTATAACTATTTGAAATATTACTCATAAAAGAAGAGATTCCATTATCCCTTACTTGTTTCAGAAGTAGGTGTAGATGATTGGGCATCAAACAATATGCTAGTATTTCTACTAAAAAATCGTCTTTTTTCTTAAATTGTTCTATAAGTTCTAATCTTCTCTGTTTCGGTAAACGAATAAAAAAAGAGTATCTTAGGGGTGGATAAGCGTGTTGATAATAAGATAAAGTAGCAATTTTCCGGTCATAATCTCTTTTATTTAAAAATATGGGTTGAGAAGCAATCCCTCTGTTAACGACATGGTAGATTTCACCATTTACAAGCGGAACCTTTCTTCCTGGCATAATCTTAATGTAACTGAAAATACCAGAGGTGTAAATACCCCTTCACCTCTAAGGTGATATCTACTTATTCGTAGCGAATAGCTTCGATAGGAGGAAGTTTAGCTGCCCGGCGGGCGGGAAACACGCCAAAAAATATTCCTATGGCTGAAGATACAACAAATGAAATCACAACCGCAAGTAAGTTTAGTGATGCCGGAAAAAAAGCTCTGATTCCCAAAACAATCAAGCTAGCAATTATTAATCCTAAAATTCCTCCAAATAAAGATAGTAAAAGCGATTCGGTTAAAAATTGCCTTAAGATGTCTATCTCGGTCGCTCCAACAGCACGCCTTATGCCAACTTCTTTCGTTCTCTCAGTAACTGTAGCATACATGATATTCATGATCCCAATTCCTCCAACGATCAAAGAAATCGAACCAATTGCTACCAAAATTGCATTCACAATAGTAAAAATCTGATTTACGGTAGACAGAATTTCAGTTTGTTCTGTTACTGAAAATTCATCCTTTTTATACCTTTTAAGCAGTATGTCTTTTGCTTTCTCCTTAACAACAGGAACGTTATCCTCATTCGTTGTTCCGAGATAAATGGCAAAAAAAGTCTTATCCGGATTGAGTGAGGCAAAGGTTGTCCTATAGGGAATAATAAGCGCATTATCCATTTCCCTATCACCCTTTTTCTTCGCAACTCCGATTATTCTTATTCTCAAATCATCCACTCTAACAATGTTTCCGACCGCATCCGAGGGACTACCGAAAAGTTGTTCAGCAATATTATTACCCAGAACTCCATTTTTATTTCTCGACTGAACATCATTTTTATCAAATACACTGCCTTCTTCGATTTCAATATTCATCAATTTAAAAGCGTCCTCATTCGTTCCCATAATGCTACCGATTTTCTTGTCGGTCGTTGACTCAACGATTGAACTTTTCATGTACATGGGGGCAACGTAATCGGCTTCACTTATCCTTGTAAGATTTAAGTAATCTTTCTCGTCGAATTTTGCTCCTCCGGCAAAACCGGAACCGAAGTTAGCAACGCCTCCGCCGTCTTCACTTCCTGAAATATTTCCTGGAAAAATAATTATTAGATTCGCACCCAGGCTTTCAAACTGTCCCTTAATATAATTTTTAAGTCCCAACCCTAAAGCAATAAGCAAAACCACCGACAAAACACCAATCATGATGCCAAGCGACGTCAGTAAAGTTCGTACTTTATTTCTCTTAAAGTCCTCAAGAGCCGTCTTGACTAAATGTAACCAACCGTTTCGTAGCTTCATAGCTCAAATGCAACCCGTAGGGGGTGATATCACAAATATTTGTCAACTGTTTGACCGTCCTTGATATAGATTTGTCTATAAGTTTTTGCTGCGACATCATGCTCGTGAGTTACAATGACAACTGTTACGCCAAATTCTTTGTTTAAACCCTTCAAGATATTAATTATTTCATCGCCTGTTTTACTATCTAAATTACCCGTCGGCTCATCCGCAAGGATCATTTTAGGATGCATAACTAGGGCACGAGCTATCGCAACCCTTTGTTGCTGACCTCCGGATATCTTATTCGGAAAAAAACTCTTTCTTTCTGATATGCCAAACCTTCTCAATAGTTCTTCTGCCCGTGTTACCGGATCAAAAGGTAACGGTTCTTTCGAGTATTTTGTGGGTAGTAAAACATTTTCCAAAACTGTGAAGCGATTTATTAGATTAAATGACTGGAATACAAATCCTACTTTCCTGTTTCTAACCTTAGAGAGTTCAATATCCTTAAGTTGAGAAACATCCTTTCCTTCCAACAAAATCCTACCCGAGGTAGGTTGTTCTAAAAGACCAATCAGGTGCATCAATGTAGATTTACCGGACCCAGAAGATCCTAAAATTCCAATAAACTCTTTTTCTTTGATTGTAAGATTTATGTTATCTACTGCTTTAACTTCCTCATCACCCAAATAGTAAGATTTACTTACATTCTCCAATTTAATCATATATTACGTCACCCTCGTTAATGTCTCCCTTGATCTCAACTTTGTTGTCACCTTCAACCCCCGTCTCAATTCGTATTTTATTGTTTGGCTTGCCGATTTTAAGATATTTTCCACTACTGTCCGACTTGACAAACTTGGGATCAACCCATAAAACATCTATTTTTTCATTAAGGATAAATTTTGCGTCACCGGACATGCCGATTCTAACCTTTTGACTGTCCGGTAATTTCTTAAAATTAACTTTGACTTTATATACAGTACCTACTTCACCGACTTGGGGAGTTAAACTAATATACTTGATTTCTCCTTCCAACATATCATCAGGAAATGCATCAAGTATGACGCGCATCTTTTTTCCGATATCGAGATTTATAACATCTGTTTGATCCGCACTTACATCAAAATAAACGGTACTCTGATTGACTATCTCGATTTGCGACTCGGTCAAAGTCGTGTTTATTCCGCTGAATGGGTGCGTAATTGACGAAACGACACCGGCAAATGGAGCTCGAAGCGTCGAGTTGGAAAGGTTTTTTTGAGCTATAACATAATTCCTGTATGCTTTATCCCTATTCGTTTCTGCAATTGTTCGTGTTTCACGCTGAGCAAACGATTCGTCACTTTCGTGACCCTGAACGTCATCATAAGTTTTTTGAAGAGACGCGTCATACCTTCGTAAATCTGCTTCTGCTTCAAGTAAAGTCTGATATACGCTTGTCGTATCCAACCGAGCCAGCTCCTGGCCTTTGACAACAGTTTGTCCTTCGGTCACAAAAACTTTATCTAGTTGACCCGAGGATAAAAAAGCCAGATTTGCATGCTCATCTGCTTCGATTGTTCCTGACAATACAAGTTCTTCTGATACATTTCCTTTTTCGACAGTCGATGTTTTATTGGAGGCGGTTTTTCTAGAAGACAAATATCTCCAGCCTGTTGCAAATAAGATAGCTAAAATAATAAGTATTATTAATCTTTTACGGCTTCCCAACATCTTTCTGATTATATTTTGCTTGCCTTTTTTCTCCATACACAAAAAAACACCATATTCGGTGTAATTCAATTTTATCATACAAGCGTATAAGTTTACATAACACGATTAAACTACAGGAATAAAAAAACGCAAAAATGATATAATCCAGTTAGTTACAACTTCATGAAAAAGATATTAGTTACAGGTGCTTCTGGAGTAATTGGAACATCGATAATAAAAAACCTACTTAAAAGAAATTCAGACTATTATATACAAGCGTTAGCTAATCACGACGAAGAATCATTCTCTACTTTAGACAAAAATAAGTTTACCTTTATTAATGGAGATTGTAGAGACTACTCATTAGTAGACTCTCTGGTTTCTAATTCAAATGCCGTTATACACCTCGCAGCTCCGTCATCATTTTTAATGTACAAAGAAAAACCCATTGAATCTACGATTGACACGATCCAGATTTTTCTAAATATCATGGAGTCTATGAGAAAACATAAAGTTAAAAAAATCATACATGCGAGTACAAGTGCAGTATATGAGGGAAATAAGTTTCCATATAAGGAAACTATGTTCATAAGTCCACCAGAATTAAAATCTCTTTCAAAAAAAATGAATGAGGATATTGGTAAAATATATTCCTCTTCATCTGGAATCACTGCAGTAGCTATGAGGCCCATGAGTGTTTACGGAGACGACGAAAGTAAGAAAGGCGGATATGCAAATGTCATTTCGTTATTCGTATGGGCTATGGTCAGTGGAAAAATTCCGATCGTTTGGGGCAACGGTAATCAGACTAGAGATTTTATCCATGCAGAAGACGCAGCTGAAATGTTTTGCCTCGCTCTTGAAAAAGATGTCTACACACAATCATTTAATGTTGGTACAGGCATAGAAACGAGTTTCAACGAAATAATTGATATAATTAACTCATTACGAAAAACTAATATTAAGCCTAAATACGTACCTGTTCCAATAGATATTTATGCACGGAGGTTGTTATCAGATAATACGCTCGTCGAAAAAGTTCTGGGTTTTAAGCCGAAAATAACAATACAGGAAGGTATAAAAAGAGTAATAAAAGAATTTGAGTCAAAACATATTAAAGATAAAAAACTTGCAGATAAACAAGAGTTTTTCAAAACTCTACTTCCTCAAGAAAAGCACTCGCAAAGCAAAACTGATTAACATCTCATTTTTTTAATCCAACAATACATGCAAAACGGCCTTGTTTGTCCACAGGTAATTTTCCTTCCCGAACGTGCGAAAAAAATCGTTTATCTTTAACCGTATCTATTCCGCAATCAAAAATATTACTTTCTAAAATGCCTACGTCCTGTAACTGTCTTTTGCAAAGTCCGACAAAATCTACTTTATATTTACCACCATCAATCTTTTCAAGAAAAGGCTTCCATTTTGGATCAGTGTCTTGTGACGGCTTTTCTTTGATAAATGAGTCCTCCCTCGCAGCAGGTCCGAAACCAACAATCATATCTTTTGGGTCGATCCTGTATTCCGAAATCATTTTCTCGACCGCCTTCCCTGCGATATTTATATCTGCTCCCTTCCAGCCAACATGCACCAAACCTACAACTTCTTTTAGCGGATCAAATATAATTACTGGCAGACAGTCTGCAACAAGAAGAAAAAGAGATAAACCTTCTTCATTGGTGATAATCCCGTCGGCCTTAACTGCATGGTTGTAATCTCTCATACTATCCCCGGCCGTGCGGTCATCGGCAACCACCACGTCATGACCATGTTGAACCCACAAACAAACCACGTCTTCCATATCTATCTTATTTTTACTTAAAAATCTTTCCCGGTTGGAAATTACCTCACTGGTATTTAGAATATTTCCTAAAATATCGTTCGCCATATTCCCATCTTCCTTAGTCGAAAAACAGTGAATAAGTTTGGGATATTTTAGAAGTTCGGGAATCTGATACACGACGATATTTAGTATAGTACAATATAAGCATGGAGCCAATAAAAACGCCAAACATCCAAACTTCCAAAACTCAAAACAATATAAAAATATCAAATAAAAAACCCCAAGACCTAGAACAAAGATTAAACAATTTCTTTATAAGGATCATAAAACTATGCAAAAAATGTCCTTTAAATGCCAGAACTTCAAGAATAATATCACAACTTACCGCTGATGGTGGTCATTACCTGCAAACTACGCTGAAGCCACCGAAGCTATGAGCAAAAAAGATTTCTGTAAGTCGATCAAAATATGCAGAAAAGAAGCTAAGGAATCGAGAGTCTGGTTAAACGGACTCAAAGAAGTTGTGGATTTTGATTTTCTTATGCAGGAGGCAACAGAATTTATTTATATTTTTACGAGCATTCTTAGTAAAACGGATGTAAAATAATTTAAATTTAAATTTTAATTTTAATTTTCCATTGCTTGGAGTTGTGGAATTTTTGAGTTTTGGAGTTTTTAATATTATGAAAATTGACATCCTTACACTTTTTCCCGACATGTTTACGGGACCGTTTGATGCCTCAATGCTAAAAAAGGCGAAGGATATGCAACTTGTCGAAATTAATATCCATAATCTTCGTGATTGGGCAACAGATAAACATAAATCCGTCGATGACAGACCGTTCGGCGGAGGAAAGGGCATGATTTTACGCGTTGACGTTGTCGATGCAGCTCTAGAAAGTTTAAAGTCAAAAGTTACAAGTAACAAGTCAAAAGTTTTTCTTCTTTCCCCGCAGGGAAAAATCTACAACCAAGAAAGAGCCGGAGAAATGGCTAAACTCAATCATCTCATACTGATTGCCGGTCATTATGAAGGTTTTGATGAAAGAATATCCGAACACCTTGTTGATGAAGAAATTTCGATCGGGGATTATGTCTTAACTGGAGGAGAAATTCCCGCGATGGTAATAGTTGACTCTGTCGTCCGACTTATCCCCGGGGTACTAGATGAAGATGCTACTCTCTACGAATCTTTTTCTACTAACTACCACGCTACCCCAGTACTACCATTGGGTACGGGGCAGGCAGTGCGTAGTAGTAGTAGTAGTGAACAGAAGCTACTGGACTACCCGCAGTATACAAAACCCGAAGTATATAAAAACTGGAAGGTTCCGGAGGTATTATTATCCGGTAACCATAAAGAGATAGAAAAATATCGGCGTAAAAAAGCTCTAGAAAAGACAATGAAGTTCCGCCCTGATTTGCTTAAATAAATTTCTCTGGGAAAAGTTCTCGTAAAGTTGGATTATGTTGGTCCCTCTCGGAGATAATTGGATTTTTTATCGGCCAGTTAATCGCTAGATCGGGATCATTCCAGGCAACAGCTCTCGTATCTCCACCTGTATAGTAAGCGTCAACCAAATAAATATAATCTAGGGGTTCGTTACCTACCACACAGATTGAATTCGCAAGTCCATTGGGTATATAAAGACTTTTAAAAGGTTCTCCGCTAAACTCAAACGTTTCAACTTTTGCAAAAGTTGCCGATTCCGGCCTTATGTCTGCAATTGCAGCAAACATCCTGCTATTACTAGCTATGGGGTAAACAAGCTTATTCCATCTTTCAGCGTGCAACGCTCTTATTACACCCGGGTTTGATCTTGAATGATTCTGCTGAACAGGTTTGAAGTCCACTCCCGCAGCAAGTAGTTCATCCTTACGATAAACCTCGCGAAAAAAACCACGATGATCCCTAAAAGTAGGTCTTTCGATAACAAGAAGACCAGATATCGATGTCGTCTTTATAAATTCGCTCTTTGTGAGATACTCTTTTGACAAGAATCACTTCCTCTCCCTTCCTAGAGCAGATCCTTCCTCTAAACGCTTCTTCCACCAATACGTACCCACTTCAATAAGTGTTTCATAAGTCCCTGCGTCTTTCCAAAATCCATTCAACATAGCCCAACCTAACTTATTATCATCTAAATAAGACTGATTTAAATCTGTAACCTCCAGCTCCCCTCTATCCGAAGGTTTTAACTTGCGAATTCTATCAAAGACTGACTTATCATAAAAATAAAGTCCGGTTATAGCAAAATTTGAATCGGGGCTGACTGGTTTTTCCGTCAGCTTGATGATTTTTCCTTCGTCATTAAATGCAGGAACACCAAATCTCTGCGGATCCTCTACTTCTTTCAAAAATATTCTTGCACCTTCTTCAAAAGTAACTACATCTTTGTGAATATCTGCATCGGTACAATTGTCTCCAAGTATTACGCACACATTCTCTCCATCAACATATTCCTCGGCTAAAGACAATGCTGCAGCGATCCCTCTTTCACCTTCCTGAACTGCATAAGCTAAATTATTCAGACCCAATTCTTTTCCATTTCTTAGCACCCTTAAAAAGTGGCCGGCGTGTGGTCCACCTGTAACAACCATTACATCTTTAATACCCGCTTGCACTAAAGTATTTATCGGATAAAAAATCATCGGTTTATCATAAACCGGGAGAAGATGTTTATTGGTAGCATAGGTAAGAGGATAAAGCCTCGTTCCAAGTCCACCGGCAAGGATCACACCCTTCATGATGTCCCAATAATATAGAAAAGCAATTCGGTAGTCAAAAGGAAATTAGCAATTAACAATTAGTAATTAGTTTTAAGTTATAAGTATTTGTTCTTCGTTAGTTCGTTATGCGTTTTGCGTCACCCATAATTCTTAATTCAATATTCGTCATTTACGTATGCTTATCCGCAACACTCGATGCACCCCAGGAGTCAGGCTTCGTTTTGGCTACAAAGCCGTTGCCTGTTACCATACCGACAACTTCTCTAATCATGTCTCTTGTCGGACCTAAGGGGCCAACGTCAATATGTATCTCTAAGTCATATTTTGCAGGTGAGATAACTTTTCTGATTTCCGGAACAATATTTTGGGCTACGTCCAGACTCATTAATGTCTCCGTATAAATTTTATCCCTTAGAATCGGTTTTTGTATCTTCTTTTCCTTTCTCCAAAAATACCTCGCACCCCGACCTCTCCTGTAAATGACAATAGCTGTCACATAATCAATTTCTGCTTTTCCGTTAATTCTTCTCGTCTGCGAATCGGTTCCGATTACTAAACTATAATAATTTCCCGGTTCATGGTCCACAAAATCCCCTATCTCGGAAATCACCTTACCTACGGTTAATTGTCCGATACTAGGGCTATAATAACCATTTTTGTTCATATCCATGCCTGCATTATACGCCTAAATACTTCTTCCGATCAAACTAAATCTGGTATAATTCATTTGCTGTGAAAAGACCAAGGCGAAAAATTAAAAAGGCGGTTATCGCAGTAGCCGGATGGGGAACCAGATTTCTTCCTGCAACCAAAAACCAGGCCAAGCAGATGTTGCCTATTATCGATAAGCCTATTATTCAACACGTTGTCGAAGAAGCAGTAGACTCAGGAATCGAAGATATAATAATAGTGACACAAGGAGGCAGCTCCAATATTGAAGATCATTTTGACACGCATGTCGAACTCGAAGACGTACTCGAAAAAAGCGGTAAACTTAACCTTCTGGAAAAAATCAGAAAACTTCCGGAAATGGCTAATTTTATTTATGTCAGACAAAACAAACGTCTGCCTTATGGTAACGGAACACCCCTACTGACAGTAGCCCCACTAATAGACGACGACGAATCATTCGTATATATGTTCGGCGATGATCTGACAATAGCCGGCACTCCAGTCACACAACAATTAATCTCAGTTTACGAATCCCAAAAACCCAGTGCGATTTTAGCAGTTCAGGAAGTGCCGAGAGACGAAATTGGCAGATATGCAAGCATAGAATACAAAGAGGGCGCAAAGTATAAATATGAGATGAAAAGGGGCCATGAAAAAATACCTCCCGAAAAAGCCCCCTCCAATATGGCACAATTCGGAAGATTTGTATTCAACTATGATGTAATTAAAGAGGCAAAGGAAACTCCTCTAGGGAAGGGTGACGAACTCTGGATCATCGACATTTTAAATAGACTGGTTGAAAAGGGTAAAAAAGTTATAGCTCAGCCGATAAACGGAACATGGATGACAACAGGTGACCCGCTAACTTATATGCAAACTCAGGTAATGTTTGCCCTTGAACGATCCGATATAGGAGGCGATTTTGCAAAATTCTTATCGGGTTTAAATTTTCAAAAATACCTAGGAACTAAAGATAAGAGATAGCCCTATTACCGCCCCAAAGAACGCGATTATCAGATATTCAAGAAACACCACAAAATATAAATCTTTGTGCAGGTAATGGTGGATCACTCCCCAAGCTAAATAAGAAACTGCTGAAGCTATGATAATAGCACCCCTGAAACCTGTATCATAACTAACAAAAGTAAAACCCATGATAGACGCCGCCAGAATCCCGATAAGTGGTGTGTAATGCAAAAGATGATTACGCATTTTTTTATTTACTCTCCTTCAGAGAATTTGTCCTGCCCTTGCTATAATAATAATAATCAAAATCATCCCCAGGAAAGCCATGTGGGCAAAAGCTCTCCCGCCGACTCTTGCTATTTTTCTTCTCGATACTGTAAATATATCGATTGTAAATACTGCCATCAAAAAAACTATCGTTACTATGGATACTCCCTTTGTTGTATTAAAAGGAGACACCAAAGTCTTTTGTGGGGTGGTCGGCGGTGTCCCACTTTTTGCAATGATCACCATGGGTGTAGGTGTAGAAGACGGGGTTAAAGTAGGGAGCACTTTTGTAGGGAAAGCTGTCGGCATTGAAGTCGGAACAGTATTCGCGTTTCCTGCAACTGCCGAAGACGTCGGTATGGCTTGGGCGATATTATCACCATAGCCTTTACCGAACAGTTGGACTACTATAGTCGTATCAACGCCATTAAAATCTCCCTCTACAACTGCAACGCCTATCTCATCATATTTACCCGACAACATGTTTTCTTTATGGCTTGGAGATGCATTCCAGGCGTCAACTGTGGTTGAAGCGCTGGAAAAATCTCTAGCCAAATTTTCTCCGGCATATCTGTACTTGTAGCCTGCATCTGTGAAGAATTTCCAGGGTTCCGTCCCGTCAGGTGCAACATGCGCCCAATAATCTTTAGCCAGCATGTCCTCACCTTTTGCTTTCGCCGCACTCGCTAAAGTTGCACTAAAGCTAAGAGATTGTACTCCCGCATCGGCCCTCTTCTGGTTCGTCAAACGGATAATCTCGTCTACTGAAATATTAGCGGCATAGCCTAATACCCTTACTCCGGATTTCGGAAAAGTCTGGATTAAATATTGACTGAAGATAACTAAAAATATTATGACTAATATTGATTCGGGGTGAAGCACTTTCGCTTTATGATTATTCGAATAACCGGGAATAAAAAGGTGACTTAATTTCGACGCGTAATCTACCATCAATTCAAATAATACATGGGGAGGAGTACTTTAATCAAATTCATTTCAGAGAAAATCGCTCCGTAAATATTTTACCCTTTTTCACACCGACTTTCATAAGATAATTTCGTATATCCTTCATCATGGGAGGAGGTCCGACTATAAAAAAACTGGCATTTTTCCTGCCTTTTGTTAATTTACCTAAGAGGTGTGCATCAATGCGCCCGGAATAATAGCCTTTAGCCTTTTCCTGAGAAAGAACCTGAAATAGTTTTAAACCTTCATTTTTCATGCCTTCCAGTTCGTTTGCAAAAACTACGTCTTGTCGATTTTTATTCGAATAAATTAACGTATAATTTTTTAAATCATTTTTGAGTCTCGCTGACTTTAACATTGTCATGAGAGGCGTTATACCAATCCCGCCAGCAATTAAAAAAAAGGGGGGGGTTAAATTTATATTATTGAATACTCCGAAGGGGCCTTCGATCCTAACCTTATCCCCGACCTGGACTTTGCCCAGTTGTACCGTATAATCGCCTGATTCCTTGATTGTGAAAGACAAATATGGATCGCTATTAATTGAGGAAAGAGTAAAATGATGCTCTTCTACCGGAAGGGATTTACTGTAAATAACTGTATATGCAAACTGACCAGGTAGATAACTAAAAATAGAATTCTTCAGCGGTTTTAAATAAAAGCTCCTGACATCATCTGATTCTTTCTTTATTTTAACCACACGATAGAATGAATTTTTGAGGACAAGTTTCCTAATAAAATTTCTATATACAAAAATCAAAAGAGCAAAAATAATTAAAAACATCCACCAATAATATAACGGAGACTTAAGAAGCATCTCTGTACCCAAAAAAAAGCTGTGGATAAAACCTGCCAAAATAACAAAATAAACCAGTTTATGAAACAGTCTCCACAGCTCGTATTTAAGTCCAAGTTTCTCAGAATATATGGCGGAGAGAAGGGTCATGATCAAAGATGTCAGGGTTATGACACCTAGCCAGGTATATATTGAAAAAGTTTTGATATAAGCAATAAAACCCACACCGCTATAATGCATTCCGAAAAAAATAAAAGTGGGATGGGCTACTAAAAGAGTAGTGGCAATCTTTGCATTTAGCGAGTGAAAAGAGAGTAGATTATTATGCCCGACACCTCGCTCAAGTAATTTCAAACGACTTGAAAGAAGCATTTGCAAGACTAAAAGAGTCAGCCCTGTAATACCGAATATCTTACCCAAGTCATAAATAATATTTAACTTACCGTTGCCTGATCCAAGCAAAAAAAGGAGTGCCGGAGTGCATAAATAAACAAAGTATAAAATAGATAAAATTCTTGTTTTTCTTGTATTCATTCCAGTGGCTGAGGTCCTGAAGTTAACGTGTCTCGCTTAATAATTTTCTCGGTTGTATCTTTCATAAGTTTACCGCCACCGAAATAAACCAACGGAAGCAAGATACTTACATCTAATGCAATAAAAGAAATCTTTGCCCAAACTCCCACGGTTCTGCTGGCTCTTTCGAAACAATTAGACTTAGCACCAGTGAAGAGACGTTGAATAAAATTTTCCCGAGTACTATTGTTGGCCAAACCCTGACTCAATACTGCGTCACAGATCGCAACCTGTCTTTTGTAGATGTTTCCGGCACGATATTTATATATGTAAAATGTCAGGACGAATAAGAGAAATGACACGAAAGCAGTTAATTTAACTAACATGCTTACAAACCTTGTTGCGCGACTGATCTCGATCTTAACCTCTTCCATACAGACACCGTCCATCTAGTATACCAAACTTTGGCTGCCAACTCGAAGCTACTTTTTTGATTTGGAAGATTTTTGTGTTCTTTGTTTTTTAACTGGAGGTTCCGGGTTAGCAACTCGAAATCTGTTAACTATATAATATCCGATAACAAGTAACCCTCCGACAATTCCTAAGGTTATTTTTGTCCTGTCTTTAGCAAACTGCTTTATCTTATTTACAATGCTTGCGGGTGTCGGTGTAGGAGTTATGTCATCACCATTTTCTCCTAATACGCTTCCTTCATCAGTGGCCTCTAGGGTTTCAGCGTCTTCTTCGGGTAACGAGGTCACTTCTCCCTCGTTTTGGGTTGACGCGGCATTTGAGGTAATACTCACGGTCTCCGGATCGGCAACAATTCCTGAACCATTACCCGCCTCATCGATTGCTCTCACTGCATAATAATAATTCTTATTAGAATCCAGTCCGACATTATCCCATGTCATGTCCGCTTCGGTTGCACCGCCGACTTCCCCGACTTTCGTTGTCCCATCAGCTGTAAACTTAGTTTCGGTTGATCGGTATATAAATACCCGACTGAAATCGTCGTTTCCCGGATTTTTCCAGTGCAGTCTGTAAAATCCCCCTGCAACTTTTTCTTTCCAATAACCGGAAACGGGATCAGGTCCGCTTCTGTCAATAGTTGTGCTGGTCTCGTCAGTTGCTGTCCCTCCGTTTATCTCCACTTTGAAAAAATATTTTGCTTCTCCGGAATATACATCCCCTCCGCCGACCTGTACCTGTCCTGAGGAACCGTTAATATCGCCATTCACCCGTCTCCATGTTCCGTCACCGTCTTTTCTTACAAAGAATCTGGCAATGACAGGATTTGCAGATAGACCGGAATATGAAATTTCAAAAGAATCGGTTGTAATGTATTCGGGAAGCCTTTGAATAACTACCTTGTCCGCATAAGCATATGCGCCACGGAGGGATACAAACGTCAGAATTAATGCAGCTAAAGTTGTGACAACGCTTTTTGCGTATTTCTTTATGCTGGTCAATATCGCATCTTTCTGGTCTTCTAAACTCATAAATTTAAGCGCAAGCCCTAAAAGTAACATTATAAATAAAGCCAAAGATAAGTTTGTTTCAGAACCTGTTGCAGGAAGAATTTCAGTCGATGCTCCTAACACCTCTCCTCCAACACTAGTTGATATATCAACATGTAACCCTATATTTACCTCCGATGTAGCGGGATCAGACTCCACACTTTCTCCGTCACGTTCGCCATGCGCTATTGCAACATTAGTGTATGTTCCATCCTTAAGATCACTATCTGTAGTAACATCGTAGGTTAATGTTTTATCCTCCTCTGTAGATAGAGAGCCGACATGCCAGTTTAAGGATCCATCAACAACTGTCGGGTCAGGAACTACTGTTCCATCAAGTTTAGAGCTACCGGATACGTAGTGGAAACCTCCCGGAAGAACATCTTTTATCGCGACGTTAAGGTCAGCATTTCCGGTATTAGTGACTGTCAATGTATAAGTTACCGTTATTCCGGCAGAAGCCGTATCCGGTGCGTTATTTGATTTTTCAATTTCAAGACTTAAAATTTCTTCTTCAGTCTCGGTATTACCAAAATTATAGAGAGGTTTTCTATCATAGTTTTCCGATTCCTCAGATGAAAAATCCATAAGCACATTTACTGTATGACAACCGTCCGGGTATGTTTGGGTCCAGCCTTCCTGTTGGACTTCACAAACACTATAAATACCAGGTGTTAGTGGTTTGAACCTGTATGCACCGTAATGGTTAGGATTATCAGATGTCGTTGTACTTTTTTCACCTTCATCCAAAGTTTGATTTCCGTTTTCATCTATAAATATAGTCCACCCGGCTAAGCGCGGTTCGCACAAATCATCGGAATTCATTCCGTTTAAACCATCTGTTAAATTAACTTCACAATCTCTTTCACCATTACCGTTTTCATCATGCCACTTGAATCCTTTGATCACTCCAACTGGTTCCTCTGTGGGTGTAGGTGTTGGAATCTCAGTCGGAGTTGGTGTCAGCTCATCGGTGGGTGTCGGCGTGGGTGTTTCTGTCGGAATCGGACAAGTACAGGACCAAACTGGTGGCGGGCATGTAATTCCACTCATCATTTGTTCTCCTTGGTCAAATCCGCAATCATAATTCCTTTGACAATACGTTCTTTTCTCGTGCAGACAAGGATCGTCAAAATCCAATGTTGAACAGTCAAAACAACTGTATTCTAAGTTACAGTTGGGCGGAGTGGGTGTCGGTTCCTCGGCCGGAGTCGGTGTTTCAATTGGTATTTCGGTTGGGGTTGCAGTCGGTTCCTCGGTCGGAGTCGGTGTTAACTCTTCAGTCGGTGTTGGAGTTGGTGTAATACAGGTACCAAAGTAATCTTCTTCATGACCCGCTTGCGTCGTCCCATTTTCATTGAAATGTCCCCCGGGACCATAGACGGCCGGCCAAGGTAGTTCCAAAGTAACGTAGTTAGCAGGATCCTCTACCAAACCGGCTGCATGGCATATTGTTATATTATCGGGCACATCGGTTGGTGTCGCAGTCGGTTCCTCAGTCGGAGTTGCAGTCGGCGTTTCCTCTGGTGATGGTGTAACTGTCGGAGGGTTACACGGTCCCAAATAATCTTGTTCATGTCCTGCTTGCGTTGTTCCATTTTCATTGAAATGTCCCGCTTGTCCGTAAACAGCATTCCAAGGAAGAGTTAGGTCAACATAATTCGCAGGATCATCGGCTTGTCCCGCGACATGACAGAAAGTAACAACTTCAGGTTTAACAGCAAGTGCCGTAGGTGCCGTTTGCATGTAAAGAGATATAGGAGCAACGAAAGTGTTTACTAAAAGTGAAACAGCGGAGAAAAATGAAAATATTCTATTTACCCTTTCTTTGAACATAGTCTAAAGTTAGCCCGTATAGTACTATAAGCTATAGGTAATGTCAATATTTATAAATGAAGCAAATCTCAAATACTATACGATAACTTATACTATTGTATAGTACGTGGGCATTAGTTCATTGAACTGATCTTTCAGCAAGAACAATCAAGCGCAGGAGAGTCGTGCCTGGAGGATAGCAAGTCTGAAGAGTCAGGGTATTTGCATTCTTCTTCAAGGTTCCCAGATATCCTACAGCCTCAGGATTTACGATTTTTTTGTCATAAACACGATAGGTAAATTTCTGGTTTTTGTAATATAGAAAAACCTCGTCATTCGCTTCTAATTTTCCTAATAAATAAAATACGGCATTGTAGCGACCGACGTTATAAAAAGCATCTGTCGAGTGGGCAAAAATATAAGTATTGCCATTTGTGCCCGGGAAGGCTGTTCCTTTAGCATGAGCAACGCCCTGTCGCAAAACCGGTAAAAATTCTGCTGGATTAAATGGATCCGTGTTCGCAAAAACAGGGGCTACTGCACCGATCTTTGGTATTACTATTGAAAAATCGAAATTCGGTGGGACAAGTTCCTTAACTGTCGTCTCACTCTCTGAAGCTGATTCTTTAACTGTATACGTCTTTTTGAATATATTTCTAAGAGCATAATTAGCTTCCTGTAACACTACCGGCCCGAAGGTAAAAAATAGACCTAACAGGGAAGTTAAGATTAATATATTGGCTAATAGGTTCAAAAACTTACCCTTCTGAGGTTGATTGTACAATTTTGTACTCAATTTTTTCCTTTTCACGACAATTTTCACTGTTAAACAGTGGTTATTGTCAATATAAGCTATTTTTGGGATTAATACAAACTCTGGATTCCCGTTATATCAGCAGTATCTAGATCTCTTTTACTGATTTCTCCGTAGTCCGAATAGCCGTACATCGTTACGGTAGAGCAGCTTGTATTGTAAATATCATCGAGTCCCCATCCGTGTCCCATCTCGTGTGTGGCAATGTTTTGCACATCCATTAGACTCGGATTATCTGACGCGTCTCCCCAGGAATAAAAGTTGTTAAAGAGAATGTCGAATTCAACTATTTCTCTCGTTTGGACAGGTCCTCCGAAATAGCCCCAAATATTGGTTACGGCGATAACTCCTTCATTAGGATAACTGGCGAATGACGTCTCGTTTCTACCGTCAGGTGCAGAATCGTCCCAATTTGCGGAATTATCTACTGTATAACCGCTATATAACTGAATATCGGCTGCGCTGTTCCAAGTTTCCTCTGAGGTATTTAGTGTACCGGTAATAAACGCCTGACTTAATCCATCATCGTTAGTGGTATTAACAAAGAGCGATTGAGGTAACTCTTTCCATTGAACGCCTTTGCCTAAAAATCCATAACAAGCCGAAGGTTTTGGTTTCCCTACGTCCGATGGTTTGGCAAAATTCTTTTTATAATGTATAAAAGTAATTTTGCTTAAAGGACCGCGATCCAATCCCGGGGCATCTTCCTTAGCGATAACCGGTAAAACTAATAAAGCAACCAAGAAAGCTGAAAAAATTGAAATAATAAATGATTTTTTAATTTTTACTCACCTTCTTTCTTTAAGTACATATATTCTGCCTAACTTCAAAGCGAAAGTCAAAAGCAGTTTAAGTCTAACAAGCATTACTCTAGGATGTATGTTATATATCTCACAAGTGTACGATAGATAATAAATGGAGTAAAACCACCCTTTCAAACTGAGATATATCACAGTTAAGAAAAGCAAACTAAATGAAACCGCAAATAAACTACCACGGCATTAATTCTGTTGTATTCTAAATATGAGGCTAAAATTGGATATTACTCGTCATCAACATCAGCACCAAATAAGTCTGCCACTTTTTGCCAAAAATTTCGATCTGCAGTAACTCGTTTATACTCTATTCCATACCTCGCAGCATAAGCCTCCATAACTTTATCCCATATGATCTGTTCTCTTGGTGACAATAAATCTCTTGACAGCTGCATATTATCAAAAATCTCCCTAGGACTGTGAGGTTTTAAATCCGGGTAATAGAGTCCTTGTACTTCTCGCTGTTCAGTATTCGTCATATCTTTATTCTTAGATAGGGTTTGTTTTAGTTAGTTCTTTTTCCTTTTAATCGCTCTTCTTCTCGATTTAGTACAGACTGGGCTTTATCTTGAAACCTTTCTATATAAACTCTTGCTTTCCTTACTAAATTTTCATCTAACTTATAACCCAATTCCTCTGCTCTGACTAGGTCATCCATAAGCGAAGTTACTGCGTTAGCTATTTTCAGACTGCTTTCATCTCCAACTACACGCATTGACTTTTCTATAATTCCGATTTCTAAACTAATCAGACTCCCAAAAGCCGCTTGCTTTTTTAAACCAGTTTTAGTTAATTTCCTCTCCGCATTCATAGTATTCAAAGTTCGCAGAAGTGAATCGTTTCGCCGTTAATACACTCATCACTTCCTGAGTTGCCGTTAAGATAATCGCTCTCAGATCCGCCATCAAGAAAGTCGTCGCTATTTCCGCCCGTGATAGTATCATTATCTGCCTCTCCATAAAGCTTATCTCTTCCCGCTTCACCTCGGATTGTATCATTACCGCCTCCTCCATAAATTAAATCTTCTCCCGTATATCCACGTAAATCGTCATTACCACCCTCCCCGTAAATTACATCATCGTTGCTTCCTCCGTCTATGTTATCATTTCCACTTCCGCCGTAGATAAGATCTTTTCCCGATGCTCCTTGAATTTTATCATTTCCACTCCCTCCTAAAATACTATCGTCTCCGGGACCGCCTTCCAGATGATCATTTCCCTCGCCGCCTATTATACAATCATCACCGCTTAAGCCTTTAATACGGTCATTACCACCGTGGCCGATTATTAAATCACTTTCATTTGTTCCGGTCAATCTTTCACTGTCTTCCGTTCCCTCGATCACCGAAGTAGGACAGAGATGAGCGCATTCAGGCGGTAACTGCTCTATCGGAATCTGTGCTGACCATATAATGTCAAAAATAACCAAAGCAAGTTGGTATTCATTTCCCGATGGTGAGGGAAACTTAACCTTCACCCTATAGCTTTTATCGCTACCGGCGGGAATATTGCCCAAGACAAAGGGAGAAGATTCATCCAAAAAATTCTGGACAGTTTTAAAACCGGTTGTTCCTCCATAAATATCCGGTCCTCCCACCTCGCCCATGATAATCTCCAAAATATCGGCAAAGTCTTTTTCTTCATCAACAAAAACACTTTTCATCGTTACGTCCAAAGAATTGCTATAGACATTTATAACCTTAAACGTCTTCTCTACTTCATCTCCGGGAAGCATATTTGTGACGTAGAAAACGGGCACGGGTGGAGCATTACCGTTATAAGTAACCTGGATTAAATCAACCGCTGAAACATTATTTATCCTCTTCTCTTTATAGATATAAATACTTCCAGCGATTACAAAAGGCAAAAGCAATAATATTAATAATCTTCTATAATGCTTAATGTTAATCTTCATGTGTTTCGGCTGTGAGAAAATTTTTTATTTTCTGCCATAAGCCTGGTTCTACAGTTACCCTTTCGTATACTATTCCGTTTCGTTTAGCAAAAGACGCCAGAGCTTGATCCAAAATAACTCTTAGCCTGGGAGAAGAAGCATCTCTCCAAATCCTAAGCTCTTCAAATACTTTTTCTGCGTTAGGTCGTTTATTCTCCAGAATATGCATTTGAGAATTTGTACCTCCCGGTATTTCAGCGTTTGTCATAATCCTGGCTGTGGTGTAACTCTTACAGTAAAATCACTCGGTTCAAAATCACCTCCAAATTTAGTATCTTTCCCATCGGGATCCCGCTCAAGAGATTGATTAAGTGCCGGATCCGGATTAGGTCCACCTCCATCATTCCACCGTACATCATCTATGACCGCGTCACCTTGAGCTGGGTCGAGTAATTGCAGATGGCCGAAGTCAATATTTAACTGACCGCCTAGATTTGCTGTAATAACTCCATTATTTTGATAACATTTATTTGCTCCCCAAATACTTTCCGAATGCGCCAAAAGCGCAAGACCACCCGACGGAACATCTATATTACCTGCAGAAACAAGGTCTATTACATTTGTTCCATCGGTAATTTTAAAATTCTTCAAATTAACACTATTCGGAAAACCATTATATATTTCCAGCCACTGTGCTTCTGTTTGACCCTGGGAACAGGAAGAATCGGGTAGGACTTCATTAATTACCAAGGTTTGGGCGATTTGCGGGGGGGTCGGCGTTGGCGGCGTGGGCGTTGGAGTTCCGAAAGAACTGGCTGCCTGAAAAACATTTCCCACAGAGTCTTCTTTATCAAAGAAAAAGGAGCTTGATAGCGCCGCAAAAACTAAAAAAGCCCCGAATATTGGAATTACAACCGCAGCTTTTAGTACTCCCCGCTGATTCCTATGCAATAAGTTTACTTGACTTCTTTTTTCTTTCCTTCTAATTGATTTAACCCCTGTTACTAACAGACCAACTAACATTCTCAACTCCTCATAAATAATTATTGTTGCGGGAACAATTACAAAAAGGATAAACCCGTAAGGCTTCCTTGCATAATCAGCAAGATAACCCAAATAAGGAAGGTTAACGGTAACTTTTCCAATAATATCGGAGTTCTTTACCTGCCAGGTATCAAAATCTTCATTTGCATCCCCCGACGTCATATAAACCGGTTCCTTATCTATACCTTCGGGGTAGAGCTTGAAATCGATTCTGTGGGTAATAACATTTTTCTTATTGTCATGCAAAGTAAAGCTCACAACATCTCCTTCAGAATAATTATCTATTGGAGATACAATAACTATACTTCCTGTTTTCACAGCCGGCGCCATCGAACCGGACTGGACAATATACGCCCTCGGAAATTTTTTGACAAGCCCTTCGGCTCTGAGCTCAGGGTCGAAGAGGTCAGACCCTGTCAGGGAAGAAATGTTTGGTTTTGCCAGCGTCAGAACAAAATAAGTGCTGAAAGTCAGAAACACCAGCAAAGCAATTACCCCAAAAGTATAAATAGAGTATTTAACAACTTTATTTTTAAACATCTTTTTGATTAAACTACTTTCTTGACACGGCACAATACTGGATGTGTCAAGCCAATCCTCACCACGCATGTCCAACCACGTTTCACACCAGGTGTGGTCGAGTTCATCACACCTGGTGTGTATTTAATTAAACGTCTGCCCCGTATTTACCAGACCCTTAGTTTGACCCACTGGACTTACCCAAACAAAATCAGGGTATTTATCACCAGCGCCCTGCAACTGCATACTCTGCCCAACTGCAACTGCTGGCTCTTCGTCAACTCCAAGATTGGTTGAAATCATGCCACTAGCAGGTCCATTACTGGCAATAAATGAACCTTCGTAGCTTAAAAATTGGATAACCTGGCTGCCAGGTGCAACAAGCGCCAGACCATCAGGTGCACCGTTTTGCAATCCGGGAGTACTAAACCATAAAGTACCGAAACCCGCCTGCTGATCGGGAATTACTCCTGAAAGTGCAATAACACTATAGTACGCACCCCCTGAACCGTTGTAGAGTTTCAAATACCAACCGGACAAATTTGTCCCAGCCGGTCCGGCAATTTCTACCCCTTCTTCTGTGTCCGTACCAGCATTATCATAGTGGATTTCATTAATCCAAGGATCCGAAGGGGCTATTACACTAACTCCCAACACCTCGCCGTTAGTCGGATTTCCAGTGCACCTGAAGTCCGGATTATTTCTTGCCTGTTCAATGTAGAACTTTATAGTTTCATTCAAAATGTCGCTTTGTGCGTCATTTTGATTTCCCGTTCCATCGCAAGTAAATACTCCGCTTACTTCACTTAAATCACCGAAACACCACTGCAAACCAAGATATTTTGTAGTACTGGCTACAACCGGTGTTCCCGGTGGTTCTGCAATCGGGAAGTAATTCAGACTATCAAGCGTTCCCTGAGCAATCATCGATTCGGTTGGAGGTTCGTATACTCCGTCGTTATCGTCTCCCCAGATGAATACTTCCAAGTATTTCGAAAGTTCACCGTCTGGTCCTGCAACATCGGGGGGGCTTTCCGGTTCAAGCATGACATTTTCCAGGTCTTGCTTCTCCAAGAAAGTACACATCCATGCATTATTGTCATAGACATGGTATGAAAGCACATTTCTTCCATAATCTCCGGGTTTTACGTCGTGGAAATTCCAAATGAAATCTCCCTGACCCAGATCCTTCAATTCCCAAAGCTTACACTGCTCTTCATTTAATGTGGTATTACAAACAACTTCCTTGACTGTTATGGCATCAAGAAATGTTCCATATGAATCAGCTGTTCCTAAGTCGGTAAAACGCAACTCGGTTGAACTGCCTGTCGCTGCAACATCTAGTTGCATGTATTGCCAGGCAATAGAACCGCCTCCACCGGCAACAGTACCACTGTCCCAGACAACATTACCACCCCATTTAACTTCAAGACGATTGTTGTTTGCTGGGGTGTTTGGTCGCGGTGCAAATGCGAATCGCAATTTGTAGTTATTTCCAGCTGTCGTTGGAATATTCTGGTAAATAGTAACCGACGCCGGTTCGTTATTCAGTCCTCCACTGGGACCATCCCAGTCTGAATCAAGTTCAACATATTGCTGTCCTTCGTAGGCTAAACCCAAAACTCCTCTATGATACTCAAGATTTGCTGGAGTAGGCCTATTGACACTATTGTAAGTAGCCGGAACATCCGCTCGCCAATCTACATTCCATCCTCCTACCGGAGAAGGGTAGATATCCCAAAGTTGCGGAGTCGCGACAACTGGTGCCTCAAAACTAATATTATGAACCAGATTTTCCTGTTCAACGCAGTCCCTTAAACAATCCTTCCCATTATATGAAGCCATCGTGTGATCAATTTTCAGGTCAATCGCTCCTGCCTGAAAAAGATTACCTGTTGAAACTTCCCTATCGCTAAAAAATGCTTGCGATATACCGAATACAACACCAGCCACTAGCCCTAAAGTTAAAATACTTTCTAAAATTTTTTTAATATTTTCTCACCTCCTCCCTGTTAGATAGGCTTTTTATCAAAAGCCATCTAACGGGATCCCATTTGATGGCGAAGCCTATCAAATTGGGACCTCCCAATTTTTATAGCTTAATAAAGCGATTCTCAATCCTTGACAAGGTCAGAACTTCTCTAACCTTGCCAAGGCGAGAGTTCAAAAAACTAAATATCCGTATCGTCGTAATGTATGTAAACATTACCTTCAAACAACCAAGTGCTGAAATCCGGTGGCCATACTACGACACTCTTTGTAGCATCGTCATATGCGGCATCAGGTATCATCCAGATCTTGGCTCCAATAGCATAATTACCATCATTGACGTGCGGTAAATCCATACCCAAATTAACATTCCCCACCGATGTGATCAAATTACCCAATCCATCTGTAGCGTGTTTACCAATTAACGCACCCGGATTATTCCCAGGCCAACCATCAGCATAATAAATCAAATCATAAGTAGTGTTAGCCGGTAATCCGTGTTCATCCAAGTTATAATCAAATGTAGAACCTGAACTGTTGTATGTCATATCGACATACATGCCGTCTTCAATAACCTCCCATGGCCTACCTACAACTTCACTCTCGTTTTCTAAACGAAGAGTATTGGTTGGAAATCCTTCTTGAACTGGACATACAAATCCCTCATTATTCCTGGATTGCACTGTGTAGAAGGATATATCCGCCATGTATTTATCAGTCTGAGCAACATTTCCAACTTCCTTTGGAAGTTTCCACTCAACCCCAAGACAATAAGTTACATCAGGATTTAAAGGTACTCTTCCGGTTTGAGAATCGGCTATTGCCCAACTTCTTGGAGTTATCGGACCTGATCCTTCGGTAAGGGGCGGTTCATTATCATCCTTGACGTTGTTACAGTTCAAATCTGCCCAAATCTTGAACTGCATATTTTGTGCCAATTCACCATCAAAGATGCTGTCTCCATCCGGTTCATCAACAATTAACTCCGGTTCAGTCGAACCATTGTCGTCATTCAAGGTTGGATTTATGGTCACACAAGCCCAAGCTGGATTGTTATAGACATGGAGACTTATCGTTCCTTCACCAAAGTCGCCCGGTTTGACATCAGCAAGATTAAAGAACTTTTCAGTTTCAAGATCTTTAAGATCCCAATGCACATCAGGATGTCCATCAACGGCCTTATTATAATAGCCATCATAATCAACCTTAAGGTCAATCGCACCGGCTTGAAAAGTATTTCCTCTTGATGTTTCTTCATCGGAGAAAAATGCTGAAGTTGCATAAACTGCAACGACCGCAACTACTCCGATTGAAAGAATACTTAATAAAACTTTTTTCATAAATTATTTCTTTTTCACCTCCTTTCTGCTTTGCAGAAAGGAGGTTTGTCGGATATCGTTTATAGGGACTATCTAACTAGCAACCAATCTGCTTAAATATTTAAGGGTTTTACCCCTTATTCGATTAGTCTTTTCCAGAAACTAATATTTAAAGGGTAAACAAAATACTTCGAATCACCCTCCTTATTTCCGCACTCGACTCTTGGGAATTATTCATTCACGTCTCGTGCCGAAATTTATCGGAGGGTAGTTGATTATTAATATTTTTTAAAGGACAACAAAAAACAAAAAACCGAACACAGTGTGTTCGGTTACGACAAGAAACATGTATTGTCTTTGCAACAACTAAAATCCATTTAATTAAGGAAGGTTCACTTGGGGCAGTACAGGTGATTTACACATTTTGAATATTGCTATAGGAATTGTCAAGAAGCAATTTCAGGCTATATTTCCATACTACAAGGAGAATAGTTACTGTATATTTATATTTCTGTCAAAAAGCAATTCCACAATTTCTTAGAAGATATTTACTTTTGAGATTTGGTTAGTCCTTTAACATTTCCCGTAAAGTTTCATCCTGAATCATTATTACCGCACGAAGCTGAGCCAAAGATAAATTATTAAGTAAAACTCCGACTTTAGCTAATTTTTTTTCTTCGTTATCCTCATGGATATTAAAAATTTCCTCGGTTATTCTTATAAGTTTAGGATCTTTCGAAAATTTTCGTACTACATCAATATTAATCCCGCCAGTTCTATCAAGTTCATTTATAGATCTGTCTAATTGCATTAAATCTAACTTTATTTTCACAGCCAATGCAACTCCTCTAATTTCATTACCAATTAAATTTAAAAACTCTCTCGCCACAGTTTGTATTATACACTACTGCCTATAGTAATTGAAGTTTATGGCTCTTTATAATTGGGTGATATACTCAAACTGTGGATAGGGTCATATTCTTTTCGCACTAACAATCAAGCGCTTGGAGTCGTTGAAACCGGAACAGGTATATAGCGTTAAGGTTTCATCCTCAGTTGGTTTAATCACTTCAACTTGTGAAGGAAATACTTCTTTAATTTCAGTAACAAGATAAGACAATTCCTGGTCGCGGGTGACAACATTGACTCTCATACCCACTTTTGCCTTTTTCAAAGGCAGAAAAAGGCCGGGTCTCGCGTGAGCAAAGATAACCTGATTACCCGGATATCCCGGAAGAGCGGAGCCGATACCAAAAGATGCAACATCGGGGTACACTTCCCACCTCCCCTCAAGCACTTTTGCCGGCCTGACAACTAAGTCGATTGCCAAGTCGGGAATCTTAACGCCCACCGGTGCAAGCTCTTCCCTATACACACCAATAGTCACATCACCAGAGGGCTTTATCGGTTCTTGCGAACCTAAATACTGATTATCTGGTGTATATATTAAGGAAGCCACTTTATCAACAACAGGATTATAGAAGTAGCCTAAACCCACTAAAACCAAGCCTATGGATATGAAAAAAAAGCCAATTAACCTTCTCTTACGATATACTTTAAACCTAAAGTTTTCGAACCTAATAGTATTAAGGCTATTCCTACTCCAACTATCCATAGATTATCTATTTTACCAGATGACGTGGCCGATAAGCCCATTACTTCGCCTCCACCTGTTGATGACGACCCACCATTTCCACCACTACTACTGCTGCCACTCGGACTAGTTCCTCCGATCCCCGGGGCTGTAGTTGGGGTCGGTGTAGGAGTTGCTGTAGGTTCCGAACCTGTTGGCTCAGTTGTGGGCACATTTGTTGGAGCGGGTGATACTGTCGGCTCCTGGGAAAAATCATCGTCTCCGGGAAGCGGGGGGTATTCCGGTTGGTCCGGAAAAACCGGTTGGTCCGGAAACTGCGGCTGATCTGGGAATTGTGGTTGGTTCGGCATGTTTGGCGAACCCGGTATTTGCGGGAAAGATATTGCATATGCTCTTGCCACGCTAAAAAGTCCCAGTAGCACAAATACGGATACCAAAACCATTATGTAACCAGTTTTCGATTTCATTTAGAGTTTCACCTCCTCTCCCAATTAGATAGTCGCCTGAAGCGACATCTCATGGGATCACGATAGATGTGCGAAGCACTATCTAACTGTGACCTTTCCAAATGAGATAAGCCCTTCGGGCTATCTCATGGGATCCCGTCCCGTTAGATAATTTAATATCTCATGGGACTTGTGACTTTCAGATATTGGGCAAGTTAGTTATTCTGATGCGAAAACGCTTATGCCAAGCAGCGAGGACAGATAGTGCTTGAAGGCAGATAATAATCTTTCAAGTATTGCTATAAATTTCTCGGTTATTATAGCACGAATCCCACGATTTTCTACAAATGTTTCTCCATTTTGCTCCACCTCTCCCGAAGAATACGACAGCACCTTATTCATGTCATCTTCTTTTGGCTTTTGAAAGTTATCTTCCATCATATCTTCAACAACTAGCATTTTTCTTCCATTACTGGTTATTTTCACCGAAGATACCAGGGCTTGGCTTTGTGTGGGCATACTATCGTCGTTATTATCCGTAGTGTTCGAATCGCCATCTCCGGACGGAGTTGCTGCCTGCTGACTCCCACCACTTTCATTTTGTTCCGGGGTAGCAGACTGGGTAGTCTCCTGAGCTACGGCAACTTGCGGAGCTGCAGGCGGTTCACCAAAATACAGGTTGCCTATAAAATCTCCGAAAATATTCAAAAATACAACCAGCCAATTATTTCCGGTAATATTCATGTTAATGATATTTAACAAATTAGCATTAATTTGTACCCAGCCGGTTGTTAAAGAAGTTCCGGCGTCATTTTGATTAACCGAATTTCCCCCGCTAATGCCTGATATATTCATCTCATTGTTCACAACAGCTGAGTTTGTGTTAGTAACATCGGTTGTTGATGTCAAGGATGCATCCGCACTATTAGTAGAATCCTCCCCGGTCCCTACATTTCCAGCATAGACTCCAGGCTGTCCCTCTCCACCCACTGCAAGAGCTGCAAACGATCCGTCTGCCGGGGCAAGCATATCCCCGCCACCCGCAAAACCCACAATCTTTCCGTACCAGGTGCCAAAGACGTTGACTATCAAGAAAACCCAGTTATCGCCTGTTATGCTGAAGTCTAAAAAGTTTATAAGCTGGGTGACAATATCAACACCTCCGGAAGAAACAGTATGACCGCCGTCTCCGTCATCATTACCTATCTGCTCGTTATTACCCGAGACTCCTTCCGCATTTATCGTATTCGTAAGCGCAACACTATTCGTGTTGGTAACCGTTGTGCTCTCTGTTGAGGTAGCGGAAGCGCCATTAACCGAACCCTCACCTACATTAGTATTTTCTGCAACCGCCCCACCCTCTCCGGCAAGATAGGTGTCCGTTTCGGGAAGAAGGATATCTCCAGTTAACCCTCCGAAAATGTTGATCATGATAAAACTCCATTTATCTCCCGAAAAGTTAGCATTGATAAAGTTCATGAGGTTAGCTAAGATCTGAATCCTTCCGGTTATTACATCCGCACCACCATCGTTTCCGGACACGTTATTCCCTCCGGATACTCCGGTCACATTCATCTCATTGTTTACGACAGCGGAGTTTGTGTTATTAATATCCGTGGTTTCAGTTTGGCTGGCAGAAGCGCTATTGGTACTATCGTCTCCGGTATCTCCATTTGTAGCAATCACTTCGAGTGCATCTTCGTTTTCAAGACCAAGATAAGACGCGATATCATCCAGATCCAATGTTCCATTCAGCTGACCGAAAATATTGACGATCAGATGGATAAAATCATCGCCCGTGACATTGACATTTAAGATATTGAGCATGTTGGCAATAAGCTCGATGTCACCGCTCGTTAAGGCAACGTCGCCGTCATTTCCGACAACCTCGTTTGAACCACTGACACCCTCTACTGTCATCTGGTTATTGACAAAAGCTCCATTGTTGTTATCAACGAGAAGTGTGTCGGAAACCGTCGCGTTCGCAATGTTCTCAGAATCCTCGCCCGTAGCTAAATTCTCTGCATCTGTCCCCGAAGCAAGAGAGTCCCCACTTACTGCTTCTGCCCCCAAATCTTCGCCGGTTGCAGTTCCATTAATATTACCTTGGTTAACTAGTGTCCCGTTAGCTGAGGCGCTACCTGTATTCACGCCAACCGGACCGTCATTAAAGGAAGAAGTATTATCTCCGGATATACCTCCTGCGTAGCTATTATTGGCAATCTCAGTACAATTATTGTTGAGTATGGCAGCTGTATCATTATCTGTGCTCAGAGCAGAAGAAGCGCCGCCCCCTCCCAACTGACTATCCGTCGTATCCTCAGCAGCCGTCCCACAGCCACCAGTCACAGTACCGGGAGAACCTGAAGTTGTTATATCTTGGCCGGAAAAAGGATCATCGCTTTGAAGCAGGCTGGATACGTCGGTCTCCGCGACAGCATCGGTCTCTTCGGCAGCAGCTGCTGCCGCCGTAGCTGCGGCGGCTTCTTGATCGGCTTCCCATTGCCCTGACGTATAGTAATACTCATTCCCTCCGTGCTCAGCTACCCAGACTGGATCATTATCATGTGCATCCCATACGGCTTCCCTAGCTTCCATTTCATCATCTAACTTTTCCTGTTCGGCTTTCCAGGCATCATACTCATCTGACCAGTATGGAATTGGTGTTGGGGTAGGTATTAATGTGGGCGTTGGAGTTACCTCAGGCGGGGTCTCTGTAGTAGTATTCTCTGATCCTGTCTCTCCCGGTGTCGGAGTAGGATCTACTGATTGTAAATTCTCTCCTGTCTCCCCCCCTGGCGTATCGCTTGTGGAGCTGTCCTGTGTCTGACTCTCCTCAGGCGGAGTTGGAGTCACCTCTTGAGCAACGACTGATATCGCCGCCGGTCCTATATTATATATATATAGTACCAGAATAAGTACATAAGCTAGTATTTTATTTCTAACATCACTCATTTGACTAAATATTTACTGGCAGGAATCCTTATCACTTTTATTAGCCTTATTGTCCCGACAACATTTTTGTCGGGACTGTAAGACTAGCGCACCATTATAAAGAACATGGTTCGCTGCCTCCCTCAGGTAAAGTGTTGTCTCCAATGCTAATCCATGTAGAATTAACAGTGTTGTTAGAACACGATGTACCCGATGAAGCGCCTGTGTCAATTGAGCCACCATCGTCATTTCCGGATTGAACATTACCTCCAGAAACTGCGATAGCTGCGCTCGTATTATCAACGTCAGCGTTGTTATCTACGTATACTTTAACAGTATCGTTATCGTATGCCTCCGCATCGGACGACAGACATTTATCTTCATGACAGCCGTCTTGTCCACCGCATTCAGCACATCCACCACCAGCCAAAGCTGTGTCTTCTCCGACATCGGAAGTGGCTGTTGCGCCTCCTCCCAAGTCTCCAATCATAACTACACTCGTGTTGAGGTAGTTATTGGCGGATGATGAAGCTGTTGAGCTTCCTGTGGTGATCTCATTATCATCGTCATTACCGAACTGTGCATTGCCTCCTGATATTGCCAAAGCTATGCTAGCATTATCCAGGTCAGCATGATTATCGATTTTGACTTTGAAATAATCATTGTCTTCTGCATAGGCAGAAGCATCACCATCATCTCCAACTGTAGCAGTTGCTGATGCCGTATGTCCTCCGCTTATAGCAAGCCAAGTTGAGTTTAACTCATTCAAGGCTGATGCCGTTGCGTCGGAATCTCCTGTGTCAATAACATTGTTATCGTCGTTGCAGTATTGAAAATTAAGTCCTGATACTGCAGCGCCAAGAGTTAAGTTATCTACTTCAGCCCAGTTATCGATATAGACTTTTAATACGTCATTATCATAAGCTTCGGCGTCCGCAAATCCATCCTCACCAACACTTGCTTCAGCATCAGATCCTTCCTCTTCCTCACTGATCTCACCCATGGTGCTGTTTACAAAATTATCACTGGTGCCGTGTCCATCAGCATCTCCGGTTAAAATTTCACCGTCGTCGTCATTTCCATCTTGGAAATTAGCGCCTGATACACCAACTCCAGCATCCAAGTTGTCAACATGGCCATGATTATCAACATCTATCTTTAAATAGTCGTTGTCCTCAGTGTAGGAACTAGAATCTCCGTCGTCTCCGACGGTTGCTTCTGCATCGGCTGCAGCAAAGGCTATTCCAGAATTAAGAAGAAGCCCTAGTAATGCAGCTCCCGTTGCAATTGTTTTTTTAAGTTTCATAAATTCTTTTCACCCCCTTTCTAGATCATAACCAGCCATTATGTTTATGCATAAATAAAGGTGCTGGTTCAAAGTAATATTGAAGATTTTCACTACTCAAAGTTATATTCATTATTCTCATTAAAAAAGGCACCCGAAATATAATTTATATGGGTGCCTCCGATTGCGGTCAGCTTCCTCAAGTACCTAGGACTATAGACAATAAATACGTAGTATGTCAAGACCTAAATAAATTGGTAATGTCATACTTAGTTTTTTTTATGTTTCTTTGGGTAATTTGAACCACTTTACTATCCTGGACAAAGATCTCGACGCTCCCCCAGCCTTTTACACTTTTTAAAGCTTCTCCCACCTCAGCAAAAAGTTGCTGGTTGTTCTCGGTTCTACCGTTTAGTTTTTTTCTTTTCTTCATTGATCACTTTTTTATTAGATGCTAAAACTTAACCTCGACCACCTGCTTCTCCCCCGACAGCTCACCAACCGACAGCATGAAGCTTTTACCACTCTTATTGACCACAAAGGCCAGAAGGTCTTTCCTAACCGAGAGGGGATCGATTACAACGTTGCCATTATGAAAATCCGGGGCAAATAATTTATCGTCATCCGCCTTGAGTCTGACATAGTCAACCGTAGCAAACGCCAATTTCTCAGTAGTATCGTTTGTTAACTCAATCCGAAGAAGTAAATAATCCTGATCTCCGCTTATGCTTCTTTCTTCACCCTTGACTTTAATTTGGCTTTTTCGCTCGGCTTGAACTAGCGCAAATTTAATCCTGACCTTTTTCTTGTCAACATTGATTGCATCAAAGTCAAAATCTTTGCCAATCACGACGGTAGGAACATTCTGAATTCTAGTGTCAGAAATCTTCAGGTTCGTTTTTCTCGCCAATGCTTTAGCCGCTGACCTTCGCAAGAGGGCATAAGCTCCGACTATTAATATTATAACAATAACAAAATACACTAATCTAAGTTTCCTTTTTGGTAATTTTCTATTCAGATTAAAATTCTCCCTTCTCTCGGCGTCAGTCTCATAACCACTTTCTACTCTTGGTCTGGTGGTAAGTCGTGTAATTATTGAAAAAAGTCTTAAACTGCTTGCTTTCATATATACTATAATTTTTCTGAAATGTTCTGTAATATTTTTAACAATCTGATTTAAACGCGAAGGTTTTGCATCAAGAGAAGCGCTTAAAAAATCCCGATTCATTGTTCCTAAAGTAATTTGATTTATCTGCATTTATGTTAAAAAATAATATCCTATAACGGGCAGATAAAACGTAAAAGCATAATATAGAAGAAAAAAGAGTTTGTCAAGAACATTCGGAAAATTTCTAAGAAGGGTTAGTAAGTCACTTTAATTACAGTTATTTTCTCGTTAGGCTTTTTCTCAATCTCAACTTCTAAATCTAGCGATCCTCCTGCACCTGCCAGCTTATTGAGAACGTGCCCGTTCGTGTTTGTCTGGGCGAAACTCCGGGCTTTAAAGTGTTTCTCTTCAAATAACTTTTTATACCAATTTGTTATATCTCCAGGATCGGAGGTAGAAGATAACTCTATACTATTTGCGGTTGTGCTTAAAACGGTCGAGTTAGGATAGATGTAAGCGTTAGTTGCACTACTGTCAGAAGTTTGACTATCCGAAACGGTGGGTGTCGGTATAAAAGGAGTGATCGTTTCGATTACTTCATCTTCTTCTTTATCATCATCGTAATAAGGAACATCTCTGTCATCCGTGGACCCTTCCACCTCTTGGCTGACGGGAGTAGGAAAAGGTAACTCTTCGTTGGCTCGTTTGTTGACAAAACTTCCCCTCACAACTCCGGCTATCAAAAATGCTGCCGCTAAAAATGTAATTATTAGTCCCATCAAATAATATTACTCCAACAAGTAAAGACTCACAGGCAGCTTGGCGAAGTCGGGAAAATGCTGCACCACCAGGGTTTTGATGTAGATGGAGTAGGAGTTGGAGTGGGGATTGGTGTTGAAGTTACAACAGAAGTCGGAGTTGGAGTGGGTGTAACTGTTGGAGTTGGCGTCGGAGTCGGCGTATTTGTAGGAGTGGGTGTAATTGGTGTAACTGTTGGAGTTGGCAGAATTGGAGATCCAGTGCAATCTAAGGCTTTACAAACATTGATACGCCCGTATTTATAATAAGTTCCCGTATTTGATACAGCATCTGACGTTGATTCGATCTTACTTCTAATTTGAGAATTTCCCCAACTCGGGTTGTGTGATAAAACCAAAGCTGCCAAACCAGAAACAAATGGGGTAGACATTGAGGTTCCCGAAAGTGATGCGTAATTGCTACCATAGGTTGACAAAATGGCAACTCCAGGAGCGGCCACGTCGACCCAGACCCCGTAACTCGAGAAGCTTGCCTTATTATCATTCTCATCGGTCGCCCCAACAGCAATCACATTTGTATAATAAGCCGGATAAATCGGAGAAGTTGATGAATTATTTCCTGCTGCTGCTACTAAGATGGTACCTTTACCCCAAGCATAATCTATTGCATCTCTTACTGATGAAGAAGAAAAAGAACTTCCTAAGCTCATGCTAATAACGTCAATTTCGTTATCAGCAGCCCAAGTTATACCCCGAACGAGCCAAGAGGAATAACCACTGCCCGATGAATTTAGAATCCTCACTGAGGCCAACTTCGCTCCCCACGAAACTCCAGCTACACCCAAAGTATTATTGGTAACCGCTGCCGCAATTCCTGCTACGTGTGTCCCGTGGCCGTTGGCGTCCGTCGGAGAATCTTGCGGACAAAAACTTCTCGTACAGTTAACGCTAGTTGCTATTTTACCTGAAAGATCGGGGTGAGAGCCGTTTATTCCCGTATCCAAAATAGCCACCGTCACATTTTCGCTCCCAGTGTTTATATTCCAACCGGAAGGCGCTTGGATCTTAGCTAATCCCCATTGACTGCCAAACATTGCATCGTTGGGAGTATTAAGTGCCCTGACAACGGTATCCTCTTCGACATATTCAATAAAAAAATTATTAGTAAGCTTTTGTAAGAGCTCCGCCAGCTTACCTCCCGGAAACTCTACTACAAACATTCTGGGAAGGCCTAAGGATTCCTGAGAGTAGGCTCCTAAATTTTTGAATATATTTTGGGTTATAAAATTTGGAGCAAATGATTTGGTTTTTACAATAATCCTAGTTCTTACCCCAACGTCAGCATTTTGCTGTGCTTTGAGGGGCATACTGAAAACAAAAAGAAAAAGGAGGATAAAAACAGATACTGAAACTAAAAAAAACTTTCGCATCCTAGTCCATATATAAATAACCTAAATAACCTATTTTGTCAACCCGTTAGTATTTCCACCCCTTTGGATGTTTGCTATACCAGGTAACAAGCGATTTAACTGAATCTCCGATATTACTTTTCGGCTCCCACCCTAAAACCTTTTTTGCCTTTGAAATATCGGCAAACACTTTGGCATATTCCCCTTTTCTTGCCTCTCCCCGCTTTAGTTCAAATTTTACACCTGTAACTTTTTGGACCTTGTCAACAATCTCCAGGACCGAATTCCCCGTACCCGTTCCCAAATTAATAATCTTGCTTTTACCCCCTCTAAATAAATACTCCAAAGCTTTAATATGAGCTTCGTTAAGATCAACAACATTCACATAATCTCTTATCGGAGTTCCATCGGGAGTATCGACCTTGGGACAGGTTAGAAAAAAAGGCTCAATTTCAAGTGCACCGCGAACAGCATTTTGAACCAAAAGAACGGATGGTTTTTTAGAATCACCGATCTCCCCGTCGTCGCTTGCGCCGCAGACATTAAAATACCTTAAGATGACATAGTTAAAATCTTTAAGTTTCCCGTACCACTTAAGCATTTGCTCTATTATCTTCTTTGACTCACCGTATGGATTGGCCGGATGTGTCGGGTGTTTTTCGTCAACCGGGACATACTGTGCTTCTCCGTAAACCGCACAGGTTGACGAAAAGATAATATTTCTAATATTGTATTTAAGCATTGTCGAAAATAAACTTTGTGATCCGCAGACATTATTAGTGAAGTATTTTTCAGGTTTTTCCATCGATTCGTTAACCGAACAGTGGGCTGCAAAGTGGAGAACTGCATCAATTCCCTTTTCTTTAGTGAATATTGGCTCCAAATCACTTTTCAGGTCAGCTTTGTAGTATCTGAACTTACCAGCCAAAGGCTGATCGTCCTTTGGACGAAACTTAGACTTCAACCATTCCAACGGCTCTTTATATCCCGTTGAAAAATTATCAAGAGCGACAACATCATAACCCTTCTGCAGCAAAAGATAGGTCGCGTTTGATCCTATATACCCACCTGCACCTGTTACTAAAATTTTTTTCATTTAGATAATCTCCATTCTTTTTGCTAATTTTTTACAACTTTGAGATGCCTTGGGTAAATAATACCAAATGACGTATAGTGCAATTCCCGATCCGAGTGAATCAAAAATTATATCCCGCAGGGTCGGTTCTCTACCGGGTGTAAAAGATTGATGATACTCATCTGTCGTTCCGTACAAAAATGCAGTCGCCAAGGCAGTGTAACCGGCTTTTTTCAAATCGAAGTCACTCTTCCGTAATGCTCTATACAATAGTGTAGTAAAAACGGCATATTCGACTATATGTGCAGTTTTTTTAACAATAAAATCCTGCCAATGAATTTCTGAGGTACGGGTTGTCGGATTAGCGGAAAACAAAAATATTACTATCGCCCATAGGAGAAAAGGTAACCAATAACCGAAAAATATATGTACTTTTTCATTTTTGTTCATCTTCTCTAGTAATATTACTACCTTTTCGCTTGTCTTTGAAATATAAACCTGCCGCACCTCCGATAAAAACCAAGCCTGTCGTAATTATAATAATCGGAAGAATTTGGATTTTTGGTTTCTTTTCCTCTTTTGTTCCCAATACTTCTGCGTCGCCACCATTATTCTGAACTTGATTTCTTAATTCATCTACTCCAACGTCATCCGGTAATTCTTGCGACTTATCGGTCGGTTCCGGCTTCGGAGAAGGGATAGTTGGCGATGTCGGTTTCGGTGTCGAGGATGGTTTTGGTGTGGGCGTATTAGTCAGCTTGGGAGTTGAAGTTGGTTTGGGGGTCGAAGTCGGTGGAACTGGTGTATTAGTCGGCTCCGGTATTTCCGTCGGCTCAGCTGTGGGAACGGGACAAGGATCTAGTGTTCCACCTTCATTTGAAGACTCCTTAGTTGATACGGCGAAGTGATCAATTGTCTGGTTACCATCAGGATATCTACCTACCGAACCTAAATAAGTTGGTGGAACACATACACCACCCTTATCTCCATATGCAATTTCGTCGACAACTTCTGTTTTACCAGGTCTATATAAAGTAATAATATCGCCGTATTTATTCAACCTATCTGAGACGGGAATTACCACATAAGTAGTTTGATTCGAAGGTCCAACCAAACTTCCCTGGGGAAAGGTATAAAGGTCAGAGGCTGTACCATTATCATCCAAAACCCAACCCGAAATATCTATGTCTTCAAAAGCATAAAGTTCAATCCAATCTGGGGAATCCCATATTCCTAGTTCGTTAACCAAAATCTGAGCAGATGCGGGTGACGATAGAAGAAGGAAACTTATTAATACTACACTCGAAAATAATATAGTATGTAAAATTAACTTCACGGTATTACTCATAGCCTGCCTATTACCAAATACTATAGCACTTCCCGGTTTTAATTCCAGATGCTCTTCACACCGGGTGTGTTAGACTCGGTCACACCCGGTGTGGTCTTAAATTGTATTCCGCGCTTGTGATCCTGAAACTAGTTCAGGATGACGGTAGTGTGGGACGTCATGTAAACAGCCAATAACAAACAGTCACTGGTCAATGGTCAATAGTTAATATGGAGATAATACGTTTCGAGGTCATTTTCGTCGTGGTTTACTCTGACGTATCGAAGTCTGCATCCACCCGAACCCGCATAACTTCCTCTGTATAAAGTACCCCCCCTTACCGCCTTCACTGTTGCCGAGGAGTTACTATCTATATCAATACCGTTATGAAAATTATAAACACGCCCGACCCAAGTATTTCTGACTGCCCAAGTTGAACCGAAACCCTGCGAAAATGAAATTTGTTCATTTATCGGCCAATTCCATGAACCGCTTGGATTAAAAGCATCCCCATCACCACTGCCGCAGGAGGAACCCGAACAGTTTTCATAACTTACTCCGCTTCTTAGATAACTAAAGGGGTTTAATACCGTACCTCCCTGACCTATAATAAAGTGGAGATGGTCCCCGCTTGAATTACATGATGCACCCTGAATAATTGACGCGATTCTGTCACCCTCGTTAACATGACCCACTTCCGACTCCTGCCCCTTTCCGGCAATAATAGCCTGGATTGCCTCAAATTCAGATCGCGCTTGTGATAAAAGCTGTTGATACTTAATCTCATCATTCTTTGTTTGTTCCAATAGTCTTGTTTTAGCCGACTTCTGAGAAGCAAGAGATCGTTTTTGAGATTCCAGCTGATTCTGAAGTTCCTCCTGAGTAGACTTCTCCTCTAAATACGCCTCCTGTGCAACTTTCAGTTTATCAAGTAAGGATCTGTCGGCTTCCTGTATTCTTTTAAGATAATGAAAGCTCGATACTGTTCCCTCAAGATTGGGAGATGTAAAAAGAAGTAAATATGGCTCACTAAAACGTGACATCTTGTAGGTCTGATTCGCCCGTATGACAAAAGCGTCCTTCAGTGAGTCTAATGACCCTTGCAGTCGGTCAATTCTTCCCCCTAAAAGAAGTATTCTCGCCTCGGTCTGGGATATTTTTAAGGTTGTAAGCTTTATTTGAGCGTCATATTGAGCAATTTGATTTGAAAGTGTTGATTTTTCCGCACCAAGCCTTTTTAATTCGTTTTCATATTTTTGAATTTCCTCGCTTAATTGTGTAAGTTTAGAAGCGTCCTGTGCTTTGACGGGAAGGTATGCAAATACTATTCCCAGTAATATTATTGAAAAGACAAATGTGAAGAAATATTTCAGGAAAATCCGCATTATTTTTTACGTCTGGCACGAGACACTGCCAGTATACTTCCTGTCAAGGACAATACTATACCTATCAAAACCTCGGATCCCAAAATAATAAGAAGAATAATTAGTAATCTTAGAGTATTTGATGGTAACACCGGAATATCCCCGAAATAGCGGATCAAGGTGGGAGTGCTATATAAAATCAATATAAATGAACTTAACCAACCGATGAATACTCCGATGAGTGCATAGAGTACCGCCTCAATTAAAATCGGTGAGCGAATAAATCCGGGAGTAGCTCCGATCAAATCGAGTATTTCTATCTCACCCCTTCTCGCAGTAATTCTCATGCCGATAATTATCAAAATTACCAAAAGAGACGTTCCCAATAAAAAGCCTACAAAGACCGATCCCCCAACCCTAATATAATAAGTTACCTTTCTTAGCCTCCCGACAACATCAGTCAAACTCGACTCCCCGCCCAAACTGGCAGTAAAACCAACCTCTTCAACTATGCTTTCTTTCTTAACTTCATCGATCACTGATTCAGCGTCCGTCAGATCGTTTACCGAAAACTCCAAACTCGCCGGAAAAATTGAGGGGCTTACTAGTTCAGACAGAAGCGGATTTTCGCTCGTCGCCTCTTTATAAATCTCAAGAGCTTTTTCTTTTGATATATAACTGACATTTTTTAATCTTGCATCTGAGGCTAATTTAGCCTCAAGTATCGTAATATCAGATTCAGTTGTATCATCTTTCAAAAATGCAATTATTTGTGGTCTGGTCTCAAAATACCTGATTACCTGTCCCGAAGAATATATAAAGATCGAAAGCACGGTCGCCACAAAAAAGGTTGTGGTTAAAACAAAAATTGCAGCCATCGCCTGAAAGGGAGATCTCCTGATACTATTTAAGGCAGTTTTTAAATGCATACTATTTTTCTTCGGCCACTTCTTCTTTAGGTTTTTCCTTATGACTTTCTTTCTTGCCGCTGTCCTTGACAATTTTCCCTTTTTCAATTTCAATCACTCTTTTTTTCATCTTATCAATTATACCCTTATGATGCGTTGCCATAATAATTGTTTTTCCCTCTTTATTGATTTTATCGAATAAATCCATTATCGAGTCGGCGGTCTCCCAGTCAAGATTACCTGTCGGCTCATCCGCTAAAATTACTTTCGGATTTATTACCAATGCCCTCGCCAAAGCAGTTCTTTGCAGTTCGCCACCTGCAAGTTGGGAAGGGAAAAAATTACCCCTTTCCATTAAACCCACCAGCTTGAGCACATGATTCACTCTTTCTTTCCACTCGTTTTGTGGAACTTTGGCAACTGCGAGGGCCACCTCAATATTCTCCCGAAGGGTTCTCTCAGATAATACCTTGAAGTCCTGAAAAACTACGCCAATTTGCTGGCGGATTTTTGGGATTTCTTTATCCTTAGCCTTGGTTATATCCTCTCCGTCGATAATAATTTGTCCGGTATCGGGTAAATATTCGCGTAATATTAACTTTATAACAGTAGTTTTACCAGCTCCCGATGCTCCTGTTATAAAAACAAACTCCCCATTTTCTACCTCGAAGGTGATATCTTCGACTGCTTTAACATCACCGAAGGATTTTGAAACTTTCTCGAGTTTTAACATGATAATAGAACTCATTATAGATTAACAAATGAAGTCGATCCAAGCAAGGAGAGCGTAATCTAGCACCACATTTGCAACAGTAATAAACTGTTGTATGAGAGTAAAGCCAAGAGATATTATTCTGGAATATAAACGAGAGGGAAAAGTATATCCCACTGCCTCAAAATTAGGCATTCATCCAACCACGGTTTACAGATGGGTAAAAAGAGCCAGAACATATAGAGGAAAGCTCACTTCAAGAAGTCTTGCGAGAAAATCTACCAAACCAAGGATAATTCATACTGCTTTGTCCATAAAGGAGATAGATTTAATCATTCGGGAAAGGAAAAAGAAAAATGCAATGGCTGAGAAAATCATCAAAAAGTTGGGCCTGTCTGTACACCCTTCAACGGTTCACAGGCTTCTTCAAAAGAAGCATCTTGTGAGAGAATATGGATATCATATAAGACCAAGGTTCCAAGATACTTTACATATGCATTTAGGAAACACTAAGACCATAGGTTACTTACAGATGGATGTTAAATACATTACTCCAGAGCTTTCAGGTCTTCCCTGGACCTGTTTTGAGTACGCAGTCATCGATATCTTCTCCCGTTACAAAGAAGCTGTAATCCTCAATCACCTCGATCAAGACGGTAGTATTTCCTCCTTACTTGAAATTGTTCCTAAGCTGCCTTTTAAGCCATTATTCTTGCAAACTGATAACGGTCTTGAATTTCAGGAGAGATTTAGTGTCCATGTAAAAGCATTGGGTATTAACTACCACTACATTCATAAAAATACGCCCAATGAAAACGCTCTCATTGAAAGGTCTTTCAGAACTGATGAAGAAGAGTTTTTCTTCTGGCTTGAGAAAGCTCCTCAAAACTACGATGAATTAAAAGAATGGTTTTCCAAATGGCTTCATGAGTATAACTATGAAAGGCCACACTTGGGAATAAACCTGAAAACACCATATGAAGTTATTGCAAATGTCCTGCTAGGTTAAGGAATATAATAAACTACCACGGCATTAATGCCGTGGTATTCTAGAATAGTAATTCTAGACTAGTTTGTTCACTGCTTCGTTCTCGCCTCGCGAGAGCCAGGGCGAAGCGGGTCACCCACGTTCTAAAGAACGTGGTATTCACGAAGTTTGAATAATATCAATATGCACGTGCATATTGAATTTGTTGCATTTACATATTATTCAATTCTCCGGGATTATGAGGTTTTTCCCGTCCGTCGCGATGACAACATCTCCCATTTCATCCGTTCTTAATATCTTAATATCTTTTTCGCCCAATATCTTAAGTACTTCTTGGTGCGGATGGCCGTAAGAATTATTTTTACCCACAGATATAACACCAATTTTCCAATTGCTTGACCCTAGAAGACTTTGAGACAAACCATTCTTGCTGCCATGATGAGGTACTTTGATATATTCAAGTGGTTTATTGTATTTTTGTTTTATAATTTCGGCTAAGTCATCTGATAACTTGTTATCGATGTCCCCTGTAAATAATGCGTCGAATTCACCGTAACTTAACATAGCCACAATTGAAAATTGATTAGGATCCTGCTCTGAGGTATAAGCACCCAAAACACCGTTATTTGTTTGGTAAAGTTCTTTTGTTCTTCGGTCTTTCTGTTCATAAGTTGTTACTGAATTATCCGCCAAAAACTCACTGGATGGAGATAATATATCTAAATATATCAAATCTAACCTCATACTCACACTGCTCGTAGGATTTATTATAACTGTCTGGCTACCCCCTACAAGACTCTTTAGCACTGAGTAATTAGAACTGCTAGAATCTAATGCATTTGCCAGAAAATATTTGACACTATAATTTTCAAATACCTCTATCAAACCAGAATAGTGATCCGCCTGCGGATGCGTTAAAACAATGACTTCAATTTCCCTATCCCAAAAAGGCAAATAGTTATTCAGACAATTTATTACTTTATTCCCGGGTCCTCCGTCTACTAATATTTCTGTTTTCCCGCGGATTACTAAAAATGCATCCCCCTGTCCCACATCACACGCAATCACACGTAGATTTCGACCCGGGTAAGAAATGGCAGCAAGCCATAGAGTTACCGCCATTAGTACCAAAAGAAAAATAAAAAGTTTCCATCGGTTTGACATAATTCGATTAACCAAAAACATTTACAACACTAATAAACCACAGTGTTAAAGGATAACTCAGCCACAAAATTAATGTACCGATAGGCACAGTTACTAAACTGATTATGCCTGAAATCATACCAATAATTGTTACCGGTACAACTGTCCATAAGACTAAAATATTGGCGAGGGGCGAAAGAACATTGAATTGCCCGAATGCAATATACAATATCGGTGCAACGCCTATCTGGGCTGAAAGAGTTGTCACTAAGTTTTCTCTTATACCTTTGGGTAATGCTTTAAATACTTTTTGAAGCTTCGGTACAAATATAATAAGCGATAAGGTAGCCACAAAAGATAAGATAAAACCTAAATCATAAAGCCAGTCCGTTTTAATAAATAGCAGCGCAAATGCAGACAGAAAAAGGGCACGCGTAGCGTTATAAACTTTACCAAGTACTTGAGCTGTAAACGCAACAGACCCCATTACAGCTGCCCTAACTATCGGCGCATCAAAACCGGAAATTAGTGCGTAAAGCCAAATACCGACAATTGCAAGAAAGATTGCCCGTCTCCTTGGTATCACAAGTACAAGAAATGTCGTCAGAAACGATGCTATAAGTGTTACATTCATTCCGGAAGCTACAACGACATGAGCTGTACCGCTCTCCTTAAGTACCGCCCAAAAATCCTGGCCAATATTAGCCTTAGACCCCAAAGTCATTCCGGCAACAAGTGCAGCATGATCATTCGGCAAACTTTTTTGATAAAAAGCTATTAATCTTTTACGTAAATAATATAAATTACCTCCACGCTCTTTAATCCCAATTAGACTCGGATCTTTCAAAATTTCTCCATCAACTCTTCCTTCTATTATGACTCTGTCTCCATAATTTACCTCAGGAAATAGTGGAAGATAAACCTTGAATCCACGAAGTCTTAAGTATTGGGATGACGAATAGCGTATTGGTTCAGAAGTTACGCGATAGGTAATTCTTAACCTCGTGCCATCGGGGTAAGAGGGTCGACCTTGGTAAAAATATATAAGCCTTATAATTATTATAATTGTTACAAGCAACCAAGGTAGAAATCGTCTCATCGTGGACTAGTAAACAGAAACCTTATCTTTTACTTTCTCATACACACTTTTCTTTAAAGCGCCTTTAGAGAGGAGTTCGTCGACAGTTGAGTACGGTCTGTGATCAATTATACTTTGGCCGTATACAGGGCCAATTCCGGGTAATGTATCTAACTCGGTTAGTGTAGCAGTGTTAATATCCGTCAAACCCTCCGTCGATGTCGAAAACGGCGCTGGTATAGTTTGATCCCCTCCCGAATTGTTGGCAGTTACAGCAACTGACTGCTCACTTACGGACTTTATATACATCTTTTGACCATCACTTAAAGGCGCCGCGCGATTGACATACTTTTCTACCCAAACTCTGTCTGCATCAACTGATAGACCTCCCCCGGCGATCAAAAGATCATCAATTCTTGAACTATTTTTAAGTTTATAAACTCCGGGTTTTTCTACACTTCCTGCAATTTCGACAATAATTTCAGAAGCATTAATTTTAACCTCCTCAGTGCTCTCTAATACCTCAATTGTGTCCTGTCCACCTATCAGTCCATCTTTATATAAAAACACGCCTAAACCGATTAAGATCAGCCCAAACAAGGCTAGGGTAATTAGGAGTCTGTTAGTTAAAAGAAATTTTTCAAAATTAAATCCCTTAGTCTTTGAAAAGTGGGTATGTTCTTCCAAGTTTCTCAGATCGTCTATATCATCTTCTTTCAGTCTATGGGACATTTACTAGCATTAATAACACTTCATGAATTTAAAAACAAGAGCAAGAATATGAAGCTAAAATACAAAATTTAATAATCTTCCAGGCACATAGATTTCTTTTTTTATAGTCTTACCCTCCAACCACTTCGCTATTCTCGGATTTTCCTTAGCCATCACCAAAACCTTTGACTTATGACTTGTGACTTGTGACTCGATATTTATCGTACCGCGTAACTTACCATTAACCTGTACCGCTATTGTAACGGTACTTTCTATAATAAGTTTGGGGTCGTATTTTGGCCATTCTTGCAGATGGACTGAGTGAAATTTTCCATTTTCCGTTTGAGGACCGGTTAATTCATTGGTAACTGGAAATCCCTCGACTTTGCTCGGGATGGTGAGCTCGTCGAACCATTGGAGACTGGAACTTCCAGCAAAATCTCGCTGGTATATCTCTTCCGCAAAGTGCGGTACAAGCGGAGCCAAGAGTTTTATAAATTCCCTTGCGTCATTTTTTGCAAGCCCGCTCGAATCGCCCCAATAATTCGAAAATTCCATTAAACTCGCAACAACAGTATTAAATTTCAAATTCTCTATATCCTCGCTAACTTTCTTAATTGTCTGATGCAGTCTCATTTCAAGCTCTTTATCACTTTCCTTCCCTATTTTTTCGCCAAAAAGCTTGTAAAGACGCCTTAAAAACCTGAAACAGCCTTCGACCGACTCCTCGCTCCAAGCTACCATCTGGTCAAAAGGTCCCATAAACATCTCGTACAGTCTTAACGTATCAGCACCGTATTTACCTACAATTTGATCCGGATTAATTACGTTACCGAAGGATTTACTCATTTTACGACCGTCAGACCCGAGGACAATTCCGTGAGACCTTCTCTTCATATAAGGCTCAGGTGTAGGCACAACTTTGATATCGTAAAGGAATTTATATATAAATCTCGAATAGAGTAAATGTAGTGTCGTATGTTCAAAACCACCCTGATATAAGTCAACCGGCATCCAGTATTTTATTTTTTTCTTATTTTCATAAAATATATTTATAAATTTATTTTTTTCTTCATTTTTACTTAGTTTTAAATTGGAAATTGGAGATCCCTCGACTTTGCTCGGGATGGTGAGCTCGTCGAACCATTGGAAACCGGAAATTCCTAGCTTGTCTGCAAAAAGATAAGCTAGGTAGTACCAATTCGATCCTGCCCAGTTGGGCATGGTATCAGTTTCCCTCCGTGCTTTACCGCCACACTTCGGACAAATAGTATTTACCCATAAGCCGATATTTGCCAAAGGCGACTCCCCTGTCCCCGAAGGTTCATATTTTTCTACATACGGAAGTTCAACGGGTAAGTCTTTCTCGGGAACCGGTTGTATTCCACAAACTTCGCAATGAATCATTGGAATTGGTTCTCCCCAATAATGCTGTCTGGAAAAAACCCAATCACGGATATGATAACTATGTTCCCTTTTACCCCACCCCTTTTTCTCTATATCAAAAACTATCTTAGTATTATCCTTAGGTACAGTTAACCCATTCCAGCTACCCGAATCAATTATTTCTCCACATCCGGTATATGCCACTTCACTGATATTCCCCCCAGAAATCACAGAAATAATTGGCAGACCAAATTTCTTTGCAAATGCAAAGTCTCTTTCGTCATGAGCAGGCACCGCCATGATCGCACCTGATCCATATTCTGCAAGTACATAATCCGATACCCCTATGGGAATTTCCTTACCTATAGCCGGGTTAAATGCTTTAAGACCTGTATCAACTCCGCTTTTTTCTTTCTCACCCAAATCTCTTTCAATATTTGCATTACTAAGAGATATATCTATATACTTTGATAGTAATTCTTCTTTTTCTTTAGAAACTAACTTTAGCAAATTAGCCTTCGCGTACTCTGGTGCAACTACCAGGAATGTTGCTCCGTATAATGTATCCGGTCGCGTAGTAAAAACTTCAATTTGCGATTTGTGATCCGGAATTTGAAATTTTATTGTCGCTCCTTCCGATTTTCCTATCCAGTTTTTCTGTTGAATTGATATCTTATCCGAATAATCAACGAGCTTTAAATCATCTATTAATCTATCGGCATAATTAGTTATTCTAAGGAGCCATTGTTTTTGCATTCTTTTAACAGTCATTGTTCCGCACCTTTCGTGCGTACCGTCTGAGTTAACCTCTTCATCGGCCAGGTTTGTTTTGCAAAAAGGACACCAATTTACTTCGACTTCGGATTGGTATGCTAAACCCTTCTCAAAGAGCTTTAGAAAAATCCATTGTGTCCACTTGTAATATTTAGGGTCGGTTGTATTTATTTCTCTTGACCAGTCAAAAGACAAACCCAACGCTTTCATCTGCCTTTTAAAGTTGTCAATATTTTCCTTTACGGTGATTGATGGATGAATTCCTAACTTAATTGCATAGTTTTCTGCAGGTAAACCGAAGGCATCCCACCCTATTGGGAAAATTACATTATATTTTTCCATCCGTTTTTTTCGAGCGTAAGCGTCCATTGACGAGTAGCTTCGTACATGTCCGACATGGAGACCTGCTCCGGAAGGATAAGGAAATTCGACTAACAGGTAGTATTTATCAGTTTTAGCGAAATCTTTAGCCTCATAAATATTTCCTTTTTCCCAAATATTTTGCCATTTGGGTTCAATTTCACCAGGTTTATATTGAAGTTTAAGATTAGTCATATCTGTATTATATTACTACAAGTTTTTTACTACAACAAAAGATACAGTACACAACTATTTAGAAAAACCACTTATATTTCATAGGTATTAATATATATTATTAGTACCCTATATTATATCCTGAATAACTACATTCTGTTTAAATATAAGCAATTTTCACTCTGCGGTAATCGTTAAAAATAATTATTTCCGGCAATATATATAACTAGGACTTTGTTAAAAATATTACAAAATATATATAAATAATCTTTATGGCTAATCAGGGGCAAAAAGTAGTCGTTAAAAATCATAGCACTCAAGCATTTTGGGTGCTATTTAATACTATTTAAGACAAATTAATACATCATTATTTGTCATAACACTTTTCACTGAAAGAACATGACAATAAATATACATTTCGGCAATACTATAGCAAATCTCAAGAGAACCCCGCCTTTTAAGGCGGGGGTGAATTAAGCTTTGATATGTCATAACTGGATTCAAAATACGAGTCTTACGTGACAAGTAAATGTTTTGAAATTGCTTATATATTATTTAAGTTTCCGTAGATCTGCCTATACCTAGATAAACGTCTACTTTATTATCTATCACCTTTAATACAGCATTGTCGACGTCGATCTTTTTAATTTCACCTGTTTTTAACCGATATTCAATATTCTTTTTAATTAAAGATATAAAATTGGCGTGCTTTGAAAGAATATCAAACTTACCTTTATCATTATATGAGGTTAATGACATTACCTCACCAGAAAAAAGTATACCTTCTCTATTTTTAACCGTTAAAATAAGCGGACTCGCCTGCATGCTCAATCTCTCCTATACTACCGATATATAAGAATCTCTCCTCCGGTATCCGATCGTATTTCCCCATAATTATACCGTTAACGTCTTTTAGACACACATCTAGGGGAACAAAAGCTCCCTTAATCCCCTTTTGTCCCTCTGCAACAAAGAAATTTTGCGTCATAAAATTCTTAATTCTTCTTGCCCGTCTGAATGTGATCTGATCCTCTTTCGAAAGTTCGGATTCCCCCACCAGCGAAACAATACGCTCCAAGTTTTCTGCTCTTTTTAAGATATTTTTAGCACTCAATGCAACTTCAAAATGAAAATCTCCAACATATAGCGGGTCTAATGCAACGGATGATGAAGCTAAAATATCTATTGCCGGGACAATTCCCTGCTGATATATCTCTCTTGATAAGACAACAATCGATTCCAAGTAGGGAAAAATGGATTGGACTGCATAATCCAAAAGGTCATCCGAGGGGACGTAAATAGCCTCGATTGAACTTATATAATTTTTATCTGTTGAAGAAAGTCTTTCGTGGAATGAGGCCATTTCACTCTCAAGGGTGGCTTGGTAACCATCCTCACTCGGTATTACATTCATCAATGTCGAAAGTTCATTTCCAGCCTGAGCAAAGCGGAATAAATTATCTATAAAAAAGAGTATATCCTTACCTAGTTCATCCCGATAATACTCAGCCAAAGTCACCGCAGCATATGCCGTTAAAAATCTAATGGCGGGATTTTCTCCCATATTACCAAAGATTAAACTCGAAAAAGGAAGTGAGCGTGTATCGTTCAACGCGTGGTAAAGCTCTAACCCTTCTCTGGAACGTTCTCCAACCCCCGCAAATACTGATAAAGACTTCCCGCCGGATGTGCCAAGAACATTATGGAGAATTTCCGTTAAAAGCATGGTTTTACCTACACCCGCACCTCCAAATAAACCCATTTTTCCGCCTTTAAGAAGTGGTGCAAAAAGGTCAATTACCTTAATCCCCGTTGTTAGAAGTTCCTGCTTAACATTCAAGCTAACCCCGAGTTCACCACTTTGATAAATCGGACTCTTTCTCTCAGTATCAATCTTCCCAAGCCCATCAAGTGCATTACCAAACAGATCCACCACTCTGCCCAACATTATTTTACCAGTCGGAAACAGTATCGGATGTTCAGTGTTGACAATCTCAGCCCCTCTATAGAGTTTATCGACACCAGTCAGGCAAAAGGCATATAAGATACCTACATCCGATGACATATAAACCTGTAACCGAACTTCTTTGTCGTCCCTCATTATTAAAATATCGTTTATCGAAGGTAAATATTCTTGAAATTCGACCTCAACTACGTTACCTCTAACGCTAAGAATATGACCAATATGTTTATCGTCCATGATTACCCCCTTTCCCAATTGTATAAGTACTTGATAACGTATTTAGTTGTTTACGGTTAATAATATTATGAGCTATTCTGATGTTCTCGAACTGGAGTTTTTTTAATTCAATATCGATATTTCCTCTCGCCCGATCCATCGCAAGAAATCTTGATGCAAACTTTGCAAGTTGAGATTCTTTTACTGCTTGTTCAAAAAGCGAAGCAAATATTTCAGTCTCAAAAAATATCAATATTTTTTCTAAACTAGGTTCAAATAAATACGCTACCGGTTTTTCAGTCGTTTTACTAAGTTTAGTAATCTCAGCTGAAACAGAAAATTCTGTCGCATCCTGAGTAATAACATTCTTAAATTTTCCATAGTAAACATGTATTTCTTCGTATTGAACAACGTGCTTAATAATTTCAGCCAGCTGACTTTTATTTTCTCCGTAGTCAGGAAACTCAAAAAAGGTGTAAGGCCGGCCAACTGCCTCAGAGAGGAATAAAGACAAACCATGTCTACCAACGATGGTTATTTCATTGTCACCCTTCCTGGCTTCACTTAAAAACAACTGGAAGGTTTTCCCTACGATATCACCGTAGAGACCCGTATTGGCTGACAACAGTACTGCAACGGTCTTACCATTGTGAGGCAGAAAGGTAATATTTTCTCCTCTTTTATTACTCTTTTTCGCTAGGTTTGCAATCTCTCTGACGTACGACATTCTTAATTGATCAAATATTTCATCTATTTCGTCCTGAAACGATCTGTTGGTTAAAACTGAATCGCGGGTTTTCTTCATTCTTATTGAGCTAATTTCTTCATAGGCTGAAACAAGGCCCTGAAGAGTCTGAACTTCGTTTAATCTGTCTTTGATGTCACCAATGCTATACATATATTACCGACATTATTTTGAAATAGTTTGCAAAATGTCCATTTGGCTTTTTCTTAACTTATCAAGAAGGACTTCAAAGGTGCTGCTCCCCTCAATGATATCGTCAATACCCTTTTTAAAACTACCACCTTCCATATATTTTTGACTAAATCTTTTAAGATCGTTTTTAAGATCTGATAATCCTTTTTCCTTCCAGTAACCAACCCATAATGCGGCGAATAGTATTACACTCAGATTTAAAGGAACAGTCACATTTGACGGTTGATCAAAAAGCGATTGGATTTTATCGCCTAAACTTAACGTCCTTTGGGTTTCCTCCGATAATTCAGCCCCAAAGTGCATATATTGTCTTAATTTTTCGTGGCTCACAAGGAAACTAGTCAAAACCCGACTGAGCTCACGAAGAAGCTGAGTTTGAGCCTGGCGTCCAACCCTGGTTACCGAAAGAAACGGGTTAATTGCAGGACGTCTACCTTGATTAAAATATTCTCTATCAAAGTAGATGTGACCGTCGGTCATCGCCATTAAATTCGTTTGGATATAGCCTGAGAAATCGCCCATTACCATCTCAGCAACCGGAAGGAGGGTTATCGATACTTCCTTCACCTGATCAGGGGAAATCTTTGTTTTCGTAGATATATCCAGATCTTTAAACAAAAGAAAATTTCCTCCTCTCTCCATTATTTTGGCATGAATATAAAAAATATCACCCGGGTAGGAACTTCTTCCGGGAAACCTTTTTGCCAAAAGTGAAATTTCCCTGTAATACTTAGCATGAGCCGTCATATCATCGAGAACCACGAGCACGTCCCGACCCATATCTCTAAAATACTCTGCAATCGTTATTGCCGTGTAGGGCGTCAGAAACACAAGTCCGGGAACATCATCCGGAGCCGATGCGACAAGTATTGTATTATTTTTAATTTTCTCATTAGACAGAAAATTATGTATCATTGCCGTATCCAACTTTCTTTTTGCAATTGCTGCGTAAATACAAATAGTTCCGCTAGCTGCTTGTGTATATAAATTCTGAAGCAAAAACTGTGTTTTATTTGTCTTTCTATCTCCTATTACCAGTTGTCTCTGGCCACGTCCAAGAGGAGTTACCAAATCAACTATCGTTACACCGGTTTCAAATGGTTTATCAATATTTTTTCTGACATTAATTCCGGGCGGAGCACTATCTAATACCCTATATTCTGAGAATTTTATCCCTTTTTCCAACCCTACAACGGTCCCTAGAGCGTCGAGTGCTTTTCCAAGCATAAAGCTCCCGAGTGGGATCTTTAGCGTCTCATTGGTCCTAGCAACTTTTGTTCCGATTTTTATCTCAGCTTTTTTTAAAAGAAGAATCTCAACATAATCTCTTGAAAGCGAAAATACTTGGCCGTTCTCGCCGCTTTCAAACATAATAAGCTCAAATAGTTTTGCGCCCGGCAACCCTCTTACATAAATTACTGAAGGCGATATTTTTTCGACGATCCCAATTTCTTTAGTAACATTAAGATAATCTTCAAATTTGTTCATATATTGGAAGCCGGAACACTTTGTGCAGTTTTAGGCTGTAGGTTTGAGTAAACACTGCCGAAGAGCTCTTCAAATTTTTTTTTCATCGATAAATCTATATACTTCCCGCGATACATAAAAATTGCTCCGCCGATTAATTTTGAATCAATTTTTATATCCAAAACAATCCCCGCACCAATATTGTCTTTTACCCAATAAAAAATACGCTCGAGTCCTGATTGGCTAAGATCCATTGGTATAACAATGTCAAATTCTTCCAACTTTGCAAGCTCAGTTAAAAGAGATTTAAAGTATTTTTCCTTGTCCGGGGTTACTTCCAAATCCTGTGTTATTGCTGCACGTACCCAAGCTCTTATAGTACTCTGTAGTACATTGTTATACATATCAGTATTTTGATATAAAGATTTTAGGACCAAGTTAATTTCATCCATTAGTAATTGCTTATCCTCTGTAGTTTTTATTTTATCGGTAAAATCTGCGAACATGTCAGTTTATAATATGCTCTTCTTTGGCTTCTTTCAGTGCATCTATAATTAAATCTTCCTGTTCCTTGTTAGTTAGTGTTTTACCCAAAATTTTATGGCTAAGTTCTTTAACAACTCCTAATACAAGCTTATCAACCTCAGCAAACATCTCTTTTTTATAATCGGCTAATTCTTTTTCCACAATTGTGTAGGCGCTTTGAATCGCGCGTTTCGTTTCAATACTTGCACCCTTAATTTCAGCCTCAATCATGCCCTCGATTTTCCCTAGATTGGGCGTTACTTCTTTCTTAATATCTGCCACTACTCCCGATAATTCATCGACTGAAACCTTACCGACTTTTTGAAGAACACTGCTGTACTGCCTGATTTCCTCATTGGTAACGCGAGCGAGCATGTCAGATATTTTATCCTGCTCCTGTTTATCAAATAGTTGAGAAGAAGAAATTATCTCTTTAGATTTATCGTAAGCGCTTTGAAGAATCTTTTTGGATTCCTGATCCGCCTCTGCAATCCTCGCCTCAATTTTCTCATTAAGTTCTTTTCTTAGATTAACTTCGCTTTCTTTCAAAAGCAGAAATTTTTTAACTAATCTCAAATAAAAAATAATTACGCCAATTAAAATGAGCCCAAGCGAGGCTGCTATAAAAGAGGTTAAATAAAAAAGGGCAGTATCAACCATATTATCTTACTTTATACCCAAAACACTTAAATTATCAATTACAAATTACATTTTGGGGGATCAAAATCACTAACGAGGATGAATATCCGAGTTAGTGGAGTTTATACCCAATACAGGCTTAAATGCAATTGGAAATTGGCCACCGGCTCGGAGAGAAACTGGAAAATAGAAATTTGAGGAAGATTAATTCTTCTTCAGCAATACCTCTCCTGTCATGACTGATGGTATTGTAATACCCATCACAGTGAGAATCGTCGGAGCGACATCCTTCAAACTCCCCTCCCTAAGGTAATCTTTGACACCCCTAAGGCTTGCATCTACAAGCATTAAAGGCACGGGGTTATTTGAATGTTCCGTATTCATACTTCCCTGTGAGGTTGTATAGAAAAAACTACCGGTTGGATAAGTTAATAATTCTTCAGCATTACCATGATCGGCGGTTAGATATAAAGATCCTCCTGAGAGTAAAGTCGTCTCACTAACCATACCCAGAGCTTTGTCAACAATCTCAATAGCTTTTATCGTGGCCTTAATATTACCGCTATGGGCAACCATGTCAGGATTGGCGAAGTTAATTACAATAAAATTATAATAATCCTTCATTACTGCCTTATTAAACTCTTCCACAATTTTCCAAACAGCCATTTCAGGCTTTTTATCATATGTTGCAACATTAGGAGAAGGAACAATTAAAGTATCCTCTCCGGTCACTTTGGTATCAGTCAAACCGTCAAAATAGAATGTTACCATTCTTTCTTTCTCGGACTCAGTTAGATGAAGCTGCTTCAGACCGAACTTTGAAATAACAGATGAAAATGTATCCTTGATATCTTCGGGCGGGAATGCTATAGCTGAAACTGGAAGATTTTTCTGATATTCTGTCAGCGTGACAAAAAAGATGTTTTTCGGCCATTTAGTTCTTACAAATGTCGGCCCGGTTGCTTTCTCGCCTTCTTTCTTTGCCTTTTGTCTTCCGTGAGGAGTATAACCAAATTCGATAAACTTCAGTTCTTCAAAATTCGGAAAAACAAAAGCCATTGTTAGCTGCCGCGGTCTGTCTATTCTGAAGTTAAAAAATATCACAGAATCATTATCATTAACCTCTCCCACGACTCGACCGTCTTTAACAATCACCGTCGGTTCAACAAACTCATCACTGACATTTTTATCATAAGAAGCTTGAATAGCCTCAGATGCCGATGTTGCTTGAATACCTACACCTGACACTATTGCGTCATATGCCCTCTTCGTACGTTCCCATCTGGCATCCCGATCCATACTCCAATACCTACCGCAAACAGATGCTATTTCGGCCGACTTAGTTTCCTTAAGATATTTTTCAAGCTTTTCTACAACACTAACTCCGTCTCTCGGAGGCGCATCCCTGCCATCTGTAAAAATATGTAGTAATACACGGGTAAAATTATATTTCTGACATAACTCTAAAAGTGCGTAAAGATGTGCAATTGAAGAATGTACACTGCCTGAACTAACTAACCCCATGATATGCAAAGTAGATTTATGCCTTCTTGCATGAGATAAAGCAGAAAGTAATGCTTGGTTTTCAAAATAAGTTCCATCTTTGATTGACATATTAATTCTAGGTAAACTTTGGTAAACTACCCTACCCGCCCCAAGAGTTAAATGCCCGACCTCAGAATTCCCTGCCTCATTTGCGGGTAATCCGACAGATTCACCGGATGCAATCAGTTTGGTATACGGATAATTTAGTTTGAAATTATCAAGATTGGGTGTATTTGCCTTGGCTATCGCATTTCCGGTCGATTCAGGAGCAATTCCGAAACCGTCAAGCACCAATAAGACAACCGGCTTTATTTTTAAGACACGAAGTTTAGCACTATCCAAGGATGATAACCCGGTAAATTTTGATTTAAATAAATTCAGTATCATAGTATTAAAGAATTAATATAACATAAGCCATCGCAAAACCAACAATAATAATTACAGCGGTTATTATTACATGCAACATTACACTTGTTTGAATCATTCTTCCGGCTAACGGATTTCTGCCTATTGCCTCCACTCCGGTTTTACTGACTCTGCCGAAATACGCGAAACCTAATACAAACGCCATAAGTAGTATTAATGCTGCCAAAATATATCGAAGTGATGCAAGTGGTTCAAATAAAGGTGCCGATATCCCCTCCCTAAGAACAGTCAGTAAATCACTTCTGGCCCCGGAAATACTGGCAGCCGGATGAATATTTATTGCAACATTAATTTCACCTATATCGGTTGGATTTGCCGGTTCATAGCTTTCAAGCGCGGTCCCTAATACATATCCGTTCTTATCTGCCAACTGGCCAACTCCGGGGTTGGTTGAGGTCGTAATCAAACTACCTTTTTTGATATTCCCGTTCGCTGCCGTAACTTTAACCACCGCGGTACCCGATGTTATCACAAGTTTTACATCAGTTTTATCTTCGTACTCTAAAGCTGCCGCAGGATTATCAGTCACAACGCCGTACATTTCAGTCGCAAAAGGCGATGCACATAAACCATAACCATTATCTAATGAGCAAATAATATGGCCGTTCTGAACCTTGTCTGAATCGTCCACTTTTATTGATAAAGCCAAACCTGAGGATGAAATCTGGGCTAATATTGGCTTATTTAAATTTAACGCTCCTACTATAAAAAAGATAAACACAATACCACAAAGTATATTTTTTCTCTTCTTCATATAAGTTTTCAGTTATTAGTTATTAGTTATTAGTTATTAGTTTCTCTATACATCCTAGATTTTTTACAGTTAAAAAGCAACTCATTTTAACCAAGCGAGTTCTGTTTGCGAAAAAGAGTTACCGAGCTTAAACTAATTATTTTCCGCAGGACTAATTTTTTACTAACCAGCCTCATTTGTCCAATATTTTTATCTAATTTTGTGAAAATTATCACCTTGCGGAAAATATAGTTTGTATTATAGGTATGAAGCTCGGTGACGTTCTTTTCAAAATCGGCACTTGTCTCTCTTTGCATTAACCCTGTCAGTTCGCAGACAGTACCTGCAGTCTCGACAATCACCCTACCGTTAACCTTCTCAATATATGCTAGAAGATTGTCTACGACGGCTTTTTCAAAGAAGTCGCCTCGTTCCTTATCTCCTCTTAAAGCCGTATATTGCATAGCAATTTACGGAAGTCAAGCTTTCTCGCCAATGGAGGGCTACGTAGAGATGCACCCACGTCTAGGATATAGAGAAATCTTCTCGTAATATCCCAATATCCAAATATCTAATTACGATTGCGGAAAACGTGGCTATAAATATGCGGAAATAAATTGCATATAATTCCATACCTTTTTTAAGGCTAAATTGCTATTGACAACTATATCGTAAAACTGTTCAATTAAAATTGGACATAATGAATATATTTGTCCAATATTTTAACAAGTTTCTAGTTAAATGAATTACCTGCCAAATAAAACATATCTAACGATACATGAAGCTGCTGCTTTTCTAAAAGTATCTACCAAAACTCTCCGACGCTGGGAGAAAAGCGGTCTCCTCTTAGCTCAAAGAACTAGCGGAGGTCACAGAAGGTATGATATCTACAGTCTTGATTTTTTTAAAAAGTCAAAAAAAGAGCTTAAAACTAAGCTCTTATTAAGAGAGTTAAATTCGAAACTTCAAAAAGTGAAGTCTTCTGATATAGAAAGCAATACTGTTAAAACCATTAACTACCAAGAAGAATATTATCCAGAATTACCTCCATTTCCAGTTAGAAGTAAGAAAATATTATTCGGTTCACTCATATCGTTTACAATTCTTGTATTAGGCTTTGCAATAATACAATCAAACTTTACTAACCATCAATTATTGAGTATTATCTCAAAATCACCAATATATACCAAGATATTAGCATATAAAAATACTCTGCAAAAAAGCGGAAATAATGCGGAGAATAGTTCAAAACTAGGCAAAATAGATTCTACTTCACTCACCAACGTCTTAGCAGATACAACTGCTTTTAATGCACAAACTTTCAATGTATACGTCGACACAAACCTACTGAAAAATGTAGATATTGGAGAAAATCTCAGCGTCACAGGTACTGCAACAATCAATAACAATCTACTCGCAAAAGGCACAACTAATGATATTGCAGGAACCTTAAACCTGTCGGGTAATACTTTAACCTCGAGTGCAGATTTAACTATTAATCCAACAGGCGGTGGAACTAAAATAGGAACTGGGACACCGGGTTCGGTAGATTTAACAGGGTCCGATCTCTATATTACTGGAGACTTGGAGGTAGACGGCACTTCATACCTACCAACTATCAACTCATCTACCATAACGACTACCTCTCTTACTGGTTCAACCGTTACTACCTCAACACTTACCATAAACTCCGAGTCATTCACCGATTTAACAGGAACGGGTTTGCAATTATCAGGAGGAGCTCTGCAAACAACATTAGGCACGGCAATAGATACTTCTGAAATAACTGATGCAACTCTACTGGAAGCCGATCTAAATGCATCAAATACTCCCACAGCAGATCAAATACTGACTTATAATTCCACAACAGGGGGCTTTACTTGGGCAACAGTCTCATTTACCGATACACGCGGAGTAGATACTGTTCAGGAGAGTGATGTAACAATTAATTCAGTAACTGCCACAACAATTGACTTTTTAGGAGGCGACTTTGATTTGTTGGAGTCCCCGTCCGGAGAAATCAATATACAACTGGCTCCAATCCTTGCCACGGTGGTCGGGGTGGCCGGAAATTTTGACGCGGGAGGAACGTTAACCTCCGGAACGGGAGACGCTTTCCAAGTAACATCATCCGGCACTATAACAATTCCGGGAAGTGAAGATATTACATTCGGAACAATCGGCTTAAACGACATAGGCGTAAGTAACATCACCTCAGGAGCATCCAGAGTCGGTGTATATTATAGTGAATTAGCAAATTCAACTGGAACTAATGTCCAAGATGTACTTGATGATTTAGATGCAGCGATCGGTGCCGGCAGCTCAAAATGGTCGCAACAAACCGGCTTCATCTATTTAAGTCAAACAACAGATGATGTCGTTATCGGAGGAAGCACTATTGCAGGAGGTTCATTATACTTCGACGAATCATCGGCTAATCTTTACCTGGGAACAAACGAAGCCCAAAACGGCATTCTTACTCTCTATTCATCTGGCGTTGGCGTAACCGATCCGACAATTACCACCGATTCCTCAGGAAATTTAATTGCAACCTCGCCTAACTTTAATACCACCTCAACCGGTATTAACACCACGGCCATTGGAGCCACAACGCCGGGAACGGCCGCATTTACAACACTCTCCACAACAGGTGCGACAACTTTAGGCAACAACTCATCTACAGTAGCTGTCAACTCATCCGTTTGGGATATAACTACTTTAGGCGTCGCATCTGGCTTTACTGGTATCAGCTCATCAGGTACGATAACTTTTTCCGGCTTGACGATAGACGGCCCGGTGCTAACTTCAGGCGGTATACTATCCTCCGAAGCTCAGCTTGCAATTGCCCGGGGCGGTACAGGCGGGAGTACTGCTCCGACTTCAGGTCAACTTTTAATAGGTAATGCCGGTAACGGCTATACCGTAGCTACTTTAACCGACGGTACAGGCATATCAATAACGGAAGGATCCGGTTCCATTACAATCGCTAATTCAGGCGTCACTTCAATTACAGGCACCGCCAATCAGGTAATAGCTTCGGGTGCGACTGGAGCAGTTACTCTTTCAACTCCTCAGGATATTGCAACTACCTCTACTCCTACCTTTGCCAGTATGACCTTGAGTGCAGCCACAAACCAGTTAACTCTGGGAACAACAAATACAACAACTATCAACTCAGTTGCTCCAAGCGCATCAAGGGTATATACCCTACCCGACTTTGGCAGCAACGACACCTTTGTCGGACTGGCTGCAACCCAGACATTAACAAATAAAACCTTTACCGATAATGTAACCTACATCCAGGATAATCTCGACAACACCAAAAAGCTTCAGCTTGATCTATCAAATATCGGGGCATCAACAACTACTACTCTTTCCCTTCCGGCAGGCGTTGGTGCTTCCGACACTGTTTGTTTATATACAACCGGCAACTGCGTCGGTTTGGGAGGAGGAGTAACAACACCGGGAGGAACAACAAATACCCTAGCTAAATTCACCGGAGCAAGCACCATAGGTGATGCGTCAATAACTGATACCGGTTCCCTCGTTACCCTATCAACCGATGTCGATTTCTCTCTTGCCGGAAGCGAAAATGTCACACTGTCCAATTCATCTTTGTCTAGCGATCTCTTATCTCTATCTGCGACTATCGCAGATACAAATTCTGCCGACCTCGTACAACTTGTCGTGACGGACAATACAGCTACTTCCGGAACGGGTCGAGGATTATATATCGAGGTTGGAGACGGATCAGCTTCTCTTGATTCAGCCATCGCTATTAACCATACTGATACCACCCAAGTCCTAACAACAGGAATTAATATTACAGGAGATACATCGACTGCAATAACAACGGGAATTAACGTATCTGATCCGGAAATAGTAACTGCACTAGCAGCCGGACTTAATGATCTGACAGGAACTAATTGGAGCATCACCGGTGCATCCGGAAACATGACCGGCGGAACGTACAATAGTCAAACCATCAGCTCAGCTGCCAGCTTTACAGGAACCGTCCAGGTCGCAACCTCCGTGACAGCACCTACTTACACCGGGACAGGCGCCGTGACTTTATCCTCAGGAGGAGGCAATACCTTGACACTTGACTCATCCTCCGGCAGTGTAATAATAGCCTCCGGAGATGCTCTCCAGGTAAATAGCGGAAGTGTAACATCTAATAATTCTGCTATAACAATCGATAGCGGGTCTTCCAACCAAGTCAATATAGGTTCATCAGATGCTTTATCAAACGGCACTTGGACAATTTCAGGAGCCGGTGCCGTATCGGGAGTAACCACTATAAATGCATCCGGATCAATTACTGCCGCAACCGCTGAGACGATAAACGGCATAGATATCAGCAGTGGCACGGTCAGCGATGTCGTAAATCTTACTATTAATGCTGGTGGCGATTTAACAATCGGAACAATCGGACTGAACGACGTCGGAACTTCAAATCTGGATTCAGGAGCCTCACTAGTTGGCGTTTTTGACGAGTTTACTTATTCAAGCGCAACCACCGTTCAGGACGTCTTAGACGATCTTGACGCCGCAATAGCAGCAGGAACCTCCAAATGGACGGATGCAGGAGCATTTACGTACCTGACAAACGATACCGACGATTTAGTCCTTGGCGGGACTACGGTTGCCGGTGCCTCGCTTTATTTTGACGAGTCTACGGCGAACCTTTATTTAGGCACCAACGAGGCGCTAAACGGCAGCCTGACACTCTACTCCTCGGGTGTTGGCGTAACCGATGCTCTCATGTCAACAGATGCTTCTGCCAACCTACTTATTACATCCAATAACTTGTCAACAACCACCACAGGTATAAATTCAACAGCAATTGGTGCGACAAACGCATCAACCGGTGCATTTACTACTCTGTCATCAACAGGCGTATCAACAATCGGCAATGGCTCAACGACCGTTGCTGTTGATTCCTCTTCCTGGGATATAACCGCACCCGGAGTTGCTTCGGGATTAACCGGCATTACCTCATCAGGAAGTATCACTTTCTCCGGACTATCTTCCGCCGGAATCGTTCACAATAGCGCAGCGGGGTTGCTTTCAACCTCAGCAGTCAATCTTGCCGGCGGTTCCTCAGAGATCACGGGAATTCTGCCTGTAGGGAACGGCGGCACGGGATTAGACGCATCAACTATAACAAACGGTCAACTACTAATAGGAAATGACACAAATAATAACTTTGATCTAGCGACACTAACTACCGGCGACGGTCTAGGAATAATAAATGGTGCCGGCTCGATTTCATTAGCCATAGACCACTTAGATTCAGCCGATGGCACCGGCGTCGGTGTGTCCTACTCAGGTTTAGAATTCCAAGGTTCCGGAAACGACGAGCTTACCCTACTGCAGGGCTGCACTGCCGATCAGATTCTGAAATGGGACGATACTAACTCACAATGGGAATGCGCGGGCGATGAAGGCAGCGGCACAGGATCTTCCAAATGGACAGAATCCGGTGGACTACTCTACCCCAATAACTATGCAACTGTTGACTTAGCTATCGGCGCTAACGCCTTGGCTGCACCTTTTTCAGTGGACGTAAGCGATAATATTGTCCGTATCGGCGACGGAGGCAATGACGCATTTGATCCTACCATCAACTTCTATGCATCCGATGCGACTGATACGGGTAGTTTGTCCTATTTAGATACTGATCGGTTTAGCTTCAGTGGCGGGGACGTTGCAATCGGCCAAACATTAATCCTGTCAACGGGAGCAAGCGCAGGTGTCTCGGGCGGTGGCCTGGTTGATTGCGACGGAACCACTCAAAAGCTTGTCTGGGACGATACAACCGAAGAATTTGCTTGCGGGACCGACCAAGGATCGGGAGCGGGAGGCTCAAAGTGGACAGCGGGATCACTCGCTACATATTTAACGGCAGGTGATACAGATTTATCAGTTGGTACAGGCACGGATACCTTAACTGCTCCCTTCTCTATTGATGTATCGGCAAACCGCATAAGAATCGGTGACGCAGCGAATGATGCCAATACCCCCGGGATAGATTTCTACGCAAGCGACGCAGCAGATTCAGGATCACTAACCTATACCGATTCTGACCAGTTTGATTTTACGCTTGGTGACGTTGTTATAGATCAAAAATTAATACTCCCTTCTTATTCCATTACCGCCAACGGTTCCCGCGTGGCTCAAACTACATCTTTTGATTCAACAGCTTCTTCTCAAGCCCTTTACGGCGTCAATCTGGATATAACAAACAATCCTACTACAAACTCTAATACCGGTTACGGTTATTATGTAACGTTGAATGATGCAGGCAGTTTAGCTAATACGGTTTATGGAGGCTATTTTGACACTACAACGGTCAATACAAATGACTCAACCTATGGTTTGGCTGCCCAGGGTGATAAAGCAGACATTCTACTTCTCGGCGGGAAGATTAACAGCAATAACGTTGCTATCACGATAGATGCCGGAAGTGCCAATTCAATTACCTTGGGAGCGGGAGACAACCTAAATCTGTCAGGCAATTTTGCCCAAACGGGTGCGGGAACACTCTCAACCGGAACCGGGGCAGTATCCATTAATGGCAATACTACTTTTGCAACAGGCACTACCATTACTCAAAATGGCACCGGCCAAGTCAGCTTCGGCGGTAATGTTGATACAACAAATGGCCTTGATGTAACCGGGGCAAATTTGACAGTCGGAGGAAGCAACTTTTCCGTCGCACCAGGTACAGGTAATACACTGATTAGCGGCACGTTGGGCGTAACGGGTTTAATTACCGCGAGCGGTGGGGTAACACTTCCGGCAAACCAAAACCTAACTCTCCAGAGCGGGACCGGAACTTACAGCCAAACCTATTCCAACACGACTGGAACTGCTGCAACAATTAACGCAACAAATACATCAGCCTCGGGAACGAGTACTCTTAATGCTGAAACCGTAGCACTTACCGGTACAGTAACAACCGGAGCAAATACACTTAACGGGCTTAACTTTTCTAACGTAACCGATCTATCTAACAACACTTTTAACACGATTAATATTGGTACCGGTTATGATAATTTCCTGGTTTACAATAATGCCGGATTTACCGGTTCCCTCCGGGGTGCGGCTTTATCAGACAACAGAATATATACCCTACCCAACGAATCCGGAACAATTTGTCTCGACTCAAATAACTGCACCTTCGTCTCGTCATTCGATGTGGCAGCGGAAACAGGATCCAATCAGACGATAACAACCGGAGATACGCTGTATATCAATGCCGGTACAGGTATTGATACTGTCGCTTCCGCAACAGACATAATAACAGTATCGGTACAATCTAACTCCTTGGATTTTGCCCAATTTCAAGACACATTAGATTTGGATGCTGCCTTAACTTTAAACCAGGGTACTAATACCTGGCAGCAAAACTATTCCGGGGTAGCTACGGCACAAACGTTATCTCTATCTGATACAGGGACGGGACTTAATATCACTTCCTCATCAACCGGCACCCTCCTTAATTTGACATCAACCGGCACGGGCACAACACCTACCGCCCTGTCAATTTCCAACACTAGTTCGGGTGCAATTACTACTGCAATCGATGTCAGCGATGCCGAAATAGTGACTGCCCTTGCAGTCGGATCAAATGACGTAACAGTTGGCGGAGCTACAATATCCTCCTCCGAATTTGCAATTCTTGACAGTAATATTTCTTTAACTACCGAGGTTACAGGCATACTTCCAATCGCTAACGGCGGTACAGGAGTCTCTACGACGCCTACTAATGGCCAACTCCTTATTGGTAACGGAACTGGTTACACAGTGGCCAATCTTAGTGAGGGAACAGGCATAGATATCGCTAATGCGGCAGGCTCAATTACCGTTACCAATTCAGGCGTCACTTCAATTACAGGCACCGCTAATCAGGTAATAGCCAGCGGTGCAACAGGAGATGTTACCCTCTCCACACCACAGGACATTGCAACAACTTCAACTCCTAGCTTTGCCAGTATGACCTTAAGCGCCGTAACAAACCAGTTAACATTGGGAACTACAAATACGACCACCATCAGTTCAGTCGCTCCAAGCGCATCAAGGGTATATACCATCCCCGACTTCGGTTCCAACGACACCTTTGTCGGACTCTCGGCAACCCAGACATTAAGTAATAAATCGCTCTCTGATGCCACAAGCTTTATTGTCGACAGCGTTGACCCGACGAAAAGACTGGCATTCGATGCAACAAATATCGGAGCCAGCACAACACTTACTCTCGGAGTTCCAACGGCACCCGGAACTTCCGATACGCTTTGCCTTGCAACCAAAGCCAACTGTGCAGGCACAGCTGCGGCGATCGGCGGTAGTGGTACCGCAAACACCCTTACCAAATTTACCGGAACTTACACCATCGGTGATGCAAGCATTACAGACACCGGGTCCTTGGTCACACTCACCACAGATGTCGATTTTACATTAGCGGGGACTGAGAATATTGCTTTAACAAATACCTCCGCTGCAAGTGACCAGTTGGCGTTAAATGTAACCGGCGTAACTGCGGACGGAGCCGACGCTTTTGCAATTGCCTTTACTCAAGCCGATGACGGCGATGCAACAGATACCAACTCGGCTCTCAACATCGCCGTAACCTCATCATCAGGTGACGCGGACAATTTATATGCAATCAATATTGCAAATATTACGGCAGGTACAGCCAGCGAAACTGCACTTAATATCGGAACTGGTTGGGATACTGCAATCAACGCCGGCGGAACGGCAATTTCTCTGGCTGAACTTCAGATTCTCGATTCCAATATCAACTTAGCATCCGAGGTAACAGGCACGTTACCCGTTGGTAATGGCGGTACGGGAGCAACAACGTTAACTTTAAACGGTGTTCTTTACGGCAATGCAACATCTGCAATCGGAGCAACAACGGCCGGAACTAACGGCCAGCTTCTACTTGGCGTGACCTCAGGCGCTCCAGCGTTTGCGACTATGAGCAGCGATGCAACAATTACAAATGCCGGAGTGTTAACCATCTCAGCTGACGCTGTTGCCCTCTCTACCGATACAACCGGAGTATATGTTGGCGATGTCACGTCAGGCTCGGGTATATCGGTCAGTGGAGTACCAGCCGAGAACTATACCGAAACAGTTTCCCTGGGCTCTTTAACAGCTAATTGGAGCCAAACGGGTGCCTACGATATCGTGTTAAATAATGCCGGGTCCGAACTGCAAATACTAAGTGCGGATGCAACTGCAAATTTTGGGATACTTGATGTCACCACCCTAACCGGGGACCGGACTTATACCTTTCCCAATGAAACAGGAACTGTATGTTTGAGTACTAATAACTGCGGATTTGCAGGAGGCACTAACTATTGGCAACTTGGTACTCAAGGTATTGCACCATACAACACCACACTCGATCTCTTTGTCGGCGGAACTGCAACTGCATCAGCCACTTTTGTCGTTAACGCTCTTACCGGCAATGTCCAACTCGACGGCGACTTAACCGTCAGCGGAAATGATATATTTGATGCCGGTTCAAACACAATGCTTTCCGGGAACGGCACTGGGTCTATTGATGCTATCGCTCCCCTTGCCAATGGAACACTCTTAGATCTTTCAGCAATAACTCACTCAACCACAGCCGTTATGGGACTTAAACTTCCTCAAAACTCAACCCTGCTTAACGGTCCATCAACCGGTGAGGGCTTCATGGCATACGACACGACAATTAAAAAACCATATTACTGGAACGGTTCTGCATGGGTAGATTTCTCAGGTGCGTCCACTACTCTTCAGGAATCATACAACAACGATGCGAATGGTAGTGATACTATCATAGCTCTTACCTCCAATGACGACTCATTAATCTTCCGAAATCCTGCGTCGGCCGGGACGGATTCCGGTTATGTCCTCTTCCTCGACCAACTCAACACCGGAGCACTTGATACCTTAAGGTTAAGTAACGCCGGAACTGGATCAGAGCTCGCATTCACCTCAACTACTCCGAATGTTGCAGTCGCCGACACCGGTACGCTTACCTTTACCGACGGAACAAATACGCTCCTGACCTTGGCAGACAATTCAAATGCAGGAGATGTAACGTCGACTGGAGACATTCAGGTCGGAGGCGGAGACCTAACGACTGACGAAACAACATTCAATTTAATCAACGCCACCGCTACCACCCTTAACATCGGCGGAGCAGCAACAACTGCGTTTAACATAGGAGCAGGAACCGGTGCTTTTACGGCGATCAATCTCGGTACCGGCAACGGCGGAAATGGCATAAATATCGGAAGCGGAAGCGGATCTAACACCATTGCAATCGGTGGAGGTACAGGAACTATTGCTTTCAACTCAGGGGATTGGGATATAGGAACAACCGGGGACATGACCGGTATTGGCAGTATCACCATGGACGGTAGGCTCGATACTGCAGCACATGCCAATAATACCGGCTTAAATTTTCCAACTTTTGCAGGCGCGCCCAGTGCTGTAACAGGTACCGTTGAAGGCGATGTCGTTTACAACACAACCGGAGATACACTATATGTATATGACGGAGCCGCTTTCACTCAGATCGGTGGCGGGGGCTACTCAGGCTGGACGTTAAGCGATGGTTCTACCACTGCAGCAATCGGTTCAGGAGAACAGGTTAACTTTACCGGCGGAGACGGTATTACAACAACCGCAACTGACGCAACTCCGAATATACTTGATCTTGACTTTAACTCAACTGAATTAAACGCATTAACCTGGGGAGATTCTTCTCAGGCTTCAAATGTCTGGACATATGCTCTGTCAGGATCTAATGATCCCACACTTACTTTTGCTGATGGTATGATCTCTACCTCGCATGACCTTACGATAACCGGTGGAGATATAGTAGGAGCTAATTCAGCTCAAATCGATCTTGGAGAAGCAGTAAGCGGAGACATCCAGCTATATGCCAATGGAGATACCTCGGATTATCTTTTTCTCAATACTGCAACCGATCTTCCATCTTTGATGTGGGAGACGGGGATGACAACAAATGATGCAGGAGTAAGGCTTAGTGCATCGGATGATACGGGACAGCTGCAGTACAGAGACCAGAATAGCGCTACCTGGGTTAACTTTGATGACTTTGGTCTAGCCTCATCTGATTACTGGCAATTGGGTACTCAAGGCATAGCTCCATATAATTTAACACTTGATACCTACTTTGGTGGAACGGCTACCGCTTCAGCACAGCTTAGAATTGCCGGGATTGAGACAACAGGTGGCAATATCCTTGACATCAATAGCGATACCATAACCACAGGAACTGTTGCTGATATCAACTCATCGAGCTTAATATCTGGTGAGCTTCTCAAACTCTCAACAACCGGTAATACATTTACAACTGGCCAACTATTGGAGGTAAGTTCAACCGCCACATCATTAACATCCGGTAATCTTGGCCTCTTTGACTGGAGTCCAAGCTCTTGGGCAACTGCAAGCGGTGACTTGGTAAAGATAAATATCGGCCAATATGGTGATCTGACGGGTAACCTTTTCGGCATATATGATAACGGTTCTCCCCTGTTCACCATTTCCCCTTCCCAGGTTACAGATTACCTGCCAACCCAATTTACTGCAGCGGGAGATGTGTCCTTCTCCTATGACATTAATATGACAAATCAAACTAGTTCTCAGCTCGAGTCCCTCGGGCCATACTCTATAGTTGTCGGAGAATCCTTCGAAAGTAACGATTTAACATTAAAAACATATAATGCAGGAGATGTTGTCATTAACCCCAGCGGTAGCACATCTGGTTATGCAATCATTTCGGATGCTGACCCAACTCTTATTTTTGATACTGCAACGGCAACTGATACAGATTTCTGGGTAGGCGTAGTTGAAGACGCAGGATCGGATGACGATGACTACTTTAGAATTGGTGACGGTACAACTCCCGGAAGTAATGTATTCCTTACCATCGACACAAATGGCCTAGTCGGGATAGGTACTTCCAGCCCGATATCCAGACTGCATGTAGCGACCAATACCACAACCTTGACCGGTAAAGCGGCAGCCATTTTTGACCAGCTGGAATCTCAAGATATTCTTACTGCTTCAGCTTCCGGTACAACAAGATTTACGATTAGCAATGGTGGTGATATCAACTTTTCCGGCGGAGATATAACAGGAGCCAACTCAGCAGTGATCGACCTTGGTGAAAGCTCTACTAATGGGACAGGAATGATTGATCTCTACGCTAACGGAGACATCTCCGATTACTTGTATGCTAATACCGCTTCAGACTTGCCTTCTCTAATGTGGGAGACGGGGATGACAACAAATGATGCAGGAGTAAGGCTTAGTGCATCGGATGATACGGGACAACTGCAGTATAGGGATCAAAACAATGCTACCTGGGTTAATTTCGATGACTTTGGATTAGCATCAAGCGATTACTGGCAACTAGGTACTCAAGGTATTGCTCCATATAATCTGACACTTGATGTCTACTTTGGAGGTGTTGCTACAGCATCAGCTCAAGCTCGTGTTCAGGCAAATGGTGAGATATTTGT